>VFQU01001955.1_pt1 | contig 10766 bp, 9 predicted proteins | sample 3512311 | NCBI WGS metagenome assembly VFQU01 (sample SAMN10412377, study PRJNA504923) | tailings metagenome | isolation source: Relicate 3 Philex TSF3 active mining site | place: Philippines: Tuba, Benguet | collected 2017-08-29 | reverse complement strand
TTCTTGCAGCGCTCGTCCTGACCGGGTGCGGGCGCCCATCGCGCCGGCACGAGCGTCTTTCTCACCAGTGCCAGATCGACATTCAGCAAGGTTCTGGGGAGTGCGTAATAGACGCGCCTTTCCGGATGACGGGTTGGTTTCTCCACGCAAGCGCCGGGCGCGGACGTTCCGTCATCCGTACATCCTGCCCGGCGAACTTCCGGAGCACGGGCAAGACAGCCGGAGAGCAGCAATCCAAACGAGCAAATCAGCAATGCGAATCGCACGGCACGTCCTCCTTTGACGATATACAGCGGCGCATGCCATCCGATGCTACCTGCCGACCGGTGCCGCGTACTGCCGGCGGGCGACAGAATCGGAAATCCATCCGCAATACCGCGCAATGGCACCGGACATGCACGGCCTGCTCAGCAGGCCGCAGCGCATGATCCCGGCATGCGCATTCGGTGCAATGGCGCTCCATCGAACCGGCGCCTTCGGTATCCCGGCACGTGTGTTTCGCCGATTGTTCCGCATCGTCCACAGCACCGACACGGTGGACGCTCGACGGGCACGTGGGGTCCGGCGCGACAGTGTGCGCGGAAGATGGACCGGGAACGCTACTCACTCGGTCGGGGCCAGACTGTTCGGCCTGACATGGATGCCGCCGACCTTGTATAAAGGCGCTCCGTCCGGCAAGGACCGTCGGTGGTACAGACAGTCCGACCCGAATGAGCGAATCCCCCGCGACACCCGTGCCCCGGTCCCGCATACACCGCTGGCTGGCCTCGGCACCGATCGACGATCCGGTCGACCGCCGCAATGCGCCGATGCTGCAGATCGTGCTGATCCTGATCGGCTGCGCGCCGCCGCTGATGTGGCTGTACCGGATCGCGGCCAGTTCACTGCCGTGGCGGCCCGGCGAGACGGCCAGCGTGCTGATGAGCCTGTCGCTGAGCACGATGGCCTGGATCGGGCTGGCGATGATCCGGCGCGGCCGGTTCCGCGCGGCGGCGAGCCTCGTGCTCGGCGTGGTCGCGCTGCTGATGGTGCTGTCTTACGCGACCAGCGGTCTGGCCGCCCAGGTCTACGAGCAGCCGGTCCAGGTCGTGTGGATCGCGATCGCCGGCCTGGTGCTCGGGCGGCGAGCGCTGTGGTGGATGTACGGCTGGATGATCGTCGCGTTCGCGATCGGCTTCGCGGTGGACGTGCGCGCCGGCAAGATCACCGCCGCGTCGCTAGCCGACGAAGCGATCGGCGCCACGATCACCGCGATTCTGTTCCTGCTGATCGCGATCGTCGTCGATCGCGCCGTGTCCGCGCTGCGCGAGAGCCTGCGCGAGGCGAACCGTCGCGGCAACGAGCTGGTGCGCATCAACCGGCGGCTCGAGGCCGAGATCGCCGAGCACGCGCGCGTCCGCGAGCAGCTGGTCCACGCGCTGAAGGTCGAAGCCGTCGGGCGCCTCGCCAGCGGCGTCGCGCACGATTTCAACAACCTGCTCGGCCTGATGCTCGGCTACGCGCAGCGCAGCCGCAACAGCCGCGAGCCCGACGAGCTGCGCCGCAGCCTGGACGGCATGGAGTCGGCCGCGCGGCGCGCCGCATCGATCACCCAGAACCTGTTGAACTTCAGCCGCAACGACGCGACCCGGATCGAGGTGTTCGACGCCGGACGCTCGATCCGCGAGATGGAGCCGATGCTGAGACAGCTGCTCGATCCGTCGATCCGCATGCGCGTCGCGGTAACGGGCGACGATGCGCTGCCGGTGCGTTTCGATCCGGCGCACTTCGCGCTGATCGCGCTCAACGTCGCAGCCAATGCGAACCACGCGATGCCCGACGGCGGCCGGTTCGAAATCGATGTGCAGCCGTGCGGACCGGACGTCGACATCGTGTTCACCGACAGCGGACCGGGCGTCGCCGAGGATCTGCGCGAGCGGATCTTCGAGCCGTTCTTCACGACCAAGCCGAGCGGCCAGGGCACCGGACTCGGCCTGGCCGTGGCGGCCAACCTGGTCCGCAATGCCGGCGGCGCGCTCAGCGTCGAGAACGCACCGGGAGCCGGCGCGCGTTTTCGCATGCGCCTGCCGCGCGCCGATCCGGCGGCGGCTTGAGCGGACGACGGACCGATGCGCCGCGCGGTCAGGCGCGCACGGGCGCCGGCGCAGCGCCGCGCGTGACCGCGAGCACGTAGCCCTTGCCGCGCACCGCGCGCAGCGGCAGCGGATGCCGGCAGCCGCCGGCGACCTTGCGGCGCAGGCGGTGGACGAGCATCTCGAGCCGGTGCGGATCGAAATCGTAGACGTCGCCGGTCAGGCCTGCGATCAGCGCCTCACGCGTGACCGGCTGGCCGCGCGCGTCGAACAGCGTGCGCAGGATGCTGCGCTCCGACGCGGTCAGATCGATGCAGGCATCGTCCGGCGTCAGCAGATTCCAGTCGCCGTCGCCGAGCCGCCACGAGCTCTCGGCGGTACGTCCGGCATTCTCGGATACGAGCCGGCGCGACAGGCTGTGCAGGGTCGCCATCAGCACGTCCAGATCGAGCGGCTTGGTCAGATACGCGTCGGCGCCGTGGCGCAGGCCGCGGACGCGATCGGGACTGCCCGCGCGGCCGGTCAGCATGACGATGCCGATCGACGACAGCGAGCGCAGATAGCGGGCCACGTCGAAACCGTCCTCGTCGGGCAGGCCGACGTCGAGCACCACGACGTCGAAGCTGCGATGCAGCAGCGAGCGGTACAGGCCGGCCGCGCTGCCGAACGCCGCGACCTCGAAACCCGACTCGGCCAGCGCCGGTGCCAGGATCGCGTCGCGCAGCTCGGCGTCGTCTTCGACCAGAGCCACCCGCAACGCCTTGGTATCCGTTCGAGCCTCGATGCCGCCCCTGATCACCTCGCCCCCGTCGTCGATGTGCGGTGACCGACTCCGCGCACGTCCTCGCGAGGCATGCCGTGGCATCTGCATGCTCGCTGACGCAGCGCGTCGATCATCGGGTAGGTCCGCATTGTAGCGATGTGAACGGTCGATGCCAGCCTGGGCATCGGCGGTCGTCGTATCGCGTGCGGCCGGCGCCGATCAGTCGAAGCCCGAGTCGAAGATCCGGTCGGTGCTGCCGCCGACGCCGTCGATGCGGCCGGTCAGATCCCAGGCATAGCGCAGATTGCCGTGCGCGAACGCGTACTCGTCGTCGACGAAGATGTCGAAGCGGTCGCCGGCCATCGACAGCGTGCCGTCGTACGGCAGCCAGCCCATCGACGGAATGTAGGTGGCGTCGAGCTCGAAGCGGATCGCCGCCTCCAGGCGGATGTCGGTGACGACGCCGCCGCTGACGGTGATCGTGCCGACCGGACTGCTGACCGTGGTCCGGTAGTCGGTGCCGAGCACGCCGTGCTCGGCGGTGACGTGCGGCGACACGTCGAGCGTGACCGCCGTGATCGGAAACGTACCGTCGCCCGAACCGGTGTAGTGGATCGCGCCGATGTTCGCGAACGCATGCTCGTGCGGAAACACGTCGGCACCGTCGGCGGCTTCCGCGAACACGGTCGGCGCGAACGGATCGGCTTCGGCGCCGATGCGGAAGAAGCCGTCGAGTGCCGGATCGCCGCCGTAGCCCTTGTCGAGCTGCGCGAACGAATCGGTGTAGAACTCGTACCAGCGGCTGGTGCCGTCGGCCGTGAACGAGAGCGGGAAGTCCGCCGCCGCGGCCGGAGCGGCGGCGAGGACGAGCGCGAACGCGAGCGGATGGCGGATGGTCATGTCGATGTCCTCGAAAGGTCCGCCGCACCGGGATGGCGGTGCGGCGCAGGGGTCGATCGGCGCGCGCCGATCGCGGCGGCAGCGCGACGGCGCCGGTCCAGGCGCCGTCGCGAACGTGCGGTCAGAAACGGAACTTGGCGGTCAGCGACACGGTGCGGCCGCGCCCGGTATCGATCTCGCTGCCGCCGGCCGGCGTGCTCAGCACCGGCGTATAGGCCTCGTCGAGCAGGTTGGAGACGTTTGCGCGCAGCTCGGTCCCGTTGCCGAACACGTAGTTGGCGAACAGGTCGACGAGGTGGTAGCCCGGATCCCAGGGATCGCCGTCGTAGGCATTGACCTCGCCGATGAAGCTGCGCGAAACCTTGTAGTAGCGCGTACCGAGCGTGAGGCGGCGCTCGAGCAGGCGCGTGCCGATCGTCGCGCTGAGAACGTCGTCGGGCACGTAGCTCTGCGCGCCGAAGCCGTTGACCTGCGAGGGCAGGTCCGAATCGGTATGCGTGTAGCTCAGGTTCGCGAACACGAAGCCGGCGTCGTAGCCGCCCTCGAGCTCGACGCCCTTGACGGTCGAGGTGCCGGGATTGTTCCCGAAGTAGACGCCCTGCCCCATCACCGCGGTGATGTAGTCGTCGACGCGATTGTGGAAGTAGCCGAGCTTGACGCGCAGGCTGTCGTCGGCGGTCAGGGCCGGGCCGGCGAGGAAGTTGGCGCCGGCCTCCCAGCCGCGCGAGGTCTCCGGCTTCAGGAACGGGTTCGGGAAGAACGACTGCGGCGGACCGCCGGACGCCGGATGGCTGCCGCCGGTCATCGACTCGGAAATCGTCGGCGGCCGAAATGTCTTGCTCCAGCTGACGTAGGGCTGCACCCAGTCGGCCGGGTTGAGCGCGACGGTCAGCTTCGGGTTGAAGCGGCCGTCGGAGCGGTCGACCGTATACGGCCCTTCCGGCATGCCGAGCGGATTGGCGGCGGTGACCGAGCCGTGCCCCTTGAGCGTGAAGCGGTCGTAGCGTAGGCCGACGATGAAGTCGGTGATGCCGACGCTCAGGCGCGTATCGGCGAATACGCCGCCGATCGAGCTCTCGCCGCTCGGGTTGACGCCGCGATCGGGCACCGCGGCGCTGTTGACGACGTCGACCTCGTCGCGGAAGTACTCCACGCCGTAGGTCGTCGTCAGGTTCGTGCCCAGGCGCGAGGTGTTGCTGATGTCGAAGCCGGTGCCGACGTCCTCGATCACGCGGCCTTTCGCAGTGCCGCCGGTCGGGATGCCCGGCGCATCGTCGTAGGTCATCGTGACGTCGCTGCGATAGGCGTTGACGCGCAGGTTCACCCAGTCGGTGCCGGGCGTGTACGCATAACCGGCCGTGTACTGGCGCGAGTCGATGTTCTGGTTGTAGGAGTTGGCGAGGAAGTCGTTGTCGTAGTAGAGGCCGCCGAGGCTCAGCCGATGCGTCTCGCTCGGCCGGTACTCGAACTTGATCAGGCCCGAGGTCAGATCCTGCGCGGTGCCGGGGACCTCGATGCCGTCGCCGTTGTCGTAGTCGTCCGGCGAGCGCCGGCTGACCGCGGCGGCCAGCGAGACCGCGCCCCAGCGCGCCGCGCCGGCCGCGACCGGCGCGAAGCCCGAGCCGTTGTCGCCCCAGTTCAGCGCCGCAAAGCCGCCGGCGTCGCGCCCGCTGCCGAGGATGTCGTCGGCGCCGAGCGTGCGGAAGTTGACCGAGCCGGCCAGCGCGCCGGCGCCGCCGACGCCGGACACCGCGCCGCGGCTGATGTCGATGCCGGCCAGCAGCGCGGGATCGACATAGGTGAAACCCTGCGCCTCGTGACCGGTGAAGCGGAAATTCTGGCGGACGCCGTCGATCGTCATGTTGACGCGGCCGGAACCCTCCAGGCCACGGATGTTGACGGCGACACCGGGGTTCTGCGGGTTGTCGCGCGTGAACGTGCCGGCGGTCGAGCGCAGCACGTCGTCCAGGTTCTGCCCGCCGAACAGATCGATCGCATCAGCACTGATCGCGCTTTCGGCGGCCGGCTCGGCGTACGGATCGGTCTCGTCGGCCTGTGTCACCAGCGGCGACAGATAGACCGTGCCGTCGTCGGCCTGCACGGGAGCCTGCGCCTGTGCGCCGGCGCTGCCGAGCGCGGCGGCGAGCGCAACGGACAGCGCGAGGCGCGCCGGCAGGCGGCGCGGGGAGCGGCGCAAGCGCCGGTTGGCAACGAGGGGGGCACTGGTCATATCATGGGCTCCGTAATTGCGGATACGAGTGAGAATGGTTCTCATTTTAATTCATGAACGAGCGCAGGAGAAGCGCCGTGTCTGCCCGTGACCGTTGCGAGCCCGTTGCCGATGACCGCTGACGCCCTGAGCCTGAACCGATCGGCTGTCCATCCGTGGCGCGCCGTCGCCCCAGGTTTTACCTTTCGCACCGCGGAGCCGAGCTGACGATGGCCGATCCGTTGCTGGCCGCCGCCGGCACCCTGACCCTGCCGCGCGATCTGTCGCCGTGGGGCATGTTCGTCGCCGCCGACGCCGTCGTGCAGGCGGTCATGATCGGCCTGGCGCTGGCCTCGCTCGCGACCTGGACGATCCTCGTCGCCAAGGCCTGGGAACTGCGCGAGGTCGCGCGCCGTCAGCGCGCCGCCGGCGAACGCCTGGCCGCGGCCGCGTCGCTGGCTGCGATCGAACGCGACGCCGCGCTGACCGAAGGCGTCGCCGGCCGCTTCGTCGAGGCAGCCGAACGCGAGCTCGCCCTGTCGCGCGACCTGCCGGCCGACGGCGTGAAGGAGCGCGTCGCCTCGCAGCTCGACCGGCTCGAGGCCGCGCACGCGCGCCTGCTTCGCCGCGGCACCGGCCTGCTCGCCACGATCGGCGCGACCGCGCCGTTCGTCGGCCTGTTCGGCACGGTCTGGGGCATCATGAACAGCTTCGTCGGCATCGCGCGTTCGCACACCACGCAACTCTCCGTCGTCGCGCCCGGTATCGCCGAGGCGCTGCTGGCGACCGCGCTCGGCCTGATCGCGGCGATTCCGGCCGTGGTGATCTACAACCACTTCGCGCGCAGCGCGGCGGCGGTCCGCGCGCAGACGGCGGACCTCTCGGCCGCGGTGCAGCGGCTCGTCTCGCGCGATCTGGACCGCCGCGCGGCGGCGCACGGACCCGGCGCGGGCCGGATCGCCGCGGCCTGATCGCCGGGAGCACTCGATGGGCATGCGCAGCGGCCGCGGCGACGAGGACGATCTCGACGAATCGCACGAGATCAACGTGACGCCTTTCATCGACGTGATGCTGGTGCTGCTGATCGTCTTCATGATCGCGGCGCCGCTCGCGACCGTCGACACCGACGTCGATCTGCCCGAATCGAATGCGGCGGCCGCGCCGCGCGAAGCACAGGCGTTGTTCCTGAGCCTGGCGCCCGATCGCTCGCTGCGTCTGGACGAGACACCGGTCGCGCCGGACCGACTGGCCGCCGCGCTCGACGCGGCCAGCGGCGGCGACCGCGAGCGGCGCGTCTTCCTGCGCGCCGATCGCACGATCGACTACGGCAGCGTCATGGCCGTCATGAACCGCCTGCGCGATGCCGGCTATCGGCATGTCGCCCTGGTCGGCCTGGAGGCCGCGCCCGCGCCGTGACGGCGGGGATCAGGCCGGCGAGGCGCTGGAGCGTGGCGCTGGCGACCGCGCTGACCGCACACGGCCTGATCGCGGCCTGGCTGTGGCCGCGCGCGCCGCAGCCCGACACCGCCGGCGCGGCACCGGCGGCGATTCTGATCGATCTGCCGGCGCCGAGTGCGCCACCGCGCTCTTCGACGGCGAGCCCGACGACGACGCCGACCGCCGCATCGGCGCGACCGGCCGAACCTGCGCCGCCGCGTCAGCCGGCGCCGACACCGCGGCCGTCGCGGACCGACGCGCCGCGCGCGGTCGAGCGGCCGCTGCAGCGCGTCGCCGTCGACGCGGCGGCAGCGCCGGCCGCAGCCGCCACCGCGGCGGCGATATCGGCGCCGGACGAAGCCGAAGCTGCCGCCACCTCGTCGAAGGCGGAGCCGGGACCGGATGCCGAGTCGGAGTCGCAATCGACGTCTGATGCGTCCACCGCGGCATCGGCGACGACGGCAACGCCGCAGCGCGGCAGCACGCAGGGCCGGCCCTCCGCCGAGATCGCGTGGCAGAGCCGTCTGCTCGGTCATCTCGAGGGCTTTCGCCGCTATCCGACGCGTGCGCTGCGCCAGCGTCACGAGGGCGTGACCTATCTGCGCTTCAGCGTCGACCGGCGCGGCGGCGTCGACGCGGTCCGACTCGAGCGCAGCAGCGGCTCGGACCTGCTCGACGCCGAGGCGCTAGAGGTCGTGCGGCGCGCGCAGCCGGTACCGGCGCCGCCGCCCGAGATCGAAGGCGATCCGGTCGAGGTGGTCGTTCCGGTGCAGTTCCGGCTGCGGCGGCGCTGAGCGCGCGTCGTCCTGCCCGACTCCGACGCCGCGCGCGTGCGCCGGTTCGGCCTGCCCGGCAGCGTCCGCAGCCCGCCGGCCTGTCGATTGCGGCCTGGTGCGCGCGGCAGTCTCGGCCGCCCGGTATGCCGGTGTCGCCTGCGGCCTTCCGGCCTCGATCCGGAACGGCGGACCTGTGCAGGCGCAGGCTGAGATGCGAAAGTGCCGGCACGCCGGCCTGGCGGCGACATCGGGGAGACTGCGTGATGCGACTGGGTCTTGTGATCGGCGCGTTGTCGTTGACGGTCGGCAGCGTGCAGGGGGCAGCGCCGACGGACCGTACCTCGGCCGAGGTGCAGCGCCTGCTGCCGCAGATCACCGCGTGGCGACGCGATCTGCACCAGCATCCGGAACTGAGCAACCGCGAGATCCGCACCGCGAAGATCGTCGCCGACGAGCTGCGCCGGCTCGGCTACGAGGTGCGCACCGGCATCGCCCACACCGGCGTGAGCGGCGTGCTGCGCTCGGGACGGCCCGGTCCGACGCTCGCGATCCGCGCCGACATGGACGCGCTGCCGGTCACCGAGGAGGTCGATCTGCCGTTCGCATCGCGCGCCCGCGGCGAGTATCTGGGCCGTGAGGTCGGCGTCATGCACGCCTGCGGCCACGACGCGCATACCGCGATGACGCTCGGCGTCGCCGCCGCGCTGGCCGCGACGCGCGCGGATTGGTCGGGCGAGGTCATGCTGATCTTCCAGCCGGCCGAGGAAGGCGCACCGCCCGGCGAAGCCGGCGGCGCACCGCTGATGGTCGAGGAGGGCCTGTTCGAGACGTTCCGGCCCGACGCGATCTTCGGCATGCACGTGGTCAGCACGCTCAACGCGGGCACGGTCGCGCTGCGCGAGGGTCCGATGATGGCCAGCTCCGACACGTTCCGCATCACCGTGCACGGCCGCCAGAGCCACGGCGCGACGCCGTGGAAGGGCATCGATCCGATCGTGATCGGCGCGCAGATCGTCGGCGCCGCGCAGACGATCGTCAGCCGCCAGCTCGACATCAACGCCGAGCCGGCCGTCGTCACGTTCGGCATCTTCAACGGCGGCCAGCGCTTCAACATCGTGCCGGACAGCGCCGAACTGCACGGCACCGTGCGCGCGTTCGACGAAACGATGCGCCAGCAGGCGCTGAGCAGCCTGCGCCGGCTGGCCGAGCACACCGCCGCAGCCGGCGGCGCGACGATCGAGGCCGAGATTCCGGTCGTACCCGGCAGCAATCCGGTCAACGTCAATGATCCGGCGCTGACGCGGCGCGTCCGCGCCAGCCTGGAACGCGCGCTCGGTGCCGAACGCGTGCTCGAAGCCAGGCGCTGGACCGCCTCGGAGGATTTTCCGCATCTGGCGATCGCGGCCACGGCGCCGAGCGTCTACTTCAACGTCGGCGCGACGCCGCCCGGCCAGGATCCGGCGACCGCGCCGAGCAATCACTCGCCGCGCTTCCTCGTCGACGAGGCCGCACTCGAGACCGGCACCCGCGCAATGCTGCAGGCGAGCCTGGACTACCTGAGCACACCGGCGCCGTGAGCGGTCTCGCGCATGGCGTTTTCGGTCCGGTACGGGTCCGCAGAGGACCTTTCGGCGTAGCGGGTAGGCGCCGACACTGATCGCTCCCGATCGCCAGGAGCCCGCCATGCTGACCGCCGATACCGCCCTGATCGTCATCGACGTCCAGGAATCGTTCCGCCACCGCCCGTACTGGGACGAAGCGCCGCTTGCGCGCTTTCTGGACCGGCTGCAGGCGCTGATCGACGGCGCGCGCGGGGCCGGCCTGCCGATTGCGCAGGTCTTCCATGAGGAGCCCGAGGGACCATTCGCGCCCGCGTCCGGCCACGTCCGCACGCTGCATGGGCTGCGGATCGACGCCGATGCGGTCTTCCGCAAGTCCCGGCACAGCGCACTGGTCGGCAGCGATCTGGGAACCTGGCTGATCGAACGGCGCATCCGGCGCGTGATCGTGGCCGGCATCCGTACCGAGCAGTGCTGCGAGACGACCGCTCGACACGCCTCGGACCTCGGCTATGCGGTCGATTTCGTGACCGAGGCGACGCTGACGTTCGCGATGACCGACCGGCACGGCCAACGCTGGGAAGCCGCCGAGATCGCGGCCCGGACCGAACTGGTGCTGGCCGATCGTTTCGCGCGGATCGTCGGTGTGTCCGATGCGCTGACCGGATCCATCGCCCGCGCCGCATGAGCGCTCGCACGATCCCGGTCCTGGTCGTCCTGCCGCCGCGCTGTCTGCTGCTCGACGTCGCCGGTCCGATCGAGGTGCTGCGCCGGGCGAACCTCGAACAGCGCGCGCTGCGCTTCGACGTGCGCTACGTCGCGGCGACGCGCGCGCTGACCTGCTCGATCGGACTGCGCATGGACCGCCTCGGACCGCTGCCGCGCCGCCTGCCGGCCGAGGCGATCGTCGTGGTTGCCGGCAGCGTCGATGAGCTCGCGTTCGCCGACGCGGATCGGCCGCCGGCCCGCGACGCGGCCGACGAGCAGGCGATCGTCGACTGGCTGCGTACGTCGGTCGGCCGCAGCCGAACCCTGGTCTCGATCTGCTCC
>VFQU01001952.1_pt1 | contig 10781 bp, 8 predicted proteins | sample 3512311 | NCBI WGS metagenome assembly VFQU01 (sample SAMN10412377, study PRJNA504923) | tailings metagenome | isolation source: Relicate 3 Philex TSF3 active mining site | place: Philippines: Tuba, Benguet | collected 2017-08-29 | reverse complement strand
ACCGTGATCCCGGCCAGATTGGACGGCACCAGGAAGGCGCTGACGCCGCCGCCGCCCTTCACCTCGGGGTTGGTCCGCGCCATCACCGTGAACAGCGAGGCCTTGCCGGCATTGGTGATGTAGCGCTTGGCGCCGTTCAGCACGTAGTGGTCGCCGTCCAGCGTCGCCCGCGTCTGCACCGCGCCGCTGTCCGAGCCGGCTTCCGGTTCGGTCAGCGCGAACGAGGTGATGACCTCGCCCGAGGCGATGCCGCTCAGCCACTTGGCCTTCTGGGAGTCGTTGCCGAACATCACCAGGCCCTGGCTGCCGATGCCGACGTTGGTGCCGAACTCCGACCGGAACGCCGGGCTGGTGCGGCCCATCTCGAAGATGACCAGGCACTCGTCCTCCATCGACAGGTCGAGGCCGCCGTATTCCTCGGGGATCGACAGGCCGAACAGGCCAAGGTCGCGCATTTCCTGGATGACCGCCTCGGGCACCGCGAAGTCCTCGGCCACCTTGGCTTCCAGCGGGCGGAGCCGCTCGGTCACGAAACGGCGGACGGTATCGATCAGCTGGTCACGGGTTTCGGCGTCCAGAGCCATGGAAGGTCCCCTCTTTGCGCGGTCTGTTCGCCCGTCCCGTAAGGCAGAAGCGCGGCCGGGAAAAGGGTGACAGAGGGGAAGGTGGCCGCGCCCGACGTATGGAAACGACCACCTCGCGGCTCAGGTGCCCTTGGCCTTCGACGACGCATCCAGCACTTCGGGACGCCGGGGAGTCATGTCGTCCAGGTTCCAGTCGTCCGGATCGAAGGCGCGGCGCGTCGGCTTTGGCGAAGGATAGCCATGGATGTCGGCTTCGCTGTCGATGATCCGCCCCCGGCCCTCGGCCACGTCGGCGATCAGCCGCACGTCGTCGGCGTCGCGGTCCCAGGGTCGCGCGCCGGCGCCGCGCAGGACAGACCGCTGGCCATCCACCGCCGCCAGCGGCTTGAGCCCTTCGGGCCAGAGCATGGGTCGGTTCTTCTGGATGATCCGCCCCGAGGTGGTGGTGTAGCGGCCGAACATCGGCAGGGGCCGGCCGTAGCGGTCCACCGCGATGTTGTCGCGGCCGTAGAACTCCAGGTCGCCGTCGCCGCCGATCTCGAGGAAGGCCAGGTGCTCGGCGGTGTCCATGCCGCCGCGAAGCACGTTGCCCACGGCGACCAGCTGACCAAGCTGCCAGGGCTCGTCGCCCCACTCCTCGCCCATCAGGTTGTAGTGGATGGCCCGCTGGCCGGGATTGTAGATCAGGTTGTTGACCACCACCCCGCGCACCCCGCCCTTGAACAGCGGATTACGCTCGAAGTTGTGGGCGTAAAGGTTTCCCACGATGAGGATATTGCTGATGTTGTCGTGGATCAGGCTGCCCTTGGAATGCTCCAGCTTGGCATGCGTCGAATGGGCCAGGCTCTCGGCTATAATGTTGTTCGAGAAGGTGATGTTGCGCGAGGTGCCGGCGCGCCATTCGTCCGGCGTCTTGCCGACGAATCGCGGTCCCGACGCCGACAGGTTCTCGTCGGTGCCCCAGGTCAGCGAGCAGTGGTCGACGATGATGTTGTAGCTGATCCCCCGCGTGGAGATGCTGTCGAAGTCGTTGCCGCTCTTCTTGGCGAAGCCCGCCTCCCCGGCCCGCACGCGGATGTGCTGGACGATCACGTCATGGGTGGCGATGTCGATGCCGCCCCGGATGAAGGTCACGCCGGGCGACGGCGCCGTCTGGCCGGCGATGGTCAGGAAGGGCTCCTTGATGGTAAGCGTCTTGCCGCCGAGGTCGATGACGCCGCCGACCTCGAAGACCACGATGCGCGGGCCCTTGGCCTCGACCGCCGCCTTGAACGAGCCCGGCCCGTCGCCCTCCAGCGTGGTGACGCGCAGGATCTGACCGCCCCGCCCGCCCGGCGTCACCGCCGCCCAGCCCATGGCGCCGGGGAATGCGGGCCGCGCGACGGCGGCGCTGTCGCTGGCAGGCGACTCGGCGCTGAAGGCCCCTGCGGCGGCGATCGTTGCGACCAGACCTGCGACAACGGCGACAAGCGTTTGTTTAATCACGGTTTCCGCTCCCCATAGTCTTTTCCCGACGGGTCTTTCGCCGTCAGCGGATTGAAAATGACACCGGTTTCCTCTAGACACAACACCGACCCCGACAATGGGGCCATGCGACGGGGGAGGACAGAGGGCGTGAGCGGTTCAGCGGCCAGCAGCCGATCCTTCCTGCCTGCCGGCGAGGTCGCCGCCGCCTTCGTGGCCGCCCGGCGCGAGGCCCGCGCCCTGCCAGCCTATCCCGGCCCCCTGCCCGCGACCCTCGCCGACGGCTATGCCGTGCAGGACGCGGCCCTGGCCCTCTGGGGCGAGCGGCCCGTCGGCTGGAAGGTGGGCCGCGTGCCACCGGAACTGCAGGGGCGTCTGGGCGATCAGCGCGTCGCCGGCCCCGTCTTCGCCCGCAACCTCTGGCGCGCTTTGCCTGGCCAGACGCTCGACTTCCCGGTCTTCGAGGGCGGTTTCGCCGCCGTCGAGGGCGAGTTCGTCTACCGCATGGCCGTGGATGCCCCGGCCGGCCGCACCCAGTGGACCGCCGAGGACGCCCTGGCCCTGGTCTCGGGCCTGCACATCGGTGTGGAGACCGCCGGCAGCCCGCTGGCGACCATCAACGCCCTGGGCTCGACCGTCGTCGCCTCCGACTTCGGCAACAACTGGGGCCTGATCGTCGGGCCCGAGGTTTCCCGCTGGCGCGAGCTGGCCTTTGCCGACATGCCCTGCGAGACCTTCATCGACGGCAAGAGCGTCGGCGCCGGCACGGCCGCCAGCCTGCCGGACGGTCCGGCCGAGGCGCTGGCCTGGCTGCTGGGCCACGCCGCCGCGCGCGGCCTGCCGCTGAAGGCGGGCGATCTGGTCACCACCGGCGCCGTCACCGGCGTCCATGACATAACAGCGGGACAGCAATCCCGCGTATCGTTCGGAAGGTTCGGGGAAATCCTGTGTCGGGCTGTCCCGGCGCGGGCGCTCGGGCCGGGGGAAGAGGGAAACGTCCATGAGCACGACGACGCCGGCTGACGCCGGGCCGGTTCCGGTCAAGGTCGGCAACTATCGCTGGCTGATCTGCGGGCTGCTGTTCGCGGCCATGGTCATCAACTACGTCGACCGGCAGATGCTCGGCGTCGTGAAGCCGACCCTCTCGGAGGAGTTCGGCTGGACCGAGACGCAGTACGCCGACATCGTCTTCTGGTTCCAGGCCAGCTACGCGGTCTCCTACCTGCTGTTCGGCCGCATCGTCGACCGGATCGGGGCCCGCTGGGGCTTTGGCATCGCCTTCCTGATCTGGCAGATCGCTCACATTGCCCACGCCGGCGCCCGCTCGATGAGCGGCTTCATCGCCGCGCGGGTCATGCTGGGCATCGGCGAGGGCGGCGGCTTCCCGGGCGGCATCAAGGCCGTGGCCGAGTGGTTCCCCAAGAAGGAGCGCGCCTTCGCGACCGGCCTGTTCAACGCCGGCACCAACATCGGCGCCATCGTCACGCCCCTGGTTGTCCCCGCCATCACCCTGGCCTGGGGCTGGCAGATGGCCTTCATCGTCACCGGGATCGCCGGGCTGATCTGGCTGCCGATCTGGCTGCTGGTCTATCGCCGGCCGCGCGAGCACTCGAAGGTCTCGCCGGCCGAACTGGCCTATATCGAGCAGGATCCGCCCGATCCGGTGGAGAAGGTCGGCTGGCTCAAGCTGCTGACCATCAAGGAGACCTGGGCCTACGCGCTCGGCAAGTTCCTGATCGATCCGATCTGGTGGATGTTCCTCTTCTGGCTGCCGGACTTCCTGTCCAAGCGCCACGGCCTGGACCTCAAGACCTTCGGCATCCCGCTGGTCTGCATCTACCTGCTCAGCGACGTCGGCAGCATCGGCGGCGGCTGGCTGTCGTCCAGCTTCATGAAGCGCGGCATGAGCCTCAACGCCGCCCGCAAGTCGGCCATGCTGCTCTGCGCCCTGCTGGCGGTGCCCGTCGGCTTCGGCGCCTTCGTCGACAACCTCTGGGTCGCGGTGCTGATCATCGGCGTCGCCACGGCCGCCCACCAGGGCTTCTCGGCCAACCTCTACACCCTGCCCTCGGACGTCTTCCCGCGCTCGGCGGTGGGCTCGGTCGTCGGCATCGGCGGCATGGTCGGGGCCATCGGCGGCATGGCCATGGCCAAGTACGCCGGCTGGGTTCTCGACAAGATCGGCAGCTACACGCCCATCTTCGTCGTCGCCGCCAGCGCCTACCTGCTGGCCCTGGGCGTCGTCCACCTGCTCTCGCCCCGGATGGAGCCGGTCAAGCTCAACTAGCGCGGCTCACGCCGCCAGCCGAGCGGCCAGCGCCAGGTCCTCGACTAGGGCGGCCAGGCCCTCGCGCCTGGCCCGCTCGTCGGGAACCCGCAGCAGGTAGGAGGGGTGGTAGCTGACCAGCCCGCGCGCCTCGCCCTCCAGCGGATGGGCCCGCCCGCGGCTGGCCCCGATCGGCATGGCCTTGCCGAAGACAGACAGCGCCGCCGTCGCGCCCAGCGCCAGGATCACCGCCGGCCGCACCAGCCGCCGCTCCTCCTCCAGCCACCAGCGACAGGCGCTGACATGCGCCGGCGACGGCGTCTGGTGCAGCCGCCGCTTGCCGCGAAGCTCGTGCCGGAAGTGCTTGACCGCATTGGTGATATAGACCGCCGCCCGATCCACCCCGGCCTCGGCCAGCGCCCTCTCCAGCATCTGCCCCGCCGGACCGATGAACGGCCGGCCGGCCAGATCCTCCTGGTCCCCGGGCTGCTCGCCGACCAGCATCAGCCGCGCCCCCTGCGGTCCCTCGCCCGCCACGCCCTGCGTCGCGTCCCGCCACAGCGGGCACCGCCGGCAGCCATCCACCCGTTCCTTCAGCCCCGACAGCGACGTCAACGGCGCATCCCCGGCCGCGCGAACCACCGGCGCCCGCACCGCCCGGGCGGCGTAGGCCGGCGGCGGCGAAGGCTCACGGGCGACCATGTCGTCGGTTCTCTGTTCGGCGGCGGCGATCAGGTCCGGAATGAGCCGCGCCTCCGGAAGGTTGCGCCAGTACCGCTTGGGCATCTCCGCCTGCATGGCCTTCACCTTCAGCCGCGCTGGATTGAAGATGGCCGCGTAGTAGTCCCGCCACAGGTCCTCCAGCACGTCTTCGCCCGGCGCCTGGTCGCGGCTGACCCCCGGCCCCAGCGCCAGCGCCGTTCCGTCCCAGTGGGCGCAGCCGTCCGGCGTCAGGATCGAGAACCGCATGCCGGTGAACCGCCGCACGAAGAAGGGCGCGGTCAGGGCCACGACCCGGTGCGCCGGCTCGAACCAGGCGACGAACACCTCGTCCTCCCCCTCGCCCACCCGCCGGAAGCGCACGAAGGCCTTCATCTTGTGGCTGGCCCGGTTGACAGCCTTGCCCAGCGCCATCGCCGCGGCGACGTCCGGGTCGGTCGCGTCGTCCAGCAGCCGCCCGTTCGCCTGCAGCCGCCAAAGTAGCCGGTAGAGCAGGTCCAGCCGCGCCGGATCGCGGTGACAGATGACCCGCTCGGCCAGCTCGACAAAGCCGCGCGAGGCCGTCACCGGCCGCGTCCCGCCGGCCCCAGCAATCGGCGGCGCGGTCGCCGCCGCCCCCACCTCGTCGTCGAACAGTCCGCCCTCGCCCGCCACGCCCCAGTCGATGTCCTCCGGCGCCGTCCCGCCCGCGCACAGCGCCCTGGCCGCCGCGCGCCAGCCGTCAAAGTCGGTGTGGGAGGCGATCGTCACCCGGCGCATGGAGGGCGGCCGTTCAGAACAGGCTGGGCTGGCGCGGAACCGCCAGGGCCTCGCGCAGGTCCGCCCGGTCGGCCAGCGCCACCGGCCGCCAGTCCTCGGCGACGATGAACGGCTTGAGCTTCTTCACCGACCGCGCCACCCGTCTCACGTCCTCCAGCCGCAGCCGCTTCTGGCGCCGCGCCTCGACCAGCCGCTCGACGCTGCGCACCCCCAGCCCCGGCACCCGCAGCAGCATCTCGCGGTCGGCGCCGTTCACATCCACCGGAAACCGCTCGCGGTGGCGCAGCGCCCAGGCCAGCTTGGGGTCCATCTCCAGGTCGAGGTTCTCGCCCTCGTCGACGATCTCCGCCCGCTCGAAGCCATAGAACCGCATCAGCCAGTCGGCCTGGTACAGCCGGTGCTCGCGCATCAGCGGCGGCCGCTCGGCCGGCAGCCGCGCGCTGGCCGTGGGGATCGGGCTGAAGGCCGAATAGTAGACCCGCCGCAGGCCATAGCCGCCATACAGCTGCTCGCTCCGCCGCAGGATGTCGCCGTCCGACGCCTGATCCGCGCCGATGATCATCTGCGTCGACTGGCCCGCCGGGGCGAACCTCGGCGGCCGGGCCCGCCGCGCCGGCTCGCGCCGCTCGTCGATGGCCAGCCGCACCCCGCCCATCGCCTTCCGGATCACGCCCGCGTCCTTCTGCGGCGCCAGCCGCGCCAGGCTGTCGTCGCGCGGCAGCTCGACATTGATCGACAGCCGGTCGGCGTACAGCCCCGCCTCCAGCACCAGCGCCGCCGACGCCTCCGGGATCAGCTTGAGATGGATATAGCCCCGGAAATCATGGTCCTGCCGCAGGCTGCGGGCGATCCGCACCATCTGCTCCAGGGTGTAGTCGCCGTTGCGGATGATGCCCGACGACAGGAACAGCCCCTCGATGTAGTTGCGCTTGTAGAAGGCCAGCGTCAGGTCGACGAGCTCGCGCACCGAAAACCGCGCCCGGGGCACGTCCGACGACACCCGGTTCACGCAATAGGCGCAGTCATAGATGCAGAAGTTGGTCATCAGCACCTTCAACAGGCTGATGCACCGTCCGTCCGGCGCATAGGCGTGGCAGATGCCCATGCCCTCGGTCGAGCCCACCCCCTTCCCGTCCAGCGAGTTGCGTCCCGAGGCCCCGGACGAGGCGCAGGAGGCGTCATACTTGGCGGCGTCGGCGAGGATCTGAAGCTTCCGCCGGACTGTCATGGCACTCATGCCCACAGCATATAGTTCTGTTTTTGTTCTGAACAGGGCGAGCCGCCGAAAACGCTTTGGAACCAAACGCTTCCTCCCGGATTTGAGGCGATGTGACCCGCCTCCTGATCCGGCACGAAACCCGCTACGCCTACGAGCGCCCCGTCAGCTTCGGGCCGCAGCGCCTGCTGCTGCGCCCGCGCGACAGCCACGGCCTGCGGGTGGAGCGCACCGCCCTGGCCCTCTCGCCCCAGGGCCAGGCGCGCTGGACCTACGATGCGCTGGGCAACTGCGTCTGCTGGTTCCAGCCGGTCGGCGAAGCCGACGCCATGACGGTGGTCAGCGAACTGGTCATCGAACGCTTCCCCGCCCCGCTGGAAGCCTTCCACCCCCAGGACCCCCACACCGCCATGCCGATCGTCTACGCCCGCGACGACCGGCTGGCCCTGGCGCCCTTCATGACGCCCGACAGCGAGGATGATCCCGGCCTCACCCGCTGGCTGCTGGAGCTGATGGACCAGCCGGGCGAGCCGGCCCTGGACTTCCTGCTCCGCTTCAACAGCGCCATCCACGGCGGCTTCGCCTACCAGGCGCGCTACGAGGAAGGCGTCCAGACCCCCGCCGAGACGCTGGAGAAGCGCTCGGGCAGCTGCCGCGACCTGGCCTGGCTGATGGTCGAGGCCCTGCGCCGCGCCGGCTACGCCGCCCGCTTCGTCTCCGGCTACCTCAACAGCCCCTCCAGCGGCGGCCTGCGCGGCGCTGGCGCCACCCATGCCTGGTGCGAGGTCTTCCTGCCCGACCTCGGCTGGACCGAATTCGATCCCACCAACGGCCTGGCGGAGTCGGCGGACCTGATCCCCGTCGCCGTGGCGCGCACCCCGCGCGAGGCCTCGCCGGTCAGTGGAACCATTCTGGGCGATCCGGGGCGCAGCACCCTGGACGTTCATGTCGAGGTGGGCCTGGCCGACGCCCCCTCGCCTCCAGCGGACTCGCCCCTCGGGCGTCCGGCGGATCAGTGCGCGGCCGGGGAGTAAGCGTATGACCAGCAACTTCGAACAACAGGCGCCGTCGACTAACGACCTCTTCTGTCACGCCGCGCCCAAGCCCCAGCACGGCCGGCAGGCTGATCGCGAGGCCCGGCTGGCGCGCGAGACCGCCAGGGCCGAACAGACCGGCAATCGCCCCCCGGGCGGCGCCCCGGGTTGGGCGCCCCGGACCGAAACGGGGCGCGCCGGAGCGGATTCCGGCGCTTAAGGCGCTCGCCTGATCCGCGATCGCTATTGCGCCTGTCGCGGGCGATGTTAACGATTAGACCGAACGCCGTTTCCGGGGGAGGAAATGCGGCAAGGGACTGTCATAGGTCTGTGTTCGGCCGCCGCGCTCGGCGTGGCCTGCCTCAGCGCGGCGTCCGTTGAGGGCGCGGGCGCCGATGGCCTGACCGACACCTCCATGATGTCGGGCGCGGAATTCTCCGGCGCCTTCAGCGGCGGCTATGCCTCCGACCGCGTGCCCGACGACCCCGACGCGCCGATCCGCACCGCCCGCTACGACCAGGCCCCGCTGACCGCGCCCTCGACCGTCGAACTGGCCGGGGCCCCGCCGATCGTCGAGGAGGCGGTGATGGCGCGCGCCGCCCCGGTGTCGCCGGAGGAGGTCCAGGCCTCGCTGGCCCTGGCCGAGGCCCGTTCCGGACCGCGCCGCTCGCCCAGCGCCGCCGCCATGGCGCTTGCCGGCGGCCCCGACGGCGAGATCGACCATCAGGCGCTTGTCGCCCGCACCGCCGGGGCACCGCCTCCCAGCCGCCTGGCCGTCTCCGTCACCACAGGCGAGACGCCCTTCGCGCCCGGATCGGGCCTCAACTTCGCGGTCCGCGAGGACGACAGCCCCGCCGCCATCCGCATTCCCCAGCGCACCCGCCTGTTCGACGCCCGCCGTTGGGGCCTGACCTTCGATCTCTCGCCGCAGGAATCGCGCAAGGGCCGCTGGTACGTCTTCGCCGCCACCTCCGGCGACGCCTTCGGCTTCAACCTGTTCGGCGACCCGGCCAAGAGCGGCGAGAAGCGCAATCGCTGGTCGGTCGAGAAGCTGGCCGAGTACGGCAAGGCCCAGCTCGGCATCGGCTGGCGCAAGGGCCCGACCCAGGTGTCGGTGGCCGCCACCCGGCGCGAAATCGGCGCCTACGGCTATTCGCGCGAGGACACCGTCTTCGGCGTCTCCTTCACCATCAGCGGCGGCAAGCGCCTCCCCGCCCCCAAGACCCGCCGCGGGCTTCCGCGCGAATAGGGCTTTCGCGGACACCGCGTCGCTCCCCACGCTTTCGCCCCGCGTCCTGTCCGCCTAAACAGGACCCGTGTCCGAGCCCGCTTCCCCCGACAGTCCGCAGATGTCCCGCACGGGCTCGCGGCTGGCGTCGATCGCCGTGGCCAGCGCCCTGTTCATGGAGTTCATCGACTCCACCTCGCTGTCCACCGCCCTGCCGACCCTCGCCGAGGCCTTCCAGGTCGATCCCATCCATCTGAAGCTGGCGCTGACCAGCTACATCCTCGCCCTCGCCGTCTTCGTGCCGATCAGCGGCTGGGCGGCCGAGAAGTTCGGCGCCCGCCGGGTGTTCCTCGTCGCCATGACCGTCTTCCTGACCGGGTCGGTCCTGTGCGGCCTGTCGAAGTCGCTGGAGCAGCTGGTCGCCTTCCGCGTGCTCCAGGGCATGGGCGGGGCGATGATGACCCCCGTCGCGCGGCTGATCGTCGTCGGCTCCACGCCGCGCGAAAAGCTGCTCAAGGCCATGGGCTGGTTCACCATGCCGGCCCTGGTCGGCCCGCTGGTCGGGCCGCCGCTGGCAGGCTTCGTCCTGTCGGTCGCCGACTGGCCGTGGATCTTCTGGCACAACGTGCCGGTCGGCCTGCTGGGCATGATCGCGGTCATGCGCTTCGTCGGCCCGATGCGGATGGAGGATCCCGGCCGCTTCGACTGGAGCGGCTTTGTCCTTTCGGCGCTGGCCATCACCGGCCTGGTTGTGGTGGCCGAGACCGCCGGCCTGTCGCTGATCCCCTGGCCGGTCCAGGCGGTGACCCTGGCCATCGCCCTGGCCTGCGGCTGGGCCTACCTGGCGCTGGCGCGCCGCAAGGTCCGGCCGATCCTCGACCTTGGCCTGCTGCGCTATCCGACCTTCCGCGCCAGCGTCATCGGCGGAACCTTCGTGCGCCTGGGCATCGGCGCCACGCCCTTCCTGATGCCGATGCTGCTCCAGGTCGGCCTTGGCTGGACGCCGCTCCAGGCCGGCAGCGTCACCCTGGCCGGCGGCGTCGGCGTGCTCTGCGCCCGGCCCTTCGCCACGGTGGTCCTGCGGCGCATCGGCTTCCGGGCGGCCCTGACCATCTTCGTCCTGCTGGTGGCGGCGCTGTCGGCCGCGCCGGGCTTCTTCACCTCCGGCACCCCGGCGGCGGTCATCATGGCCCTGCTGTTCCTCGCCGGCTTCTGTCGCTCCAACCAGTTCATCGCCGCCAACACCATCGCCTACGCCGATGTGCCGGACCGGTCGGTGGCCGCCGCCTCCACCCTCTCGGCCGTGGCCCAGCAGATCGGCCTGGCCCTGGGGGTCAGCTTCGGCGGCCTGATGCTCCATCTGGCGCGCGGCGGCGGCGAGGGCGCGGCCCTGGTCCCGTCCGACTTCACCCTGCCCTTCATCGCGGTCGGCCTCATCACCCTGCTGGCCGCGCCGGTCTATCTGGCGCTCGACCCCAAGGCCGGGGCCAACATCAGCGGCCATCAAAGT
>VFQU01001951.1_pt1 | contig 10785 bp, 7 predicted proteins | sample 3512311 | NCBI WGS metagenome assembly VFQU01 (sample SAMN10412377, study PRJNA504923) | tailings metagenome | isolation source: Relicate 3 Philex TSF3 active mining site | place: Philippines: Tuba, Benguet | collected 2017-08-29 | reverse complement strand
TCAAAGCGGGCCTCCGGCTTGTTGCCCATCAGCCGGTCGACAGTGGTTCGCGTTGCGTCGCGGTCGTCGAGAATTTTGACCTGCAATAGCGTGCGTGTCTTGGGCGACATGGTGGTTTCGCGCAGATGCGCGAATGGCATTTCGCCCAGACCCTTGAAGCGGGTGGTTTCCACCTTGCCCTTGCCGGTGAATTCGGTGGCCATCAGTTCGGCCCGATGGGCATCATCGCGGGCATAAAGCGTCTTGCCGCCCTGGCTGATGCGGTAAAGCGGGGGCAGGGCGAGGTACAGGTGCCCATTCTCGATGAGCCGCGGCATTTCCTGGAAGAAGAAGGTGATCAGCAGCGAAGCGATATGAGCGCCGTCCACGTCGGCGTCGGTCATGATGATGATCTTGTCGTAGCGCAGATCGTCTTCGGTATAGCGGTCGCGGGTGCCGCAGCCGAGCGCCTGGACCAGGTCGGCGATCAACTGGTTGGCGGCCAGCTTGTCGCGGCTGGCGCCCGCCACGTTGAGGATTTTTCCGCGCAGGGGCAACACGGCCTGGTTGGCGCGGCTGCGCGCCTGCTTGGCCGAACCACCTGCCGAGTCGCCCTCGACGATGAAGAGTTCAGCGCCCTGCGCCGCGTTCTGCGTACAATCGGCCAGCTTGCCCGGCAGGCGCAGCTTGCGCGTGGCGCTGGCCCGGTCGATTTCCTTTTCCTTGCGGCGGCGTAGGCGTTCTTCGGCGCGATCCACCGCCCAGTCGAGCAGTTTGCCCGCCTGCTGCGGGGAGGCGGCCAGCCACTGGTCGAAAGCATCGCGCAAAGCGTTGTCGACGATGCGGGTTGCTTCGCCCGAGGCCAGCTTGTCCTTGGTCTGGCCGACGAATTCAGGCTCGCGCACAAAGACCGACAGCATGACCGAACAGGAGGCGAGAATGTCATCGGTGGTGAGATTGGCCGCCGCCTTGTTCTTGGTCAGCTCGGCATAGTTCTTGAGGCCGCGTAGCAGCGCCATGCGCATGCCGGCCTCGTGGGTGCCGCCATCGGGCGTGGGCACGGTGTTGCAGTAGGACTGCACGCCGCCATCACCAAGCGTCCAGGCAATGGCCCATTCCACCGAGCCATGGCTGCCGGGGCGGCCACTCTTGCCCGAGAAGATGTCGTCGGTGATGCGTGTTTCGCCCTCGATGCGGGCGGCCATGAAGTCCTTGAGCCCATCGGGGTAATGGAACACGGCCTTGGCGGGAACATCCTCGCTGGCAAGGCTCTCGTCGCAACTCCAGCGCAGTTCGACCCCGCCGAAGAGATAGGCCTTGGCCCGGGTCATCCTGAAAATGCGGCCGGGCGAGAAATGGGCGGTAGTGCCGAAAATCTGCGGATCGGGATGGAAACGTGTCGTGGTGCCGCGCCGGTTCTGCACGCGGCCGACATTGATTACGTCCTCGACGACAAGGCCGCGCGAGAACTGGATGCGATGCAATTGCTGGTCGCGGGCCACTTCAACGATCATGTCATCGGACAGGGCGTTGACCACAGAGACACCGACACCATGCAGACCGCCTGACGTCTCATAGGCCTTGCTGTCGAACTTGCCACCGGCATGCAGCACGGTGTGGACGATTTCCAGCGTCGAGCGATTGGGGAATTTCGGGTGCTTTTCCACCGGGATGCCACGGCCATTATCGGTAACCGTTATGTATCCATCAGCGCCCAGGTGAACCTCGATACGCGTGGCGTGACCGGCAATGGCCTCGTCCATGGAATTGTCGATCACCTCGGCAAAGAGGTGGTGATAGGCATTGGCGTCGGTGCCGCCGATATACATGCCGGGACGGCGGCGGACCGGTTCGAGCCCTTCGAGAATTTCGATATCGGAAGCACTATAGGCGTCCGGCGCCGGCTGCGCGGCAGGACGCGCCACCTTTGCGGGAGCGGGCTGTGCCGGTGTCTGGTCAGCGGGGGCGGTGCTCTCGAAAAGGTCCTGCGACATACACATCCACTCATTGAACCCGAATCGGGCTGGTTCGTTTTCTAGCATATAGCAGGAGTTTTCGCCGGTCCGGCCGGGCGGGCTAATTCCACAAGGATGGTCCCACCAAGGCCGCCAAGATGAACGGGAGATGAACACGCAATGTCGGCCTGGTTCAGGCCGATTGTGCCAGATTTGAAGATTGGCGTGACCAGCAGCGGAGAAACACCATGATCCGAACAGTATCCAGATTTCTTGTCGTGGGGGCGGTTGCGGCGCTGGCGGCTTTGCCGCTGCCGGCCCAAGCCCAGGGCACTCTCAAATTCGGCATTATTTTCGGAGACGAACAGGCCGATTTTTATCCGCGCCGGGCGATCTGTCTCACCAACCATCAGATGCGCGAGTCGATGGCGGCGCGGGGCTATACCGACATTGCACTGAATGTGCCCAATGACGGGCGGATCGAAATTCGGGCAAGTTGGGACGGCTGGGTCTATCTCATCGATTTCGACTATTGCCGGGACCGGATCGTCGGTGTCCGCCAGCTTCGCCCCGCCGGGTGACCGTTCGCTTTTCGAGACAATTGCGTCCCAAGATGTGTCGTCCGGTTTACACCTCGTTTGCTTCTTGAAAGCACTTTCTTAAGTGCGTGCTGGTAGACAGGTGGACATACGGTTTTTGTCTGGAGTTGCCGTATGCGAACCGAGTTTCCCGGTAATGCGTATCAAGGGGTTAGCCTCGGTTCATCTTCGCTCGGACATTGGCCGCATGCCGGATTTTCAGGTATTGCGTACCGGCTGGCCAATTTCCGTGTGTCGCGCCTTGGTGCGCTCTCTGCCCTGATCCTTGTTTTCTATTTCGCCTGATCCGGCTTGCTTTGCGCCGGATGCAGGGCTATTTGGATTTCTATCGGTACTCGAGCGGGAGGGTGGCATGACTGTTTTTCAGACGCATCGCACACGTGGCCCCGTTTTCGCCCTGCGGTCTTTGCTGCAGGGCTGACCAGTACCGGTCCGGACGCTTCGTTCCTGTTCCTTCTGGTTTGCCCGTCTTGGCATTTTGGCTGTCGCCTGAATGCTTGCTTGATGGATAATGGCGCTTGGATGTGATCCGCGCCGAACCAGGACAGATTTCATGGGCACGATCAGCCTTCGTAATGCCGGCCACCGGGCAGGGGACCTGCTGTTTTCCAATCTCAATCTCGTTATTGCCGAGGGCGACCGCGTAGGGCTCGTCGCGCCCAATGGGCGTGGCAAAACAACGCTTTTGCGGGCCATGGCCGGGCTTTCCGAGCTTTCCGAGGGCGACATCACCCGTTCGCGCGGCCTTACCATCGGCTATGTGCCGCAGGATGTGCCCGAGGCTGATCTGGCCGCCACACTTTCCGATTTCGTCGCTGCGGTCCTTGATGCGGAAACGCGCGCCAATGAAGGCTGGCGCGTCGATGTGGTGCTCGATGAACTCGCCGTGCCCGCCGAAATGCGGGATCGGCAATTGGGGCAGTTGAGCGGCGGCTGGCAGCGCATGGCGCTGCTTGCCCGGGCCTGGGTCACTCAGCCGGACGCCCTTTTGATGGACGAGCCCACCAATCATCTCGATCTCGGCCGCATCCTGATGCTGGAAGAATGGCTTGCCTATGCAGCGCGCAACCTGCCTGTAGTGATCGCCAGTCATGACCGCGCCTTTCTCGATGCGAGCACAAATCGGACGCTGTTTCTGCGGCCCAGCGAGCAGGTCTATCTGCCTTTGTCCTATTCGGCCGCCCGGGCCGAACTCGATCAGGTCGACGCAGCCAGCGAGGCGCAGCGCGAGCGCGACCTTAAGCAGGCCGCGCAATTGCGCAAACAGGCGGCCAAGCTCACCAATATTGGCATCAATTCGGGAAGCGACCTGCTGACGGTCAAATCCAAGCAGTTGCGGGAGAGAGCCGAAAAAATCGAAACCAAGGTGCAGGAAGTCCACAGGGACCGTACTGGGCTCGTGCGCCTGGGCAATAGCGGCGCCGAGGCCAAGGTGATGATGGGCTTTGAAAATGTCCCGATTGCAACGCCGGATGGCAGGCCGCTCTTTTCCATCGAGAAGCTGCATATTTTCCAGGGCGACCGCATCGTGCTTCTGGGGCGCAATGGCACCGGCAAATCCCAGTTCATGCGGGTGGTTACCGAGGCGCTATCGGGTCAACCGGCGCCGGGCCTGCGGATCAGTCCGCAACTGGCGCCCGGCTATCTCGATCAGGCCCTGGCATGGCTGCCGCTTGATCCGTCACCGCTCGATTACCTGTTGCATCGGTTCGACGAGGGCGACAGGCGCACCATAGCCCTGCTGGCCGGGGCAGGCTTTGCGCCCGACCAGCAGGGCCGAACTATTCGCACCCTGTCTCTGGGGCAGCGTGCGCGGGTTGCTCTTTTGGCGCTGCGTCTGGCACGGCCCAATTTCTACCTGCTCGATGAACCGACCAATCATCTCGATATTCCCGGACAGGAACAGCTAGAGGCCGATATTCGCGAGCATGGGGCCACAACGATCCTCGTCACCCATGATCGGGCTTTCCTGCGGGCCGTGGGCACGCGCTATTTGCAGATCGAGGGGCGGAGGCTGGTCGAGGTCGATGGGCCGGAGGCGTTTCTCGCCTCCATGGCTAATTGAGGTCTAGGCGGATAGGCTTTGGGCATTGGGGGCGGGCTCGCCCACAATGCCTAGCCGCACAGGATTGAGCACAGCCGTGTTCTTGCCCTGGCTCTTGGCCCGATACAGTGCACGGTCTGCACCGGCCAGCATTTCGGGCAAGGGCTCGGTACCCTCGCGCATATGCAGGCCGATGCTGATGGTCAGCGGAAAGTCGTTCGGCAGGCCCGCTATGCTTGTGTGCCGCAATTCGGTTTGAATGTCCCTGGCCATCTGCCGCAGCGTGTCGCGGGAGATGGCATCATAGAACAGTGCGAATTCTTCGCCGCCAATGCGTCCTGCAAAAGCAGCGCCGCCATGGGCCGAGAGCACTCTGGCGACGCTGGCGATAACCCGGTCCCCAATATTGTGGCCAAAGGCGTCGTTGACCTTCTTGAAGTCATCAATGTCCGCGAGCAGCAGAGCAGGGCGGGCAGCTTGTTGTTCCGGCCCGGAGAGGGCTGGCTCAACCGCCAGCGCGAAGCCCCGTCGATTGAGCAGGCCGGTCAGATAATCCGTACCCGCTTCGCCACGCATCTGCTCGATCAGGTCGCTCACGACGCCGAAGAGGAACAGGGATGCCACTGAAATAGACATAAGCGGGGTAAAGGCGCGGACGGTTTCCCAATAAGTGGAATCCCGGAAGTCACCTTCCGGGTTGATGTCGAGCACGCCGTGAATCACCAGCGCCGGTCTGGCGACGGCCACGACCAGAGCCAGGGAAACGCCGCCCGCCAGCAGGCGATCCGCGAGGCTGGTTATGCCCGAACCGAGGATCAGCCAAAGTGTGATGACTGCGAAACCGGTAAAGCCTGTGCTCATGGCGATGATGCGGCCAAGCAGGGATGGCTGTATCCAGCTCGACCACAGGAAAATCGCGGTACTTGCAGCAAAGACCAGGGCGAAGAGCGCAAGCGGAACCTGTTTGCCGCAGCGCATCAATACGCTGGCGCAGGCCAGCGCAACTGCTGTGAGGAGCAGGGCATTGCCGGCATAGTTGATGCCACCGAGCGGAGTCAGGACGCGGAAATCCTGCGTGGCGAAGCCGAGGCCGAGATAGACGAAGGCGACCCAAAGGGGAAAGAGGTAAGTCTGGGACGGCAGTCGTTTTGAGATAACGGCGAAAATGAACGCGAAGAAAAAGGCGATTGCCGGATTCATCAATGAGATAAATATCTGATCCGACATATCAATTGCCTGACGCGAACGACGCGGATGCCATGCTAGGCCCCTCATGAATAACTACGGGTTAATCCCTGTCGGATTTCCTCCACAAATTGTCGGAAAACGCTCTGCTTCGTCATGCTGGACGAAACAAAAAGGCCGCCCTGAGGCGGCCTTTTCAATGCTGGTTCCGATGCCGGACTTAGTGGTGATGTTCCTCGGGAACTTCGTCCTCGTCGGCCTGGATGAGCTTGGCCAGCTCTTCGCGGGTCATGGCCTTGTCGGTAATTTCGCCGAGGCTGGCAATGTGGTCCACGACCTTGTTCTCAAAGATCGGGGCGCGCAGCGAGGCAAGGGCCTGCGGGTTCTTGCGGTAGTAGTCGTAAACCTGCTGCTCCTGGCCGGGGAAGCGACGAACTTCGGCGATCAGGGCCTGCTGGTGTTCCTCGTCGGTCACCTGAACTTCGGTCTGGTTGCCGATTTCGGCAACGACCAGGCCCAGGCGCACGCGGCGCTCGGCAATGCGCTGATACTGAGCCTTGGCTTCTTCCTCGGTCGTGCCTTCGTCTTCGAAGGAGCGGCCATGGCTCTGCACTTCGTGCTGAACGCGCTGCCAGATTGTGTTGAATTCGGCTTCCACGAGCTGTGCCGGGACGTCGAACTTGTGGCCATCATCGAGTGCGTCGAGAATCTGGCGCTTGATGTGCTGGCGGCTCATGGAGTCCAGAGCGGCTTCCATCTGGCTCTTGACGGCATTGCGCAGGGCTTCGACATTTTCGAGACCGAGGCGCTTGGCGAAGTCGTCATCCAGTTCGCCGGCATTGGGGCCGTCCGCGTGCAGGATGGTGACGTCGAAAGTGGCCTTCTGGCCGGCCAGATCGGCGTTCTGGTAGTCCTTGGGGAAGGTGACCTCGATCGTCTTGGTCTCGCCCTTCTTCATGCCGACGAGCTGTTCCTCGAAGCCGGGGATGAATTCACCCGAGCCGACCGTGAGGTGCGCATGGTCGGCCGAGCCGCCGTCGAATTCCTTGCCGTCGATCTTGCCGACGAAGCTCAGACCCAGACGGTCGCCGTTTTCGACAACGCCGCCGTCACCTTTGTCGGTATAGCCGCGGTTCTGCGCGAAGACGCGGTTAACCTCGGCGTCGACTTCGGCGTCGGCAATGGCCACGACGGGCTTATTGAGCTTGATGCCCTTGATGTCCATGACGGTGACGGCGGGGAGCACTTCGTACTCGACCTCGAAAGCCAGGTCAGCCTTGCCATCAAGGACGTCATTGATCACGGCCTGATCCTGCGGCAGGTCGACCTTGGGCTGGGCAGCGGCGCGTTCCTTGCGCTCGTCCAGCGTGTCGGAGACCGTGGAATTGATAGCATCGGTCATCACTTCGGACATGGCGGAGCGGCCATAGACCTTCTTGAGGTGCGCGGTCGGCACCTTGCCGGGACGGAAGCCCTTGATATTGGCCTGGCCCTTAAGCTCTTCGAGCTTGGCGTCGAGCCGCGACACAAGGTCATTGGCCGGAATGGTGACGCTCAGTTTGCGCTTCAGGCCATCGTTGAGGGTTTCAGTAACCTGCATGGGGGTCTATTCCCGTCTTGATTGTTCATAAGGGCCAGGACCTGTGGTGCGGGTGAGAGGACTCGAACCTCCACGCCTTGCGGCGCTGGAACCTAAATCCAGTGCGTCTACCAGTTCCGCCACACCCGCTTGGGTCCCCGCTGGCCGGGTTGGCGTTGCATCTATATGAAGATGGAAAGCCCGTCAAAGCCTCATTGGGGCTCGTTTGGGCAGAGGCTGGCGCCTATTTGATCATCACGACACGCGCGTCGCCGCGACGAGCTTGCGCAAATGATGATCGTGCTGCACACTTTTTAATCATCGAGCATGTGGTCTCTCGATGAGCAAGTCACGCAGGTGACCCCTAACCATATTGATTACAACAGGTTTTTGGCGCCGATGCGACGTGGCACAGGCCATGCATACGAGGTGGCGTTAACTGCCGAAAACGGCCAGTGGAGGCGTAAGTGAAAAAAATCGAGGCTATCGTAAAGCCCTTCAAGCTCGACGAAGTCAAAGAAGCACTGCAGGAAGTCGGCCTGCAGGGCATCACCGTGACCGAGGCCAAGGGTTTCGGACGCCAGAAGGGCCATACCGAGCTCTATCGCGGCGCGGAATATGTGGTGGACTTCCTGCCTAAGGTGAAAGTCGAGGTGGTTTGCCCCGACGATCTCGCCGAAAAGGCAATCGAGGCTATCCGCACTGCCGCGCAAACCGGTCGCATCGGCGATGGCAAGATTTTTGTCTACTCCATCGAGCAGGCCATCCGTATCCGTACGGGCGAATTCGGCGACGACGCACTTTAGCCGTCGGCGCCGCACAACCACCAACGAACACTCCGAATTAGACAGGGGAAGACCTAATGACCACCGGAGCCGAAATTATCCAGCGTATGAAAGACGAGAACATCAAGTATCTCGACGTGCGCTTCACCGACCTGCGCGGCAAGCTGCAGCACGTGACGATGGATGCGTCCGTCGTCGACGCCGATCTGTTTGAAGACGGCGTGATGTTCGACGGTTCCTCGATTGCTGGCTGGAAGGCCATCAACGAGTCCGACATGGTGCTGATGCCCGATCCGAACTCGGCCTATATCGACCCGTTCTTTGCTGCCTCGACCCTCGCCATCAACTGCGACATTCTCGAGCCCTCGACCTACCAGCCGTATAATCGCGATCCGCGCTCCATCGCCAAGAAGGCTGAAGCCCTGGTCAAGTCGTCTGGTATCGGCGACTCGGTCGTGTTCGGTCCCGAACCCGAATTCTTCATTTTCGACGACGTGAAGTATTCCAACACCACCTATAAGGTTGGTTTCGCGGTCGATCATTCCGAACTGCCGACCAACAACGACTCCGAATATGAAGGCGGCAATAACGGCCACCATATCGGTCTCAAGAAGGGCTATTTCCCGGTTCCGCCGCTGGACAGCGCGCAGGACATGCGCGGTGAAATGCTCGAGGCCATGGGCCAGATGGGCGTCATCATCGAGAAGCACCACCACGAAGTGGCTTCGGCTCAGCATGAACTCGGCCTGAAGTTCAAGCCGATGATCGCTTCTGCCGATGACGTGCTGATCTACAAGTATGTCGTCCAGCAGGTTGCCAATTCCTATGGCAAGACGGCGACTTTCATGCCCAAGCCCGTCTATGGCGACAATGGCTCGGGCATGCACTGCCACCAGTCGATCTGGAAAGATGGCAAGCCGCTGTTTGCCGGTGACCAGTATGCTGGCCTGTCGATGGACTGCCTCTACTATATCGGCGGCGTCATCAAGCATGCCAAGGCCATCAACGCCTTCACCAATCCGACCACCAATTCCTACAAGCGTCTGGTGCCGGGCTTCGAAGCTCCCGTGCTGCTGGCCTATTCGGCCCGTAACCGTTCGGCTTCCTGCCGTATTCCCTTCGGCCAGTCGCCGAAGGCCAAGCGCGTGGAAGTGCGTTTCCCCGATCCGCTGGCAAACCCGTACCTGGCCTTCACTGCTCTCCTGATGGCCGGCCTTGACGGCATCAAGAACAAGATCCATCCCGGCGATCCGATGGACAAGGATCTGTACGAGCTGCCCAAGGAAGAACTCAAGGAAATCCCGACCGTGTCCGGCTCCCTGCGCGAAGCTCTCGAGCAGCTCGACAAGGATCGCGACTTCCTCAAGGAAGGCGGCGTGATGGATGACGATTTCATCGACAGCTATATCGAGCTGAAGATGCAGGAAGTGATCAAGTTCGAACACACCCCGCATCCGGTCGAATACGAAATGTACTACTCCGCCTGATTGGCGCGTGGTTCAAAAATGGAAAGGGGCCCGAGGGGCTCCTTTCTCGTTTCAGCTTTTCAGGCTTTGCTGCATAGGTGGCAGGTGCTGTGCGGTTCGGAAACGCGGCAGCACAAAGACTTGGCTAGGTCTCCGTTTCAACGGAACGGGGAATGATCTAGCCGTCAGCGCCATAGGCATGCAGCGATATTTCGTCATCCTCGCCCGGCGGCGCAGGCACGCGGCGCATGGCCTTGGTCCATTCCTCTGGGGCTTCGAGCAGCGATTCGAGTTCGTCTATGTCCTGGCGTTCGAAGAAGCGCACGGCAAAGCCCACATCGAATATGCGCACGACTTCCGAGGTGACTTGGCCGATGCCCACCACTTCGCCCACCTGCGGCTGGAAGGCGGCCGAGATTGCCGCCCCCGAGGAGGAATAGTCCACGATGAGGCAGGGTTGCGACCAGCAGTCTGGCCGCGAAATCACCGAGCGCGGATTTCCCGGCATGAATCGATGATCGGCGCGACGCTCACGCACGCCGGTCCAGATGCGCTCGCGAAAGGCAATGATTGCCCGCTCGATGCGCGCCCTCTGTTCGGGTGTGGCGTCGATACGCACTGAAAAGCCATCGCTGGTAGTGCGCTCGACCTTGCCGCGAAGCCGGCCGAAAGGACCAAAGCTGGCCGATACGGTTTCGCCCGGTTGCGGAATAACGGGCGCCGTCACGGTATAGCTCTCTGTCGAAAGCGCACGAAGCCGGCAGGCAAAGAGATTGATGCCCGGATGCATCGCTTCTTCACCGATTACATAGCGTCCCGCTACAGTGCTGACGCCGCGTAGCGAGACTGTCTCGCGCTCCAATAGGTCGGTCATGACCCGTTCCCCCTCAGGTTGGAACACCAGCCTGCGCGCGACTTATCAAGGTCAGGTTGCAGGCATAACCAGAAATGACACAGGATTGGTAAGCAAGTGTTAACCAGTCCTGTCAGTCTTTTGCCGGGTTCAGCAGCGTTTCGAGGTCTTCCAGGGGATGGACGGCGACGAATTGCAGCGCAAAGCCGACATCGAGATAGCGTACGACCCGGCCCACCATGCGTCCTACGGCCATTGGCGTGCCTATCTCGGGCCAGATATGGGCGGAGACGGCCACGCCGGATTGGGAGATGTCGATGATGAAGCAGGGGCTGCGTGC
>VFQU01001950.1_pt1 | contig 10795 bp, 3 predicted proteins | sample 3512311 | NCBI WGS metagenome assembly VFQU01 (sample SAMN10412377, study PRJNA504923) | tailings metagenome | isolation source: Relicate 3 Philex TSF3 active mining site | place: Philippines: Tuba, Benguet | collected 2017-08-29 | reverse complement strand
CTGAAGGCAACCTCATCCAGATCAACCAGGCCATGTTCCGGGTGGTGGACACCTCGCGACTGGAGGCCGTGCTCAACGTGCCCGAGCGCGAACTGGCCACTCTCAAGGCGGGCCAGCCGGTGGCCCTGCGCGTGGACGCTGCGCCGGGGGTGGTTTTCGACGGTTCGATCGATCGCGTCAGCCCGGTGGTGGACGCCGCCAGCGGTACCTTCCGGGTGGTGGCGGCGTTCAGCGAGCCCAGCGGCGTGCTGAAGCCCGGTATGTTTGGCCGCATCGAGGTGATTTACGACGAGCGCCAGCAGGCGCTGACGGTGCCGCGCGAGGCCCTGATCGAGGGCGAGGGCGTGCCCGCCGTGTTCGTGGTTCGCGAGGGTCGCGCCGTGCGCACTCCGATCGAGGTTGGACACCTGAGCGGCAGCGTGGCGGAAGTGCGTGGTGGCCTGAATGAGGGCGATCGCGTGGTCACCACCGGCAAGGTCACCTTGCGGGACGGCGCTCTGCTGCAATTGATCGGCGAGCCCTCCGCTGGCGTCGACGGTGAAGCCATCGCCCAGGGCAAGCCCGCGACCGGAACCGCCGGCTGAACCCGGACGCAAGGACCGCACATGAACATCGCCGAGATTGCCACCCGCCGTCGCGTGACGGTGGGAATGGTGACGATCACCTTCCTGCTGTTCGGCTTCATCGCACTGCGCGACCTCAAGGTCAATCTGCTGCCCGACCTGAGTTACCCCACGCTCACTGTGCGCACCGAGTACACCGGCGCGGCACCGTCCGAAATCGAGAACCTCATCACCGAGCCGGTCGAAGAGGCCGTCGGCGTGGTCAAGAACCTTCGCCGCCTGCGCTCGGTCTCGCGCACCGGCCAGAGCGATGTGATCCTCGAGTTCGCCTGGGGCACGGACATGGACCGCGCCGGCATCGAGGTGCGCGACAAGCTGGAGCTGCTGCGCCTGCCGCTCGAGGCCGAGAAGCCCGTGCTGCTGCGCTTCGACCCTTCGACCGAGCCGATCATGCGCCTCGGACTTGCTGGTCGCGCTGACGCCACCGGCTTCGATGTCGCCGAGCTCAAGGACCTGCGCCGCTACGCCGACGAAACTCTGAAAAAGCGGCTGGAGCCAGTGGACGGTGTGGCCGCCGTCAAGGTCAGCGGCGGCCTCGAAGACGAAGTGCAGGTGCTGCTGGATCCGCAGAAGCTGGCGCGGCTGAACCTGACGCCGGCGCGGGTCATCGACCGCCTGAAGCAGGAGAACATCAACATCTCCGGCGGCGCCATCGACGAGGGCAACCAGCGCTACCTGGTGCGCACCGTCAACCAGTTCGCCACGGTCGAGCAAATGCAGGAACTGCTGGTTGCCGTCGACCAGGGCGTGCCCGTGCGGCTGCGTGATGTCGCCACCGTGGGGCAGGGCTTCAAGGAGCGCGAGGCGATCATCCGCATGGACGGCCGCGAGGCCGTCGAGCTGGCGATCTACAAGGAAGGTGACGCGAACACCGTCGCCGCAGCAGCCGGCGTGCGCGAGCAGCTGGATCGCCTGCGTGAGAACCTGCCACCCAACGCCAGCCTGATCACCGTCGACGACCAATCGGTGTTCATCCAGAACTCGCTCGACGAGGTCGGCTCGGCCGCGCTGATGGGCGGCCTGCTGGCGGTGCTCATCATCTTCTTCTTCCTGCGCGACGGCTGGAGCACCTTCGTCATCGCGGTGTCGCTGCCGGTGTCGATCATCGCCACCTTCTTCTTCATGCAGCAGGTGGGCCTGAGCCTCAACGTGATGTCGCTCGGCGGCCTGGCGCTGGCGACCGGCATGGTGGTTGACGACTCGATCGTGGTGCTGGAGTCGATCGCCAAGGCGCGTGAGCGTGGCCTCGGCATCATCGAGAGCGCCATCATCGGCGCCTCGGAAGTGCGACTGGCGGTGGTGGCGTCCACGCTCACGACGGTGGCCGTGTTCTTCCCGCTGGTTTTCGTCGAGGGCGTTGCGGGCCAGTTGTTCGGCGACCAGGCGCTCACGGTGAGCATCGCCATCATCATCTCGACCGTGGTGGCGATGGCGCTGGTGCCCATGCTGGCGTCGCTGCGCTCGCGCCCGCCGTTGGCCTATCCCGAGGACCAGACCGAGCTCGACGTCAGCCAAGGGCGGATTGCACGCCTGCGGCTGGCGCTGTCCCGCGGCCTGCTGCGCGTGGCCCGTCTGCTGGGCCGGGTGGTCGGCGGCAGCCTGGGCGCGGTCGGTCGCGTGCTGCTCAAGCCCTACGACTGGCTCGAGGCCGCCTATGCGCGCGCCCTGCCCAGAGCGCTGGCCAAGCCCGCGCCAATCCTGCTCGCCTCCACTGCCGCTTTCGTCTTCACTCTGGCGCTGGTGCCGGGTCTGGGCATGGACCTCATCCCGCAGCTGGCGCAGGGCCGCTTCGAGATGACGGTCAAGCTGCCGCCGGGTACGCCGCTGGCCGACAGCGATGCCGTCGTGCGCGAGCTGCAGCGTCGCCACGCTGACGACCCGCGGGTGCGCACCATCCACGGCGTGAGTGGCAGCGGCACTCGACTGGATGCCAATCCCACCGAGTCAGGCGAGAACATCGGCAAGCTGCTGATCGTACTGGCCGACGGCGCGGGCGAGAACGCCGAGGCCGGGCTGACGGAAGCCCTGCGCGAAAGCGCCGAGGCTTGGCCGCGGGCGGAAGTGAAGTTCTCGCGGCCGCAGCTGTTCTCGTTCGCCACGCCGCTGGAGATCGAGATCCGCGGCTACGACCTGGAGCAGCTCAAGGCGGCGGGTTTGGAGCTGGCGAGGCGCCTGCAGGCCGATGACCGCTATGCCGATGTGAAGTCGACCGTGGAGCAGGGCTTCCCCGAGATCCAGGTGGTGTTCGACGCCGAGCGCGCCGCGGCGCTCAACCTCACCACCCGGCAGATCGCCGACCAGGTGGTGCGCCAGGTGCGCGGCGAGGTGGCAACCCGCTACAGCTTCCGCAACCGCAAGATCGACGTGCTGGTTCGCGCCGAGGAATCCGCCCGCGCTTCGGCGGCCGACATCGGCCAGCTCATCGTCAACCCGGAAAGCGACCGCCCGGTCCGACTGTCGGCTGTCGCCGATGTGATCAGCACCGAAGGCCCGAGCGAAATCCATCGCGTCGATCAGGAGCGCGTGGCGGTCGTCTCGGCCAACCTGCGCTACGGCGACCTCGGCACCGCGGTGGCGAACCTTGAGCGCATGCTGGCCGAACAGCCGCTGGGCGCCGGGCTCGAAGTCAACATCGGCGGCCAGAACGAGGAGCTGCAGGCCTCGGTGAACTCGCTGGTGTTCGCTTTGGTGCTGGCGATCTTCATGGTCTATCTGGTGATGGCCTCGCAGTTCGAGTCGCTGCTGCACCCCTTCGTCATCATGTTCACCATCCCGCTGGCTGCCGTCGGTGCGATCCTCGCGCTCAAACTCTCGGGCAACGGCCTGTCGGTGGTGGTTTTCATCGGGCTCATCCTGTTGGCCGGCATCGTGGTCAAGAACGCCATCGTGTTGATCGATCGCGTCAATCAGCTGCGCGAGGAGGGCGTGTCCAAGCTCAAGGCGATCGCCGACGGTTCGCATGAACGTCTGCGTCCGATCGTGATGACCACCCTGACCACCCTGTTCGGCTTCCTGCCGCTGGCGATCGGCGGCGGCGAGGGCGCGGAGGTGCGCGCACCGATGGCGATCACGGTGATCGGTGGCCTGCTGGTGTCGACCCTGCTGACCCTTCTGGTGATTCCGGTGATGTACGCGCTGCTCGACCGCAAGCCGGATGCCTACTACTTCGAGCGCGGTGAGCGTGCGCGCGCGGCGGCGGAAGCCGAGCGCCAGGCGCGCCTCGCCGCGGCGGAGGCCGGCGCATGAGCCTCTCGCGCCTGAGCATGCAGCGGCCGGTGACGGCCAGCATGTTCTTCATCTCGATGATGCTGGTTGGATTGATCGCCGCCTTCCGGCTGCCGCTGGAGTTCCTGCCGGAGGTCGAGGCGCCTTTCCTGTATGTCGACCTGCCGTATCCGGGTTCCAGCCCGGCCGAGATCGAAGAAACCATCACGCGGCCCGCCGAGGAGGCGCTGGCGACTCTGCCCGGCATCAAGCGGATGAACTCGCAGTCGCGCTCCGAGGGCGCGGGCATCTTTCTTGAGTTCCAGTGGGACCGCGACATCCAGATCGCCGCCGCCGATGCGCGCGACCGCCTCGACGCGATCCGCGACGAGCTGCCGTCGGACTTCCAGCGCTACCTGGTGATGAAGTTCGGCACGGCCGACCAGCCGGTGCTGCGCATCCGGGTGTCCAGCGCCCTCGATCTGCAGGCCCAGTACGATCTGCTCGACCGCGAGGTCAAGCGGCGCATCGAACGTGTGCCTGGCGTGGCGCGCGTCGACTTGTCCGGTATCGCGCCGCCCGAGGTGGAGATCGAGCTCAATAACGATCGCGTCACCGCGCACGGCATCGATCTGAATGCTCTGGCACAGCGGCTGTCGGCGGCCAACTTCTCGGTGTCGGCGGGACAGATCACCGAAGCGGATCGCCGCTTGCGGGTGCAGCCCGTCGGCGAGCTGCGTTCGCTGGACGAGCTGCGCCAGCTGCCGATCAACGCCTCCGGCCTGCGCCTCTCCGACGTGGCCGAAGTGCGCCTGACGCCGGGCCGCATGGACTACGGCCGCAGGTTGGACGGTCGCCCCGCGGTCGGCATCGACGTGATGAAGGAGCGCTCGGCCAACCTCGTCGAGGTGTCCCGCGGCGTGCTCGCGGAGATCCAAGCGATCAGCCAGCGCGCGGAGTTCCGCGACATCCAGCTGTTCGTGATGCAGGACCAGGCCGAGGGCGTCACCAGCTCGCTCTCCGAGCTGGCCGAGGCGGGCGTTCTCGGCACCCTGCTGTCCGTGCTGGTGCTCTACTTCTTCCTGCGCCATTGGCCGTCCACCCTGATGGTGGCGGTTGCCATCCCGATCTGCATCGTGATGACGCTGGGCTTCATGTACTTCATCGGGCTGTCGCTCAACATCCTGTCGATGATGGGGCTGCTGCTCGGCATCGGCATGCTGGTCGACAACGCGGTGGTCGTGGTCGAGAGCATCTACCAGAAGCGCGAGAATTACCCGGACAACCCCTTCCGCTGCGCGATCGAGGGCACCCGCGAAGTGCAGATCGCGATCTCGGCGGGCACCCTGACCAGCATCATCGTGTTCCTGCCGAACATCTTCGGCGAGCGCAACTTCATCGCCATCTATCTCAGCCAGGTGGCGTACACGATCACCATCTCGCTGCTCTGCTCGTGGCTCGTCGCGATCAGCCTGATCCCGATGATCAGCGCGCGCCTGCGTGCGCCGAGCCACCTCGTCGAAGCCTCTCGGCAGGCGAACCGCTTCCAGGACCGCTACGCGCGCTGGCTCGACGCATCACTCCGCCATCGCTGGAAGACCCTGCTCGCGATCGCCGCCCTCGTGGCCGTCAGCATGGTGCCGATGTTCGGTATGAAGACCGACATGTTCCCTCAGGGCGACACGCGCGAGATCGAGCTCAGCTACCGATGGAACGGCAGCTACCGCCTGGAGGACATCTCGGCAGCGGTGAAACAGGTCGAGGACTACCTCGAAGCGAACCGCGAGGACTTCGAGATCGACCAGATCTACAGCTGGTACAGCGAACGCGGCTGGGCGGGTACCCGAATCGACCTCGCGCCCGAGGGGCGCACGCCGACGCCAGAGCTGATGGACAGGATCACCGCGGGCCTGCCCAAGCTGGCCATGGGCGAGGTCGCCTTCCAGGAGAACCAGGGCGGTGGCCCCGGCGGCGGCGAGGGCATGCAGGTCTCGCTTGCTGGCGACAGCTCTGTGCTGCTGGAGGAGCTCTCCAACGCGGTGGTGCCGGTGCTCAAGGCGCAGCCCTTCGTGCGGGACGCCTACGCTGACCTGGGTGCCAAGTCGCGTGAGATCCAGGTCCGGGTCGATCGCGACCGGGCCTTGCAGTACGGGTTCTCCGCCCAGCAGGTGGCGCAGTTCATCGGCATCGCCCTGCGCGGCACGCCGCTGCGCGAGTTCCGCTCGGGCATGACCGAAGTGCCGGTCTGGCTGCGCTTCCAGGAGTCGGACGGCGCCAGCATCGACGACCTGCGCGACTTCAAGCTGTCCAGCCCAACCAGCGGGCAGGTGCCGCTGCTGGCCATGGTCGAAGTGCAGATCGTGGCGAGCCCGAGCACCATCAACCGCCAGAGCCGCCAGACGGCGCTGCCGATCCGCGTTGCGCTGGTCGATGGCGTCACCATGGACGAGGCGCGCGAGCAGATCGAGCCGCTGATGGAGCAATTCGACCTGCCTGCCGGCTACCGCTGGAGCTTCGGCACCAGCTTCGAGCAGAACGATCAGGCCGGGGCGCAGATGGCCTTCAACACCCTGATCGCGCTGATCATGGTCTACATCGTGATGGCGGCGGTGTTTGAATCGATCACCTTCCCGGCGGTGATCGTCAGCACGATCTTCTTCTCGGCGCTCGGCGTGTTCTGGCTGTTCTGGCTCACCGGAACGACGTTCTCGATCATGGCGGCCATCGGCATCCTCGTGCTGATGGGCGTGGTCGTGAACAACGGCATCGTGATGGTCGAGCACATCAACACGCTGCGGCGCAGCGGCATGGACCGGCACGCTGCGCTGGTGGCCGGCTGCCGCGATCGCCTGCGACCGATCCTGATGACCATGGGCACCACCATCCTCGGCATGCTGCCGCTGACCATCGCCGGCACCCAGATGGGCGGCGACGGGCCGCCCTACTACCCGATGGCGCGGGCCATCGTCGGCGGCCTGGTGTTCTCGACCCTGATCTCGCTGTTCGCGCTGCCGACCTTCTACGCGATGGTCGACGAGTGGCGCCTGCGTTCGCGGGCGCGCTGGAAAACCGCCTGGGCGCAGATACGGCCGGTGGCCGTTCGCTGACGCGGCCCGTCAGCGAGTGACGCTCGGCGGCCGTCCCGGCCGCCCGGCTCCGGCGATGCGTGCGCTGGACCGCAGCCTGTGACTTGAGCGAGCGTGTGGCGCCGTGCGGCATGGAAGCTGCACGCGCCAACGCATCGTTCGGCCCCTCAGGTGCGTCGATGCGTTGGCTGCTTCTGCTGTTGATCTGCGCAGGCCTGTCCGCGCCCGCGCCCGCGCGCGCCGAGCCCACCCTGTCCGGGCGCCCGCCGGTGCAGGCGCTGCAGCCGTCGATTGCGGTGTATCCCCAGAATTTTGGACTGATCGAGCTGGCGGACGGAGGCCTTGCAGTCGCCAGCCGTGAGGGAGTTCTGCTCTTCGACGGCGAGCGCTGGACCCTTGAGCGCCTGCCCAACCGCGAGATGGTGCGTTCGCTCGCGCAGGGCGAGCACGGTGAAGTGTGGGTGGGCGGTTACAACAGCTTCGGCGCGCTTGTGCGTGCGCCCAACGGTGAGTGGCAGTACCGCGAGCTCAGCGCGCCGTTCCTCGATCCGGGCGAGCAGCCCGCCTTCGCCGACGTGTGGTCCATCCTTGTGGCGCCGGAGGGGACCTATTTCCGAGCCTTGCGGGACGTGTTCTTCGTGCCCTCCGGCGGCGGTCGAGGACAGCGCTGGCGTCATGAGGGCCGCTTCGGCGGAATCGCCCGCCTCCACGGCGAAGTCCTGCTGCAGTTTCGCGGCGAGGGGTTTCGGGTCCGCCGGGGCGAGGACTGGCATCCGCTGCCGCACAGCCAGGCGCTCAAACAGCTGGTACACACTCTGGTGCCGCTCGACGATGACACCGTGCTCGGTCTTGGCTCCGATGGCCGCTGGTGGGGACTCGGTCTTCAGGCCGTGCACGAGGTGCCGATGCCGGAAGGTCTGCCTCCTTCCTCTGAGTTCCAGAAGGCCCTGCGTCTGCGTGACGGGCATCTGGTGTTCGCCTCGGGCGACGGACGGCTCTGGCTGGTTGCCTCCGATCGCGGGAGTTTCGTGATTCTGCGGCTCGAGCATGGCTTCCTCAGCGGCCTGTGGCAGGCGCGTGACGGCAGTCTGCTGGTGTCCGGCAACAGGACCATTCACCGAGTGGTCTGGCCGCCGCGCTGGACTGCGCTCGACGACACTCTTGGCGCGACCGGCAACCTGCATCTGGCGCGCGAGGAGGCCGGCGAGCTGTGGGTCTTCGGCAGCGGTGGCGCCCTTCGTGCGGAACGGCAGCGCGATGGGCCGAGTCTATTGCGAAGCCGGCCAGACCTCACCCAGAGCCTGTTTGATCGGCATGTTCTGGCCGACGGTCGAGCGCTCTTCGCCGGCGGCCACCACCTGCTGTTGAGTGAGGAAGGTGGCCTGCGACCGCTGTCAGACGAGCTTGTGTACCCGCGCATGCTGCAGCCCAGCGCGCACCACGCTGGCCTTGTCTGGGTGTTTACCGAGCACGGACTGCGACGCCTCGACCTGCAGCCTGCCCCGCGGCTGAGCCCGCCGCTTGAGCGAGCGGACGATGTGCGGGTGAACGTTCTGGTCGAAGTCTCCGGCGATGATCTCTGGCTCGGCACGGAGCGCAGCGGGCTATGGCGCTACCGCCTCGGCGCGGACCGGGAACTTCTCTCATCCCAACGTATGGGCCCAGCGCAGGGGATTGCGTACGGGCCGATCGCCTATGCCCACGTCAGCCTGTGGCCCGACGGTGGCCTAAGGGCAAGTACGGCGGAAGGACTGTGGCGCTGGGATGGCAAGGGGGCATTCGCCGCCGATTCCGTCTTTGGGCTCGATGCACTGCGGCAGCCGGAGGAGCGACTCCGGCTCGTGCCCGGTGCGGACGGCGAGGCCTGGGCCTTCAGCGCCACGCGCCTGCTGCAGCTGCGCGGTGGACGCTGGCAGGCGGTCGAGCTGGGTGGCCTCTGTCGCGGAGCGATCGAGCAGGTCGGTGAGCTCGCGGATGGGCGTCCGTTCGTCCTCTGCCACGGTGCGCTGCTGCTGATGTCGAACCTGACCGTCGAGCCTGCAACGCACGCTCCCCGGGTGCGCTTGACGCGCATCACCGGCAACGGCATCGGCGTGAAACCGCAGGCCTTGGACTTGGCGCCCGAGGCGCCGCCCGTCGCGCCCGCCCACGGCTTCGACATCGCTTTCGAGTTTGCGCTGGCTGAGCTGGACCCGTCGACCCGCGCGGAATACCGCTGGCGCCTTGGCGGACTGCGCGAGGCGTGGAGCCCCTGGGTGCGTTCGACCCGCGTCAACTACGCCCAGCTCGATCCTGGCGACTACCGTTTCGAGCTGGAGGCGCGCGACGCGCAGGGCCGTGTCAGTCGGGCTGCGCCATGGCCCTTCGTTCTGCTGCCACCTTGGTACGAGACGCCGTGGGCACGCGCGATGTTCGCGGCCCTGCTGCTCTCGGTCGCCGTTCTGTCCACGCGCGGCCATATCCGTCGCCGCACCGCGCGCATCGAGGCTGAGCGTCGGCGCCTGTCCGAGCTCGTGGAAGCGCGCACCGCGGAGTTGGCCGATGCCAACCGCAAGCTCGAGGACATCGCCAATCGGGACGGCCTGACCGGGCTGGCGAACCGGCGTCGGCAGGACGCCTATCTGCGCGCGGTCTGGTTCCAGTGCCAGGAGCGCCAGCGCCCCTTGAGCGTGCTGATCGTCGATGTCGATCATTTCAAGCGCTACAACGACTTGCATGGGCACCCGGCCGGCGACGCTTTGCTTCAGGGCTTGGCAGAGCTGCTGGCCGCCAGCCTCCGGCGCAGCGAGGATCTGGTCGCTCGCTACGGCGGCGAGGAGTTTCTGCTCGTGCTGCCGGGTGCGCCCGCGGAGCTGGCCTTCGAATTCGCGCAGGGCCTGTGCGAAACGGTGCGCAGCTCTGCTCTGGGGATTACGGTGTCGATCGGTGTCGCGACCCTGGTTCCCTCTGACGCCACGCGTCTTTCCGAACTGATCGAGCGTGCCGACCAGGCCCTCTACCGGGCCAAGGGCTCGGGCCGTGATCGCGCTGTGGCCGCCTCGGCCCTGGGCGCTCCGGCCCCGGGGTGATGCGTCGGCCTGAGCGCGACGCGCGCGCGGCGCGGTCGTTCCTGCCAACGTGGTGTCGGCCTGCGCGCTCTTACAATGCCGCGTTGGCGGGCGCCGCCTGGGCGCCTCGTATCCCTCCACGCTGCAAAGGATCCCCCATGCTGCTCGATCAGGACGCCGTGCGCGCGCTGCTTGCTCCACTCATCGATGAAAACACCGGACAGAGCCTGATCGATGCGGTTCGCGCCGTCGGTGTGGACGGGGCGCGCGTGCTGGTCGAACTGGCGCTCAGCTATCCGGCGGCGGGATTCCATGTCGCCTTGGCTGAACGCGTGCGGAGCGCGCTGGAGGCCGATCCGCGCATCGAGCGCGCGACCGTCGACGTGTCCTCGCGCGTGCTGGCGCACAAGGTGCGTGAGGGCCTGAGTCCGCTGCCGGGCGTCAAGAACATCATCGCGGTGGCCTCGGGCAAGGGCGGCGTCGGCAAGTCGACCACCTCGGTCAATCTCGCGCTGGCGCTGGCGGCCGAGGGCGCGCGCGTCGGCGTGCTCGATGCCGACATCTACGGCCCCAGCATCCCGCGCATGCTCGGGCTCTCCGGCAAGCCCGACAGCCCCGACGGCAAGACCATCACGCCCAAGCGCGGCCATGGCCTGCAGGCGATGTCGATCGGCTTCCTGATCGACGAGGACACGCCGATGATCTGGCGCGGCCCGATGGTCACCCAAGCCCTGCAGCAGCTGCTGAACGAAACCGCCTGGGACAACCTGGATTACCTGATCATCGACCTGCCGCCGGGCACCGGCGACATCCAGCTGACCCTGTGCCAGAAGGT
>VFQU01001949.1_pt1 | contig 10797 bp, 9 predicted proteins | sample 3512311 | NCBI WGS metagenome assembly VFQU01 (sample SAMN10412377, study PRJNA504923) | tailings metagenome | isolation source: Relicate 3 Philex TSF3 active mining site | place: Philippines: Tuba, Benguet | collected 2017-08-29 | reverse complement strand
TGGCCTGCCCGACAGGAATCGAACCTGTAACCCCCAGCTTAGAAGGCTGGTGCTCTATCCGGTTGAGCTACGGGCAGATTGTCGGGCAATCTAGACTTACTACAAAACTGGTCGGGGTGGAGAGATTCGAACTCCCGACATCCTGGTCCCAAACCAGGCGCGCTACCAGGCTACGCTACACCCCGAGGGCGAGAAATATAGCGCACTCTAGCGGGAAGGTCAAACTGATTCTGCTAAAATGTCGCATTATTTTTGAAAAAACTTGTCATGACCGCCAACATCATCAACGGAAAATCCATCGCTGAAATCACGCTTTCCGAAACAAAAGCCTTAATAGACAATCGCTTGGAAAAAGGATTGCGTGCGCCGACCTTGGCCGTGATCCTGCTTGGCGCTGACCCTGCTTCTGCTATCTATGTGCGCAATAAAAGACTCGCTTGCGAGAAAACCGGCATTCGTTCCCTGGCTTATGATTTGCCTAGCACCACCAGTGAAGCTGAATTACTCGCGCTGATTCAGCAACTCAATGAGGATGAAACAGTGGATGGCATCTTGGTGCAGTCTCCCGTGCCTGCGCATATAGAAGAAAAAAAAATCATCGAAACCATTAGCGCGGCCAAAGATGTGGACGGCTTTCACCCTTACAACATTGGCAGGCTGGCGGTGCGTCAACCGACATTGCGCTCATGCACACCTTACGGCGTCATCAAGCTTCTGCAATCAACCGGCATCAAACTACTTGGGCTGGACGCGGTTGTCGTTGGCGTATCCAATCACGTAGGTCGGCCAATGGCTCTAGAGCTGTTGCTAGCCGGCTGCACCGTGACCAGCTGTCACCGTCACACCAAAGATCTGCAAGCGAATGTTGCGCGAGCGGACATTGTGGTAGCCGCTGTTGGGAAGCCACACCTGATCAAAGGCGAATGGATCAAGCCCGGGGCAATCGTCGTGGATATCGGCATCAATCGCCTAGCGGATGGCAGCTTGTGTGGCGATATTGAGTTTGAAACCGCAAAAACGCGTGCAGCATGGATCACACCCGTCCCAGGCGGAGTAGGCCCCATGACCGTTGCCACGTTAATGCAGAACACGCTGGCAGCACTGGAATTGCGCGAATCTGGCCTCACTTCCATCTAATTGTCGAACCAACGGCTTGATTTGAGTTGAAGCCTTGGGGCACAAGGCTTTTGCATCACTGAATTATTCAGTGTACACTTGCGCCTGCTTTATTTTTCTGTTAATCGAAAGTTAACTCTTAAGGCGCACATGGCTGAAGCAATTACAAGACAATTTGTTCCTTACCAACCCAAGGCTGGCGAGGAATACATGAATGATAAGCAACGTGATCATTTCCGGAAAATCTTGAATGACTGGAAAGCAGAGCTTAGTCATGACATTGACCGCACAGTGCACACCATGCAGGACGAAGTCACCATGTTTGCCGACCCAAATGATAGGGCAAGCCAGGAATCTGACATGGCGCTGGAATTGCGTAACCGCGATCGCGAGCGCAAGCTGATCAAGAAGATTGATGAAACTCTCACCAAGATCAATGAAGGTGAATACGGTTATTGCAATGGTTGCGGTATCGAAATCGGGTTAAAGCGACTAGAAGCACGCCCCACAGCAACACTTTGCATAGACTGCAAAACGCTGGATGAAATTCGCGAAAAACAAGTCGCAAAGTAATTTCACTGCCATTCATTCAATAAAAAGCCCATCCATTTTCATGGTAATGGGTTTTTTACATGCTCGACTCTTGAGCATATCTTCACAGCAACAAATCTGATGTTGTGAATACAAATAAAAAAGCCGGTTTCAAACCGGCTTTTTTATTGAGCTAACGCAAGCAGATTACTGTTGGTCAGCTACTGTTGCTGAAGAGTCTTCTGCAGCAGGCGCTTCAATCAAAGCTTTAGCACTCAGGCGCACACGACCCTTGTCATCCACTTCCAGTACCTTGACCTTGACCACTTGACCTTCCTTGAGGAAGTCAGCTACAGCATTCACGCGCTGATGGGCAATTTGGGAAATATGCAGCAGGCCATCCTTGCCCGGCAACAAGGAAACTATCGCACCGAAATCCAGCAACTTAAGCACAGTACCGTCATAGACCTGGCCTACTTCCACTTCAGCCGTGATAACTTCGATACGCTTCTTGGCTTCTTCACCAGCTTCTGCACTGGTGCAACCAATCTTGATCGTGCCATCTTCTTCAATATCGATCGTTGTGCCAGTTTCTTCGGTCAGCGCACGAATCACCGCACCGCCCTTACCGATGACGTCACGAATCTTCTCAGGATTGATCTTCATGGTAATAATACGTGGCGCAAATGCGGACAACTCCTGCGGCTGCTCACCAACCGCTTCCTTCATCAAGCCGAGGATATGCATACGGCCTTCCTTGGCTTGCGACAGGGCAACACGCATAATTTCTGCAGTGATACCAGTAATTTTGATGTCCATTTGCAACGCAGTGATACCGGCTTCAGTACCTGCCACCTTAAAGTCCATATCGCCGAGGTGATCTTCATCGCCCAGGATGTCGGTCAAGACGGCAACACGGTTACCTTCCTTGATCAGCCCCATGGCAATACCAGCCACTTGCGCCTTCAACGGCACGCCTGCATCCAGCAAGGATAGGCAGCCACCACAGACGGACGCCATCGAGCTGGAACCATTGGACTCAGTAATTTCAGACACAACACGTACGGTATAGCCAAATTCTTCCTGGCTTGGCAATACTGCCAGCAGTGCGCGCTTGGCCAAGCGACCATGACCGATTTCACGACGCTTAGGTGTACCAACACGACCAGTTTCGCCAGTAGCGTACGGAGGCATGTTGTAATGCAGCATGAAACGATCTGCATATTCACCCTGCAAAGCATCAATGATCTGCTCGTCACGACCTGTACCCAATGTGGCCACGACCAGCGCCTGGGTTTCACCACGAGTGAACAGGGCGGAACCGTGGGTGCGTGGCAGTACGCCAGTGCGAATGCTAATTGGACGCACAGTGCGCGTATCACGACCATCAATACGTGGTTCGCCATTCAGAATCTGGGTACGCACAACCTTGGCTTCCAGGTTGAACAAGGCACCCTTGATTTCGTTAGCTTCAGCAGTAGAGGTTTCTTCTGTAATCAATTCGCCCAACACACGGCTCTTGATTTCATCCAGCTTGCCGGAACGTGCACCCTTGGACTTGATCTTGTACGCTTCGTTGATGTCAGCGCCAGCCAGAGCCTCAACCTTGGAGATCAAGTCAGTATTGGGCTCCGGAGGTGCCCAATCCCAAGGCTCCTTGCCAACTTCAGCGGCCATTTCGTTGATCGCATTGATCACAGCCTGCATCTGCTCATGACCGTAAACGACGGAGCCCAGCATGACGTCTTCTGGCAACTCCTTGGCTTCGGACTCAACCATCAACACAGCGCTGTCAGTGGCAGCCACCACGAGATCAAGCGCGGTTTCCTTCAACTGGGAAGCTGTCGGGTTCAATACATATTCGCCATTGATGTAACCAACACGTGCAGCACCAATCGGGCCATAGAATGGAATCCCGGAAATCGCTAACGCAGCGGAAGCACCAATGATTGCTGGAATATCCGCATCAATTTCAGGGTCGGAAGACATCACAGTCGCCACCACTTGCACTTCGTTGTAGAAGGCTTCAGGGAATAGTGGGCGCAATGGGCGATCGATCAGACGGGAAGTCAGTGTTTCCTTTTCGGAGGGACGACCTTCACGCTTAAAGAAACCACCTGGGATCTTGCCGGCAGCGTAGGTTTTTTCCTGGTAATCCACAGTCAATGGGAAGAAGTCTTGACCAGCCTTCACTTCACGTTTGCCCACTACACTCACCAGCACTACGGTATCACCATAGCTGACCATCACGGCGCCATCAGCCTGGCGTGCAATTTCTCCGGTTTCAAGTATCAGCTCATGCTGACCATAGGTAATCGTTTTCTTGATTGCCGTCACAATATTTGTCCTTTAATAAAAAAATAAGCCGATAAGCATTGCGTCTCCGCTTTGCTTTCGGCTTATTTATGAGTTCACAAGTGCGCGATGATTACTTACGCAGACCCAAGCGCTCGATCAATGTACGATAGCGATCAGCATTCTTACGCTTGAGGTAGTCCAGCAGTTTACGACGCTGACTTACCAACTTCAGCAGACCACGACGGGAGTGGTGATCCTTGGCATTGCTTTTGAAATGCTCGGTCAAATAAGTAATACGGGCGCTAAGAAGTGCAACTTGAACTTCTGGGCTACCTGTATCGTTCGGAGCTTGTTGGAAATCAGCAACAATCTTTGCTGTTTCTTGAACTGTAATTGCCATAACTTAATCCTAATGTTGTGAGATGTGTTGTGCGTCAATGCAAATGCAGGAACATCCAGCCCGCTAGAGCATTCATTTACAATCAACTTTTTATTATATCGCTAATTGCTGCTAAGTTCAATAAACCAGTGATTTGATCGTTTGAATGGACGAGTGCTTGCTGATGACTAAAACCAGGATGCCGGACTTACTGAAAGGGTTGGCATACAAATGGACTGAATGAAGGTGTTACAACACCTGGCGGAGTAAACGCTTTGGGGCGATAGAACCACGTGAGGTTTGTTCACCTATGCCAAGAAAAACTCCTTGCGGCGAATACAGCCTGAACAGACCTTCAATATTTAGGCCAGACTTCCACACCTCTTGACCGCGTAATAAATAAAATACGCTATCGTCGTCGATACTGACTTGTGGCAAATCTTTAATCGAGGCGTCTGCTCCCAACAGGGTTGCATCCCGCTGCTCTAACGACATTTGCTCAAGCTGTTCTATCGTAACAGCCTCGCTCAGATCAAAATGGGCTGTTGTGAGGCGACGCAAACCACCCAAATGTGCCCCGCACCCCAACAAGTTACCAATGTCTTCTGCCAGCGTCCGGATGTAAGTACCCTTGCTGCACGACACCACCATCTCAAACTGCTGACCATCAAACCGCTCAAGGGTGATGGCATGAATAGTCACAGGCCTAGGATCTCGAGCGATTTCCACCCCATCTCTGGCATATTCGTAAAGAGCCTTACCACCATGCTTCAAGGCAGAATACATCGGTGGCACTTGCAAGATATCTCCGACCATTTTTTTCAGTGCCGCTTCCAGCTCAGGCTGGGTTGTGTTGACAGGTAGCCGCTGCAACACTTCACCTTCAGCATCACCGGTAGTTGTGGTGCTGCCCAAAGTCACCAATGCGCGGTAACTTTTGTCAGCATCTAATAAAAAATGGGAAAACTTGGTGGCTTCGCCAAGGCAAATGGGCAATAAACCGCTCGCCAATGGATCCAGGCTACCGGTATGACCAGCCTTGGCGGCTTGATACAGCCGCTTGACTATCTGTAGTACTTGGTTGGAAGAAATGCCGAGTGGCTTGTCCAGCAATAGCACGCCATCGATATTGCGCTTGATCCGTCTGAATTGCACAGCGTGACCGTTTTGCTTAGACAGACTCGTCGTCTTGATCCGGCTCGGCAGGAGGCAAGACCTCATCGATCAACTTGGCAATGTACATGCCACGATCAATAGAAGCATCGTAACTGAAATGCAGTTGCGGTACCGTTCTCAACAACAGGCGTTTGGCCAACTGGCTACGTAGAAAGCCTGCAGTTTTTTCCAGGCCTTTTTGCAACTCAGGCGTACCTTGCGGTGCAGTGTAATAGATCTTGGCATGCGCCATGTCGCCACTCACCTCAACTTCAGTCACCGTCACCATGGAGGACACTCTGGGATCTTTTACTTCGAATTGCAGCAGATCAGCGAGTTCTCGCTGAATCTGCTCGGCAACACGATCGCTTCTGGAAAATTCCTTGGCCATACGCTTAAAGTGTTCTCGCTACTTCGACGACTTCAAACACTTCCAGAATGTCGCCTATCTCAATTTCGTTGTAATTCTTCAAGGACAAACCGCATTCGAAGTTAGATTTCACTTCCTTGACGTCATCCTTGAAGCGCTTGAGCGAATCAAGATCACCAGTATGGATCACAACATTATCGCGAATCAGGCGGATCTTGGAGTTACGGCGGATGACACCATCCTGCACGTAGCAACCAGCAACAGAGCCAACCTTGGAGATACGGAATACTTCACGAATCTCGACGGTACCGATCACGCTTTCCTTCTGCTCTGGCGACAGCATGCCGCCCAATGCAGCCTTCACCTCATCGACTGCTTCGTAAATGATGTTGTAGTAACGTACATCAACACCGGAACTGTCGATCAGCTTGCGAGCACCGGCATCTCCACGCACGTTGAAGCCAATCAACACGGCCTTGGATGCAGCCGCCAAGTTAACATCAGACTCACTGATCGCACCTACGCCAGTATGGATGATGTTGACCTTGACCTCATCGGTGGACAACTTCTGCAAGGAAGTAGACAGCGCTTCATAAGAGCCCTGAACATCGGACTTGATAATCAGCGGCAAGACCTTGACCTCGCCTTCGCCCATTTGCTCGAACATGCTTTCCAGCTTGGCAGCTTGTTGCTTCGCCAGCTTCACGTCACGGAACTTGCCTTGACGGAACAAGGCAATTTCACGTGCCTTGCGCTCATCATTAAGCACAATGACTTCTTCACCAGCACTCGGCACATCTGAAAGACCAAGAATTTCAACCGGAATGGAAGGGCCGGCCTCTTTCACATCCTGTCCAGATTCATCCAGCATGGCACGAACACGACCATAGGCCGTACCCGCCAAGATCATATCGCCACGTTGCAATGTACCTGCTTGCACCAAAATAGTGGACACTGGACCACGGCCCTTGTCCAGTCGACCTTCGATCACCAGGCCCTTGGCAGGGATATTCTTTGGCGCCTTGAGTTCAAGCACTTCAGCTTGCAACAATACAGCTTCCAGCAGATTATCGATGCCAAGACCAGTTTTCGCAGATACCTCTACGAACATGGTGTCGCCACCCCAGTCTTCAGGTACAACTTCATGACTCACCAACTCCTGCTTTACCCGCTCTGGATTGGCTTCAGACTTATCAATCTTGTTGACGGCCACCACCAGTGGCACACCAGCCGCTTTGGCGTGGTGTACGGCTTCGATCGTTTGCGGCATCACGCCGTCATCGGCAGCCACCACCAGGATCACAACGTCAGTCGCCTTGGCGCCACGGGCACGCATGGCGGTAAACGCCTCGTGACCAGGAGTATCCAGGAAAGTCACCATGCCACGCGGTGTTTCAACGTGGTAAGCACCAATGTGCTGGGTAATCCCGCCAGCTTCAGCCGAAGCCACACGACTGCGGCGAATGTAATCGAGCAAGGAAGTCTTACCATGGTCCACGTGGCCCATCACGGTCACGACCGGTGGACGCGACTCCTGCACCGCTTCTGCATGATCTGATTCATCGAGGAAAGTTTCAGGATCATTGGAGGCCGCCGCCTTGGCGTTATGGCCCATTTCCTCAACAATGATAATGGCGGTTTCCTGATCAAGCACTTGGTTGATCGTCACCATCATGCCCATCTTCATCAGGGTCTTGATGACTTCACTGGCCTTTACCGCCATCTTGTGAGCAAGATCGCCAACCGTGATGGTTTCTGGCACCAATACATCATGCACAATCGGCTCTGTTGGCGCATTAAATGCGTGTTGTTGGCTTTCATTGCCTTTGGACTTGGACTTACCTTTCTGCGCACGCCAGCCTTGGCCCGAAGCTCCAGCATCTCCACGGGTTTTTACGGCACCACGCTTCTTGCCATCATTATCATTCCAATCCTTGCCGCCACTCTTGCCTGGCTTCTTAGCATTCTTGTCATCAGCTTTGGGCGCTTCTTTCGCTGCGGGCTTATGCAATGTACCTTCAGACAGCTTACTCGCGGCAGCTTCAGCAGCACGCTTGGCTTCTTCTTGACGACGCTGCGCCAACTCTTGCTTTTTACGCAGCTCTTCAGCCTGAATCGCCATCAGAGCAGCCTGACGCTTGGCTTCACGCTCACGCAATGCCAACTCCTCAGCTCCCAGCAGCTCTTTGGCTGTCAAACGCGGACGCGCTTCCTCTGCGGGCTTTTCTTCGACATTAACTGCTGCCACCTCTATCACTTCAGGCTCTGGCTCAACGACGGGGGCCGGCTCTGGTTCTGGCTCAGCTTGCACGACGACTGGCTCCGGCTCAGGAGCTACTTCGACAACAGGCTCAGGTACAACCTCGACCACTGGGGCTTCCACCACTACCTCTTCAAGCACTGGCGCTTCAAGAATAGCGTCTTCTTCGGCCACTGCTTCAGATGGGTCGCGCCGCACAAGCACACGCTTTTTGCGAACCTCCACCTGGATAGTACGTGCCTTACCGCTGCTATCAGACTTTTTGATTTCAGTAACTTGTTTACGGGTCAGCGTAATCTTATTCTTAGGCTCTTGTGCACCGTGCTCCTTGCGCAAATATTCCAGCAAAGAGGTTTTATCCTGCTCAGTGAGGGTGTCGTCATACGCAGCCTTGCTGACACCTGCACTTTTTAATTGCTCCAGAAGCAGTTCAGCTGGCAACCCCAACTCACTGGCAAACTGTGCTACGCTCGATTGTCCCATTCAGTTACTCCAATCTCTTTCACTTGCACTGTCAGCCAGTGCATTTCTTTTAGCTACGCTCTCTATCGCCTTAAGCAAACCAGGGCGCACGCGCAGTCATAATCAATTGCTTGGCACGCTCGACATCCATGCCGGTCAGCTCAACCAAGTCATCCACTGCGAGGTCTGCGAGATCGTCCATCGTAGCAACGCCCTTGCCTGCCAAGGTACGAGCAGTCGCATCATCCATGCCTTCCATATGCAGCAAGTCCTCAGACGCCTCACCAACCTTCTCTTCCTTGGCAATCGCTTCAGTCAACAAGGCCGCACGTGCACGCTTACGCAACTCATTGATGGTATCTTCATCAAAAGCTTCAATTTCGCTCATTTCAGCCAGAGGCACGTAAGCAATTTCTTCAAGAGTACTAAAACCCTCTTGCACCAGAATATCGGCTACTTCTTCATCCACATCCAGCTTATCGACAAACAATTGCAAGATGTTGCTATGTTCTTCTTCGTTCTTCTTGGCGGCTTCTTCTTCGGTCAGGATATTTAATGTCCAGCCAGTCAATTCGGAAGCCAGACGCACATTCTGACCATTACGCCCAATTGCCTGCGCCAATTGCTCTTCATCTACGATAACATCCATGCTGTGGGCATCTTCATCCACCACAATGCCGGATACCTCTGCAGGCGCCATGGCATTAATGACAAACTGGGCGGGCTCCATCGACCACAATACGATATCGACTCGCTCGCCGGCCAATTCGCCAGTCACGGCTTGCACACGTGAACCACGCATACCAACGCAAGTACCGACTGGATCCAGGCGCTGATCATTGGACTTCACCGCAATCTTGGAACGCAAACCAGGGTCACGAGCGGCCGACTTGATTTCAAGCAGCCCCTCTTCAATCTCAGGCACTTCCAGCTCGAACAATTTGACCAGAAACTCTGGCGCAATGCGCGAGAGAATTAACTGAGGGCCACGACCACCACGCTCAATGCGAGAAAGGTAAGCACGCACACGATCACCCACACGCACATTCTCCTTTGGAATCATTTGCTCACGCGGCAACATTGACTCCAAACGACCTACCTCAATGATTGCATTACCCTTTTCCATACGCTTGATGACACCGGTCACCAAATGCTCTTTACGTGCAAGAAAGTCATCCAGAATCTGCTCACGTTCAGCCTCACGCACCTTTTGCAAGATGACCTGCTTAGCAGCCTGCGCACCAATACGACCAAACTCTACAGACTCAAGTGGCTCTTCAATATAATCACCCAATGCCAGGCCTTGAGCGCGCTCGTCCTCTAGCGTAATTTGCGCATCGGGATTTTCCAGCGCCTCGTCTTCAACCACTTGCCAGCGACGGAATGAATTATATTCCCCGTTATCACGGTTGATTTCCACGCGAACATCAGCATCTTCAGTGAAGCGTTTTTTGGTAGCCGAGGCCAGTGCCAATTCCAATGCCGTAAAAATAACGGTTTTAGCCACATTTTTTTCATGGGCCAATGCATCGACCAATAACAATATTTCGCGACTCATTTCAATCTCCGCCAAAAAATTGGTGCTTAGAACTCAGGGGACAATCTTGCTTTATCAATATTGGAAAATGGCACGCGCTGTTCCACGCCCTCACACTCCAATACAAGATAGTCTTGGTCCACGCCACGCAATATGCCTAAAAAATTCTTCCGGCCTTCAACAGGCACGCGCAATTTCACTTGGGCACGCTCGCCCACAAACCTCACAAAATCAGACTCTTTCTTCAAAGCCCGATCCAAGCCAGGAGAAGATACCTCCAGCCTGTCGTAATCAATATCATGCTCTACAGCCAATAAATTGCTTAAGTGATTACTCACCAAAACGCAGTCATCAATATTGATACCTTCCGGCTTATCAATAAATAAGCGGATCAATTTGCCACGATTGGACAACTCCATATCAACCAACTCATACCCAAGCTGATCAAGGGACTTTTCCAACAATGTGTTTAAATCCTGCATAGCAAACCTTATTGCCTGATTCTACAAATAAAAAATGGGCTCAACGCCCATCCCCAATGATCACTATTATAGCAATCCGTCATGCATAACACAAAAACAAAAGCCCTCTTGTAGAGGGCCGTTGTCGTCATCCAGATGAAATCTGGATGTTAAATAAAAGCCTGGCGGTGACCTACTTTCGCATACGAGAAGTATACTATCATTGGC
>VFQU01001947.1_pt1 | contig 10803 bp, 5 predicted proteins | sample 3512311 | NCBI WGS metagenome assembly VFQU01 (sample SAMN10412377, study PRJNA504923) | tailings metagenome | isolation source: Relicate 3 Philex TSF3 active mining site | place: Philippines: Tuba, Benguet | collected 2017-08-29 | reverse complement strand
ATGATAGTAATTGCCTTTTGAAACTCCAATCCGGCGCTCTAGCTCGGGTGGACTTTCAATATGACGGGCAATGATTGAAGATTTGAGATTGGGGGTGTATTCAGCCAGTTTATCGAGAACACGATCTGCGACTTGATTTTTTAAGTCTTCTGTCCATCCTGTTCCTTTTAGCCCAGTGCCTTCTGCTCCTGCAATCTGGTACGGCACAAAGAATTCCATCCAAAGTGTATGTTGACCTTCTGGAGCTAGGGATGGATCAAGCAAAGATGGCACAACCATGTACATCGAAGGATCATCAATTGGAATTCTGCCAATAGTCGGATCAGTATGAGCAATCTCCACTTGTGCGACCGAATCTGCAATCAATGCTGAACCCATCCAGTATTCATCTTGATGATTGTGATTTTCAAAGCAAGGCAATTCTGACAATGCACAGTCAATTTTGAGAATGGCTTCATTGTGGTTGGCGATACGACGACCAACTCGTTCTCGCAGTTCAGCATCTGCTGCATCAACATCGCGTTCATCAATCAATTGTAAAAATAGTCTTTGAGCATCCAGGCTCGATATGACTCCCATTGTCGATCGATATTCTTGACCATTCGTGAGCCGAACTCCTACAGCTTTTCCATCATCGATCAAAACCCGTTGCACCTGCTGATCCGTCCGAATTTCACCACCGAGATCCTGCACACATCGAACCAACGCTTGCGTGAGTGCCCCAGTTCCACCTTTGGGACGTGCCATACCCGGATTGTGCCGCAATGACATCATAATTGAACCCACTGCCATATTCTTTTGGGAAGGCGGGGTGCTAAGTTCAGCAGAAAGTCTTGCGAGAGGCGCTTTCAAAAACTCTGAATCAAAGTATTCATTGATCACATCAAGCGGGCTAGATAACATGGTGCGGATGAGATCCAGCGTTTTGTCTCCTGACCCCATCAATGACATCATATCTTTGATTTTACTGATGTCGTAGTTGCCTGCCATATCCACGATCGACTTGGGAGGAGCATTAAATATCGGAGTCAGCATTCCAATCACCCGCTGCCAGAAGTCAGTAAACTCAGCATATTTGGCAGCATCACGGGGGCTGAATCGTGCAATTTCAGCACAGGTTTGCTCGACTGAGCGATGCGCTAAAAAGTACTTGCCATCTGGGTGAGGACAAAACACAACTGGGTCACAGAATAGATATTCCAGCCCGTATTTTTCTAGCTCTAATTCTTCAACAACAGGTCCTAAGTGAATGAAAATATGATTGATCGCACAAGGACTAAACAGAAATCCAGGAGCGTCTTCTGGCATCAGTTCTTCTGTCGTCGCTGCCCCGCCTGGAATGGAATTTTTTTCAAGCAGTAGGACACTATAGCCTGCTTTGAGGAGGTAGGCAGCACAGACTAAGCCATTATGCCCTGCACCAATAATGATCGCGTCGTAGCTTTGCATGTTAAATACTGTTAGAAATTAACTTCAAGAGTCGCGCGTGCGTGAGTACGATCGCACGGTACATCCTACAGTCAATCTTGAAAGCTCCGAATCACTAAGAAGTTGCACTTTTGAGTAGTAAAAAATCTGCCAAAAGAGAGGAGAGCTCGCTTGTACTTTTTTAAACCGCGAAAACTCTTGCTAGCCAGTTTTTCCCTCAATCAAGAGTCAACATCGGAATTGCTATCGCAGTTCGTAATTTTCTTTATACTCTACGAGTTCTAGCCATGTGCTATCGGGATCTTTTACATAGATGCGGTACTTGGTTTCTGGAGAATCCTCAAGCATATATTCAATTCCGTTTGCTTCTAGTAACGCGGTCATTTTTTTGCCATCTGCAATCACAAAGCCGATGTGATCAATATTTCCGGTATGAAGTGGACTGGCTTGAGATGCGTTGGGTCGTTCGTAGAGTGAGAGATAGAATTGCTGATTACCAAAATGCAGCCAACTCATGTTGTTTGACTGTTCTTGGGCACGGATAAACCAATCAGGAAAGAGGGTTTGGTAAAACTGCAAGGTTGCTTCTAAGTTCTGACAAACCTTGTTGATATGTTCAATTCGATAGAAGTTCATAGTCACCTCTGAAATCTTTGTTGCCTAAATCATACTCGTTATGAGTTCGACTTGCAACCTAGATTTATCGCGATCGCACTTCTATTCGAGTTTTTTCATCCAGAAGCAGGCTTATACAGCAGTTGAAGAATTACGATCGCCGTAGTTCTGTTCAATCCAAGCCTGATACGCTCCAGATTGGACTTGTTCGACCCAATCAGTGTGATTGAGATACCACTGAATTGTTTTGAGTAAGCCACTGGCAAAACTTTCTTTGGGTTCCCAGCCTAGCTCACGCTGAATTTTACTGTTATCGATGGCATAACGGCGATCGTGTCCGGGACGATCTTTAACAAAGGTAATCAGTTCAGCATGTTGAAAATTCGCCTTGGGAGCCAGTTGATCCAACACGAGACAAATCTGATTAACTACTGCAAGATTCGTTTGTTCATTGTTTCCACCAATGTTGTAAGTCTCTCCAGGTCGTCCATACTGCAAGACTTGATAGAGTGCATCACAATGATCGTCAACATAGAGCCAGTCTCGAATGTTTTGCCCATCTCCGTAAATCGGGAGAGGCTTTCTATTAAGAGCATTGAGAATGATCAAGGGGATGAGCTTTTCCGGAAATTGGCGTGGCCCATAATTGTTAGAACAATTTGTCGTCAGCGTTGGTAATCCATAGGTGTGATAATAAGCCCGAACTAAATGATCAGCCCCTGCTTTAGAAGCTGCATAAGGACTGTTTGGTGCGTAAGGCGTATTTTCCCGAAATGCTGGATCAGTTGGGCTGAGTGAGCCATAGACCTCATCGGTTGAAACCTGTAAAAAGCGGAAGCTATCGCGTTTCTGACCCAGTAATTTCTCCCAATACGCTCGACTCGCTTCGAGCAGGCGAAATGTGCCTAGAATATTGGTTTCAATGAATGCGTGTGGATTCAAAATTGAGCGATCGACATGACTTTCTGCGGCAAAGTTCACAATTGCATCTGGCTTGTACTGCTCCAACAAATCCTTCAGTAATTCAAGATCACAAATATCTCCTCGAACAAAAGTATAGTCAGGATGCTGCTCTAACTCTGCGAGAGTCTGATAATTACTAGCGTATGTAAGCTTATCGAGGTTGATAATGCTTGCCCATTGTTCTTTGCAAGCCTTCAATACAAAATTAGAGCCAATAAAACCCATTCCACCGGTGACAAGAAACGTTTGCATAGCTTGGCTCTGATCAACTGAATCAAATATTATTCTCGTGCTATCGCTTAATTGATGATTGAAACTAAGACTTTAACATTATGCCTATTGGGATAGACAATTTTGACTGTGTGCATTAAAGCCTTCCCTTAGAAAGATGAACGAACATATTTAATCTCTCACATTAGGTTACGAGTCGTTAAGACCCTAGTTATGATGAAATCTGTGAGTGCTATTCAGCTTTCTATTTGTGTTGGAACTCGGAATCGTCCAGCGGATTTGATCCGATGTCTCAATTCATTAGTATTACTCGATACGATCGAGTTTGAGATCATTGTGATCGATGATGCTTCGGAAATCGCGATCGCGGATCGGGTTCTTCAAGAAATTCATCCTAGCCTTGTCCCTAAAATTCAGTTTTTCCGCCATGCACAGAATCGCGGGATTCCTGCAACTCGGAATGAACTTGCACAGCGCGCAAATGCACCGTATTTGTTCTGTCTTGATGATGATGCTCAGTTACTCAGTGCGAGTAGCATTCATGCCGCAATCCAAGTGTTAGAAACAAGTCCAGAAGTCGGGGCTGTAGCACTGTCTCAAACCAATGAGCGAGGAGAATTGTTACCTGGACAGCCTGCACCCGCAAGTTATCGATGCTACGCCCCAACTTTTATTGGATATGGAAGCTTACTGCGGCGCGAGCTATTTGTAGAGCTAGGAGGCTATCGGGAAGTGTTCGCGGCTTATTATGAGGAGCCAGAATTTTGTAAACGGATGCTCGATCGTGGTTTTTACGTCGTCTATCTTCCCGATGCAGGCATCATTCATCACCAATCTCCGATCGGACGCAACAATTTAATTGCGCTCAGAAATGGCTGCCGGAATAAATGTTTTGCTGCGGTTTATAACGAGCCACTCTTCATGATGCTCTTGAGTATTCCAGCAAGACTTTTGGTTTACAGCTATAAGCATCAGCAATACCGCAAACAACAAGGTATCGAAAGTGAGTTTGGAGCGGGGTGGATTTTGGCAGAACTACGCAGGAATTTTTCAGTGCTTTGGCGCGATCGTAAAGCGTTGAAGTGGACGACCTACTACAAATGGCATAAAGTTAAACGTACTCCAGCCTATGAACTTGTAACCTAAAGTTTTGACGTATGAAGCTATTAATTATTAATCATTCCTGTACGATTCCCGTTGTACAGCAGTTTTATGCTGAAGTTGAACGGCAAACGGGTTGGGAGATTACGATCGTTGTTCCCAGTAATTGGCAAGATGAATATAATCGCGTCCGTACAGTAGAGCGATGGAAAGACTTTACAGGACAGCTTATTAGTCTACCTGTTTGGAAATCAGGGAGTATTCCATTACACATTTATCGGTCTTTATTTTTCAACCTGTTGCGAGATTTAGCTCCTGATTTTATCTATGTGCATCAAGAACCTTATGCGTTAGTCACTCTGCAAATTTATTTAGCAAACTATCTCACTATTCGTAAGTCCATTGGCTTTTTTACTTGGCAGAACATTTTTAAGAACTATCCAGTTCCTTTTCGACAAATGGAGCGCTGGATCTTGAAACATACAGATGTGATGTTTCCAGGATCGCACAGTGCAGAAGCAGTGATGCGAAAAAAAGGTTTTACTGGACAAAGTGTTTTGCTACCTTCAGGGATTGATCCGGCGATTTACTATCCCAGAGAACAGCAGTCTAGACCTGACGAAATCTTGATTGGATATGTGGGGCGAATTGTTGAACAGAAAGGCTTGAAGACATTATTACTAGCACTTGGAGAAATTGCACATTTGCCGTGGCGATTTGTTCTGATTGGAAGCGGAGAATTTGAGCCAGAATTTGATCAGATTGCTCGATCGCTGAATTTAAGCGATCGCATTGAAAAACATGGTTTTGTCCCGTTTACAGAAACACCAAACTATCTTTCTGAGTTAGATATTCTCGTCTTACCCTCTGAGACGCGATCAAATTGGAAAGAGCAATTTGGACGAGTCATTATTGAAGCGATGGCCTGTGGAACAGCGGTGGTAGGGTCTGACTCAGGAGAAATTCCGTATCTGATTCAAGCGACTCAAGGTGGAGTAGTTTTTCCAGAAGGAGATGCGATCGCGCTTGCTCGATCGCTTGAAAGATTGATTTTAGAGCCAGAGTTGCGAGTTTCTTTAGCCGAAACAGGACGAAACTCGGTGCATCAAAATTATACGAATGCGCTATTAGCTCATCGTTTTGCGGAAGCAATCAAAAATCAAGTGGAATTTGATCCGAAATCGCAGCGTTCAGGAGTACAATCGTTTCCGTCTCCTTAAATGTTCAGCGTATGTCTCTTTCGCGATCGCGTATTCCAGATCAACGTTGGTATATTCATCCCGATCAAAGCGATCGAGCGATTCAGCTTGCCTTAGAGACAAATCGCTCTCCACTGTTAACTCAAGTTCTCCTCAATCGCGGATTAGAAACTTTCGAGGACATTCAAGAATTTCTCGATCCACAGCAAGAGTTGCCGTCTGCACTGGAAGATTTTCCGGATTTAGCTGTGAGCTTAGAACTCTTGATCAATGCGATTAATGACAAAACTCGGATTGCCATCTGTGGAGATTATGATGCGGATGGAATGACGAGTACAGCATTGCTACTCAGAGCATTGCGATACTTAGGTGGGCGAGTCGATTATGCGATCCCCAGTCGGATGAGTGAAGGCTACGGGATCAACACTCGGATTGTAGAAGAGTTCTACGAAGAAGGCGTAGGACTGATTCTCACAGTCGATAATGGAATTGCCGCCCATCAACCGATTGAGCGCGCTAGAGAGTTAGGTTTAACGATCATTGTGACGGATCACCATGATCTACCCCCAGAACTTCCAAATGCAAATGCAATTCTCAATCCAAAGCTGATTGCAGAAGAGTCACCGTATCGAAGTATGGCAGGAGTGGGAGTCGCTTATGTGTTGGCGCTCTGTTTAGCTCAGAGTTTTGGACAGACGAGAGAGTTGCAGAACTCTTTGCTAGAGCTATTCACATTAGGAACGATCGCAGATTTAGCACCTTTAACCGGGGTGAATCGCCGATGGGTAAAACGAGGCTTACAGCTTTTACCGAAGTCTAAAATGGCTGGAATTCAAGCCCTGATTCAAATTGCTGGATTGAGCAATGAGAAAAACTTAAAGCCAGAAGCGATCGGGTTTCGGTTAGGGCCAAGAATTAATGCGATCGGGAGAATTGGCGATCCGCAAGTTGTGATTGAGCTACTTGTTACTGATGATGACGGCGTTGCTTTAGAACAAGCAATGAAGTGCGAAATCGAGAATAAGCGGCGACAGCAACTCTGCGAACAGATTGAAAAAGAAGCGATCGAGTATTACGAAGATAGTTCATTTGATGCAAAAGCCGATCGAGTATTACTGCTAGTAAAACGAGATTGGCATCATGGTGTGATTGGGATTGTTGCATCTCGATTAGTTGAGCGATATGGAGTTCCAGTGTTTATTGGAACTTATGAAGATGATGATCATATTCGCGGTTCGGCTCGGAGCATCCCAGAATTCAATGTGTTTGAGGCATTAGAATTTTGCAAGGATCTGATGCTGAAATCAGGGGGACATAAAGCAGCGGGTGGGTTCTCGTTTAAGGCAGATCGTTTAGATGAAATTCGCGATCGCTTGAGAACATTTGCACATCAATCCCTCAAGCCTGAGCATCTTAAGCCTTTAGTGACGATCGATGTTGAAGCAGATTTAACTCAAATTGACCTTGCCCTTCATGCACAGCTTGATGTTTTACATCCTTGCGGGATGGAGAATCCTGAGCCTGTATTTTGGACACCGAATGTCTTAGTAACTGAGCAGCGACGCATTGGCAAGGGACATATCAAACTCGTCTTAGAATCTGCGGGGCAAAAAGTAAATGCGATCGCGTGGCGTTGGGGTGAGTATTTTCCGTTACCAAGCCCCTTAGATGTTGCATATCGAGTCAAGTCGAATGAGTGGAATAATCAGGTTTCTGTCCAACTTGAAGTTCTCGGTGTGAGATTCCCAGGACAGAGTTCTCAGACAGAATTTCGATTTAGCGATCGAGTCTATCACTGCACAATGCTCGATCAGAAAGAATTAAGAATTCAAAATGCGAAGGGCGATATTTTAGTAATCCAAAAAGGACAGAAAATTGGAACACTTGGGAGAAGTGATCAAACAGTACAAGAAGTCGATGTTTCGCAAGCACCGTATTATGATCTAGTGAAAGCTGCGGTGAATGCTTTGGCGATTTAGATTTGTAAGCATTCACAAGCGAGACAGCTTACTGTGTAAGCATAAATCGGTATTCACTTCGTTTCATGCGGTTTCAGCCCCCTAAGTCCCCCAAATTTGGGGGATTTAGGGGGCGAGAGGTTCAAGCAATCACCGATCAATCAACTTGTGTGTACAGAGTAGAGAGAGATAACCGAGGGTTCTTTCAAGACTGTCCTCTCCTTTCTGCTGACTCTTCTACAATAGGGTTTGAGACATTTTCTAAGGCTTATGAAGCGGATTGTTCTGATTGCGGGATTTGAATCGTTTAATGCAGGGCTGTATCGGCAGGCGGCAGATCTAGCACAGTCACAGTGTTCACAGCTAGACATTCGAGTGTTTAGCGATCGCGATCTCACCTCAAATCCGACAGAAATAGAAGCCGCATTGCAGCAAGCTGATGTCTTTTTTGCCAGTTTGCTGTTTGACTACGATCAAGTGCTTTGGCTGAGAGAACGAGTACAGACGATTCCCATTCGCTTGGTGTTTGAATCGGCATTGGAATTAATGAGTTTGACGCAGTTAGGGAAATTTGCAATTGGGGATAAGCCCAAAGGAATGCCCAAACCTGTCAAATTCATTCTCGATAAATTCAGCAATGGGCGAGAAGAAGACAAACTTGCAGGCTATATTAGCTTTCTGAAAACAGGCCCAAAATTATTGAAATTTGTCCCAGTTCAAAAAGTTCAAGATCTGCGAAATTGGTTGATTATTTATGGCTATTGGAATGCAGGCGGAACAGAGAATGTCGCGGCTCTATTTTGTACGATCGCTCAAAAGTATTTAGGTCTAACCGTTGGCGAAATTGCAGACCCCATTGAAACTCCAAATATTGGGCTTTTGCATCCTGAGTATGATGGCTATTTTGAATCTCCAAAGCAATATCTAGACTGGTATCGCCAGCGTTTCAATTCTGATCATCCGACTGTTGGAATACTGCTCTATCGAAAGCATGTCATTACAAATCAGCAATATATTCCAAAATTAATCAAAGCGTTTGAGAAGGCAAATTTAATTCCAGTTCCAATTTTTATTAATGGCGTTGAAGGTCATGTTGCTGTTCGTGATTTGATGACAACAGACTATGAACAGCAACAGCGCGATCGCGGCATCAATGCAACGCTTTCACTTTCAGATCAAGCGGTAAAGGTAGATGCGATTGTTTCCACGATCGGATTTCCCTTAGTCGGAGGCCCCGCCGGATCAATGGAAGCAGGAAGACAGATCGAAGTTGCTAAACGAATTCTCAGCGCTAAGAATGTTCCCTACATTGTTGCGGCTCCATTACTCATTCAAGACATTCATTCTTGGACAAGGCAGGGAATTGGCGGATTGCAGAGTGTGGTTTTGTATGCGCTGCCTGAATTAGATGGCGCGATCGATACGATTGCGCTCGGAGGTCTAGTCGGAGAAACCATTTACCTCATTCCAGAACGAGTAGACCGATTAACCGGGCGATTAAATCAATGGATTAAACTCCGCCAAACTCCTGCTGAGCAAAGAAAAATTGCGATTCTACTATATGGATTTCCGCCCGGATATGGAGCAGTTGGGACAGCAGCATTGCTGAATGTTCCGCGATCTCTGATCAAACTATTACAGGCGATGAAAGAGCAAGGATATGAGATCGCAGATTTACCCGAAGACGGAGAAACTCTGATTCAAGCTGTCAAACGCTCAGATGAAGGAGATGCGATCTCAATTTCAACCCAAACACTTGAGAAATGGTTAGGCTATCTGCTCACGTCTAGAGTTGAAAAGCAGTGGAAATCGTTATCCAGTAGTGGCATTAAGACACTCGGTGATGATTTAGTGTGGGGAGGCGTTCAGCTTGGCAATGTTTGGATCGGAGTGCAGCCTCCACTCGGAATTTCAGGAGATCCGATGCGACTGATGTTTGAGCGGGATTTAACGCCTCATCCGCAGTATGCAGCATTTTACAAATGGCTTCAGAACGACTTTGGGGCAGATGCGATCGTGCATTTCGGAATGCATGGGACAGTCGAATGGCTCCCAGGTTCACCGCTTGGAAATACAGGTTATTCTTGGTCAGATATCTTACTCGGCAATCTTCCAAATCTTTATGTCTACGCGGCAAATAATCCTTCAGAATCGATTCTGGCAAAGCGCCGAGGCTATGGCACTTTAATCTCTCACAATGTTCCGCCTTATGGTCGAGCAGGATTGTACAAAGAGCTAGTCAACATTCGAGACTTAATTGCAGAGTATCGCGAAGATCCAGAAAAGAACTATGCGCTCAAATCCGCGATCGTGCAAAAAATCATCGATATAGGAATTGATGCAGATTGCCCATTTGCAGAAGCAAAGCAACTAGGCATTGCGTTCAATCTTGAAAATATCAATCTCTTTAGCAATGATGCTTTTAATCGTTATCTGATTACTCTGTACGAATACTTGCAGGTCTTAGAAAATCGATTGTTCTCATCGGGCTTACATACCTTAGGTGAAATGCTCTCACCAGAGATGCTTGAAAGTTATCTCAAAGCATATTTTGACGATCGCATTCCTGAATCGTCGATCGCTCAAATTGCTCAAGGTGAAGATCTAGCACAATGGCAAGAAGCCGTTGATATTCGTAATCTGCTACTACAAACGACTGACGAACTGACGAATCTACTACGCGGATTGAATGGCGAATATATTCCTCCTGCGCCCGGAGGTGATTTACTTCGAGATGGCTTAGGGGCATTACCCACGGGTCGAAATATTCACGCCCTTGATCCCTATCGAATGCCTTCTCCTGCTGCTTATGAACGCGGTCGCGAGATTGCTCGGAAGATTATCGATCAGCATCTCAAAGAGCATCAAACCTATCCAGAAACGGTAGCAGTCATGCTTTGGGGACTGGATGCGATTAAAACCAAAGGTGAATCGATCGGAATCTTACTCGAACTCGTCGGAGCGGAACCTGTTAAAGAAGGAACAGGCAGAATTGTCCGATACGAACTCAAGCCAATCTCAGAAGTTGGACATCCTCGAATCGATGTTCTCGCGAATCTTTCAGGCATTTTCCGAGATAGCTTTGTCAATATCATTGAGCTACTCGACGATCTGTTTCAACGAGCCGCAGAACTGGATGAACCAGCAGACCAGAACTTTATTCGCAAACATGCGATCGCGCTACAAACTCAAGGTGTCGAAAATCCCACAGCCCGCTTATTCTCCAATCCCGCAGGTGATTACGGTTCGCTCGTCAACGATCAAGTGGTTGCCTCAAACTGGGAATCCGGTGAAGAATTAGGACAAAC
>VFQU01001946.1_pt1 | contig 10805 bp, 9 predicted proteins | sample 3512311 | NCBI WGS metagenome assembly VFQU01 (sample SAMN10412377, study PRJNA504923) | tailings metagenome | isolation source: Relicate 3 Philex TSF3 active mining site | place: Philippines: Tuba, Benguet | collected 2017-08-29 | reverse complement strand
TTATAATTTGGTCTGAAGCGGTAGAATCCAAATTACCGGTAGGTTCGTCCGCTAAGATCAGTTTCGGTTTGTGCACTATGGCTCTGGCCACGGCCACTCTTTGTTTTTCTCCTCCGGAAAGTTCCTTGGGAGTGAATTTCATTCTGTGTTCTAATCCTACCGTTTTTAACGCTTCTTCCGCTTTATGCAAAGCTTCCTTTTTGGAATGCCCGTTGAGATAAAGAGGAAGTGCCGTATTCTCCAAGGCGGAGAGATAAGAAAGCAGGTGGAAAAACTGAAATACGATTCCTATCTTTTCTCGTCTGTATAAAGTTAGTTGCTTTTCCGTTTTTTCGGTCAGATTGTCCCCATCCACATACACTTCTCCAGAATCAGAAGTTTCGATGGCGGAAAGAATATTGAGAAGAGTGGATTTACCGCTGCCGGAAGGTCCCATAAGGGTAATTAATTTTTTTTGAGGAAGAGTTAAATTCAGATTTTTCAGGACAGGAAAGTTTACTTCATCCAGTCGATACGTTTTATTTAAATTTCGAATTTCAATAAAGGAATTCATAGAATTTTTCTCGTCTTTTAAAAAGCGCTTTGCAAGAAAGAAATTAATTTTATGTTGAGTATTAGGAACGGGAATAGATGGGATTTCGTTTAATTGTCATTATAGCGGTTGCCCTCTTTTTTACCGGGAGATCTACTTATCTTTCCGTAGCCAGTTTAGAAATAGGCGAGGCGGAAATACAGGAAATTTCCGAAGCCGAGTCCGTTTCCCAATGGGAAAAGAAAACGGAACTTCTGCCGTTCTCTATGTTCCTGTCCTTGCTCCCCATCCTTTGTTTTTCCTACGGATTCGGAGCGGTTCTTTCTCGTAACTCCCAACAATTTTGTTTCCTCCCCATGTTCCGGGGGCCTCCTGTTTTTTCTTCTGTTTCCTTTCTTTAGAGTTTAACGTTTTATTTTTACATTCTAGCGAGGTTTTATGGAAGAGAGTCGTAAGTTCTCACTTCTAGGCTTGGTTCTTGTTGCATTGGGTGCTTTAGTTCCCCTTGTTTACTTTTTGAATTCAGGTGCGGATGCACTTGGAGAAGATTTCCCCATCTTACTTGGGTTAGTGCTCCAGGTCTATATCGGATTTTCCGCATATATGCTGGTTCAGTCTTATGAGACTGAATTTAAGGAAATGGTTGCATTGGGTTATGCACTATTTTGGTTTTCATTAGGCGTTTGTTATCTTGCGGGTAAGTCCGTTCTTTTGCCTGTTGCTTTGGAGATCGCTTCCTTCTCTACCATTCTTATTTATTCAGGAACGGAATTCGGTAAAAAACAGATCGAAAGTTTAGGTTCTTTACTTTTAGCATCCGGCCTTTCCGCTTTGTTTTTGGTGGCTTGGGTGTTTCTGCCGGATGATGATCCCAGAGGTTTGATTTTCCTTTCCATCGGCCTTATGATTAAGTCCGGTTTTTCCGGATTTCATATATGGTTGCCTAAGGTAAATGAAGGCGGTCCTTCCCATGCGTTAGGTGCTTTTGCGGGAGCTTTGGAAATTTTTCCTTTATTGCTTTTTTGCCGTTATGTGCTCCCCGTATGGCACGATCCTCTTTTTTATCAGATCATTTTTCCTTTTGCCGCCTTGGGTGTGTTTTTCGGTGGGATCACTTCTTTCTTTCATAAGGATCCCAAAAAAGCATTGGCCTACAGTTCCATCGAATCCATCAATTTTCTTTGGCTCTGTATCAGTATCTCTGGAATGTTTCAGATGAGTACGGAGAAAGATTTAATTTTTTTAAGTAAGTCTTTTTATATTTTGTTTTTTATCAGCCTATTGCATCACTCTTTTTCCAAAACGTTCCAATTGTTCTCCATCGGACTCATCGCACGTTTGAGAAATTCCTATGCTACTGATGAAATGAAAGGAATCGGAAGATACATCGGCATATCTCCCTTATGGATGGGAGTGGGAACTTTCAGTTATGCGGTGATTCCGGGAACACTCGGATTCGTATCTGAAGCCACATATTTGTTTTTAAACGCACAGATTCTGGATATGCCTTTGGGAAGATCCGTTTTCCTTCTTCCCGCTATGATTTTCATTTTCTTCGGAATTATTCTGGGAGGGTTCACTCATATTCGTTTGTATTTGAGTTTATTTCTTTCCTATCCGAATCCGAACATTCAGCTTCCCGAGTGGAATCAAAGAAAAAAGTTCTGGGTGATTTCTTCAGTAGGAAGTTTGGCTCTTATGATTTTGATCGTCCCTGTTGCGCTTCCTTGGATTCTCAAACTTCCTCCTTTGCAGCCTTTCGTTGATTCTATGTTATTCGATTGGATTTTCACGCTTTCTATTGTGTCGGCATTGACCGTGGTTTTCGTGATCAGTCTTGTGATCTTTAAATGGGCTCATAAAATCAAAGAAAGAAAATTCTGGGACTGTGGAAACGGTTATATGAGTTCCGAACTTTCCATTCCTGCTTCCGTTTTTTCCGAACCACTTAGAAATTCATTAGGCAGATATTTTTTGACAAAAGAAGGTTTGTCTGTGATCGATCAGTCTTTCCTTAATTTCTGCAAACGAGTTTTGGACTTTGGAGAGTATCTGGTTTCCAAAGAAGAACATCATGATGAAGAGGTGAGTAAGTATCTTGCCATATCTTCCGTGTTCCTCATCTTGATTCTCTCGATTTTGATTTTAGGCGATTGGGGGAAATTCTAATGTTTTCGAATCCTATTTTGCTTTGTATCTATCAATTGTTTTTGTTTTTAGTTCTTCCTTTGATCTTAGGTGGAATCGTCCGAAAAGTAAGAGCTTGGGCGCAAGGAAGGAAGGGCCCTAAAGTTCTTCAGGTATATTATGAAATTGTAAAATTTTTGAAAAAAGCCCCGATTGATAATCCACATTCAGGGATTTTTTCAGAGATCTCTCCCATGTTGGCCGTTTATTCCAGTTTGATCCTTTGGTCGATTGTGGTATTCGAATGGGCCCCTTTCATTTTGATTCCTTTTTTTCTGGCACTCTATCGTTTTGCATTCGTTAGTTTTGCGATGGAAGGAGGGACTTCTTTCGGAGGTTTGGGTTCCGGAAGGGAAATTCTTCTTTCCGTAATGGCAGAACCGACGATCATCCTGATGATTTTGGTCGCTCAATCTCATATCGAACTATCTTTAACCCCTGTGAGCGCTCTAATCGGGATTTTATTCCTGGCTTTTTCTTTTATCGCTATTCTTGCGGAACTCGCCAAACCTCCATTTGATGATCCGAGAACTCATTTGGAGCTTACTATGGTGCATGAAGCGATGATCTTGGAAGCTTCCGGTAGAACGATGGGATTTTTGGAATTGGCCAGTCAGATCAAACTGGCAAGTTTACTCGCCTTTCTGATCAAACTCGCTTTGGAACACTCTCAGCTTTTTCCTCCCGGTGATTTCGGAAACATCACTAGAGAACTCTTAGTTCTTCCCGGAGTGATCTTTCTTTCCGTTTTTCTGGGGCTTTGGGAAGCGAATTCGGTTCGTCGTCGTTGGACTTGGGTTCCGGAATTTATGGGTCTTGCCTTTTTGGCAATCCTGATTCTGGGAACTTTGGTGAAACTCTCATAGAGGTTATATGTTATACGATTTAGTTTACCTGTTGTTATTTCTGACGGGAGTTGTCGTTCTTGTGGAAAATCGTCTGCAAAGGATTTTGCTTTTTCTAAGCATCCAAGGTTTTCTTTTGATCTTCCCCGTTTTGCAGACTCATGAGGAGGATTGGAAACACTCTCTCAGCCTCATCTCACTTGTTGTTTTGTTCAAAGGGTTTCTTACTCCTTTCATTTTGAATTGGACCGCAAAAAAATCCCAGATGAAGGAAAGCACCGCACCTAGATTCGGTTATTTGGCGACCTTGTTGTTTTTGGTTCTAGGACTTGCTCTTGCGGTAAAAATCACGGAAGGAGTGGCGGAACTCACTATTCCTATCGATAAACTGGGTCTTATCTATGTAATTCTTATGGTGTATGTGGGAGTTCTTTGTTTCATTGTTAGGCGAAACTGGCTGGCGCTCATCGCAGGTTTCTGCGTTTTTGAAAACGGCATCTTTGTTCTGACTCTCGTTTTGGACAAAGGACTTCCTTTCGGTTTGGAATTCGGCTCCTTTTTGGATGCAGTTCTGGTCATCGTATCCGGAGGAATCCTTCAGCTTTCTCCTCATATGCATGAAAAAGGAAAAAAAGTATGACGGAGATTTTATTTTATATTTCGGGAATTGTTTCCTTTTTCGTCGTCTTCGGAGTTTTTGTTTTTGCACCCACCAAGGGACAAACAAGGATTTGGTTATGGTCGTTTCTTAAGATCATTTTTTTCGGAACTCTTTTCGCTTCTTGGTTTACTGAGAATGTTGTATTGAAGTGGATTTTGATTGAAGCTTCGACATTGTTCGGTGCTCTTTTGATCTCTTCCAGTGGGACGGGAAAATCGTTCCAAGTAGGTTGGAAGTTTCTGCTTATCAACTCTTACGGTTTGGGAATCGCCTTTTTAGGAATTGTGCTTCTTCTTTTTGCGTCCACTCCTTTGCACACATTGGATTTTTCCGCATTGAAACAAGGGTTGGAAGGACAGTCGGGGCTTTTGATCGAAACGGCGCTTCTGCTTACGATCTACGGATACAGCGCAAAACTAGGATTAGTTCCTAATCATTATTGGGTGGGAGATACATACGCGGAAAGCCCGAGCCAAATCTCTTCTCTCATCGCCTCTTTTGTTCCCGTTTCCGTGGTTCTTGCCATTCGCCCTTTTGTGCAGTTGGAAAGAGAAATCAATCCTTCTTTGGTCAATTCATCCAACGGACTTTTGTTTATTGGGGTTCTTACGATACTATACGCTACATGGATTCTTCATAGAAGAGACGATATCAGACGAATTGCCGCCAAAGTAGCCTTGTTCCATACGGGAATGTTGTCGGTGTTTCTTTGGTTCAATGTTTCCGACGAGGTATTTTACTTTCTATTGGCATCTACAGTCGTAGTAAAGGTATTGGTCTTCGTTTCCATGGGAATTTTGAGGATGGATTCGGGGCAGAGAATGATTCCTCAGATTTTGCAACTACCTGCTTTGAATTTAAAATCGTTTTATGCGTATTTTGCGGCTCTTCTGATCGCTTTCGTTTTCCCACTTTCTCCCGTCTTCATTCTGGATTTGGAAATCATTCGAACCAGTTTGGACAAACACATAGTTTGGTTGTTTTTCTTTCCTCTTTTCGGATCCGTTTTTTTCTTCATCGCATTGAATAAAATCCTTCCGATCCTTCGTTTGAAAAACAGAGAGTTTGCTCCCGAGTTAAGATCCTTACTTAGAATCAGATTGGGTTTCTTTTTTGTAGGTCTACTTCTTGCTTTGTTCTTAGGGACTTACGGGATGTATGTGATGATCATGGGAGGATTCGGTCATGTTTAAAAAACCTACAGGCGTTTATTTTTCTAAAGAGCAACAATCCTTCTATGAATTTATATCGGAAGACAATCAAGTTACGATGCAATCCGTGGCGGGTAAAAAAAGTCCGATCGATTTTCTTATGGATGAAAGTTATCCTGTTTGGCTGCTTCGTCATTCTTTAGGAAAGGATATGGGGGAAGAAAATTATTCCTCTCTCTCCGAAGAAGACTACATAACCGACAAAAGAAATAAGGTTTTGGGACTCCATCAGAAGTCGGGAGTACTGAAAGACCTAAATTTCAGAGGTTTAAAAGTTCCTTGTTCCGATACTTCCTATTCTCATGCGGTAGGTCCCATTCATGCAGGGATCATCGAGCCGGGTCACTTTCGTTTCGTAGTAGAGGGTGAAACGGTTCGCCACCTAACCATTCGTTTGGGATTTCAAAAAAGAGACATCCAAGATCTGATAAAAAGTCAGTCTCCGGAAAGAGTGATGCATTTCAGTGAAACGATTTCGGGAGATACTAGCGTTGCTTATGCGACCGCCTTCTCCCGTATCTATGAAAAAGCGGCGGGTATTTCCCTTTCTAAAGATGTGGAGATCTTCCGTTCTCTTCTTCTGGAAACGGAAAGGATCGCCATCCATATCGGAGATTTGGGAGGTTTGTCCGAAGACATCGGTTATTATCCTTTGTTCGGTGTTTGTGCCACGGATAGAGGAGCTGCCTTGGGACTCATGGAAACATGGACGGGAAATCGTTTCGGGAAAGCTGCGGTTCGCCCGGGAGGAGTCAGAACCAACCAAAGAATTTCCGCAAAAGATGCAAAACTTGCGTTCGGTGCCTTGAAAAAAATCTTTCTGAAGAATGTCCAGCCTCAGATCGAAAGAGCCCTCAAAGACTCCACAATCAAAGAAAGGCTGCAAGGTTGCGGAACCGTTTCCGAAGAGAATGTCCACAAACATGGATTTGTCGGCCAAGTGGCGAGAATGGCAGGGATTCCTCAAGATCTAAGGCTGAAAGATGCAGCTTATCCGAATTGGAAACTTCTTCCTTTTAAAGAAGAGCACCATCATTTTTCTGGAGATGCTTGGGCTAGATTTTATCTTCGTTACAGGGAGATCCAACAGTCCCTGGAATGGATGGAAACTCAGATTGAATCTTTGGATTGGGAAAAACTTTGGTCTCCCGAACAAGTGGAATCCACCTATAAAAAACTTTCCCTAACTCCCGGAATTCATTTCGAAGCTGTGGAAGGATGGCGCGGCCCCGTTTTGGTCGCTTTGGAAATCGGTCCTGACGGAAGTTTGGTGGATTCTTATATTAGGGATCCGTCGGTACTCAACTGGCATGCATTGGAACTTGCCATCAGAGGAGAGCTTATAGGCGACTTTCCTTTGAACAATAAGTCGTTTAATTTAAGTTATGTAGGATTCGATTTATGAGATCATTACTGGAAATCAAAAATTTATTTTTACCTTCACAGGTAATGAACTGGAAAAAAACGTCTCCCGTTCATGCGAAGAATAGGGGGATTCCCGTTCCCACTTCCAAAATGAAAGATGGATGTGGATCCTGCCGTGCTTGTGAAACGGATTGTCCGATCGGTTCCATGAAAGTGATCTCGGAAACGGAATTGGAAATCGACTACGGCGCATGCATTCAATGCGGAGTTTGTGTCAGCAATTGCGACGGAAAATTAAAGGATTCCGGCTTTGTTTACGTATTCTCCAAACATAGATCCGCTCTAAAAGTTAAATTCACAAACGGAGAATTTGTTCCTGAACCGGAACCGGAAGATTCTCCTGAAATGAAAGAATTCCGCAACCTAACATATAAAAGAGGGTTTTTGTACAGAGAGGTAGCGGCAGCGGGAAATAATTCCGTTGAATGTGAGTTAAATGCTTCTTTCAACTCCGTTTTCGATTCGGAAAGAGAAGGGGTTCGCTGCGTGGCAAGTCCCAAACATGCGGATGCAGTCGTTTTTTCGGGACCTGTTTCCAAAAATATGGAAGGTCCTTTGGCGGATGCTTTTTCCGTCATCGCTTCTCCTAAGGCTCTCATTGCCTGCGGAACGGAGGCGGTGAGCGGGGGAATGTTTCCTATGGGGAAAAGACCTAAAGAACCCGATCTTTTCATTGCGGGAGACCCTCCTCGTCCGGATGTAGTGATCCAGGCATTTCGATATTTAATGGGAAGATTTTCCTTTTCCTTTCAAGAGGCGCTTCACAAATATATGTTCCCTGCAAAATAAGGCTGTGGAATTAGAAAAAGAAGAGATCGTTCGGGTTCTATTCATTGAGCCGAAAAAAAATTCCTTCGATACCCTCGCCGGTTTACTGAAGGAATGGTTCGGAGATTACATAGAAATCGTTTGGAAGTCCGTTTATGAAAACGGTCTGGAGGATTTGAGAAAAGGAAATTTCGATCTTTTGATGACTGAAATTCTTTTTCCAGGAAGCGATCTATCCGCAGAAGATACGTTAAATGAAATTGCCGATACCGCAGGACCTTCCGAAGTTCCTGTGGTAGTGATGACTGCGGCAGAGGATAAAAATCTTCCCATACATGCATTTCAAATCGGGATCAACGAATTTTTCTTTAAGAAGAAAATCAAAAAGTCCATTTTGGAACATCGATTCAGGAATTTATTCAGAGAGATCTATCGTAAAAAAGTGATCTCTCTTCAGATGGACGACAGCCTTCGTCGTTTTCAAGATCTTTACGGAATGAACCAAACGGAAATTCAAGATCTAAACTCCATGATCCGTCAGTTCAAAAAAGATCTGGAGAAAGAATACGACGAAAAACTACAGTTAGAGCATGAGAAAAAGAAAATGCAGAATGTGTTCGGGATGTATGTAGACCCAGTCATTGTGGAAAACATCATGAATAACACTCTTTCTCTCGATCAAAGAGGAAAGGAACAGGAAGTTTCCGTTTTATTTTCGGATATCAGAGGTTATACGTCACTTACGGAGAGACTCAAACCAGACCAGGTGATTTCCTTTTTAAATGAATACTTCACCGCTATGACCGAAGTGATTTTAGGATACGGAGGGATGATCGATAAATACATAGGAGATTCCATCATGTGTTTGTTCGGTGCTCCCGTGTTTCAGAACGACCATAGACAAAATGCTTTAGACTGTGCCATGGAAATGCTTCAGGTATTCGAGCTTTGGCAGCCTAAATGGGAACAAATCTATGGCTTTGTTCCCCAGTTGGGAATCGGTCTTGCTTCCGGGGGAGTGATCGTAGGAAACGTGGGATCTTTCCAGAAGTTATCTTATACAGCCGTAGGAGACACTGTGAATATGGCGAGTCGTTTGGAATCTTTGGCAAAGCCGATGCATGTATATGTTTCGGAAGGTTTGTACAATCATCTTCCTGACGAATATGCATCCAAATATAAATACGAGGAATTAGAACCGGTTAAAATCAAAGGAAAAGAAGGGTTACATCGAATCCTAAGCGTCAAACATCTGTAATTCGCATATACTGCGAACTACAGAGTGGAGCAGAATTGGTACAATTCGTTCGTTTTTAGTTTTTCCCCGTAAACTTCCGGCAGGGGAGGGGTTTGTTCCTTGTTGAGTTCGAATGTGGTTTGGTAGAGTTCGAAATCGGTGTTCGTATCCTTCTCTTTTTTTCCATGACCGGACAATCTTGCCACCACACCTCCGAACCCGATCACTTGACCAAGTAAGGATTGTTCTGCGACCGGTTTTGCTTTGTCTTCGATTACGGAAATGATAGGAGCGGGAAGTTTCCAGAGTTTAGCTGCTGCAATTCCCATTTCCACGGAATCCACTCCGTAGGCTTTTTTCTCCAAATCGGAAATCGTTTGGTCAGTCGTTTGGAATTCACTGAGAACTTCCACATACTTCGAACGGTCGATTGTATTTAAAACGATTTTGCCTAGATCTTGCATCAGTCCGCAGGTAAGAGAAAGTTCCGCTTCCTTTCTAAGCTTTTTTTCTTCGCAGAGATACTGGGCTAAAATTCCTTTTGCAATGGAATGATCCCAGACTTCGTCTCTGAACTTTTTATAATTTCCTTGGCTGAAGAGAGAATCCGTCATGGCCATCGCTACCATAGAGCGAACCGTTTTGAAACCAAGTCGGGTGATGACTTGTTTCATGTTCGCTACAGGGTTTCCCCTAGAAAAAAAAGGGGAGTTGGCTAATTTCAGAAGCCTTGCGACTAAAACTTGATCGGACTGTACTTTCTTTTCCAATTCTCCGAAAGAAAGTTCGTTATCGTCTTCCAAAGATAGAATCGATATGAGAACGGGAGGAACGATTGTAAGATCTTTGATTTGAGAAAGATATTCTGAAACTGTAGGCATGATAGGAACCTAAAGCCAGACTATCAGAGCCGATGTCCGGGTAAAATCAAAAAGCCCCTTGCGGGGCTTTTGTGAATTAGGGAAACATACTGATTTTAGTTTTGGGTCATCCTTGCGAAATCGATACCTTTGTAATAGTGGGCCAAAATTTCCTTATAGTCCATATTGTCTTTGGCCATTCCATAACTTCCCCATTGGGATAATCCTACACCGTGACCTGAACCTAGACCTTTCACGAAAAAACTTCCGTCTTGTTCTTTTCGAATTCCGAAACGAGTGGATTTAAGTTTGTTCGCACCTAAAAGTTTTCTGAGCTCTGTTCCTTTGATTTTTTTAGAACCCTTCGTTCCAATGACTTCTATTTCGTTCACCCTGGAAGAATTAAATCGTGTAGCAACGATTAGATCCTGAATCTCTCCCAAAGACAATCCCGCCAATGCTTGGTTCATCTGGGAAGGAGAGAATTTGTCTTCCCAGGAATAGTTCTCGCCTTCTCTATCGTAATCGGATTTAACACTTGCTAGATACTCTACCGAGCTTCCCCAAACATTGATAGGATCTTCCGTTACTCCTCCGCTGTTGGAGTGGAAAAAACTTTGGATCGGACTTCCTTTAAATACCAGAATGAGTCCTTCCGTATCTTCTACCGCTTGGGAAGTGTGCGTATTTTCTTTCGACTTACCTTTGTATACTTGCGTATTGGTCGTTGTGTCCACATCGTAAGGTTGTTTTTTGCGGGAGATCATTTCTCTGACGACGTAAGTTCTTGCACATACCGCTTGTGCTTTCAATGCTTCTTTCGGCCAAGATGCGGGAACTTCGGAAGGAACAACGGAAAAAAGATATTCTTCCATCGGAACTATGTTGACTACCATCACTTTGCCGTCTATCGGCTTGAGCTGGATTTCTCCTCTGTATTTGGTTCCTTTGTATTCGATGAAATCACCGTTCGTGATGATTCGAATAGGAGCTTTGATGGGAGTAGGATTGATGCTTAAAAGTTCATAAGCCTTTTTGATGGTAAGATCATTGGCATCCAATACTTCCAAGGTGCCTTC
>VFQU01001945.1_pt1 | contig 10811 bp, 7 predicted proteins | sample 3512311 | NCBI WGS metagenome assembly VFQU01 (sample SAMN10412377, study PRJNA504923) | tailings metagenome | isolation source: Relicate 3 Philex TSF3 active mining site | place: Philippines: Tuba, Benguet | collected 2017-08-29 | reverse complement strand
CGTTGTCGATGACGCGGTTGATGACCATGTCGACCGCCGCGTCGTCGAGCGGGCGGTGCTGCTCGGCGGCGAGCGCGGCGAGCTTCCCGGCGAGCTGCTCGGCGGGGGGCAGGTGCTCGCTGCTGGCGTGGGTGCGCACGGTGTGGGTCGTCGTCATGCTCGTTCCTTCGGTCGGTTCTCGCCGCGGCGCGGCAGATGGGTGTGGATGCTCGTGAGTGCTTCGTGCAGGTGCAGCCGGGTCGCGGCGGCCGCGCGCTCGGGGTCGCCGTCGGCGATGGCGCGGGCGATGGCGGCGTGCTCGGCGGCGCTGCGGGCGAGACGGCCGTCGTCGTCGCGAGCGAGGCGGCGCACGCGGGCGAGATGCACGCGCGTGCTCTGGATCGCCGCCGCGAGGTACCGGCTGCCGCTGAGACTCTCGTCGAGAGCCTCGTCGAACTCGGCGACGAGGGCGTAGTAGCCGTGGCGCTGCGGGTCGTCCGCGGCGAGCGCGGCCCGGTCGACGGCCGCGAAGCGAGCGGCGAGCGCGGCGAAGCGCTCGCCGACGCTCGCACTGTTGGCGACCCCGCGGGCGGCGAGGCGCGCAGCCTGCTCGTCGAGGGCGGTGCGCAGCTCGAACAGCGCGTCAACATCGTCACGCTCGATCTCGCTGACGACGAGGGTGCGCGGGCCGCGCTCGGTTGCGAGTCCGGCGGCGATGAGCCGCGCGAAAGCCTCGCGCACGGGAGTTCGGCTCACGCCGAGACGGGCGGCCTGCTCCACCTCGGCGAGCGGGGCACCCGGCGCAAGTTCGCCGTCCACGATCTCCGCCCGGAGGGCGTCGAACGCGCGATCGGCGGCGGTGCTCATGCACTCAATGTATACATTGAGCACCGTCAAGGCGAGATCGCGCGAATTGATCGCGACTTTCGTATACACCAGCAACCGCTCTCGTCATCCTCGGCGAGTTCGAGAGGGGTCTCGGCGTCGTGCATGTCGATCTCGCGGCCGTCGAGATCGAGCTCGTCCCAGAACGCAGGCGCGCGCAGCGCGAGAAGGTGGTCGACGAGGCCTGCGATGGCGCCGGTCACCCGCGGACTCAACCGATAGACGCGCGCATTCTGATCGATCCGCGCGGTGACGAGGCCGGCCCGTGCGAGGCGGTTGAGATGCTTCGAGATGCCCTCTCTCCCGATGCCACGTTCGCTCTGCACGGCGTCGGCGATCTGGCCGGCCGCGTGCTCGCCGCTCGCCAGGATCTCGATGATGCGCCACCGAACCGGGTGCGCGAGGAGGAAGAGAGTTTCCATTTTCGCAATGTGCCTCCCGCGGCACATGCCGCGGGAGGCACATTGCGAAATCGAGGATGTCGAACCTGACGGCGCGGTCGGGAAGGAGCGGTCGGGGAACAAGGACGAGGAGCGAGAGCGGAGCGGGAGAGGAGCGGGCCGAGGCGCGGGCCGAGGCGCGGGCCGAGGCGCGGGCGGGGAACAGGCGGGGAACGGGCGGGCGGGTGCGGGGGGGGTGGGGATGGGGGGCGGACGGGGGCGCGGGATGGACGGGCGCGGGATGGACGGGCGCGGGATGGACGGGGGCGCGGGATGGACGGGCGCGGGATGGACAGGGGCGCGAGATGGACGGGGCGCGAGATGGACGGGGCGCGAGATGAACGGGGCGCGGGATGGACAGGGGCGCGGAGCGGGCGGCGCCTAGACTGGAGGGCTCATGACTGCGCCCGACGATCGACCCGAGCCCCGCATCCCGGGCCTGGCGATCACCTACCCGCCCGACCTGCCGGTGTCGCAGCGGCGCGACGACATCGCCGCCGCGATCGCCGCGAACCAGGTCGTGATCGTCGCGGGCGAGACCGGGTCGGGCAAGACGACGCAGCTGCCGAAGATCCTGCTCGAGCTGGGGCGCGCGAGCATCGCCCACACGCAGCCGCGCCGCATCGCCGCGCGCACCATCGCCGAGCGTGTCGCCGAGGAGCTCGGCTCCGAGCTCGGCGGGCTCGTCGGCTACAGGGTGCGCTTCACCGACCAGGTGAGTGCGGGTACCCGGGTCACACTCATGACCGACGGCATCCTGCTCGCCGCCCTCCGCGGCGACCGCGAGCTGCGGGCCTACGACGCGATCATCATCGACGAGGCGCACGAGCGCAGCCTCACCATCGACTTCCTGCTCGGCTACCTCAAGCAGCTGCTGCCCCGCCGGCCCGAGCTGAAGGTCGTCATCACCTCGGCGACCATCGACCCCGAGAGCTTCGCGCGCCACTTCGCGGCGGCCGACGGCACGCCCGCGCCGATCATCGAGGTGAGCGGGCGCACCTACCCGGTCGAGATCCGCTACCGGCCCCTCGTGCCGGACGGCTCGGAAACGGACAATCGCAGTGCTGATGAGAGCGGCGACCCGGACAGCGACGAGGACGGCCCGGCCACCGCCGGCGCGGCCATCGACATGGTCGACGGCGTCATCGCCGCGGTCGACGAGCTCGGCCGCGAGGGCGACGGCGACGTGCTCGTCTTCTTCAGCGGCGAGAACGAGATCCGCGACGCGGCGGATGCCCTCCGCGGGCACCTCACCCGCCAGGGCCCGCGCGGCGCCGCCACCGAAGTGCTGCCGCTGTACGGCCGGCTCAGTGCGGCCGAGCAGCACCGGGTGTTCGAGCGACCCCCCGCGGGCATCCGTCGCCGCATCGTGCTCGCCACCAACGTCGCCGAGACCAGCCTCACCGTGCCCGGCATCCGTTACGTCGTCGACACCGGCACGGCCCGCATCAGCCGCTACTCCACGCGCTCGAAAGTGCAGCAGCTGCCGATCGAGCCGATCTCGCAGGCGAGCGCCAACCAGCGCTCGGGGCGCTCGGGGCGCACGAGCGACGGCATCGCGATCCGCCTCTACTCGGAGGCCGACTACGAGCGGCGGCCCGCGTACACCGAGCCCGAGATCCTGCGCACGAACCTCGCGGCCGTCATCCTGCAGATGATCGCGCTCGGGCTCGGCGACATCGAGCGCTTCCCCTTCCTGCAGCCGCCCGACAAGCGCGGGGTCGCCGACGGACTCGAGCTGCTGCGCGAGCTCGGCGCGATCGAGAAGCCGCGCGCGGGCGGCGGCGCAGGCGGCGGCAGCGCGGGCGGCGACCTGCGCATCACCCGCGTCGGCCGCGCCATCGTGCAGCTGCCGCTCGACCCGCGATACGCGCGCATGGTCGTCGAGGCCCAGAAGCTCGGGGTGGTGCGGGAGGTCGTCGCGATCGTCGCGGGGCTGAGCATCCAAGACCCGCGCGAGCGGCCCGCCGACCGGCGCGAGACGGCCGACCAGCTGCACAACCGCTTCCGCGACCCGACGAGCGACTTCATCACGCTGCTGAACCTGTGGCGGCACCTGCAGAAGCGGCAGTCCGAGCTCAGCGGCAACCAGTTTCGCAAGGAGGTGCGCGCCGAGTTCCTCAACTACCTGCGCGTGCGCGAGTGGGCCGACGTCGAGCGGCAGGTGCTGCGCCTGCTGCCGAAGGATGCGCGGCCCAAGGGCGCGATGCCCGAGTCGAGTGACGCCGACGCGATCCACCGCGCCCTGCTCTCGGGCCTGCTCAGCCACATCGGGCTGCGCGACGACCGCGACGCCGCGACCGGCACGAACCAGAAGGGTGCGCGCGGCAGAGACGCGAAGGCCGACGCCCGCCCCTCCCGCGGCCGCGAGTTTCTCGGCGCGCGCGGCCGCCGCTTCGTCGTCTACCCCGGCTCGGGCCTGGCGAAGAAGCCGCCCGCCGCCGTCATGGCCGCCGAGCTCGTCGAGACCAGCCGGCTGTTCGCCCGCACGGTCGCCGCGATCGACCCCGCGTGGGCCGAGGCCCTCGCGGGCGACCTCGCGAAGAAGCAGTACAGCGAGCCGCGCTGGCAGAAAGCCCACGGCTCTGCGGTCGTCGACGAGAAGGTGACGCTCTACGGCGTGCCGATCGTGCCGCGCCGGCGCGTGCAGCTGGCTCGCATCGATGCCCCGCTCGCGCGCGAGCTGTTCATTCGCCACGCGCTCGTCGAGGGCGAGTGGGATGTCTCTCGACTCGACAAGCGGCTCACCCAGTTCGTGCGCGACAACGCGCGGCTGCGGCGCGAGCTCGAGCAGCTGGAGGAGCGCCAGCGGCGGCGCGACATCCTGCTCGACGACGAGCGGCTCGTCGAGTTCTTCGAGCAGCGCATCCCCGACGACGTCACCGACGTGCGCCGCTTCGAGCGGTGGTGGCGGGATGCCCGCCGCGAGCATCCCGAATTGCTCACGCTGCAGCGGGCCGACCTCATGAAGGCCGACGAGCCGCAGATCGACGACGACGCCTACCCGACCCGGCTCACCCTCGGCGATCAGACGCTCGCGGTCGGCTACCGCTTCGAGCCCGGTGCCGCCGACGACGGCGTCACCGTCACCGTGCCGCTGCCGCTGCTGCCCCGGCTCGAGACGGCGGGCTTCGACTGGCTCGTTCCGGGACTGCGGCACGAACTCGTGACCGCGCTGCTCAAGACGCTGCCGAAGGCGATCCGCCGCACCGTGGTGCCCGCCGCCGACTGGGCGACGCGGCTGCTCGCCGCCGTGCCCGCGGGTGCCGACCTGCGGCAGCTGCCGCTCACGGACTTCCTCGCCGAGGAGATCCGCCGCCAGACCTTCACCCCCATCGACCCGAGCGACTTCGGCGTCGACCGGCTGCCGCCGCACCTGCGCATGGGCTACGCCGTCGTCGACGAGCGCGGCAACCGGCTCGCGCGCGGCACCGACCTGCCCGCGCTGCAGCACAAGCTGAAGACGCGCACGCGCGACTCGGTGGCGAAGGTGGCGACCGCGGCGGCCCGCGCGCCGATCGAGCGCGGCGGCATCACGGTGTGGGACGACACGCTCGCCTCCGGCTCCGGCGCAGCGCCCGGCACCCTGCCCCGGCAACTCGACATGCGCCGCGGCGAGACCACGATTCGCGCCTACCCCGCGCTCGTCGACGAGGGCGGCTCGGTGGCGATCCGGCTGCAGACCGCGGTCGCCGACCAGGTGGCCGCTCACCGTGCGGGAGTTCGCCGGCTCGTGCAGGTCGGGGTTCCGTCACCGCTCGCGTACATCCAAGAGCACCTGACGAGCGCCGAGAAGCTCAGCCTCGGCGCCTCGCCCTACCGCTCGACGGCCGCGCTCATCGACGACGCGCTGCGGGCCGTGATCGACGCCGAGCTCAGCTCCGCCGATGCGAGCGCCGACGCGCGGGATGCTCTCCCGTGGAATCGCGAGGCCTTCGAGTCTCTGCGCGACCGCGTCAACGCCGGCCTGCCCGATCGGCTGTTCGGCATCGTGGCGACGGCGGCGGCCGTGCTGGCGGCGGCGCGCGAGGTCGACGTGCTCATCACGCGAAGCTCGAGCCTGCAGCTGATGGCGCCGCTCGCCGACGCGCGCGCGCAGCTCACCGCACTCGTGCACGACGGATTCATCGCGCGCACGGGCCTCGCCCGCCTCCCCCGGCTGGTCGTCTACCTGCGCGGCATCGCGCACCGGGTCGAGCGGCTCGCCGACAACCTCGGCCGCGACCGGGCGTGGATGCTCGAGGTGCAGCAGGCCGTCGAGCTCTACACCGCGGCCGGCGGAACCCTGCCGATCGCGGCCGAGCCTGAGCCCCGCATCCGCGAGGCCCGCTGGATGCTCGAAGAGCTGCGCCTCTCGCTCTTCGCGCAGCCGCTCGGCGCGCAGGGCCCGATCTCGGTGCAGCGCATCCGCAAGGCCCTGTCGGTCTGACGGAGAGTCGCCCAGAACGTGAGATGACCGATCGGCCCGCATACAACAGCTGAGCGGTGCGTAGGATCAGAGACCATGTCGACGACGCACGCTTTCGACCGCGCCCTGACGATCTCGCGAATCGTCAGTGCCGTGATGCTGCTGGCGGCGGGCGGCATCCATCTGTTCTTGGTCATCAACGGCGCCGGCGGACTGCTGGGGGTCGCGTTCGCCCTCAACTTCGTCGCTGGCCTGGTGCTCGGGGTCGGGATGCTCGTGGTCTCGCGGCGGCTCCTTCTCGGCGTCACCACGCTCGGGCTGGCGTTCATGGCGGCGAGTCTCGGGGCGATCATCGTCTCGATCACCGTGGGCCTCCTCGGCGTGCAGCCCGACTGGGACTACCCGCTTATTCGCGAGACGGCCATCATCGAGTCGATCGGGGTCGTCGTGCTGGCGGTCGCCACCGTGATCGCCTACCAGGAGCGGCGTACCCGGCTCACTCCGGGGCGCTGAACGCGGCGACGAACCGGTCGCGGAAAGCGTCCATGCGCCACACCGGCGCGTCGGACGACGGACGGAATCCGGCGTCCCACCCCCACTCTTCGATGTGCTCGAACACGGCGGAATCCTTCGACACGATCGTGATCGGCACGTCGGTGTCGGCCGTCTCACCGCTCACAATGCGCGAGGGCTGATGGTCGCCGACGAGAACCACCACGAGATTCGACGGGTCGTACGTCTCGAGAAACGAGAGCGTCGAGCGAAGCGAGTATCGGATCGACTCGGCGTACGCGGCACGTACGCGCTGGGCATCCGGCCAGACGTCGGCGGAGTCGCGCGGTTGAGCGGAGAAGGGGCCGGGCTTGCCGACGTGTGCCCACGGAACAAACTGTGGGGTCGGTGTCCAGGGCGAGTGCGACGAGATGAGACTCACCTGGGCCATGATCGGGGCGGTCCGCGACAACTCCTCCTCGGCGAAGCGGTGCCACGTGAACTGGTCGGGCACGCTCGCGAAGCCGAAGGCCGGCCCCTCGTAGGCCAGGGCACCCTTGTCGAGTAGCCGGTCGAAGCCGTAGAAGGCGGCGCCCTCGGGCCAGGGCTCGGTGACGGCCGGACTGACGACGACGGTGCGCCAGCCCGCGTCGCCAAAGAGGCGGCTGATCGTCAAGCGGTCGCTCTCGAGCAACGTGTCGTACTTCTGCTGCGAGTCAACCCACATTCCGCTTTGCAGGGTGCTGTGGGCGAGCCAGCTGACGCCGCCGAAGGTCGGCGAGCTCAGGAACGCGCTTTCGGCGCGGTACCCGTCACGGCTCAACCGCGCCGCGTACTCGTCGATGGTGCGGCTGATGCTCGACATCGGCCCGCTGCCCGACAGCGCGACCTCGCCGAAGCTCTCGACGAAAACGATGACGACATCCTTGCCACGCAGTGATCCGAGCAGCTGCCCCGAAGCCTGCGCAGCCAGCGGATCAACCCGGAGCGCTGCGGCGAACGCGTCCCGCTCGCGGGCGCTCTGTGTCGCATGTTCCACTGTCGTCGACAGCGATCTCAGCGAATCGGCCGCGGCGACAGCCGCACCGGTCGGGTACTGCACCCCAGCGATCGCGAGCGCGCTCCAGGTGACGGCCGCCGTGGTGATCGCAACGCGTCCATGGTTGCCGGAGTCGTGGAGTGAACGCGCGCATCGTTGGGCGCACCACACGAGCACCACCGCCAGGGCGAGCACGATGGCGACGACGAGAGTCGCGGCGAGGGCTGCAAGGGTCGGGCCCACGACGCCATCCACGACGCGGTAGGCGTTGGCGACGGCACGCCAGTCTTCCGCAAGCGCGAAGCCGCGGTCGATCGTCGCAACGAACGACCGATCGAGCACGGCGATCGCGATGGCGACGACGGTGATCATCGCGAACGCTGAAGCCACGACGAGTCGAAGCGTGCGGTGCGGCAGAAGGAGGCTCAGAAGAAGTAGAAGGATCGTCTCCACGGGAAGCCGTGCCGCCGACGCCGATGCGCTGCCGAGCATGCCCGGCAGCAGCGGAGCCGCGATCACGGTCGCCCAAGCGAGCACGGTCAGCAGCGTCGCCCGCCGGGATGGCGTGGAGGCGATCAACGATTCACTGCGCATGGCGGCATCGTACGGCGAGAACCGAAACGGCCCGGCTGCCCGTGGTGCCATCAGGCCTCGTTCTTTGGCCCGCGGACGGGTGATCGCCGGCCAGCGGCGCAGATACGTCAGAAGACGCGGCGGCCAGCCACCCAGGTTCCCACGTTCCGGGTCTGGTGGATGCTCGCCGCGGGCCCGGCGAACGGGTCGCGGTCGGTCGCGGCGAGGTCGGCGACCGCCCCGACCGCGACGACGCCCGTGACCTCGGCGTCGCCCGGCCCGCGCCCGTTGATGAACGCCGAGCCCGCGGTGTAAGCGTCGAGCGCCTCGGCGAGCGCCAGCGCCTCGTGCGCGAGCAGCGGCTCGGGGTCGTGCTCGGCGTCGTTGGCGGGCAGCTGCCGGTTCACCGCGACGTGGATGGCCTGCCACGGGTCGGGGGTCGAGACGGGCCAGTCGCTGCCGGCGCACAGCAGCGGGCGAGCATCCGTCACCGTTCCCCTACCGGCGCCCGCGCGCAGGATGCTCGCGAAGGGGTACTGCGTCGCGGCGCGCTCGGGGCCGACGACGGGCACGGTCAGCTCGCGCATCTGCGGCTCGTAGCAGGCCCAGAGCGCCTGCATGTTGGCGGTCACGCCCAACGCGGCGAACCGGGCCACGTCGTCGGGGTGCACGAACTGCAGGTGGGCGAGGTGGTGGCGGCGGGCATCCGTCGCCGGGCGCGACGCGGCGCCGTTGGAGAACCAGCCGTTCGCGGCCGCCGCCTCGAACGCGTCGAGCGCATCGCGCACCGCGCGGTCGCCGATGACGTGGATGTGCGCGCTGAAACCCGCCGCATCGAGCGCGATGACCGCGTCGGTGAGGGCCTGCCCGCCGACGAAGGCGATGCCGCGCGGGTGCTCGCCCTCGCCGAACTCCCCGAGGTACGGCTCGAGCATCGCGGCGGTGCCGTTCTCGACGACGCCGTCGGCCATGATCTTCACGGCCGACAGACGAAAGCGCGATGCGGGGCCCAGGTCGCGCGCGTGCGCCTCGCGCTTCGCCACGAGGTCGGCGACCTGCTCGACCCCGCGCGTGCGATCCCACCACAGCGCGCCCACCACGTCGACGGTCAGTCGCCCTTCCGCGAGCGCGCGGCGGTAGACGAGCGCGGTATCGCTCGCCCCGAAGTAGTCGCCGACGATGGCGTCCTGCCAGCCGGTGATGCCGAGGCTGTGCGCGTAGCGCTGCGCCTCGAGCAGCGCGGCGTACTCGTCATCGGGGCTCGGCGTGGGCGCGACCGCGGCCACGAGCGCGGCAGCGCCCTCATGGAGCGTGCCCTGCGGGCTGCCGTCAGGCAGCCGCTCGATGCGGCCGTCCGCCGGGTCGGGCGTCTCGGCGGTGATGCCCGCGAGGGCGAGGGCGGCCGAGTTGGCCCAGGCGCCGTGGTGGTCGCGGTTGTAAAGGAAGACGGGGCGGATCGGCTCGATCGCGTCGAGCTCGACGGCGCTCGGGGTGCCACCCGCGAAGGCGCTCATCGCCCAGCCGCCGCCGGTGATCCAGGCGCGCGCGGCGTCGCAGCCACGGGGCGGGTTCGTGCGGGCGTAGTCGGTGATGATGCGGGCGTAGTCGTCGAGGCTCGAGCCCTCGCTGAGGTCGCAGCTGAGCCGCTCGAGCCCGCCCTGGATGGGGTGGATGTGGGCGTCGACGAAACCCGCGTGCAGCATCCCGCCCGCCAGATTGACGACCTCGGTGTCGGGCCCGCGCCAGGCGGAGAGGTCGGCGTCGATCGCGACGATCACGCCGTCGCGCACGGCGACCTCGAGAGGCTCCGGCGCACCACGGCCCCGGTAGACCACACCGTTCGTGAACAGGAGGTCGGCCGGGGCCGCGGTATCGCTCATCAACCCTGCTTGGCGTTGACCTCGTACGAGGTGTTGGTCGACTCGAAGAAGTTGACCAACTGCAGGGTGTCGTTGGCGGTCGCCATCCACTTGGCCGGGTTCGACACGTTGTAGGCGGGCTCGAAGCCGAGCTCCTCCAGGCGGCGGTCGGCCAGGTACTTGACGTACTGGTTGATGTAGTTGGCGTTGAGGCCGAGGATGCCGTTCGGCAGGAGGTCGTGGTTGTACGCCTCCTCCATCTCGACCGCGTCGAGGATCATCTGGCGGATCTCGTTCGCGAACTCCGGCGTCTGCAGGTCGGGGTTCTCCTCCAGCACCGTCAGGATGAGGTTGATGCCGAACTTCAGGTGCAGCGACTCGTCGCGCACGATCCAGTCGACGAGCGAGCCGAAGTTGCGCAGCAGGTTCCGCTGGCGGAACGACAGCGCCACCATGAAGCCGCTGTAGAACCAGATGCCCTCGAGGATCACGTTGTAGGCGACCAGGTTGCGGATGAAGTCCTGCTTGCCCTCGGTGGTGGTGATGTCGAGGGTGTCCTCCGTCATGCGCTTGATGAACGTGACCTCGAACTCCTCCTTGCGCGCCATCGACGGCACGTCGACGTGGCTGTCGTAGGCGGCAGCGCGGTCGATCGGGAAGGTCTCGAGCACGTACTCGAAGCTCATGCAGTGGTTGGCTTCCTCCCACATCTGCTTCGCGAGGTAGAGGTGCGCCTCGGGAGCCTTGACGTAGGGGTACACGCCGAACGCGAGCGCCTTGTTGACGAGCAGCTCGTTCGGGTTGAAGTACGACATGAGGAACGTGATCGCGTGACGCTCCTCATCCGTCATCTTCTTGAAGTCGGCGATGTCCTCGCCCAGCTGCACCTCGTTGGGGAACCAGGTGTTCGCAACCGCCTGGTCGTAGAGGTCCATAGCCCACTTGTAGGTGACCGGCTTGAGCAGCAGGCCTTCCTGGATTCCGGTTCCGAGGATTCCCATGATGTGTTCGCGTCTTTCTGCTTCTGGAGCGGATTGATAGGTGTGTGGGGTGGATGGTGCGAGACCTGCCTACTGGCAGCTCTCGCACTGCAGCTCGTCCATCGGGTCGATCGGAACCTGGTAGCCGAGAAGCTC
>VFQU01001943.1_pt1 | contig 10818 bp, 9 predicted proteins | sample 3512311 | NCBI WGS metagenome assembly VFQU01 (sample SAMN10412377, study PRJNA504923) | tailings metagenome | isolation source: Relicate 3 Philex TSF3 active mining site | place: Philippines: Tuba, Benguet | collected 2017-08-29 | reverse complement strand
CTCATATAGGCCGCCTACCTGTGAAAAGGGAGATAAACCCGGCTGATTTCTTGAGTTTTTCGAGGGTCTGCCATGACCGGGGGCTATAGGGTCGGACAGCACAACGCCGACGGGTCGTTTGACCCGTCGGCGCCGCGAACCTCGAACCGGAGGCTTTAGCCCTTCAGCACGCCCACCAGCGTCTCGCCGAGCTTGGCCGGAGACGGCGAGACCACGATCCCGGCCGCTTCCATGGCCGCGATCTTGTCCTCGGCGCCGCCCTTGCCGCCGGAGATGATCGCCCCGGCATGACCCATGCGGCGGCCGGGAGGCGCCGTGCGGCCGGCGATGAAGCCGACGGTCGGCTTCCAGCGGCCCTTCTTCTTCTCGTCGGCCAGGAACTGGGCGGCGTCTTCCTCGGCGCTGCCGCCGATCTCGCCGATCATGATGATCGACTTGGTCGCCTCGTCGGCCAGATACATCTCGAGGATGTCGATGAACTCGGTGCCCTTGACCGGGTCGCCGCCGATGCCGACGGCCGAGGTCTGGCCGAGGCCGACGTTGGTGGTCTGGAACACCGCTTCATAGGTCAGGGTGCCCGAGCGCGAGACGACGCCGACGCTGCCCTTGGAGAAGATCGAGCCCGGCATGATGCCGATCTTGCACTCGCCCGGCGTCAGCACGCCGGGGCAGTTGGGGCCGATCAGCCGCGACTTGCTGCCGGACAGGCTGCGCTTGACCTTGATCATGTCGCTGACCGGGATGCCCTCGGTGATGCAGACGATCAGGGGGATCTCGGCGTCGATCGCCTCGCAGATCGAGTCGGCGGCGAACGGCGGCGGGACATAGATCACGCTGGCGTCGGCGCCGGTGGCCGAAGCCGCCTCGGCGACGGTGTCGTAGACCGGCAGACCGATATGGGTGGAGCCGCCTTTGCCCGGGGTCACGCCGGCGACCATCTGGGTGCCGTAGGCGATCGCCTGCTCGGTGTGGAAGGTCCCCTGGCTGCCGGTGATGCCCTGGCAGATGACCTTGGTGTTCTTGTCGATGAGGATGGACATGGCGTTCTCTAGAGGCGGGGAATGATGAAGCCGATCATGACCAGGCCATCGCTGACCTCGACCATCACGGACTCAACCGTGCCCTTGCGGACGGCGGCGACAGCCGCCTCGTCGGTGGCGTTGCTGAGGTCGGTGCGGCGGCCCGACTGGGTGGAGTAGATCCAGAGCGTGGTGTTGTCGTCGCTCTCGGCGGCGTTCTTCGGCACCCCGGCGAAGGCCTGAGCCTCCTTGAGGATCGCCTGGCCGTCAGCGCCCATGACGCCGACCATGCAGAGCTCCGCCTCCATCTCGCCGCCGGCGGCTTCCATCGGGAAGGCGCCTTCGCCGGCCAGCAGCAGCTGCATGCCGTTGTCGGTGCGGATGCGGACTTCGACGCGGCTGAATTCCTTCAGTTCGGCGGTGTCGAAACTGCCGGCCGGAAGCTGTTGCCAGCCCTGGCCGTCGGCCTTGGCGATGACCTTGCTGACGCTGGCGCGGTTGGTGACGCACAGGTCGCGGAAGACGGCGAAGGCCGGGCTGTCGGCGGCCTGGGCCGCAGGAGCCAGGCCGAGCAGCAGGCTGGCGGAAGCCGCCAGGCCGACGGTGAATTTGCGGAAGGACATCTCTAGTTCCCCGGGTTGGTTCGGTTGGCGTCGCCCTCGCCCGACGGGGCGGCGGCGACGGTCGAAGTGAGTTTGATGCTGGCGCCGTCGTAGCCGACGATCATCGCCGCGCGGCTGCCGGCAGAAACCTGGCTGTTCTGCAGGTCCCAGACGCCGTCGATGGTCTCGACGTTCCAGATCTGGGCGGTCATGCCGGACTGGTCGACGGTCTGGGCCGGCCTCTCGGCCAGCCAGGCGGAGACCGCTTCCGGCGCGATGCCGGCCTCGGCGCCGAAGTCGAAGAGATAGCAGCCGCTGAGCGCGATCGGCTCCGCCCAGGCGGTGGTCAGCACGAGGTAGAGCGGGTGATCGCCCCCGTCGCGCCGCCAGACGCTGGTTTCGGTGCGCACGCCGTCGGCCCGGAGTTCGCCCTCCTTCTGGCGGGAGATGGCCATCACCTCCGCCAGCATCGGGTGATCCTTGTCGGGCGCGGCGACGAAGCCGGCCGCCCGGACGACTTCGGGACGCGCCTCGGGCTGGCGGTGTTGCGGCAGGCAGGCCTGCTTGAACACCTCGAGCCGGGCGTCGGGAACGGCGCCCTGGCCTGTCACCGGGACGAGCAGGAGCATGCCGGCGGCCAGAGCCGCCAGCCCGCCCCGCGTCGCTCGCCCGCGGCGACCGGTCATGAGCCGCGGACCGCCTTGACGATCTTTTCGGCGCCGTCGGACAGGTCGTTGGCCGCGATGACGTTGAGGCCGCTCTCGGAAATGATCTTCTTGCCGAGGTCGACGTTGGTGCCTTCGAGGCGCACCACCAGCGGCACCTTCAGCCCGACTTCCTTCACCGCGGCGATGACGCCCTCGGCGATGATGTCGCAGCGCATGATGCCGCCGAAGATGTTGACCAGGATGCCTTTGACGTTCGGGTCGGCGGTGATGATCTTGAAGGCCGCAGTGACCTTCTCCTTGCTGGCGCCGCCGCCGACATCGAGGAAGTTGGCCGGCTCGGCGCCGTACAGCTTGATGATGTCCATGGTCGCCATGGCGAGGCCCGCGCCGTTGACCATGCAGCCGATCTCGCCGTCCAGCGCGATGTACGACAGGTCGTACTTGCTGGCCTCGATTTCCTTCTCGTCCTCTTCGGTCTCGTCCCGGAGAGCCATGATGTCGGCATGGCGGAACAGGGCGTTGCCGTCGAAGCTGATCTTGGCATCGAGGACCTTGAGGTGCTGGTCGGCGGTAATGATCAGCGGGTTGATCTCCAGCATCTCCATGTCCTTGCCCACGAAGGCGGCATAGAGCTGCGACAGGAGGGTGGCCGCTTCCTTGGCCAGGCCGCCGGTCAGACCCAAGGTCTTGGCGAGGGCGCGGCCGTGGTGCGGCATGACGCCGGTGGCCGGGTCGATGCTGAAGGTCGAGATCTTCTCGGGCGTGTTGTGCGCGACTTCCTCGATGTCCATGCCGCCTTCGGTCGAGGCGACGACGCTGACGCGGCTGGTTTCACGTTCGACCAGCAGGGAGAGGTAGAATTCCTTGGCGATGTCGGAGCCGTCCTCGATGTAGAGGCGGTTGACCTGCTTGCCCTTGGGCCCGGTCTGGTGGGTCACCAGCACGCGACCGAGCATCTCCTCGGCGTTCTTGCGCACTTCCTCGACCGTCTTCGCCAGCCGCACGCCGCCCTTGGCGTCCGGACCCAGGCCTTCGAAGCGGCCCTTGCCGCGTCCGCCGGCGTGAATCTGGCTCTTCACCACGAACAGCGGACCACCCAGCTTCTCGGCCGCGGCGGCGGCTTCGTCCGGGGTCATGGCGGGGAAGCCGCGGGAGATGGGGGCGCCGAACTCGGCGAGGACGGCCTTGGCCTGATATTCGTGAATGTTCATCGCTTGATTGGGCTCGCCTGGCGGATGGTGCGCGCGCAGGGGCGCGCGGGCGGGTCGGGTTATAGGCGGCGCTCCTAAGGGCAGGCAACCCACCCGCACAGACAGACGAAAAGAACCCCGCCGGATGCCCGGCGGGGTGCGGATCTGTCTGATTTCACCCCATGCCGGGGTGGATATGCCAGCGGGGGAGGGACCGCCGGCTCAGCCGATCCAATCCTTGTCCAGCCGGCGGCTGGCGAAGAAGAACAGGGTGGCGCTGACGAGGTAGAAGGTCAGGCCGCTGTAGATCGAGTAGCGCAGGGCCTCCGCGCCGAAGTGGGGCGTCAGCAGGTCGGACACGGCGCCGAAATAATAGGTGCCAAGGCCCAGGCCGATCAGGTTGTTGACGAACAGGAAGGCGGCCGATGCGGTGGACCGCATGTGGCCGGGGACCAGGTGCTGGACCGCGGTGATGATCGGGCCGAGCCAGACCAGGTTCAGGCCCTGGGGGATCAGGAACAGGATGAAGGCCAGCCAGAGCTCGCTGACGTTGATGGCCATGAAGAAGCAGGGCAGGGCGATCAGGAAGGCGATGGCCGGAACCAGGGCATAGGCCGCCTTGGACCTGCCGCCGAACCGGTCGCCCAGCCATCCGCCGGCCCACACGCCGGCGACACCGCCGACCAGGGCCAGGGCGCCCAGGAACAGCGAGCGATCGACGAGTCCCAGGCCCAGGCTGCGCTCGAAGAAGCTGGGCAGCCAGAAGGCGACGCCATAGCCGCAGACCGACGAGGCGGCCGCGCCCAGCGAGATGAGCCAGAAGACCGGCTTGCGCAGCAGCAGGCCGAGCACCTCGCCCAGGCGCGGGGGCGCCGGCGGCGGGGCGATCGGCTCGTCGGCGGCGACGCCTTCGGCCGCGAAGTCGCCGCCGCGACGGGGGTCCTTGACGGTCAGCTTGAACAGCGGCGCGATGAGGACGCCGGCGAGGCCGACGACGATGAAGGCGGTGCGCCAGTCGATGGCGGCGGCGATCAGGCCGCCGAAGATAATGCCCGCCGACGTGCCGATCGGGATGCCGAAGCTGTAGGCGGCCAGGGCCCGCGCGCGCTGGGCCGGGGGGAAGTAGTCGGCGATCAGGCTGTAGGCGGGGGCTGTGCCGCCAGCCTCGCCCACGCCCACGCCCATGCGGCAGAGGAACAGGCTCCAGAAGCCGGTCGCCAGGCCGCAGGCTGCGGTGAAGCCGCTCCAGACGGTCAGGGCGCCGGTCATGATCCAGGTGCGGCTCCAGCGATCCGCGAGCCAGGCCACCGGGATGCCGAGGCCGGTGTAGAACAGGGCGAAGGCCAGCCCGCCCATCAGGCCAAGCTGGCTGTCGCTCAGGCCGAGCTCGGCCTTGATCGGCCCGGCCAGGATCCCGAGGATCTGCCGGTCGAGGAAATTGAAGGTGTAGACGAGGATCAGGATGGCCAGGACGTAGATCCTGTAGCCGGAACTCCGGGGCGTCGCGGGCTGGGCGGTGTCGGTCATCGGAATCCCCCTGGATCGAAGCGTCTGCACAAAGAAAAAGGGAGGCGGCTCGTCTCCGAACCGCCTCCCTCATGTCAAGCCGGGATCAGAACCGGTACTCGATCCCGAAGGTCACGGTGCGCGGCGGGCCGTAGTAGCCGGTCACCGAGTTGCCGAACAGGACGCCGGCCGACTGCGGGAAGTTGTAGCCACCGACGCGGTAGCGCTCGTCGCCCAGGTTCTTGCCGGTGACGCTGAGCTTCCAGTCGCCGCCCGGCGCCGTCCAGACCACGCTGAGGTCCGCCAGCCAGTAGGATTCCTGGTCCAGCAGCGGCGCGGCGAACTCGAACATCGAGAAGCTGTCGCGGTAGGAGGCCGAGGGGGTGATGGACAGATCGCCGCCGCCAAACTCGAAGTTCCAGGTGGCGTTGAAGTTCATGGTCCACTTCGGCGTGTTCTGGAACACGGCCAGGTCGGCGATGTTCAGGGTCACGCCGCCCGCCGGCACCACGGCGCCGGTCAGCGGGTTGATCGAACCGGCCGGGTAGAAGCGGAAGAACTCGTTGAACTCCGCGTCGATGTAGCCCAGCGCGACGCCGGCCCGCAGGTTGTCGGTGAAGCGGAACTGGCCTTCGAATTCCCAGCCCCACATCTCCGAGGAGCCGACGTTGTCGACGAAGCTGGCGATCGAGGCGCCGGCGGGGACCTGGGTGGTGACCTGCTGGTCCTTGTACTCGGCCTTGAACAGGGCGGTCGCGAAGCTGATGCGGCCGTCATAGAGGGTGCCCTTGAGGCCCAGCTCGTAGCTGTCGACGGTTTCGGGCTCGTAGCCGTTGACCGTCTGCGGCGTCAGGATGACGTCGCCGCGCATGTCGAAGCCGCCCGACTTGAAGCCCTGGCTGTAGGACAGGTAGGCGGTCAGGTCCTCGGTCAGGTCGAAGCTGACGCTGACCCGGGGCGTGAACTTCTCGAACGACTTGTCGTTGGTGTAGTCCGACCGCACCAGGAGCGGCGCGCGGGGCGTGCCGCCCAGCAGCGGGCTGCGGGTGGCGCCCAGGTAGTTGGCGCGGAAGACGGTCCCTTCCTTCTCGTCGCGGGTCCAGCGGCCGCCCACCGAGACCTTGAAGCGGTCGGTGATGTCGATGCTGACGTCGGCGAAGGCGGCGTAGCTCTTGGTCTTCACGCTGCCGCCGGTGCCGATGACGATGCCGGCTTGCGACAGGATGGTGTCGAAGGCGCCTTCGGCGTTCGCGTCCATGTAGTAGACGCCGGCCACGCCCTGGACGCGGTCGGTGTTGAACTGGATCTGGAACTCCTGGCTGAACTGGTCGTCGGCGTAGTAGGCCGGGATGTCCAGGATCGGCGCGGGGAGGCCGTCGAAGTCGATGACGGTCTCGGTGTCGCCTTCGCGGTAGGCGGTGATCGACTTGAAGGTCAGGACGTCGTTGATGTCCCACTGCGCGGTCAGCGACAGACCCTTGGTCTCGACGCTGTTCTTGTCGCCGGCGCCGGCCAGGGTGTCATAGACGTCGCCCAGGGGGCCGCCGCCAGCGATGGGAACGCCGGCGGAGTTCAGGGCCTGCACTTCACGATAGCCGTGGCGAGGCGCGGAGTCGTCCTGCACCCAGTCGCCGGCCAGGCGGAAGAACAGGTCGGGGGTCGGGGTCCATTCGGCCGACAGGCGGACCGCCTTGACGTCCTTGTCGTAGTGCTCGGCGCCGGTGTTCAGGTTCTCGCCGAAACCGTCGCGCTTGTAGACGGCGACAGCGCCGCCGATCGCGAAGGTCTCGCCGATCGGGACCGAGCCCGAGGCGACCAGGTCGACCTGATTGTACGATCCGAAAGCGCCCTTCAGGGTCGCCTGCGGTTCCGTGCCGAGACGCTTCGTCACGTACTTGATCGCGCCGCCGATGGTGTTGCGGCCATAGAGGGTGCCCTGCGGGCCGCGCAGCACTTCGATGCGCTCGATATCGAACACGTCGAGGACGGCGCCCTGCGGACGGGCGACATAGACGTCATCGATATAGAGGCCGACGCCGGGCTCGAAGCCCCACAGCGGATCCTGCTGGCCGACGCCGCGGATGAAGCTGATGAGGGTGGAGTTGGAGCCGCGGGCGACCTGGACGGTGGCGTTCGGCGTGACCTGCTGGATGATGGTCAGGTCCGTACCACCCTGGCGCTCCAGGGCCGCCTGGCCGACGGCCGACACGGCCACCGGCACGTCCTTGAGGTTTTCCTCGCGACGGCGAGCGGTGACGACGACTTCGTCCACCGAGGCCTCGCTGCTCGGCGCGGTGTCCTGCGCGTAGACGCCCGTCGCCGCCGCGCTCCAGGCGCAGCCGGCCAGCAGCGCGGCTTTCCACATGGTCTTCATAAGGTCGCCCTCCCTAAAGGCGTCCGACGGCCCGAAAGCCTTGTGCGGTCCGTTCGCGGACGCTGTTGATCGACAGAAATTCACCAATGTGCGAATTTGAGCGGACTGTCTGTCAGCTTTTCCGCGCGCGCAACGGGCGCATCGTCGCGAGCGGTGCGTTTTTCATCACATGATGAAATGGCGCCACAGTTTACCGGCGCAATTTTGTGCAGGGGTGTCAGAAACTGGCGCCGGGCCTGCCTTGGCCTCAGGCGATCAGAGCCTCGAAGCCGGCGGCGCAATAGCGATAGAGCCGCGCCCTGACCGCTTCCAGGTCGCTGGAGTGGCAGAGCCCCTCGGACAGCTGGTCGATGCGCCCGGTCTCCGACAGGGTCAGCATCATCGCGCCGGTGAGGAACTGATAGCACCAGTAGAGGTCGCGAAGCTCGGCGCCCGGCCGCGCCCGCTTGAGCGTGTCGACAAGCTGGTGGACCACCGGGTCGAAGAAGCGGTGCATGGTCTCGCCGCCCCAGGTCGGGGTGTTGTTCACCTGGGCGACAAGGGCGAAGTAATTCTTCCAGCCCGGCCCGCCGTTAAGCGACCGCTCGATCAGGGGGTCGATGAAGGCGGTGATGACCCCCAGCGTGGTCATGGCGCCCGGGTTGGCCGCCTCGTAGGCGTTCATCGAGTCGGCGCGTTCGCGGTTGAGGATTTCCGCCCGCCGCAGGAACACCGCGTCGAACAGTTCGCGCTTGGCGCCGAAGTAGTAGTGGATCAGCGCCGTATCGACGCCCGCCTCGGAGGCGACCTGGCGCGTCGTCACCCCATAGAAGCCATGCCGCGCGAACAGGCCTTCGGCTGCGTCCAGGATGGCCTGGCGCAGATCGACTCCTGAGGATTTGGCCGGCCGCCCCCGCCCGTCCTTGCGTGGCCGCCCTCGTGTCGCTGTCATGCCCCTGTATGGGCCGCGCGCCGCGCGGCTGGCAAGGGCGGCCTCCCCCCACAGCGGCGGTACGGCGCGAGCCCCGGCGCCTAGCCGACGAACGTTCCGTGAAAACCCATCGGCAGGGCCAGGTCGGCGCGCCAGGTGACGACTGGGCCGTCGGAGACACGCCCGGCGTCGAAGACGTGCAACTCGGTCGCCCTGGCCTTGAGGTTGACGCTCGTGCCGACCAGCCATCCGTCCATCTCGGCCCTTGCGCCCGGCCGGGGAACGAAGACCATCTCCTCGGCCACCTGGTGCTCGCCGAAGTCGAAGACGTCGGCCTTGCCGGTCTTCCAGTCGGCGACGGCGACCCCCTGGAGGAAAGGCTTGCCGTCGCGACCATCGACGGTGTTGATCGCCGTGCGCCGGCGAGCATGACCGGCGAAGCGGGGGTCGGCCTTGGAGAACTCCGCCGGGAGCGCCGGCGTCATCATGTCGGCCTTGCCGTCGGCGTGCAGGGTGACCAGCGCCAGCCGTGTCGGGCTCGGGGCGGGCTGGCGGTAGGCGATCAGGTCGAATCCGCCCTGGGCGGCGAAACCGGCGTCGTCGCTGATGCAGGCGTCGAAGCGGATGGTCCCGTCCTGCTCGGCCCAGGCGTCGCCGAGGTGGAAACAGAAGAAGGGCGGGAGCTCAAAGACTCGGCGGCGCGTCAGGTCGTCCTTGTCGAGCACCAGCACCTGGGTGCCCAGGTCGGGCCGCCAGGTCATGCTGTCCTTGAAGGGCAGGGTCTGCTTGTCCTGGATCCAGGGCTGCAGGACGATCACCAGGTGCCGTTCGGTGGCGGTGAAGTCGTGGATGTAGCTGGCGCGGGGGAGCTGGATCATAGCGGTGCGCTCGAGCGAGCCGTCGGGATTCAGCGTCCAGACGAAGGCGTGGCGACCCGCGAGGCCCAGGTTCCAGACCCGGCCGCCGGGTTCGACGCGCGGATGCGCCAGGAAGGGCATGTGGGCCAGATCCGGGCGGAAGGTCTTGAGCCCCCGCGTCGCCAGGGTCTCGGGGTCCAAGGCGTAGGGGGAGCCAGCTTCCCAGAGCGCCAGAAGTTCGCCGCCGATCGCCAGCAGGGCGGTGTTGGCGCAGTTGGTGTCGTCGGCGGAGGCGACGCGGGCGCCGGCCTTCGCCTTCGTTCCGAAGCCGCCCGAGACCATCATGCCGGCGGCCTCGTCCTGGCGACGCTTGAAGGTGTCGACGAAGCGGGCGGACACCCGCGCCTGGCCGTCCTCGCCGATGCGGAAGGCCCGCACCAGCCCGTCGCCGTCGAACCAGTGGCCAGCGTCGCCGCCCGGCCGCCGGAATTTGGCCGGACCGTTGCGAAACAGCACGCCCTTGAGTCCCATGGGAGCCCGGCCATGCACCCGCTTCAGGGGCCGTGGCGCAAGGTCGCCCTCGATGTCGGTCACCGCGGGGGCCCAGGCTGGCAGGGCCACGGCGGACCGGGCCAGAGCAAGCTCCGGCGTCAGGACGGAAAGGCCGGTTCCGGCGGCGGCGGCGAGAAAGGCGCGGCGATCCATGGCGGGCTCCAGGACTAGGGCTCGATGATTGCGGTCAGTCGATGGTGATGGTCTGGGCGGCGCCGTCGGCCGTCAGGTCGAAGGCTGCGTCCTCCCAGGTCGGCGGGCCCATGTTGGCCTTGGCGTTGTTCGACGCGGCATAGGGCTCTGTCGGCATGCCGAAGGGGTTGGTGCTCATCTTCCCGTCGCCATCGACGTCGTGGAAAAGCTTGATGGCGTAGAGGCCGGGCGGCAGGTCGGCGATCGTCTGCCGCGCCTCGGGGCCCGTGACGTCGATGCGGAAGCTGCGAACGCCCTTGCCGCCCTTGAAGGCCGCCTCGCTGTCATAGACAGCGCCGTAGATTGCGCCGGTCGGCTGGCTGATGCCGCTAAAGGTGATTTCCAGGGTCGCGGCCTCTTGCGCGAGGGCGGCGCCAGCGGTGAAAACGAGGGCCAGGGCCGAGAGCGGTGCGGCGATGGCGGTCAGGCGGTCGATCATCTGTCTGGTCTCCGGTCGGGCCGCATGTGGCGGCGTGCTGATGAAGCGGGTGTAGGGGCGGAAGCTTGAGCGTGCAGCCTGAAGGTCGTCAGCCGCCGCCGTCCCTTCGCGAACGGACAGGCGCCGCCGTTCGCGCTTCGTGGATGAACAGCCCCACGGCGGTGCGCCATCTGCGCGGGCTCGCGCTGGCCCTGGCGGCCGGCGTGTTCCTGGCGCTGGCCGGCGCCTTCGAAACCGGGCAGACTCCGCTGCTCATCCGGCTGGCCTACTGGCTAGGTGTGATGACGCTGGGCACCGCCGGCGGCGTGGTCCTGTCCTCCTTCATCGAGCGGGGACCGCTGGAGGAGCGCCCCTGGCTGCAGGGGACGCTGGCGATCCTGCTGCTCAGCCTGCCGATGACGGTGGTGATCTGGCTGGTGACCGGCCTCACCTTCGGCAACGGCGTGGCCGAGCCCGAGGCGTTGCCGAACTATCTGCTTCCCGTGCTGATCGTCACCACGGCGATGACC
>VFQU01001942.1_pt1 | contig 10819 bp, 7 predicted proteins | sample 3512311 | NCBI WGS metagenome assembly VFQU01 (sample SAMN10412377, study PRJNA504923) | tailings metagenome | isolation source: Relicate 3 Philex TSF3 active mining site | place: Philippines: Tuba, Benguet | collected 2017-08-29 | reverse complement strand
AGAAGCCGGCGCGGCGCCTCATCCGGCGGCCTCCGGCCGCCACCTTCTCCCGCGAGGGGAGAAGAAACCGGCGTGTGCAGTGGGCGGTGGCCCTGCGCTACTCAGCATGACCAAGAGGGTGCGCCCCCACCCAGGTCCGTCATCCTGAGCAGCGCGAAGCGCGTGTCGAAGGACGCAAGGTCGGGACCGCCTGCACGCCCACTCCCTTCACCAAGCGGGCCGCTTCCACGCCCCCCTTCCCCAACGTCCGGGATCGGCGTAAGGCCGCCGACATGAGCACCGCCATCGACTGGGACGCCCTCGACGCCGTCAAGGCGCAGGACGAGACCGAAGCCGTCACCGCCCTCCTCCAGGCCCAGCCGCTGAGCCTCGAGGACCGCGCCGCCGTCCGCGCCGAGGCCGAGGCCCTGGTGCGGGGCGCCCGTCGCTCCGCCCGCCGCCAGGGGGTGGTCGAGAACTTCCTGCAGGAGTTCTCGCTGTCGACCCGCGAGGGGCTGGCGCTGATGTGCCTGGCCGAGGCCCTGCTGCGGACGCCCGACGAGGAAACCAAGGACCGGTTGATCGCCGAGAAGATCGGCAGCGCCGACTGGGCCAGCCACCTGGGCAAGTCCGGCAGCCTGTTCGTCAACGCCTCCACCTGGGGTCTGATGCTGACCGGCAAGCTGGTTGATGTCGACGACGAGGCCCGCGACAACCTGCCGGGCTTCCTCAAGCGCCTGGCCGGGCGGGTCGGCGAGCCGGTGATCCGCGCCGCCGTCGGCCAGGCCATCCGCATCATGGGCGAGCAGTTCGTGCTCGGCCGCACCATCGAGGCGGCCATCGCCCGGGCCCGCGCCGAGGGCGACATCTGCAGCTTCGACATGCTGGGCGAGGGCGCCCGCACCGAGGCCGACGCCGCCCGCTACGAAAAGGCCTACGCCGAGGCCATCGAGACCGTCGGCCGCCTTTCAGGCGGCCAGGGGCCCGAGGCCGGCCACGGCGTCTCGGTCAAGCTCTCGGCCCTGTCGCCCCGCTACGAGGCCACCCAGGAAGCCCGCGTCTGGGAAGAGCTCTATCCGCGCGTCAAGCGGCTGGCCCTGATCGCCGCCCGCCACGACCTCAACTTCACCCTCGACGCCGAGGAGGCCGACCGGCTGGTCATCTCGCTCAAGCTGCTGGAGCGGCTGGCGGCAGACACGGATCTCGGCGACTGGGCAGGCCTTGGCCTCGCAGTTCAGGCCTACCAGAAGCGCTGCCCGCAGGTGATCGCCGGCGTCGCTCGGCTGGCCCGCGAAACCGGCCGTCGGCTGATGGTCCGCCTGGTCAAGGGCGCCTACTGGGACAGCGAGATCAAGCGCGCCCAGGTCAACGGCCGCGCCGGCTATCCGGTCTACACCACCAAGCCGGCCACCGACCTGTCCTACCTCGTCTGCGCCAAGGCCCTGATCGACGCAGCCCCGCACCTCTACGCCCAGTTCGCCACCCACAACGCCCACAGCCTGGCGGCCGTGCGCCGCATGGCCAAGGCGGCCGGGGTCAAGATCGAGTTCCAGCGCCTGCACGGCATGGGCGAGGCCCTCTATCGCGCCGCCGACGACATCTATGACGGCGTCGTCGTCCGCGCCTACGCCCCGGTCGGCGGCCACGAGGACCTGCTGCCCTATCTGGTCCGCCGCCTGCTGGAGAACGGCGCCAACACCAGCTTCGTCCACGCCCTGCTCGACGAGCGGGTGCCGGCCGAGACCGTGGTCGTCGATCCGGTCGCCGCCGTCGAGGCGGTCGGGCCCGGTCCCCATCGCAAGATCCCCGTCCCGATCCACATCTACGGCGACCGCCTCAACTCCTCCGGCGTCGACCTGTTCGTCACCCGGGAGCGGGAACGCCTGGTCCGCGCCGTCCAGACCCTCACCCCCCTGACCGCCGGCGCCGCCGGGGGCGAGCCAGTACGCAATCCGGCCGATCACGGCCAGGTCGTCGGCCGGGCCGCCGAGGCCTCCGCCGCGGACATCGACGCCGCCTTCGCAGCCGCCCGCCAGGCCCAGCCGGCCTGGGACGCCGCTGGCGGGCTGGAGCGCGCCCGCGTGCTGCGCGCCATGGCCGACGCCCTGGAACAGAACCGCGACCGGCTGATCGCCATCTGCGTGCGCGAGGCCGGCAAGACGCTGGCCGACGGCATCGCCGAAGTGCGCGAGGCGGCCGACTTCTGCCGCTACTACGCCCGCCTGGCCGAGACCAAGTTCGCCGGTCCCGAGGTGCTGAAGGGCCCGGTCGGCGAGACCAACACCCTCGAGCTTCGCGGCCGGGGCGTGTTCGTCTGCATCAGCCCCTGGAACTTCCCGCTGGCCATCTTCACCGGCCAGGTCGCCGCCGCCCTCGCCGCCGGCAACGCGGTGCTGGCCAAGCCGGCCGAGCAGACCCCGCTGATCGCCGCCGAGGCCGTCCGCCTCTACTGCGCCGCCGGTCTGCCGGCGGGGCTGCTGCACCTGCTGCCCGGTCGCGGCGAGACGGTCGGCGCGGCCCTGGTCGCCCATGCCGGCTGCGACGGGGTGGCCTTCACCGGCGGCACCGAGACCGCCTGGCGCATCAACCAGACCCTGGCCGCCCGGCGCGGTCCCATCGTACCCTTCATCGCCGAGACCGGCGGACTGAACGGCATGTTCGTCGACACGACGGCCCAGCGCGAGCAGGTCATCGACGACGTCATCCTTTCGGCCTTCGGTTCGGCCGGCCAACGCTGCTCGGCCCTGCGCCTGCTGTTCCTGCCCAACGACACCGCCGACCACCTGATCGAGGGTCTGATCGGCGCCATGGAGGCGCTGCGGCTGGGCGATCCCGCCGATCCCTCCACCGATGTCGGCCCCGTCATCGACGAGGACGCCCGCCAGGCCCTGGCGGACCATCTGGAACGGCTGAAGCGTGAGGCCCGGGTGCTCAAGGTGCTTGAGGCCCCGGCCGGCGGAACCTTCTTCGGTCCGGTCCTGGCAGAGGTCCCGGACGCCGGCTTCCTCGAGCGCGAGGTGTTCGGCCCGGTGCTGCACATCGTCCGCTACGATCCCGAGGACCTCGAGGCCGTCGCCGGCCTGCTGGCGTCCAAGGGCTATGGCCTGACCCTGGGCGTCCATTCGCGGATCGAGGCCTTCGCCGAGGAGGTCAAGGCGCTGGTCCCGGCCGGCAACGTCTACGTCAACCGCTCGATCATCGGCGCGGTCGTCGGCGTGCAGCCCTTCGGCGGCCAGGGCCTCTCCGGCACCGGCCCCAAGGCCGGCGGTCCCGAGGCGCTCTCTCGCTACTGCGTGGAGCGCGCCGTCAGCGTCAACATCACCGCCCAGGGCGGCGACCCGGCGCTGCTCAACCTCTAGGGGCCGCAAGGCCCCGGAATCGCTGGCGATCGCAGGCCCGGCAAGGGTTTGCGCCATGATGCAACGTGGGGGACCCTGCCGCCCGGCTGTCATCGTTTCCGTTGCACGCAGACGCTCGCTTTGTGACAATGCCGGACTGTTCAACCTGGCCTCGACTGTCCCATGCCCCTCTCGATCGGTGATCCCGCGCCCTGGTTCGTGGCGCCGACGGAGGAAAATCCGCAGTACAACTTCGCCACCCTGGCGGGCCGCTGGGTCGGGCTGATCTTCGCCCCCGACGCCCCGACCGCCGAGGGCTTCGCCCGGGTGATCAATCTCCAGAAGGACCTCGAGGAGAGCCACGCCTGCCTGTTCGGGGTGGTAAACGCCCACGTCGCCCACAAGGAGCACTTCAATCTCGGCCCCCGCTGGTTCTTCGACCACACGGGCGGCCTGGCCCAGCTTTACGGGGTCAACGGCCTGGGCTGGGTGATCCTCGACCCCCAGCTGCGGGTCTACGACCACGGTCAGATCGAGGACGTCGGGGCCCTGGTCCGCCGCCTGGCCGACATGCCCTCGCCCGCCCTGCACGCCGCGACGCAGATCACCGCCCCGGTGCTGATCCTCCCCCGCGTCTTCGAGCCGGAATTCTGCCGCACCCTGATCGAGCTGTACCAGCGCCAGGGCGGCGAGGAATCGGGCTTCATGCGCGAGGTCGACGGCATGACCAAGCTGCTGACCGATCCCCGCCACAAGCAGCGCAAGGACGTCCTGGTCGAGGACGAGGCCCTCAAGGTCCAGATACGCGACCGTATCAACCGCCGTCTGATCCCCGAGATCCGCCGCGCCTTCCAGTTCCAGGCCACCCGCATCGAGCGCTATCTGGTCGCCTGCTATACCGCCGGCGCCGGCTGGTTCCGCCCGCACCGGGACAACACCACCAAGGGCACCGCCCACCGCCGCTTCGCCGTGACCATCAACCTCAACGCCGACGAGTACGACGGCGGCGACCTGCGCTTCCCCGAGTTCGGCGACCGCACCTATCGCCCGCCCACCGGCGGCGCCGTGGTCTTCTCCTGCTCGCTGCTGCACGAGGCCCGGCCCGTGACCAAGGGCGACCGCTACGCCTTCCTGCCCTTCCTCTATGACGAGGCGGCCGCGAAGATCCGCGAGGAAAACATGAAGTTCGTCGACCTGCCCGACGCCAGGGCCAGCTGACATGGCCGACGGCGCAGCCCCCTCCGGCCTGACCATCCGCCGCCTCGCCGGGGCCCTGGGCGCGGAGATCGGCGGCGTCGACCTCTCCACCGAGCTCTCCGATGCGACCATCGCCGCCATTCGCGCGGCCCTCAACCAGCATCAGGTCATCTTCTTCCGCGACCAGGCCCTGACGCCCGATCAGCATTTGGCCTTCGGCCGCCGCTTCGGCCCCCTGAACGTCCATCCCTACGTCAAGGGCATGGAGGGCCATCCCGAGATCATGGAGATCATCAAGGAGCCTGCCGACAAGCTGAACTTCGGCGGCGGCTGGCACTCGGACATGAGCTTCCTGGAGACGCCCTCGATCGGCTCGATCCTCTACGCGGTACAGACGCCCGAATGGGGCGGCGACACCCTGTTCGCCAGCCAGGCCGCCGCGTGGGACGCCCTGTCGGACGGACTGAAGGCCACGCTGGAGGGCCTGCGCGCCGTCCATTCGGCCAACAAGGAGTATTCCGCCAAGGGCCCCTCGGCCCAGAAGCGTTCGTCGATGCAGGTCGCCGAGGCCGAGGGACTGGCCGGGGAGTTCATCCACCCCGTGGTCAAGGTCCATCCCGAGACCGGCCGCAAGGCGCTCTACGTCAATCCCGCCTTCACCCTGCGCTTCGACGGCTGGACCCGCCGCGAGTCCAAGCCCCTGCTCGACTACCTCTTCGAGCACAGCCGCCAGGAACAGTTCACCTGCCGCTTCTCCTGGCGCGACGGCTCCCTCGCCTTCTGGGACAACCGCCAGGTCTGGCACTACGCCCTGAACGACTATCCGGGCCAGCGGCGGCACATGCGCCGGGTGACTGTCGATCCGGCATAAGTCATCCTGATGATACCGCCCGGCCGAAGTCCCGCTTAGATGATGCGCCAAATCCGCGCGACGGCGACTGCTGTTTCGCGTAAAGGGTTCGGTATGGTTGTTGCAGGAACCTTGCGAGGTTCCCGGGAAGTCTGGCGCGCGTGAAGTTTCTCGACGTATCCCTGCCGCCGCCGCTCGAGACGGCGTTCAAGGCCTGCCGCCGCCACCTGATGGCCGCGGCGGTCTTCAGCGCGCTCGTCAACCTGCTGTACCTGGCGCCCTCGATCTACATGCTGCAGGTCTACGACCGTGTCGTGCCGACCCAGGGCGAGCTGACGCTGGTCTTCCTGACGATCGTCATCGCCTTCGCCCTGGCCACGCTGGCGGCGCTGGAGTCGGTTCGCAGCCGCCTGCTGATCCGCGCCGGTCTGCGCCTCGACCGCCTGCTGGCCAGCGACATCCTCAGCCGCCTGATGGCCCAGTCGCGCCCGGCCAACACTGGCCAGGCGATGCGCGAGTTCGACAGCCTGCGCCAGGCGATCAGCGGCCCGGCCGCCCTGGCCTTCATGGACGCGCCCTGGACGCCGATCTTCGTCATCGTCGCCTTCATCATCCACCCCTTCCTAGGCATCCTGACGATCATCGGCGGCGTCATCCTGTTTGGCCTCGCCCTGCTCAACGAGCGCGCCACCAAGCCCGGCCTGATGAAGGCGCAACAGGCCACCGCCGCCGCCTACGCCGCCCAGGAAGCCGCCGCCGTCAACGGCGAGGTCGTCCGGGCGCTGGGCATGCGCCGGGCGGTCATCAACCGCCAGCTCGAGGAGCGCGGCATCGGCCTTGGCCTCCAGGCCGAGGCCCAGTTCGCCGGCGGCGGCTATTCGGCGGCCACCAAGTTCTTCCGCCTGTTCCTGCAGTCGGCCTCGCTGGGCCTCGGCGCCTGGCTGGCGATCAAGGGCGAGATCTCGGTCGGCGCCATCATCGCCGCCTCGATCCTGCTGTCCCGCGCGCTGCAACCGGTCGAACAACTGGTCGCCGGCTGGAGCACGGTCGTCCAGGCGCGCGGCGCCCTGACCACCCTGTCGGAGCTCTTCGAGAAGACCCGTCCCCTCGACGTCGACCGCACCCAGCTCCCCCGCCCGATGGGCGCGGTCGAGATGGACCGCGTCGTCGTCCGCGCCCCGGGCCGCGAGGACCTCGTGCTCAAGGCTGTCTCGCTGAAGATCACCCCGGGCGAGGCCATGGGCGTGGTCGGCTCCAGCGGCGCCGGCAAGACCACGCTGGTTCGCGTCATCGCCGGGGCCCTCGCTCCCGACGCCGGCGTCATCCGCATGGACGGCGCCAACTATGCCGACTGGGATCCCGACCGCCTCGCCGAAAGCATCGGCTACCTGCCCCAGGACCCGTCCCTTCTGGCCGGCACGGTCAAGGACAACATCTCCCGCTTCGCCGCCTGGCGTGGCGAGAGCGCCGAGCGGGTCGACAAGCTGGCCATCAACGCCGCCACCGCCGCCGGCGTCCACGACCTGATCCTCAAGCTGCCCAAGGGCTACGACACTCCGCTTGGCCCGGGCGGCCGCGGCCTGTCGGCGGGCCAGGCCCAGCGTGTGGCCCTGGCGCGGGCGCTCTATGGCGAGCCGGCGCTGCTGATCCTCGACGAACCCAACTCCGCGCTCGACGCCGAGGGCGAGGCGGCGCTGGTGCGCGCCATCCAGGGGGCCAAGGCGCGCGGCGCCACCCTGCTGATCGTCGCCCACCGCACCGGCATCCTGGGCGGCGTCGACCGCCTGCTGGTCATGCGCGACGGCGCCATCGAGCGGCTCGGCCCGCGCGAGGAAGTCCTGGCCAAGCTGGCTGGCCGCCCGGCGCCGAACGCCCCGGCCAACGTCGTCGACATGAAGGGGGCATGAGGCCATGACCGCCGCCCTGCCCGCCGACAAGTCGCCCAAGCCGCCGGTTTCCGCCGACGCCACGCCCGGCGCCGGCCTGCCGATCCCGACCCCGCCGATGACCGGCGACACCCCGCCCGGCGGTCCTGCCGCGCCGGCCGACGGCGCGCTCGACAACCCGCGCCGCGAGATCGGCGTCGGCCTCGGCATCGCGGCCGCCTTCTTCCTGCTGTTCCTCGGCTGGGCGGCCCTCGTGCCGCTCGACGCGGGGGCCTATGCCACCGGCGTCGTCGCCGTCTCCGGCAACCGCCAGGCGGTCCAGCACCGCGATGGCGGCGTCGTCACCTCGCTCCGCGTCGTCGAGGGCGCCGACGTCCAGAAGGGCCAGATCCTGATGGAGATCGGCGCCGGCGAGCTGCGCGCCAGCGAGCGCGGCATGACCGGCCAGGTCCTCACCCTGCTGGCCCAGCGCGCCCGCCTGACCGCCGAGCGCAACGGCGCCGCCATGGTCGTTCCGCCGCCCGAGTTCGCCGGCCTCAGCGAGGAAGACCGCCTGATCGCCGACGACGTCTTCAGCCTGCAGCGCCTGCAGTTCGAGACCCGGCGCGAGGCGATCAACACCCAGAAGTCGGTGCTCAACCAGCGCATCGCCCAGCTCGAACAGCAGATCGAAGGCGCCCGCCGCCAGCTGGCCGCCAACCGCGAGCAGCAGCGGCTGATCGGCGAGGAACTTCAGGGCATGCGCTCGCTGGCCGACAAGGGCTACGCCCCGGTCAACCGCGTGCGGGCCCTTGAGCGCAACCAGGCCCAGCTCGTCGGCGAGGAAGGCGCGCTGGTCGCCCAGATCGCCCGCTCGGCCGAGGCGGTCGGCGAGTCGCGGATGCAGATCCTCTCGCTCGACAACCAGAAGGCCGAAGAGGTCGCCACCCAGCTTCGCGACGTCCAGGTCCAGCTCGACGACCTGCAGCCCAAGCTCCAGGCCGCCCGCGATCAGCTCGAACGCGCCATCGTTCGCGCGCCGTCCAGCGGCAAGGTCGTGGGCCTGTCGATCTTCACGGTCGGCGGGGTGGTCTCGCCCGGCCAGCTGCTGATGGAGATCGTCCCCGGCGACAAGGCGCTGGTCATCCAGGCCAACATCAATCCCAACGACGCCGACGACCTCCAGATCGGCCAGGAAACCCAGATCCGCTTCACCGCCCTGCACGAGCGCAGCCTGCCGATCCTCAAGGGCGAGATCACCAAGATCTCGGCCGACAGCTTCGTCGACGAGAACTCGGGCATGCGCTTCTTCCGCGGCGAGATCTCGGTGCCCGAGCGCGAGATGGCCAAGATCCGCGAGGTCCGCGGCGACCGCACCGCCATCAGCCCCGGCCTGCCGGTCGAGATCGTCGTGCCGCTGCGCAAGCGCACGGCGCTGGACTACCTGCTGGAGCCGCTGGCCCAGACCGTCTGGCGCAGCGGGCGCGAGCACTGACGCGACGGGCTCCTCAGCGGGCCGAAGGCTCCACGGACCCCTCCGCCGCGAGGCGGGCGCACCAGGCCAGGCTGAGGATATAGCCCTGCAACAGGAACAGCAGCTGGTCAGCCAGCCGCTGTGTGAAGCCGGTCTGCCCGTCCGGCCGGTCGATCAGGAACCCCGCCTCGACTCCGGCCTTCAGGACCGCCCGCACCTGCCCGCGCGACGCGCCAGACCGCCTTGCCAGGTCAGAGAGGTTCAGCCTCACCGGCCCCGGCGGCGGGAAGGCGCCCTCCCGCCCGGCCTGGATGATGATCTGCCCAAGGATGGTCAGGCCGCCGTTGCGGTGGCCGAACGCATTGAGGTTCGGCGCGTCATGGTCGTAGCCCAGAAAACTGCCGATCATGAACCGGCCGTTGGCGCGCATGAAGGCGTCGAACACAGCCGGCTCGTCCCAGCGCGCCAGCACGGCCTCTGCCTCCGGCGCGATCGGCGCGATGATCGACAGCTGCAGCCTGAACCGGTTGACGAACAGCTGCCGCAGCGCCGGCCTGGGTCGATAGCGGCGGACCCGGCCATCGCCCGTCCCGTCGTCCGGCTCGCGCTCGATCAGCCGGATGACCTGCAGATAGACCAGCATGGCATGCGCCCGGTTGCGACTGCCCAGCCCCGTCACCTCCAGCAGTTCACTCAGGCTGGCGTGCGTCAGGCCCTGGGGCGAGGCGGCCAGAGACAGCGCCCAGGCGCCGGCCATGTAGTTGCCCACATCGCGCAGGGTGCGGACCATCGACCGGTCTTCCTCGGCGTGTCGCGCCCAGCTGTCGACCATCTCGAAACAGACTGTGTCGAACTGGGGGTGGGCCCGGACGCGGTCCAGCTCCGCATGGCGAAGCACCTGCTGTACGTCCGCCAGTCTGGCCCGGCCGTTGGCGGCCGCGCCCTCGTCATCACTCAAGTCAGCACCCCGCGTCATTCAGCCGAAGCCGAAAAACGCGCCCTCAATTACGCGAGTTGCATCGAGCCATAGCCGATCCGGACGATGATCGTCCCAAATTTTTACACTGCCGCCGGCGGCGCGGATGGGCGATCACCGCCGCACGGCGGATCGTGGGGGTCCGCCAGCCCATGCACAGTGGGACGCCTTCCGGAGGGGGAGTCGGCAACGACGTTCCGGAAGGCGATCCACTGTCGGAAAGGGTCCGAGATTCGGTTGCCGGCTGATCCCGCCGGTCGCCGGAAACCCCCGCTCCGGCCCCCGACCCCGGAGCGGGGGCCCCATCCGGCGGGTCTGGCGTCAGGGACGAGATGTTCGGCTTCAAGCGAAAGCGGCGGTTCGAGGCGGCGGTCCAGGCCGAGATCACCTATCTTCTCGCCGTTCATGGAACGTCCGCCGCAGCGGCCGAAGCCGGCGTCCAGCGGGCCGCGCGCGAATCCATCGGCGCCGGCCGCGCCGCGATCATCGCCGAGGCCGCGCGCCGTCTGGCCCTGTCGGCGGCTACAGAAGCCAGCCGCTAGCGACGTTGCCCGAGCAGACCAGCGACAGGTCGTGCGCGCCGTCGCCGTTCAGGTCGAACCGGAAGATCGTGCGGTTGGTCCCGCCGTCGTAGTCGCGGGTCATCTCGCCGACGCTGTTGCTGAAGGCGCCGACCAGGGTGAACGCCTGGTCTCCGACCGTTCCGGCGTCCGCGTCGATGTTGGTGAAGTCCAGGATATCGCCGTTGTTGGCCTTGAAGTCGGTGACCAGGTCGGTCTGCGCCTCGTCCGCGACCAGATCGGTCACATAGAAGACGAAGGTGTCGGCGCCCTTGCCCCCGGTCAGGGTGTCGCGCCCCACCCCGCCGACCAGATAGTCATCGCCCAGTTCGCCGAAGATGAGGTCGTCGCCCTCCCGGCCATAGACAAGGTCCGCCCCGCCGCCGCCGCGCACGACATCATTGCCTTCCGCGCCGTTGACGGCGTCGTCGCCCTCGCCGCCCAGGATGGTGTCGCCGCCCTCGCTGCCGACGATGTAGTCGGCCCCGTCGCCGCCCTCCAGCCGATCGACGCCGCCGCCGCCGATCAGGCGATCGTCGCCATCCCCGCCATACAGCTTGTCGTTGCTGGCGCCGCCGTT
>VFQU01001941.1_pt1 | contig 10820 bp, 14 predicted proteins | sample 3512311 | NCBI WGS metagenome assembly VFQU01 (sample SAMN10412377, study PRJNA504923) | tailings metagenome | isolation source: Relicate 3 Philex TSF3 active mining site | place: Philippines: Tuba, Benguet | collected 2017-08-29 | reverse complement strand
TGGTCGCCGCGGCCATAGGACATGTAGGTGACGTCCTGATTGGTCGGGCTGAAGCGCGGCGTCAGCACAAGGTCGTCGCCGCGCGTGAGGTAGCGCACATTGGCGCCGTCCTGGTCCATGATCGCCAGGCGCTTGATGCGGCGGTCCTTGGGGCCGGACTCGTCGACAAACACAATGCGGCTGTCGAAATAGCCCGACTCGCCGGTCAGCCGCGTGTAGATCGCATCCGAGATGATGTGCGCGATCCGGCGCCAGTTGTCGGGCGCGGTGAAGTATTGCTGGCCGGTGAGCTGGTTGGCGGCGAACACGTCCCACAGCCGGAACTCGGTTCGCAGGCGTCCGTCCGATTGCCGCGCGATGCGCCCGGTCACCAGCGCCTGCGCGTTGATGGTGCGCCAGTCGGTGAAACGGGGCACCTTGTCGGTGTCGAGAATCCGCTCCAGATATGCGCCCTTGTCGATCGGCGCGAACAGGCCGGACCGCCGAAGATTGGCGGCGATGATCTGCGTGACGCTGCGCGCCACCTCGGCATCCTGCGACGTCCCGCCGACGAAATCGGGCAATGCGATCGGCAGCGGCTGGACCGTGCCCTGCGTCACATCGATGCTGACCACGGCGCCGGCGGCACGCGGCAAGAGTCCGGCCAGCGTGCCCGCGGCTGCGCCGGCGAGCAGGCGGCGGCGGTTCGGCAGCCAGGGCATTCCTGTGGCAGCAGCCTCGTCGTGCATGGATCGCAATTCCCGAAAGCGGCGATTCAGCCGCGAAACATCTCGCGCGGGTCGAAGGTGATCTCGACCTCTTTCCAGATATCGTAGTTGGCGGGCGTCAGCATGTCATAGGGCTGACCCCGGTAGATGGCGCGCATCGCGCTCTCGCGCGCCACATCCGACATCGGCCCGCGCGCGCCGCCGACCACCGTCGGCTGCCCGTCGAGCCGTCCGTCGCGGCCCAGCCGGATGCGCACACGAACCACGAGATCCTGCGGATTCTGCACGCCTGCGGGCGGGCTCCAAAGCTGCATCAGCCGCGCGCGCATGGCGTCGAGCTCGCTCTGGGCGATCCGCATTCCGAGCGCGCTGGGAGCGCCGAGCGAAGGGGAATTGTTGACCTCGCGGCCGGTCGACGCCAGCCGCTGCGGATTGCGCTTGTCGAGCAGCGCGGCGATCTGGCTTGCGTCGAACTTCGGCTGCTGCTCGAGCTTCTTCTTGCGCTCGGCCTCCGCGCGCGCCTTGGCGCGGGCCTCGGACTTCTTGCGCGCCTCTTCCTTCTTGAGGGCCTCGGCGATCGGATCGGGCTTCGGCTTCTCGGGCTCGGGCTTGGCCTCCTGCTTGGGCTCCGGCTTCACCTCGGGCTTGGGCGGCGGCTCGGGCTCCGGCGGAGGGGCGGCCGCGGTCTTGACCTCGGTCTTCTCTGCGACCTTTGGCGTCGCCTCCTCGGCGGGTCTGGGCTCGTCGGCCATCTTCTCCACCAGCGGTTTCGGCGTCTCGACCTTCTTGACGTCCTTCTGGCCCTTGGTGATCTCGGAGAATTTTTCGGTCGAGATGATGTCGACCGGCAGCGCGTCGCGGTGTGCGGCCTCCAGCGGCCGCGCGCCGAACGAAATCAGGCCCCACGCCAAAAGTGCGGCGTGGCCGGCGGCCGATATCGCAAGACCGGTTTTCATCTCGAAACGCTTCACGAGCCCTGCTCCACTTCCGTCACCAGCGCGACGCGGCGGAAGCCTGCAGCCGAGAGCCGTCCCATGACCCTCATGACGGTACCATAATCGACGCTCTTGTCCCCTCGCACGTAGATGCGCTCTTCAGCGCCGCCGCGGGCATCGGTGATCGCCTTCAGCTTGGCCACCAGTTCGCCGATCGGCACTTCTGAATTCTGCAGGAACACCTGACCCTTGGTGTTGACCGACACCGCGAGCGGCTCGCGGTCCTGGTCGAGGCTCGACGCCTGGGTCTGCGGCAAATCGATCGGAACGCCGACAGTCAGCAGCGGCGCCGACACCATGAAGATGATCAGCAGCACCAGCATGACGTCCACCATCGGCGTCACGTTGATCTCAGACATGACCGGGCTGCGCCGGTGCCGGCGCTTGCCGAACACGCCCGAATGTGCGCCGCCGCTCACACCCATGCGGTCGTTCTCCTCAAGTTCGCTCGTCGATCTGCCGCGACAGGATCGCGGAGAATTCGTCGGCGAAGCCCTCCAGGCGTTGTGCCTGCTTGTTCACCTCGGACACGAACTTGTTATAGAAAATCGTCGCCGGGATGGCGGCGATGAGGCCGATCGCGGTCGCAAACAGCGCCTCGGCGATGCCCGGCGCGACGACCGCGAGCGAGGTGTTCTTCGACGCGGCGATCGACTGAAAGCTCGTCATGATCCCCCAGACCGTGCCGAACAGGCCGATGAAGGGACCCGCGGAACCCACGGTCGCCAGAACGAGCAGACGCCGCTCCAGCCGCTCGATCTCGCGGGCGATCGTCACGTCCATGACCTTCTCGATCCGGGTCTGCAGCCCGGCGAACGAGCGGGTCTGGCTCTCGAAGCTGCGCTTCCATTCGCGCATCGCCGCCACGAACAGCGCCGCCATGGAATGGGTCGGACGCGCCGACATGGTGCGGTAGAGTTCCTCCAGCGACTGGCCGGACCAGAACGCCTGCTCGAACCGGTCCATCGCCTTGCGGGTCCGGGTGAACAGCATGAGCTTGTCGACAACGATCGCCCAAACCCACACCGAGGCGACCATCAGGCCGAGCATCACCGCCTTGACGACCCAATGCGCCTGCCAGAACAGGGCGAGCAGAGACAGGTCGGATGAGGTGAGCGGCAGCGCCTGCTGCACCACGTCGGGATTCATCGGTCAGGTTCCTCCGGCGAGAGTCCGGTCGGACCGGCGCTGCGTCCATGCCGGAACCAGGACAGGCAGCCGGGCCGCGCGTTCGCACGCCGCCGAACACCTGTCGTTTCGCGAGATCGTCCCGCCGTCCGCCACCGGCAAAGGCCAGAAAATCCCGCCAAACTTGGCCAAACTAGGGCGCAAGCCGTGCCGCTCGCGGTCCTAGGCAGCGCGATTTGCGTTAATGAATCGTTAGCGCCGCGCGCGGCGTTTCTCCGCAGGCGAAAAAAGCACGGCCGCCGCACTTGCGTGCGGCGGCCTGCTGCGAAATTGCAGTCGGATCAGGAATGCTGGGGAGTCACCGACCCAGTCGGAGGGCGATTGCGGCGCTCGGCCATGAACTGGTCGAACTCGGACTTGTCCTTGGCCATCCGCAGGCGGTCGAGGAACTCGCGAAACTCGCGCTGCTCCTCCTCCAGCCGGCGAAGCGTATCGGCGCGATATTCGTCGAAGGCGCGGTTGCCGCTCGACGGCTGCGGCCGCCACCAGGTTCCTGCGGCTCCCGCCATGCGGTTGACGTCCTCCTGCCAGCGGCCTGTGCCGCGGCGGCTCCAGCATCCCATGCGACCGCTCCAGTACATGAAGGCCAGGACGGCCAAGGCCAGCGGCCAGAACACGAAAAAGGCCAGAACGACCAAGGCGATCCAGGCGGCCTTTCCGAGCTCATCGAGTTTGGCAACGATCGGCATCGTCATCCTCGCGCGTGAATGTTAATAACATTTACATAACTAGATCGCCAGATGGTTGCTGTCAAGTGGCGTGCGGCAGCGCGCGTTCAATCCTCACCCGCTCCCACCGAACACAATGAGGCATGGCGCTTTGCGCCGTTGAGCCCCGCCCAGTCCCCCCGGACGGTCCGCGATCGATGGCAATCCAAGGAAGCCCGGGGGTGCGCGCGTCTATTCGGTTGCGGCGCCCGGAATTCCCAGCCCCCGCAGATACAGGAGCACCGCAGCCTCCAGCAGCTCTTCCGGCTGCATCGGCAAGGTCCGGCGCGCGCCGTCGCCGCGTGCGAACAGCGAAGCGATGCCGTGCGACAGCGCCCAGATGTGCAACGCCATCATCAGCACCGGCGGACGCTCGCGCGCCGGCATGGTCGCCACAAGCACCTCCGTGGCGTTGCGCAGAACGTTGAACGCCCGGTCGCCAGCCTCGCGAAGCTCCGCACTCGAATCCATCGGCAGGCCGGCTTCGAACATCGCCGAGTAATAGGCCGGCTCGCTGCGCGCAAAGGCGAGATAGGCCTTGCCCAGCCGGTCGAAGGCGGACACCGGATCGGGGCGCCCCGCGTCCCAGGCCTTTTCGAGCGCCGCGGCAAACAAGTCGAAGCCCCGCCGCGCCACATCGGCCAGCAACTCATCACGTCCGCCGCGATAGTGCCGATACGGTGCGGCCGGACTGACACCGGCCCAGCGCGCGGCCTCGGCCACGGTAAAACCGGCGGGTCCCTTCTTGGCAATCAGATCGAGCGCCGCGCGGATCAGCTCTTCCTTGAGGTTGCCGTGGTGATAGCCGCGGCCGGCCGCCTCGCTGTCGCTGTCTTTCCGGGTCCAACGCATGTGAAAAGGGTTTACATCAGCCCGGACGAGTCGTCGACCGCCGGCGCGCCCGGCGTCACGCGCCGGAGGCCTCGCTGTCAGCCTTCATGGCGATGCGCAGCGCCTTCGGGATCGGCCGCGCACGGCCGCCGGAGACGAAGGCAACCTGCACCTGCGCATCGAGCAGAAGCTCGTCGCCGCGCATCACGCGCTGCGCCATCATCACCGACGCGCCCTTGACCTCAGCGCATTCGGTGACGATCTCCAGCACGTCGTCCATATGCGCAGGCTTCCGGAAATTGATCGTCATCTGCCGAACAACGAACGCAAAGCCCGGCGCTTCCTTCTCCGCCTGCTCGAACAGCCCGCGCTGGTCGGCTCCGATCAGCCTGAGATAGTTGGTGCGGCCGCGCTCCATGAAGCGCAGATAGCTCGCGTGATAGACGATGCCGGTGAAGTCGGTGTCCTCGTAGAACACGCGCACGAGAAAATGGTGCCGGCCTCCGCGGATCTCGCCGTCGAGCGCCGCAGCCATGCCCGTCATCGCGATCCCGCCAGCGGCAGCACATGCTGCCGCGTGAGCGGCGCGTACACCAGGTCCGGAAGCGCTGCGGGATCGACCCAGACAGCCTCGTCGATCTCGGCCGCCGGCTCGATCGCGCCCTCCACGTCGACCGACCAGACCGAGGCGCTGACGCGGAAGCCCGGCTCGTTCGCCGCCGCGCAGTCGAACACGCCGAGCGGCCGGGCGCTGCGCTCGACCAGCCGGCAGCCGAGCTCCTCGCCGATCTCGCGCGCCAGCGCGGAAATGTCGTCCTCGCCGTCATTGCGCTTGCCGCCGGGCTGCATGAAGGCCGCGGTGCCGCGCTTGCGGACCAGCAGCACGCGCCCGGACTCGTCGCGGATCAGGGCTGCCACCACGCTGATGGTCCTGTCGTCCATTTCATCCTCGCCGTTTCAGAATCGCGGCGCGCGACCATAGCAGATCGCCCGGGGCCGGGCCGCAAGGCTACTCGTCGTCGCCGGCGAAAAGGCCGAACTGCGAAGGGTCGCGCGCGGGCTCGTCCAGGCCCAGATGGCGGAACGCATGACCGGTGATCAGCCGGCCGCGCGGCGTGCGTTGCAGGAAGCCCCGCTGGATCAGGAACGGCTCGACGATCTCCTCGATCGCGTCGCGCGGCTCGGACAGCGCAGCCGCCAGCGTCTCGACGCCGACCGGGCCGCCGCCGTAGTGTCCGGCGATCGTCATGAGATAGCGTCGGTCCATGGCGTCGAGACCCGCCGCATCGACCTCGAGTTCGAGCAGTGCCCGGTCGGCGATCGCGCTATCGATCCGGTCGGCCTTTGCGACATGCGCGAAGTCACGCACGCGCCGCAGCAGCCGCCCGGCAATGCGCGGTGTCCCGCGCGAGCGCCGCGCGATCTCCTGCGCGCCGTCCGGCGACATGCCGACGCCGAGCACGCGGGCGCCGCGCGCCACGATGTCCTGCAGCTCGGCCTCGGTATAGAAATTCAGCCGGACCGGAATGCCGAACCGGTCGCGCAGCGGATTGGTAAGCAGCCCTGCACGCGTTGTGGCGCCCACCAGCGTGAACTTCGCAAGATCGATCTTGACCGAGCGCGCCGCGGGTCCCTCGCCGATGATGAGGTCGAGCTGAAAGTCCTCCATCGCCGGATAGAGCACCTCTTCCACGTGCGGGTTGAGGCGGTGTATCTCGTCGATGAAGAGCACGTCGCGCTCTTCGAGGTTGGTGAGCAGCGCGGCCAGATCGCCGGCCTTGGCGATCACCGGCCCGGACGTGGCCCGAAAGCCGACGCCGAGCTCCCGCGCCACGATCTGTGCCAGCGTGGTCTTGCCCAGCCCCGGCGGCCCCACGAACAGCACATGGTCGAGCGCCTCCTTGCGCGAGCGCGCCGCCTCGATGAAAACCGAGAGATTGGCCCGCGCCTGCTGCTGGCCGACGAAATCGGCGAGGCGCTGCGGGCGAAGCGAAGCCTCCGCGGTATCCTCCTCGCGGCGCTCCGGCGTGACGACTCTGCGCGGCGGCGTGGCCAAGCTCAGGCTCCCCGGTCGCGGCTGTACTTGTTGGGCAGGAGTTCGCCGATCGGCACCGCCCGCGCACCGCCCTCGTCCGGCACGATGACGCGGGCGTTGCGATCGTAGTCCCAGATCAGCTCACGGCATGCGCCACAGGGTGAGACGACCGAGATCACCGGACCGGGCTCTTCCGGCGGCGAGTGCCGGACCGCAACCATGGTCTCGATCCCCTCGTCGCCCGCGATCGTGATGGCCTGGCCGAGCGCAACCGCCTCGGCGCAGATCGCCATGCGCCCGAGATAGGCATCGAGACTGACGCCGGTGAAGACGCGGCCCGAGCGCGTGCGCAGCGCAGCTCCGACCTCCTGCCAGTCATAGCGGTAGCGGCTGCGGATCGCGTCCTGCGCCGCCTCGACGAGTTCCCTGTCGGCCTCGGCAAGTCCGGACAAGGCAGCGGGCCTGGCCTGCGGCTTCACCTGGCAAGCTCCTTCAGGCCCAGCCGGATCAGTTGCGCGGTCTCCGCGCTCTCGCCCGCGCTGCGCCGCGCGGCGGCCACCGCGGCCGACGCCTGCGGCTGGCCGTAGCCGAGATTGACCAGCGCCGACACCGCATCGAGCACCGGCTGCGGCGCACGCTTGTCGGCCACCGCACCGGAAAGCTGTACCACCGCCGGGTCGAGCGACGCATAGGACGGCGCCTTGTCCTTGAGCTCGATCACGATCCGCTCGGCCACCTTGGGCCCAACGCCGGGAGCCCGTTTGATCGCGGCCTTGTCGGCGAGCGCGATGGCCTCGGCGAGATCGGTAGGCTTGAACGCGCCCAGCACCGACAGCGCCACCTTGGCACCCACGCCCTGGACCGACTGCAAGAGGCGGAACCACTCGCGCTCGGTGTCGGTCTGGAAACCGAACAGCCGGATCAGGTCCTCGCGCACATGGGTCTCGATCGACAAGGTCACGGCCTCCCCCGGCGACGGCAGCGCCTGCAGCGTCCGCGCCGAACAGTGGACCAGATAGCCCACGCCCTGCACATCGAGGACGATGAAATCCTCGCCGTAACTGTCGATGACGCCCCTGAGCTTGCCGATCATTCCGTTCTGGTAGCACGAGTCGGCGGACGGCCGCGCGCCATCGGCGGCGTCTAGCGCATGGCGGCCCGCAGCGCCGGGCCCGGCCGGTGATGCGCATGGCAGACGGCGATGGCGAGGGCGTCGGCTGCGTCCTCGGTCTCCGGCGCGGCGCGGGGCAGCAGGACGTCGATCATGGCGCGAATTTGCGTTTTGTCGGCATGGCCAGCCCCAACTATGGTCTTCTTGACGAGGTTGGGAGCGTACTCGGCGACGGCGACGCCATGGCGCGCCGGCACCAGCAGCGCGACACCGCGCGCCTGGCCGAGCTTGAGCGTCGCCGCGCCGTTGACGTTGACGAAGGTCTGCTCAACCGCGGCCTCGGCTGGCGCAAATTGCTCGATCACACGGACGAGTCCGTCGTGGACCCGGACCAGACGCGCCGAGAGCGGCTCCCGGTCGCTTGAGAGCACCGAGCCGCAGGCCACGAACATCAGCCGGTTGCCGTCGACATCGATGACGCCCCAGCCGGTTCGGCGGAGGCCCGGATCGATTCCCAGAATGCGAATCGGGCGGGTCATGGCGGGGAATTGATAGCCCCGCGCGGCGCCCCCTGCATAGGTGCCTCGCTGCGGGGAGCGCCGTTCCGGACGGCGCTAGCGGCCAGGCCGGCGGCGCCGTAACCCCCGGACGTGTTGCCTACACGCTCATCTTGGCGAGGACCGCATCCGAGACCTCGAAGTTGGCGTAGACGTTCTGGACGTCGTCGTGCTCGCTGAGCGTTTCCATCAAACGGAAGATCTTCTCGCCGGATTCGTCGTCCACCGCGACCGTGTTCTGCGGCTTCCACACCATGCCCGACTTGCGCGCCTCGCCGAAACGGCCCTCCAGCGCTTTCGCCACTTCGGCCAGCGACTCGCGGGTGGCGAAAATCTCGTGCCCGCCTTCGCCCGAGACCACGTCTTCGGCGCCGGCCTCGATCGCGGCCTCCAGCATGTCCTCGGCCGACGCCTTCCCGGCATCGTATTCGATCACCCCCAGATGGTCGAACATGAACGAGACCGCGCCGGTCTCGGCCAGGTTGCCTCCGCTCTTGGTGAAGGCCGCACGCACCTCGCCCGCGGTGCGGTTGCGATTGTCGGTGAGTGCCTCGACAATCACAGCGACCCCGCCCGGCCCGTAGCCCTCATAGCGGATGTCCTCGTAGTTCTCGGAGTCGGACCCCGCAGCCTTCTTGATCGCACGCTCGATACCATCCTTGGGCATGTTCTCGGCGCGGGCCGCCAGCACCGCCGCGCGCAGGCGCGCGTTCATCGAAGGGTCGGGAAGGCCGAGCTTTGCCGCAGTGGTGATTTCGCGGGCGAGCTTGGAGAACAGCTTGGAGCGCATTTTGTCCTGGCGCCCCTTGCGATGCATGATGTTCTTGAATTGTGAATGGCCGGCCATCTGTTTCGATCCGCTCCGGTAAATGCGCGCCGGATACCAAGGCGCCAGACTCCGATCAAGGCCCGCCCGTCAGGTCCAGAAGGCCGGCCGCGCCTCCTCGAGGCGGCCGCCGAGTCGGACCGCCGCCACGCGCTGCGCGAGCCCGGTCGTGTCGTCGATCTCGGCCGCGAGCCCGCAAAGCGTGGCCGGCCCCGACGCCGGCTCGAACTTGGCCGATGGGATGCGGCGAAGAAACCGGGACAGCGGCTCTTCGGACTTCATGCCGATCACCGACTCGTAATCGCCGGTCATGCCGGCATCGGAAACAAAGGCGGTGCCGTTCGGCAGGATGCGGTGGTCTGCGGTCGGCGAATGGGTGTGCGTCCCGGCCACGAGGCTGACGCGGCCGTCGACGAAATATCCGAACGCCTGCTTCTCGCTCGTCACCTCTGCATGGAAGTCGACCACGACGACGTCGGCGCCGGCCCCCAACGGGCACGCCGCCAGCTCGCGATCGACCGCCGCGAACGGGTCGTCCAGCATCGGCTCGACGAACACGCGGCCCATGGCGTTGATCACCAGAACACGCGCGCCGTTGCGCGCCTCGACCATCGCCGCACCGCGGCCGGGCGTTCCCACGGGATAATTGACCGGGCGGACCAGGCGCGGCGCGCGCTCGATGAACACCAGCGCCTCGCGCTGATCCCACGAATGGTTGCCGAGCGTCACCGCATCGACGCCCGCATCCAGAAACTCCTGATAGATCGCCTCGGTGATGCCGAAGCCGCCTGCCGCGTTCTCGCCGTTGAGCACGACAAGGTCCAGTTTCCAGTCACGCACCAGACCAGGCAGCCGCTCTTGCACGGCAGCGCGGCCGCTGCGGCCGACCACGTCGCCGACGAACAGGAGCCTCATCCTAGAGCCTGCGGCATTCGATCACTTCGCGTTCCGTCACAACCAGATCGAGCCGAGCGTCGCGCGCCGTCGCCGGGACCACCCCGACCTGCTGCGACGAATAGGCGAGACCTATGGCGACGACCGGCTTCACGAGGCGAAGCCGGTTGATCGTCATGTCATAATAGCCCGCGCCGTAGCCGATGCGATGCCCTTTACGGTCGAATGCCAGCAGCGGAACGATCATGACGTCGGGCCAGACCTCGGCTGCGTCGTTCCGTGGCTCCCGGATCCCCCACACACCGGCAATCAGCGGATCGCCGAATGCGTAGGAGCGCATCACCAGCGGACGGCCCTTGCCCGCGATCGCCGGCAGCGCCAGCCGCGCGCCGCGCTCGGCAAGCCTTCGCATCAGCGGGGCGGGATTGATCTCCGTGCGGATCGGCACGAAGCCGGAGACGATGGTCTGAGGTCCGATGCCGATGGGGATGGAAAACGCCGCCGCTGCCTCGGAAGCCGACTGGCGGAACTCGGCGGTCAATGCGTCGCGCTTGGCCAGGGCGGTCTTGCGCAGATCGGCCTTGAACTCCTCAACCGGAATTTCCGCCATTCGCCAGTCCAGCACGCCGCCGGCGCGGGCCGGCTCACAACGACACGATACGCCAAAGTGCGGAGCCGCGATGGCCGTCGGAGTTGCGATCCCGGGAACCTACAGAAGTAGGTGGGCGCCATATGCCCGGGCCCACGGGCCCGGACAGGGACAGCTCCCGTCGAGATCGTAAGGCCCCGGGGAATTTGCTCCATCGCACCCCGCAGCCCCGCGGCGACAATGTAGTCGCCCAGGGCGCCCCCCGCCACATGGCAAATGCCTGCAGGTCAGCCGATAGCCACGTCGCCGTCGCCGGCGGAGGGAACTTCGTTCAGCTTGCGGGCCATGGCCTCGATCCGTGCGGCGGCCTGCTCCAAAGT
>VFQU01001940.1_pt1 | contig 10823 bp, 10 predicted proteins | sample 3512311 | NCBI WGS metagenome assembly VFQU01 (sample SAMN10412377, study PRJNA504923) | tailings metagenome | isolation source: Relicate 3 Philex TSF3 active mining site | place: Philippines: Tuba, Benguet | collected 2017-08-29 | reverse complement strand
TGGAAATACGCTCCAGTTGTTTGAACCACTTGTCCGATTCGGGTTCGTTTTGATAACGAAGCTGCGCTTCGAGTTCGAGGGTGCGCATACGCTCGGTCTGGAACGTCGCATAGGCGTAACGCTCGAAGGTCTGGAGTTCCATTTCGCCCTGAGGGGCGCACTGGTCGAAGAGTTTTTCTCTCAGTTGGTTGAATGCGGCGTGGATGGGTTCGTTTTGTTCAAACAGGTTGGAGGGGGTATAGGTGAGGCCGTGGGCCTTGGGGGTGAGAGAAGAATTTTTCGTGGATGCTGTGGCGGGCATGGCAATTGGGTTCCTTTCGTTGGCTAATTTGTTGAGGGGTCATTCCCCGAAGTCGCTTTCAGGATGAGGCAGGCCGGATTACCGCTTCGTGGGCAACAAGGCTAAGGAATGGAAAACAGGAGAGAAATTCTCCGCGGCCAAGCGTGAACAGCGCGAAGGAATTCCGCAGCTAGGGGTAGGGGAGTGCTGAGAGCTCCCTGGATTCTGTTGCGGGAGGGCACGAAATGGCAAAAGGTTTGGTGGCCCAGGATGGGCGGTTCTATTGGACGGTGGATGCGCATGCGGGGCCGGGGTGTCCGAACAAGGCCGACGATGTGCAGTTGGTGCAATTCGGATGCTGGTGCATGGGGAATAACCAGAAGACGCTCGCGAGTCCGGCGAAACCATCGACTGCTTTCTCCCTGTCTATCCCACGATTCCCAGGCAACCGGTTTTTGCGTTTCTGGAACTGAGCCGCGACATCGCACTTGATCAATTGGCCGGCGCGTCGTCGTAGACGCCTCGATTGATCCAGGACTGGTCAAAGCATTCGTTGACGAAGACTTACAAACCTGGTTTGATCTCGGCTAGCAACAAATGAAGGACAACATTCTTGTGAAACAGTTGCGGTGCGATGTGTTCGTCACGGCTGATCGTGGCTTTGAACACCAGCACAATCTGAAGTTACTGTCCTTCGGAATTGTGATTGTACGCGCGAAAAGCAACCAGATCGAGTTCCACCGGCCACTCTTTTCTGAATTGCGAAAGGCTGCAGCGAAGGTCCAGCCGGGAGAAGTGGTTCACGTAGGCGCCCCGAATTCGGCGGGCGTCCCCAAAACTCCAAGAAACATGAGTGTGTTCACGGGAGGCGCAACCCATCCGAAAGGCATCACGACAGCAGATTTGGTGATGTTATGATTGCAATGTGAGAACGACGGTCACCCTGGATCCTGACGTCGAGCGGCTACTGCGCGAGGCTATGCGCGAAAAGTCCTTGTCTTTCAAGGAAGCTCTCAATCAGGCAGTGAAGGCTGGTCTACAGCGTGGAGGCCGCAGTTCATCTGGCAAGTTCCGGCAAAGGACATTTGCCATGGGTCAGGCGATGGACCTCCGTTTTGTGAAGGCGCTGGCCTTAGCCGATGCGCTCGAAGACGAGCAGATTGTGCATAAACTGGATCTTCGAAAGTGATCCTGCTTGACGTCAACCTGCTGATCTACGCGGTAAATTCCGATTCTTTGCTTCATCGTCAAGCCCGGTCCTTGCTGGAGCAGTTGCTTTCCGGAAAGGAATCGGTCGGCTTTTCGCTGGTGGTGTTGCTGGCATTTCTGCGCATCACTACGAAGCCTGGATTGTTTCCCAAGCCACTGAGTCCCGCGCAGGCATTCCAATTGGTTGAGGACTGGCTTGGCCTGCCTGCATCTGTCCTGGTTCACCCCGGTCCAAGTCACCTGGGGCATCTACGCCGACTGTTGCTTCCTTTGGGAACGGGCGGCAATCTTACCTCCGATGCGCATCTCGCCGCACTCGCACTGGAATTGAACGCCGAGCTTTACTCGTGCGATCAAGACTTCTCGCGGTTTCCCGGTTTGCGCTGGCGCAATCCGCTGGCGTGATTGCTGATTGCTGAGCTTGCGGGAGCAGGGTTTTTGCCCACAGTACAGAGCCAAGATGGGGGCTGAATTGGTGGAGGTTCGTTGCGCGGGTGGAGGGACGTTTCCCTCTTTACCCCAAATCCCCTGGGGGTGAGAAGCTTAAGTCTTCAGACGGCTCGCTGTGGAATGATAGAGGCATGCCAGGAGCAGAAATCACGCTGCAAGTGCAGCGTGATGAGGAATCGGGCTGGCTGGTAGCAACCTGGGATGACCCCACTGGCATGGGGGGCATCAGTACACAAGGCCGTGACCTGCGTAACTTACAGGACCAGATCACTGAAGCAGTAGCAGCGCATTTCGTTCGGGCTGAGACGCCAGCGCAGATTCGCATCCACTTTGTCAGCAATGCCATACTGATTCCGGCATGAAACTGCCCCGAGACTTGAGCGGAGCGGAAGTGGCAAGAGGACTGGATAAGCTTGGGATTTTCACCGGTTAGACAAGTCGGTTCTCATCTTCGCCTGGTCCGTGCAGAGCGGCGAGTCACAGTGCCGCTGCATAAGAGTTTGGTAGTGGGGAGATTCCAGAACATTCTTCGCCAGGCAGGCATTGAGGTTGAGCAGCTACTGAAGATGCTTTAGACGTCGTGGGCTCTGGAGAATATTCACGCTCGTCAGCTCGACCAAGATTGGGGAGGGACGTCTACCTCTTTCCCTCGCGCAAAACGCGATCAGAACGAATAGGGGGTGGAATGGTGGCTTTGGGCCAAGTTGCTCGGGAAAACAGCAGGTTCGTCCGGCAGAGGGTGGGGATGCCGGAGCAGACAAGCTCTATTCAGTGCCCGGATGAGTTGGTCCAAACGCCTGATTTTGTGGGGAATTCTGGAGGATTGCGGAAGGGAAAGAGCAGGACGTCCCCAAATTCGGAAGGGAAAGAGCAGGACGTCCCCAAATTCCGGACGTCCCCAAATCCCAAATCCGCAAATCCAAGAGGGGACAGTCCCACGGCCCGCCCTGCGGGCGGTCCTAGGACAGTCCCCGATGGGGCCGATGGCGACGGTAGGGCCGGCCGGTGGCGGCGGTGGGGCCGGTCGCGGCGGTGGGGCCGGTCGCGGCGGTGGGGCCGGTCGCGGCGGTGGGGCCGGTGGCGGCGGTGGGGTCGGTCGCGGCGGTGGGGCCGATGGTTAGGCGAGGCCGGAGAGGGGGCCGGTGGAGTCGCCGAAGGTGGTTTCGTCTACGCCCATGCGGTTGAGCAATGCCAAATGGAGGTTGCAGAAGGGGGTCTTCGCCGCAGCGCGGAGGCGGCGGCCGGGTTTGAGAGTGCCTTTGCCGCGGCCAGCAAGGATGAGGGGGAGGTCTTCGACTTCGTGGCGGTTGCCGCATTTGAGGGAGCTGCCGAAGAGGATCATGGAATTGTCGAGCAGCGTCGTGCCGCCTTCGTCGAGGGAACGCATGCGGTCCAGGAACCAGGCGAATTGCTCCACGTGCCAGTTGATGATGGCCTCGTACATCGCCCGCGTTTCCGGAATGTCCCGATGGTGGCTCAGGCCGTGGAAGTTGCCTTTGACCCCCGACAGGAAACCGTAGTCCTGCGAGGACTGCGCGTCACCCATCATGAAGGTCGCAACGCGAGTATTGTCCGTCCAGAAGGCCAGCAAGAGGACTTCGAACATCAAGCGGACGTGTTCACGATGGTTGTCCGGGATGCCCGGACGGGGACGGTCCAACGGGAGTTTCCCTTCGTTGATCCAACGCTTCTGCGGCTTGAGGCTGGCCTCAAGACGACGTTCGACGGAGCGGACGCTCTCAAAGTATTCGTCGAGGCGAGCCTGGTCGCCCGTGCTGCTGTTCGAGCGGAGGCGCTTGGCTTGATCCCGCACCAGATCGAGGATGCTGGTTTCATCGCGCTGCAGGGACTCAATGACTTCCCTGTGCTGGCTGTTGAGGCCGGACACAACGCGGGCGCGGGGATTGCGGAAGAGACGGTCAAAGGCCAACTGGGGAATGATTTCCTTGGGGACGGGGCTCTTGGGGTCGGCCCAGGAAAGGAAAGAACCGAGGGCGCGGGGGAAGCCGCCGCCAGCCGTATCAATGCCAGTACGGGGGGAATCGATGCCGAGCTCCAAGCTGGGCAGGGGCGTGAGGTGACCGATGCGCTGGGCGGCAAGCTGATCGGCCGAGGTGCCGCCGGAATCGAGATCGCTGCCGACGGTGCGCTCCACAAAGCCGCCGCTGAGCCAGGCCGGGACTTTGGGCCAGTGGCCGTTGCGGCCAATGGTGTTCTTGTGCCAGAGATTCTCGAGCAGGAGGAATTCGCTGCGGTGGCGGGCGAGGGGTTCGAGGTGGGGGGTGAGTTCGTAGTGTTCGCCGTCGCCAGGAGGCGTCCAATGGTCAGGCCGGACGCCGTTGGGCATGAAGATATAGGCGAGGCGCAGGGGTGGCGATGAGAGGCGTTCTTCCGCGCCCTTGAGCGATTCAAGCCAGGGCAAGGCGAGGGAAGCGCCAGCGGCGCGAAGCAGGAAGCGGCGGGAGAGAGGGCGGCGCATGGCAACTGACCTCAACGTATCAGATTTACTTGTCGCCGAGAAGGCGGGTGCGGAGGGACTTCGTGCCGCCCTGGCCGGGAGGCGGATTGGCGGGATAGTGCATGCGGAAGGCCTGGCTCTGCACGATTTCGTGGATCAGCAGGCGGGCGTCGTAGTGGTTGCGGGCGAGCTTTTCCGTGATGCCCTGGAGGGTGCACTGGTCAGCATCGCCGACGACGCGGCCGAGGGCAAAGCCCATGAGTTTGCCGGCGAGGTGGCGGAGGAAATCGTCCTTCTTGTTGAGGAGGACCTGGCGGAGTTCCGCGGGTCCGTCAAAGGATTCGCCCGAGGGCAGCGTGCCTTTGGCGTAGACGTCAGTGTGGGTGACGGTGCGGCCCATCCAGTCGAAGGTTTCGAGACCGAAGCCGATGGGGTCCATGAGGTTGTGGCAAGAAGCGCAGGCGGCATTGGCGCGGTGGCGTTCGAGGATCTGTTTCATGGTGAGGCCCTTCTCGGACTTGGCGGCGACTTCGATGGGCGGGACGTCGGGCGGAGGAGGAGGGACGGGGGTGCCCAGCAAGGTTTCGAGCACCCAAGCGCCACGGAGGACGGGGCTGGCCATCTTGTAATGCGAAGTCATGGCGAGGACGCTGGCGAGGCCCAGGACGCCACCACGGCGACGGTCAGGCCAGGTGACTTTGGTGAAGCGATCGGGGAGGGGCTGGGGGAGCAAGTGTTCGATCTGGTAGAAGCGAGCGAGGCGGGGCGTGAGGAAGGAGTAATTGGAATCGATTAAGTCAAGGAGGCTGCCGCGGGAGGCGAGTAAGTGCTCAAAGAGCATGACGGGCTCTTCGCGGAGTTCGGCGGCGATCTCGGGGGTGTAGTAGTGCTGGAGTTCCGTGAGCAGGGGGACGACGCGGCCGCCGACTTCCTGGGTGCCCAGCCACTGGCCGACGAAGGTGGAGGTGAAGGCGCGGGAGCGGGGGGAATCGAGGAGACGGTCAGTCTGCTGGCGAAGGACGTCGGGTTGGGCGAGCGCGCCGGAGGCGGCGAGGGCGAGAAGTTCAGCGTCGGGCGGGGCGGACCAGAGGAAGTAGGAGAGGCGGGAGGCCAAGTCATAGGGGCGGACGGGCTGGACTTTGTTGCCTTCGATTTCTTCGACGCGGAAGAGGAAGCGGGGCGAGACCAGTACCGCCTTGAGAGCCATCTTGAGGGCTTCCTCATGCGGGTCGCCGCGGCGGGCAGCGCGGAGGTAGATCTGGTGGAAGGGTTCGACGTCAGCGGGAGTGACGGGGCGACGCCAAGCCTGGGGGAGGAAGCGGGTGAGGAGTTGGCGGGCGGCACGTTCGGGGTCGAGGGGAGGCGTGCCGGGCTCGAGGCCGGTGAGGCGATAGTGGAGGGCCTGGCGTTCGGCGGGGATGGGCGGGACCTGCTGATCGAGGATGAGGCGGTAGAAATCGATGGGGTGTTCCATGGCCTCCACGCGGATGGTGTGGACGCCGCGGGTGAGCGGGAGCGTGAGGGCACGGGCCGTGGGGCCGCCGCCGGAGTCGCGGGGGTAGGTGAGGGTTTGGAAAGGGGTGTTGTCGATCTGCACGCGGAGGGAGACGGGATGGTTGCGAGGGCGTTCGATGGAGACGCGGAGGTTGTAGGTGGATTCGACGAAGAGGAGGGTTTCGGTGGTGACGCCTTCGCCGGGGGCAAGGATGCGGGCGGGCTTGGTGAGGGTGACGGCGGGGGCCATGTCGGCAGCGGGGATGACGCGGTTGTAGGGGGGCGTGATGAGGACGCGGTCGAGGATTTTGGTGGCGGCTTCGAGGTAGCGCTCAATGAGCATGGGCGGGAGGTAGAGCGTGTCGCCGTTGGTGTCGAAGCCAGCGCCGCCGGATTCGTCGGCGGGGAAGAAGTCAGCAGCGACGATGTCGAGGCCGAAGAGATCGCGGATGGTGTGGCGGTATTCGCGGCGGTTGAGGCGGCGCGGGGCGACGGCGTAGGCCGAGGGGCCGGTGGAGCAGGCGGTGGCGGTGAGGTGGGAGTCGATCCAGGTGGCGACGCGGAGGCGGTCGGCCTCGGTGAGCTTGGAGGCAGTGGGGGGCATGGTGCGGTTGCGGAGCTGAGTGGCCACGTCGCGCCAGAGGAGACGGTTGTGTTCGAGGTCGGCGGCGGAGTTGGCCTTGAGGAAGTCGAGACGGTTGCGGGGGTTGGCGGGGTTGTGGCAGGCGCGGCAGTTGGCATCGAGGACGGGCTTGATGGCGGTGGGGAAATCGTCGGCCGGGAGGAGAGGGAGAGCGGCTAGCAGGAGCAGGAGAGAGGCACGCACAGAGGAGACTTTATCGTGTTTCCGGGGAGAGAGAAAGGTGTTGCGGGGATGGCGGATAATGTGGACATGCCGATGTTGCCTGCTGGAGTGTTGCGCCAGAACGAATTGAACAAGGAAGTGGAGAAATGTGTGGCGAAGCTGCCGGCGGACGAAGTGGTGCGGGTGCGGTATAGCCTTGGGGAGGACTGGTCGGGGGATGCGGCGATTTACTTCCGGATTGTGCTGACGGATGAGGCGAGCCGTGAGGAGCGGTTGGGGGATGTCGCGCACCGTATCGAGGAAATGATCGACAGAGAAGTGCAGCCCTATCAGAACTGGGGTTTGCTAGCGTATTTCTCCTTCCGGAGCGCCAGTGAACAAGCTGGCCGCCACGAACCTGAGTGGACTTGAGACGTGGCCTACCACGATGATTTGCTGCAGCAGGCAGTAGCGCTGGCGCACCGGGAACGACGTAAGCCGAAACAGGTGAGTTTGCGGCGGGCTGTGTCGTCGGCTTATTACGCGCTGTTCCATTTGCTGGTGGCGGAGACGGTCAGCAATTGGCGCAACCCTGAGCAGCGGCCTTCCCTAGGGCGGTCGATGGACCACCGGCAGATGAAGGTGGCGTCTAACCGCCTGCGCAATGTGGAACAGAACTCTTTGGTTGGTAAAGAGGCAGAAGTAACCAAAGCATTAAAACTGGTAGCAAGCGCGTTCGCACAACTGCAAGAGCGACGACATATTGCTGATTACGATAATGCCTACAGCTGGACGAGAACAGAAGCGTTGAGGCAAATTGAGTCCGCAGAGCGGGCGTTTGCGGCCTGGCGGAAAATACGCAAGGAGAGAGTTGCGCAGGATTTTCTGCTTTCTCTCCTTGTGAAGAATCGGGATTGAGTAAAGACCTAGCTGGCGGCGGCGACGGGGGCCTTGGCGAGCTGGCGGAGAACGTAGGGCAGAATGCCGCCGTTCTTGAAGTAGAGGGCTTCGACCGGCGTATCAATGCGGACGCGGACAGTGAAGGTCTTCACTGTGCCATCGGGAGCAGTGGCGGTGACAGTGGCCTGCTTGGTGGAATCCACCGCAGCGGCGACACCCGCGAAGGAGAAGGTTTCAAAGCCCGTCAAGCCGAGGGACTGACGCGATTCGCCGGGGAGGAACTCGCAAGGCAGAACGCCCATGCCGACCAGGTTGGAGCGGTGGATGCGCTCAAAGCTTTCGGCAATGACGGCCTTGACGCCGAGGAGGTTGGTGCCCTTGGCGGCCCAGTCACGCGAGGAGCCAGAGCCGTATTCCTTGCCGCCGATGACGACGAGCGGCGTGCCCGATTCCTTGTAGCGCATGGCGGCGTCGTAGATGGTGTGCTGGTCGCCAGAAGGTACGTGCCTGGTGAAGCCGCCCTCGACGCCGGGGACCATTTCGTTCTTGAGGCGGACATTGGCGAAGGTGCCGCGGGTCATGACAATGTCGTGGCCGCGACGGGCGCCGTAGCCGTTGAAATCCTGCGGGGCAACGCCAAGGCCGGTGAGGTATTGGCCAGCCGGGGTGTCCTTCTTGAAGGAACCGGCGGGGGAGATGTGGTCGGTGGTGATGGAGTCACCGAGCATGCAGAGGGCGTAAGCGCCGGAGATGTCGGCGATGGGCGCGTTGGGGTCCTGCATGGATTCGAAGTAGGGCGGGTGCTTGATGTAGGTGGAAGAGGGATCCCACTGGAAGAGGTCGCCGGTGGGGGTCTTCATGGAGCGCCACTGATCGGTGCCTTCAAAGACGGAGGCGTATTCGCGCTCGAACTGTTCCTTGGTGACGAAGGCGCTGACGGCGGCGTTGACTTCTTCCTGGGAGGGCCAGACGTCCTTGAGGTAGATGGCCTCACCGGCGGCATTGTGGCCGAGGGGTTCGGTGGTGAGATCGATGTCGACGCGGCCGGCGATGGCGTAGGCGACGACAAGGGGCGGCGAGGCGAGGTAGTTGGCGCGGACCTGAGCGTTGACGCGGCCTTCGAAGTTGCGGTTGCCCGAGAGGACGGCGGCGACGGTGAGGTTGTTGTCGGCGACGGCCTGGGAAACGGGTTCGGGCAAGGGGCCGGAGTTGCCGATGCAGGTGGTGCAGCCATAGCCCACGAGGTGGAAGCGGAGGGCTTCGAGATAGGGCATGAGGCCGGAATCCTTGAGGTATTCCGTGACGACCTTGGAGCCGGGCGCGAGTGAGGTCTTGACCCAGGGTTGGACGGTGAGGCCCTTTTCGACGGCTTTCTTGGCGAGGAGGCCAGCGCCGATCATGACCGAGGGGTTGGAGGTGTTGGTGCAGGAGGTGATGGCGGCGATGACGACGGCGCCTTCCGGCATGGCGGCGGGACCAGCGGCGAGGGGGACGTCGACGGTCTTCTGGGGAGCGGTGAGGGTGGCGAGGAAGTTGTCCTTGACGCCGGAAAGGGAGATGCGGTCCTGGGGACGCTTGGGGCCAGCGAGGGAGGGTTCGACAGTCGAGAGGTCGAGTTCGAGGACGTCGTTGAATTCGGGTTCGGGGGCGGAGGGGTCGAAGAAAAGGCCCTGTTCCTTGTAGTAGGCTTCGGCGAGTTCGACCAAGTGGGCGGGGCGGCCGGAGAGGCGCATGTAGTCGAGGCTCTTCTCATCGATGGGGAAGAAGCCGATGGTGGCGCCGTATTCGGGGGCCATGTTGGCGATGGTGGCGCGATCCGCGAGGCTGAGGGCGGGCATGCCCGGGCCGAAGAACTCGACGAACTTGCCGACGACGCCCCGCTTGCGGAGCATCTGGGTGACAGTAAGGACGAGGTCAGTGGCGGTGGCGCCAGCGGCGAGTTTGCCGTGGAGCTTGAAGCCGACGACCTGGGGCAGCAGCATGGACATGGGCTGGCCGAGCATGCAGGCTTCGGCTTCGATGCCGCCGACGCCCCAGCCGACGACGCCGAGGCCGTTGATCATGGTGGTGTGCGAGTCCGTACCGACGAGTGTGTCGGGGTAGGCTGCGGGGGTATCGCCTTCTTCATTGACGAAGACGACGGGGGCAAGGTATTCGAGGTTGACCTGGTGGACGATGCCGGTGCCCGGAGGGACCGCGCGGAAGTTGCGGAAGGCCGTCTGGGCCCAGCGGAGGAGGGCGTAGCGTTCGCTGTTGCGCTGGAATTCGAGGAGGACGTTGAGGTCGAAGGAATCTTTGGCGCCGAAGTTGTCGACCTGGACGGAGTGGTCGATGACGAGGTCTACGGGGATGAGGGGGTTGGCGAGCTTGGGGTCGGCACCCATCTTGAGGAGGGCGTCGCGCATGGCGGCAAGGTCGACGACGCAGGGCACGCCGGTGAAGTCCTGGAGGAGGACGCGGGAGGGACGGTAGTTGATTTCCTGCGCGGGGGCGTTGAGGTCCCACTTGGCGACGTACTCGATGTCGGACTTCTTGACGGTGAGGTCGTCCTCGAAGCGGAGGAGGTTTTCGAGGAGGATGCGGATGGAGACCGGAATTCGCTTGAGGTTGAAGCCGGCACGGGAAAGGGCAGAGAGAGAGTAGATGGTGTAATCGCGGCCACCAGAGCGCAATGAAGCGGCGGCGCCGAAGGAATTCCGGGTGCTCATAGGGTGAATCCTATATTGTATCGCGGGAGGTTGAGGAACCGTAAGGTCCTGCTATGCTCTTAGGTTCATGCAGCAGAATACGGCGGCGGTGAATCCGTTTCATGATGCCCTGCGGTTTGAGCGGCGAATTGATCCGTGTAGCGTATTGATTTTCGGGGCCAACGGGGACCTGACGATGCGGAAGTTGCTGCCGGCACTCTACCGGCTGGCGTATGAGCGGAAGCTGCCAGCGGGGTTTTCGATTGTGGGGAACTCGCGGACGGCGATGACGCATGAGCAGTTCCGGGAGAAGATGCGGGCGAGTGTGGTGAAGTTCATTGAGAACTCGCCGTTTGATGAGGGGCTGTGGGAGGACTTCGCGCGGGGCATTTTCTATGTGCCTGGGGACCTGGGGGACGCCAAGTGTTACGCGGCGCTGAAGGAGCAACTGGACGCCATTGAGCGGGAGCGGGGGACGGGCGGGAATGTGCTGTTCTACCTTTCGACGCAGCCGAGTTTCTATGCGTCGGTGGTGGAGCAGATGGGCGCGGCGGGGCTGAC
>VFQU01001936.1_pt1 | contig 10831 bp, 10 predicted proteins | sample 3512311 | NCBI WGS metagenome assembly VFQU01 (sample SAMN10412377, study PRJNA504923) | tailings metagenome | isolation source: Relicate 3 Philex TSF3 active mining site | place: Philippines: Tuba, Benguet | collected 2017-08-29 | reverse complement strand
GATCTTCATGAGGTCGGCCGCCTCGTCCACGGAGGCGGAGCGGTAGGTGCCCTGCTCCTGCCCCTCGCCCGACCCGACGGCGTCGGTCGCGCCGAACGCGCCGAAGAGGACGTTCGAGAAGGAGCGGTTCATGGCGCGGCACATGATGATCGCGAGGATCAGGCCGGACGCGCCGTCCAGGGCGCCGGCGACGATCAGCAGCTTGCTGTCGAGCACGAAGCCGAGGGCCGCGGCCGAGAGGCCGGCGTAGGCGTTGAGGAGCGCGATGACCGTCGGCATGTCGGCGCCGCCGATCGGGATGATCAGGAACACGCCGAACACGAGGCCGAGGGCGGCGATGACCGGGACCGCCCAGTCCTGGTCGGGGTTGAACACCTGGTAGATGATCAGGCCGACGGCGATGGCCAGGACGCCCGCGTTCACGAGGTTCTGGCCGGGGTAGACGATCGGTCGCTGCGGCAACCACTCCTGCAGCTTGCCCGCGGCCATCAGGGACCCCGTGAAGACGAGCATCCCGAGCCCGATCTCGATGCCGATGACGCCGAGGTCGAACTTGGAGAAGTGCTCGCGCTCGAGGAAGAAGTGCGCGATGCCGATGAGGCCGGCCGCGAGGCCGCCGAAGGCGTGCGACAGGGCGATCCGCTGGGGCATGGCGGTCATGGGGACCAGCAGGCCGAGCGGGACGCCGATCGCGGAGCCGATCAGCAGGGCGACGGCGATCAGGACGTAGCCGGTGCCCGTGATGTCGGGCCAGAAGAGCGTCGCGACGATCGCGATGCCGAAGCCGATCTCACCGGCGAGGACGCCGCGGCGGGCCGTGGAGGCCTGCGACATCCACTTCAGGGAGAGCGCGAACCCGAGGGCCGCGACGAGGTAGGCGAGCTGGATCCAGTTCATGCGGTCCATCAGGCGACCCCGTCCTCGACGCCGGCCTCGGGCTTCGGCGTCCGCTCACGCGGCTTGAACATCTTCAGCATGCGGTCCGTGATGATGAACCCGCCGACGAGGTTGATGGACGACGCGACCACGGCGATGAAGCCGAGCACCTGGGCGTACGTCGTGTGGCCCTGGCCGAGGATGACCATGGAGATGACCAGCGCGATCGCCGACAGGGCGTTCGTGAGGGCCATCAGCGGCGTGTGCAGGAGCTTCGGGATCCGCCGGATCGACTCGAAGCCCACGAAGGCCGCGAGCATGAAGATGAAGAGGCTGGTGATGATGACGTCACTGCTCATGAGGTGACGCCCTCCTCGGCGCCCAGGGCGGCCTGCACCCTGTCGTTGACGATGCGACCGTCCTTGCTGACCATGCTCTGGTTCACGATGTCGTCGTCCGGGTCGGGCGCGACGGCGCCGCCGGAGACGATCAGCGCGAGGAAGTTGGCGACGTTCTTGCCGTACATCAGGCTCGCGTGGTTCGGGGCCTGCGACGGCACGTTGACCGGGCCGATGACGGACACGCCGTCGATGTCGACCGTCTCGCCGGGCCGGCTCGGCTCGACGTTGCCGCCCTGCTCGGCGGCGAGGTCCACCACGACGGACCCGGGGGCCATCGCGCGGACCATGTCCTCGGTGACGAGCACCGGGGCGGTCGCGCCCTGCACCTGCGCGGTCGTGATGACCACGTCGGAGCGGGCGACCACCTTCGTCATGAGCTCGCGCTGCTTCGCGATCTGCTCGTCGGTCATCTTGGTCGCGTAGGCGCCGGACCCGCCGCCCTCGCCCTGGCCGGTGTCGAGGTCGAACTCGACGAACTTGGCGCCGAGGCTCTTGACCTCCTCCTTCGCCGCGGCCCGCACGTCGTAGGCCTCGACGACGGCGCCGAGGCGGCGCGCGGTGGCGATGGCCGACAGGCCGGCGACGCCGGCGCCGACGATGAACACCCGCGCGGGCGCCATGGTGCCGGCGGCGGTCGTCATCAGCGGGAAGACCTTCGGGAGCGCCGTCGCGGCCATGATCACGGCCTTGAAGCCGGAGATGTTGGCCTGCGAGCTGAGGACGTCCATCGACTGCGCCCGCGTGGTGCGGGGCACGAGCTCCAGCGAGTGGAGGGTGACGCCCTTCTCGGCGAGCGCGGCGGAGACGGCGGGCGCCGCGAACGGCGCCGCCATGCCGACGACGACCTGGCCGGCGTGCATCTTGGCGAGGTCGGGGCTGGCGGGGTCACCGCCGAGGACGCGCACGCAGGCGACGACGGGTGCGGCGAGCACCTCGTCGCGGGTGCCGATGCGCGCGCCCTTCTCCTCGTAGGCCGCGTCCGTGAAGCCGGAGGCCACTCCGGCCCCCGACTCGACGAGCACGGAGGCCCCGAGCTTCTCGATCGCGGCGACAACCGCGGGGGTCAGCGCGACGCGCCGCTCCCCGTCGAGGGTCTCCGCGGGCACGCCGATGGTCAGCGGCGCGCGCGTGGCTTCGGCCCCGTCACTTGGGGCGGGTGGAGAGCTGGTCGACACAGTGTGGGATCCCGGGACGCTGACGAGGGTGCAGGTTTCTACCGTACGGCGTGCGAATCCGTCAACGCACGGAAGCACAGGCCGTTGCGGCGATCGGAGGGCATCGGGACGAAACCCCGTGGTTTTCGAGGTTGATCGTCACGCGGCGCCCCCGACGTGGGCCGAGAGCCTACCCGGCGCGGCGGCGGCGCGCGGGGATCGGTCGCCGCGGGACCCCCGCGGGCGGCCGGGCGCTACCGCACCACCCGCACGCTCCGCAGCGTGCCGCCGGTCGTGAACCGCAGCGCCGCGCGGGTGGCGGCGCCCATCGCCGGCACGTGCTCCCAGGGGCCGAGGACGCGCGCGATCCAATGGCCGGGCAGGACGCGGCTCGACGGGGCGCGCATGATCGTCGCGAGCGACGCGGTGGTGCGGCCGCCGTCGGGCCCGGTCAGGACGCTCGTGACGCTGATCCGCACGCGTCCGGCGGCGGCGAGCCGCGCCCGGACCCGGGCGGGGAGGACGAGCCGTACGCGCACCGCGCCCGCCGCGGCGACCGCGGCCTCGGCGGCGGGGATCGTGACGGTCCGGCCGTCGATCGTCGCGCGGACCGTGCTGGCGAGGGTGCCCGGACCGCTCACCGCGACGGTCACGCCGGCGACGGCGAGGGCCGTCGGCGACTGACCGGCGTCCGGCGCGGGCGCGGGCGCGGGTGCCGTCACCGGCGCCGGGGTGGTCACGGGGGGGACGGCGGGGGCGGTCGCGGTGCCGGAGAGGCCGGCGACCACGGGCGAGGTCCGCCCGTTGCCGGGGACCGTGAGGACCGCCGACTTGGCTCCCGCGGACGAGGGGCCGAACGCGATCTCCACGGTGCAGGCGGACCCGGCCGGGAGCACCCGGCCGGAGCAGGTGTCGGCCACGACGGCGAACTGCGCGGGGTCGGTGCCGGTGAGCGCGGCGGAGCCCGGCGTGAGGCGACCCGTGCCCGTGTTGGTGACCGTGAACCCCCGCCCGGCGGAGGTGGTCCCCACGGCGCGGTCGGCGAAGGCGCCGGCCGCCGGGGCGAGGACGGCGACGGGGTCGGTGAGGACCACGGCGACGCCGGTGGGGCCGGGGGCGCCGGGGATGAAGTCCTCGTCGACGTCCGTGCCGTCGGCGCCGGCGCGCCCGACCCGGTTCGCCGTGTAGTCGGCCCAGTAGACGTGCGTCCCGTCGGTGGCGAGGTAGTTCACCGGGGAGGTCAGCGGGATGAACCCCGGGCTGACGCCGGTGCCGTCGAGGGCCGCGCGGCCGATGGAGCGGACCCCGCTGATGCTGCTCCCCCAGTAGACGTGGCCGCCGTCGACCGCCACGCCGAGCGAGGCGGTCCCGGTGGAGATGAACGCCAGGTCGGCGCCGGTGCCGTCGAGGGCCGCCCGGCCGATCGCCTGGAAGTTGCAGTCCGTCCAGTAGACGTGGGTCCCGCTCACCGCCAGACCGCTGATGGAGTACCGGCCGGTGCTGATGAACGCCTGCGTGGCATCGGTGCCGTCGAGGTCGGCGCGCCCGATGGTGCCGTCGCCGGTGTTCACCCAGTAGACGTGGGTCGCGTCGATCGCGAGCCCGCTCGGGCCGTCGGCCCCCGTGATGAAGTCGGCCTGGACGCCGGTGCCGTCGCGCCGTGCGCGGCTGATCCGGTTCGTGCCGTTGCTGCTCCAGTAGACGAAGTCGTCGTCCGCGGCGATGCCCCGGGGGTAGGTCTGCCCGGCGATGAAGTCCTGCTCGGCGTTCGCGCCGTCGAGGTCGGCGCGCCCGATCGCGTTGAAGTTGGTCCACACGACGCCCGGCGCGGCGGAGGCGGTGGGGACGCCGGCGGCGAGCGCCAGGGCCAGCAGGGCGCCGGCGAGGTGCCGGCGGCGTGGCGCGCCGGGGCGGCGGGGGGCGACGGGCATGTGGGACTCCTTGCAGGAGGCGGCCCGCCACGAGGTGGCACGGGTGGAACTCGGTGGCGCCCCCGCCCATCGGCATCCCGGCGGCCCGGCGCGAGCCCCCGGTCGGCGCGTCAGGGCCCCGAAACGACGAGAAGCCCTGCATCTGCAGGGCTTCTCGTCAACGGGATGGAGGATAGCGGATTCGAACCGCTGACCTCCTGGGTGCGATCCAGGCGCTCTCCCAACTGAGCTAATCCCCCCGGTCCGCCGGGGACTGTATCGCGCCGCCGCCCGCACGTCAGCCCGGTGGTGGGGACAGCGGACCCCGGCGCTACCCTGGGTGGGTGATCGATCTCCACTCCCACCTGCTCCCCGGCGTCGATGACGGCCCCGCCACCATGGGGGATTCCGTCGCGATGGCACGGGCGGCGTGGGAGAGCGGCACCCGCACCATGGTCTGCACCCCCCACATGATCGCGGGGTACCCCACCGATCCCCCCCGCGTGCACTCCGGCGTGCGCGACCTGGCGGCCGCCCTGCGCGAGGCCGAGATCGGGCTGAAGGTGACGACGGGCGCCGAGATCGCGCTCGACCACCTGCCGCGGATGAACGATGCGGACCTCGCGATGTCGACGCTCGGCGGGCGGGGCGAGTGGCTCCTGCTGGAGATGCCGTTCCTCGGCTGGCCCCTCCGCCTCGGGGAGATCCTCCGCGACCTCGAGATCCGCGGCTTCCGGGCGATCCTCGCGCACCCCGAGCGGGCCGACGCGATCCAGCGGTCCCCCGACCGCATCCGCGACGTGATCGGCCGCGGCGCCCTGGTGCAGCTCACCGCGGGGTCGTTCCTCGGTGACCACGGCCCGGCGGCGCGGCGTACGGCGGGGATCCTGCTGGCCGGCGGCGCGGCGCACCTGATCGCCTCCGACGCCCACTCGGCGGGGCCGTGGCGCGGCCCGGAGATCGGTCCCGGCCTGCAGGCCGCCGCCGACGCGATCGACGTCCACCCGCAGACGCTCTCGTGGATGGTCGACGAGGGCCCCGCGGCGATCCTGGAGGGCGGCCAGGTGCGGCCGCCCCGGATCACGTCGTCGCGAACGCCCCGGGGGGGCGGGCGTCCGGCGCCCGCCGGGCCGCGATGACCGACTCGTACGTGAGGCGCAGCCCGTCGCGCAGCGAGGTCTCGGGCCGCCAGCCGTAGAGCGCCGCGGCCTTCGCGTTGTCGAGGGCGCTGCGCTGCAGCTCGCCGGGCCGGGCGTCGGCGAACTCGGGGTCGCCCTCGTAGCCGAGGCCCTCGAGCAGGTCGAGCACGGTGATCTCGGTGCCGGTGCCGATGTTGACGGTCTCGCCGGGCTCGCCGGCCTCGGCGGCGAGGAAGGCGCGGACGACGTCGCCCACGTAGACGTAGTCGCGGGTCTGGAGGCCGTCGCCGAAGATGCGGGGACGGTCGCCGTCGAGGACCTTGCCGCAGAAGATCGCGACGACGCCGGCCTCCCCGTGGGGGTCCTGGCGGGGGCCGTAGACGTTGCCGAGGCGGAGCACCGTGGCGGGGACGCCGTAGAGCCGCCCGTAGAGGCCGCAGTACCCCTCCCCCGCCATCTTGCTCATCCCGTAGTGGGAGAGCGGGCGGGTGGCGGAGGTCTCGGGGCTGGGGACGGGGAGCTCGGGGTACTCGCCGTACCCGGCGCCCCCGGTGGAGGCGAAGACGACGCGGGCGCCGACGGCGCGGGCCGCCTCGAGCACGTTGATGGTGCCGATGACGTTGACGTCGGCGTCGAAGGCGGGGTCGTCGAGGGCGCGGCGGACGTCGGCCTGCGCGGCGAGGTGGAAGATCACGGAGGGCTTCGCGGCGGTGGCGACGGCGACGAGGTCGTCGGCGCGGCGGATGTCGAGCTCGTGGAACTCGGCGTCGCCGGGGAGCCGGATGCGCTTGCCGTTCGAGAGGTCGTCGACGATGTGGCACGCGCGGCCGTCGGCGAGGACGGCGTCGGCGAGGTTCGACCCGATGAACCCTGCGCCGCCGGTGATGAGTGCGGTGCTCACGCTGTTACCTTTCGGACGTGTGAGGGCCATTCCTGAAACGAGGGGCAGTGTGGATCACGCTCCCGTGAACGGCAAGGCGCCGCGGGCGGCCGCACGGTGACCGTTCCCGACGAGGAACCCCGCCGCCCTGGCGTCTACGCGCGGCTCGCGGAGGAGGCCGACGTGCACCGCGTGGTGCTGACGCCGCCGCCGTGGGTGAGGTGGGCGGGCCGGGGCATCTGCCTCGCGATCGTGGCGGGCGTCGTCGCGACCGCGCTGCAGGTCCACCCCTGGTGAGCGGCCGCTTCATCGCGCTGGAGGGCGTCGACGGCAGCGGCAAGAGCACCCAGGCGGGCCTGCTGGCCGACGCGCTCGAGGCCGCGGGCCGGACGGTGCTGCGCACCCGCGAGCCGGGCGGCACCCCCGTCGGCGAGCTGATCCGCGACGTGGTGCTGGCGGCGCCGTCGTTGTCGATGACGCTGCTCGCCGAGGTGCACCTGTTCGCGGCGTCGCGGGCCGAGCACGTCCGGACGGTGCTGCGTCCCGCGCTCGCGGGGGGTGCGTGGGTGGTGAGCGACCGCTTCGTCGACTCGTCGCTCGCGTTCCAGGGGGCGGGGCGGGGCCTCGGCATCGACGCGGTGTGGGAGCTGAACCGGTCCGCGGTCGACGGGTGCCTGCCGGACCTGGCGGTGGTGATCGACGTGCCGGGCCCTCTCGCCGCGGCGCGCCGCAAACCCGCCCCGGACCGCATCGAGGCGGAGGGCGAGGGGTTCCACGCCCGCGTGGCGGAGGGGTACCGGGAGCTCGCCGGGCGGTTCCCGGAGCGGGTCCGCCTGGTCGACGGCCGCGGCACGCCGGACGAGGTGCACGCCCGGGTGCGGGACGCCGTGGCGGTGCTGGCGTGATCACCATCCCGGGTCAGCCGCTGGCGCAGCGCATCCTGCGGGCCGTGCTCGCGCGCGACGACGCCCCCCAGCAGCTGCTGCTCTTCGGCCCGCCGGGGACGGGCAAGCGGGCCGCGGCCCGGGAGGCGGCGTGGTCGCTGATGGACCCGGAGGGCGTGCACGAGCGCACGGCGCGTGCCCTCGACCTGACGGTGATCGAGGCGACGGGCCAGCAGATCCTGTTGCGCGACCTGGAGGAGGGCCTCTCCCAGATCGCGGGCCGGCCGAGCGTGATGCGCCGCCGGGTGATGATCGTGCTCGACATCGAGCGCCTCCGCGAGCAGGAGTCGCGGCTGCTGAAGACGCTGGAGGAGCCGCCGCCGCGGTCGCACATCATCGTGGTGACCGACCACCCGTCGGACCTGCTCGACACGATCCGCTCCCGCTGCCTGCCGGTGCCGTTCCGCTCGCTGGGGTGGCGGCACGCGATGGAGCAGATGGACCCGTTCGCGTCCGAGATGCACCGCATCGGCGTCGACTTCGCCCTGACGGCGCTGGCGGGGCGGGCGACGGCGCCGGCGGCGGTGGTGCAGGCGATCCAGTCGCGGATGGAGGGCGCCGCGGACGGCAACCCCTCGGAGGAGCTGGTGCGCCTGCGGGCGGAGGCGGCGGGCCTGGAGGGCAAGCGCGGGGAGCGGACGGCGGTGAAGCGGGCGGAGGACCAGGAGAAGCGGGAGCGCCGGCGGATGGTCACGGATGGCTGGACGCAGGTGCTGGACGCGGCGGCGGCGACCGCCGCGGACGCCCTCGCCGTCGCGGTGGGTGCGGAGCGGGCGGTCCGCCACGTGGAGCGGCTCGACGATCTGCGGGAGGTGGGCGTGCCGGAGCGCTTGCCGTTCCTGGAGCGCGCCGTCGCGGAGATCCAGGTGTCGCGGGCGGATCTGGAGCTGAACCCGCGGGTGGAGCTCGCCGCGGAGGCGTTGCTGGTGCGGCTCGACGAGGCGCGTCACGGCGCCCACGGGCGGCTGGTCGGGCCGGGGCGCCTCGGGTTCTGAGGGGACGGGGCGCGACGGCGCCTCAACCGGCGGGAGGGGTCGTCTCGTAGTCGCAGACGACCCGTCCACTCCCCTGGAGGTCCCTCCCATGAGGTCCACTCTCGGTCGCCCCCGGCTGCTCGTCGCCGTCGCCGCGGCCGCCCTCACCGCCGCCGCCCTGATGCTCGTCCCGGGCGCGATGGCGACGAAGGGCAAGCCCGCTCCCCCCGCCGCCCCGGCGGCGCAGGCGGATGTGCTGCTCTACAAGGGCGCGACGACCGTCGCGCTCGACCCGGGCGCCGCGGCCGCGCTGACGTCGCTCGACATCTCGGTCGCCCCGTCGGGCAACGCCTACGCGGGTTCGAAGGGCATCAGCTTCCCGATCTCGTTCGGCGTCGTCGACGCGACGACCCTCGCCGGGCAGATCCGCCACTCCGGCGGGCTGAAGTTCACGAAGGACGGCACCACCGTCTACCTGAGCCGTTACTTCATCGACATCGACGACGCGCCGAGTCTGTCCGGTCTCGTCGGGACGGCGAAGAACGGCGGCGACCGCGCCGACCTGTTCTCCCTCGACCTCGCGAACCTGAAGGTCGACGCCGGCAAGCGCTACATCAAGCTGTCGGGCGTGACGCTGAAGCTGACCGCGGGTGCCGCGGCGGCGCTGAACGGCGCGTTCGGCGATGGCGGCACCCCGTTCGCGGAGGGCCTGGTCATCGGGTCCGCGACGGTGGCGGCGCACACGTACACGAAGGGCGTCTGAGCACCTGACGGCCTGACCCCACACGAGACGAGGGGCCGCGGCGCACCTTGAACGCCCGCGGCCCCTCTTTCGTGTGGAGCGACGTCACCTCCGGAGCGTCACGTTCCCGGAGCCCCGGCGGCGGCGCCTCAGCTGGTGGAGACGGACGGCCCCTCGCCCCGAGCGGGGCTCAGAGCGACGGACCGCCCTCTATCGCCGTGTCCAGAGGCCGTCACCTCCCCGCGGCCAACCGCCCGTCCGGGCGTTGATCGTCCGGCCACGTGGTCGTGGTGGTCCGTACGGGGTGCGCCTCATCGTGGCGCGCGCTGGGAGACGCGACATCGTCGGGACGTCGTCCGGGCGAGGTGCTCCGTTCGACCGCGAAGCGCTCTGGAGCGCGACCGTCAGGATCCCCCGTGGGTTGCCCCTCAGGGTGACGTATGGAGCGCGGTCGACCTGCTGTCGCCTGTGCATCCCGTCCTCATCCCGTTCCCGCGGTTCGACCGTGCAAGCGGGGCACTGGATGGAGCGGCGCCGCTCACGATCTCTGCATCGACCATGGCCCCTTCCGGGACCCGCGTCAAGGTCTGGGAGCGAACGTCTCGAGGGGGCTTCCGATCGGGGTCCCCGGCTCGCTAGGCTTCGGGGTCGTGGGCCGTCACCGGCCCCCGGGCCGACGTAGCTCAGTTGGTAGAGCACTTCACTCGTAATGAAGGGGTCCGCGGTTCGAATCCGCGCGTCGGCTTACTCTCCGAGCCAGGGGCAGAGTTTCCCGAGTCACGGCTACAGTCGTGCGTCGTGGATCAGATATCCAGGTGGCAGCGCTTTGAGCAACTGTGCCCAACGTTGTTTCCAGCTCCTTGCTTCGACTACGTTCGCTCTGTGGAACAATCCTGGCTTGGAGCGGGAGCCCTGAAGGAAAAGCTGGCAGCGTGGATCTTCTTCGGAGTCATCCCCGCAACAGCGCCCGTGCTCGCGACCATGCTTTTTCTGGCAACGCGAGACCAGTCATCCTCGGGCGCGGTGAGTTTGACCTCGCCCGCAGACCTTTCGATCTTCGAGGAAGCGCTCGCAAGAGGTGAACTCCTGATCGTTGCCGCGGCGATCGGGTCTGCGGCGCTCGGAGAAATGATCCTGGCGCCTGCGTCGACCCAGAGCATCTATCGCATTGCGGCCATGGGTGGGTCGTTCCTAGTGGTCTTCTTCTCGGCTCTGTGGTTTGGGAGCGTGGCGTCAACCCTGATTGACGGCGGCGCGGTCAACCAGCTCACCGTGGTCTACGGCTCTCTCGGAATGTTCCTCGCGAGTCTCGTTTGTGCCGGTGGTTGCACCGCCCTAAGCGCCATCGCCCCCTAACGTGGACCCTGTCGCCCTCATTTCCATCATTGGTGCCATCGTCGGCGCAGGCACGTCAGCGGCTGCAGCAGCGTTTGCATCGTGGAGTTCGCGGAAGAGACGTGGGGATGATGAGTCGCATAAGAACGTTGTAATTAGAGTCGGGGAGATCGAACGGGTGGTGAGCCTCTCGTCCGCGGGGTCCGCAGAGGCACTGACGCGCACTCTCGCCGAGGTCGTGGACGAGGTCCGAATCGCGGACCAACAGCAGGAACCGCGCGACTCGCTCCCGCCGTCGGCCTGACTCTCAACAGGCCGGAGGCCGAGCAGCGAGGACCGAGAGCGGGGCCTTGGCGCGATCGAAGGCCGCCCACTCTTGACCGCAGGATCGCTTGCCGCACTCTTTAGCGTCATCGCAGACAACCAGCAGGAAGTCCGGCAGTCATCTCTAACGGCAGGTCCGCGGTTCGAATCCG
>VFQU01001935.1_pt1 | contig 10839 bp, 6 predicted proteins | sample 3512311 | NCBI WGS metagenome assembly VFQU01 (sample SAMN10412377, study PRJNA504923) | tailings metagenome | isolation source: Relicate 3 Philex TSF3 active mining site | place: Philippines: Tuba, Benguet | collected 2017-08-29 | reverse complement strand
AGTGAGCCCGGTATTCAGCATCGCGCTTTGCTTCTGCTGTTCCTGTACCTGCTTGGCTGCTTCTGCCTTGCGCAAACGCTCCGCCAGCGTGTCGAATTTGGGCTGGTAGCGGGCCTGCAGTCGCGCGACTTCCTCGTCGCGCTGTTCGTGCAATTCCAGACTGATGCGCGCCACGAATTCAGACTGGCTTTCGCCCGGGTGGGAGAATGCCTTCAGCGCCGGCACGGTGTAAATTTCGAGCGCCTCGCTCGCGTAGATGTGGTTGGCCAGATCCTTCTGCCAGCCCGCATAGCTGCGTGCGCGCGTAGCCGCGCCCGCCAGTTCCGCGTAGCCAATTCCCTCTTCCGGCGAACCTTCGAGTTCATCCGGGTGCAGTTCGACGATCTCACTTTCAGCCCACTCCACTGGAGTATTGTCGTCCTTCACGGGAGTCAGAAAGACCTTGTCCACACTCTCGTCCACACCGCTCTTGGTGTCCTTGAAGCGCACCTTGGCCGCCGCGCACACGTAGGGGAAGTACATCAAATCGTCCGCGCGCCCGCGCGCGGGCAAAAACTTCTGCACCACTTCCGGCGGCAGTACGGGCCTCGCCGCAGCCTTGAGTTGCGGTGTTTTCAGATGATGCGCCTCAGCTGGTTGCTCTGGTTGCGGCCCCCGGGCCGTCAGAAGTTTGACCTGCTCGCGGGTCAGTGGTCCCCGCAGGTAGCTCAAAGCCCAGCGTGTCTGGAAGATACGCGGCTTGTTCTCGTGGACATTGTTCAAATAGAAGACGCGCTTGCCAAGGCTCGACAGGATTCGGTCCGTTTCCGCGGCATTGAAGCTCTGGCCGGCCTGAGCGCTCGCGCCACTCAAGCCCTCCATCAGTCGCGCCTTGTCGCGCTCCGTCTGCAGTCGTCCAATAAACCAGGTACCGCAATTGGCCAACCCCTTGTAGTCGAGGTCCACCGGGTTTTGCGTCGCCAGCACCACGCCGACGCCAAAGGCGCGCGCCTGCTTGAGCAATGTCAGTAGCGGCCGCTTGGTGGGCGGATTGCCCAGTGGCGGGAAGTAGCCAAAAATCTCGTCCATGTACAGGATGGCCCGCAGGCTCGACGTGCCAGACTGCGTCCTCACCCAACCCAGAAACTCATTGAGCAGCAGCGCGACAAAGAACATCCGCTCCTGATCGTTCAAATGGGCAATAGAGATGACTGAGACCTTCGGCTTGCCCTGCTCGTTGCGCAATAGCCGCCCAATGTCCATTCCCTCGCCTTCCATCCAGGTTTGAAAGCCGGGGCTCGCCAGCAGATTGTTCACCTGCATGGCGAGGGCGAAGCGGTCTTTGGGCGGGAAGAAACTGTCGACGTCCAGCACGCCGATTTTCTGGAAAGGCGGCGTCTGAATCTGGCCAATTATGGCTGCCAGGTCGAGGCTCTTGCCCTCGGTCCAGTTCGCCTGAAAGATCTGTGCCAGCAGAATGTGCTCCCGGCTCTGCAGCGGGTCTGCATCGATTCCCAACAGGCTCAGCAAGGCCGTCGCGGCATTCGCCACCCGGTCCGTGAACATCTCGCGATCTTCCAGCACTTCCTCGCCCGGCGCGGAGAAACTCTTCAGGATGGACAGTGGCCGCCCCATCCGCGAACCCGGCGTGTAGATCACAAACTCCGCCGCTTCCTGCAAACGCCGGATTCGCTCGCCATCCTGGTGCCATTCGCCAAGCCCCTTGGCCCACAGGGCCGCTTGCTGGGCGGCAAAGTCGCTCTCTTTCAACTGCGCTGCCTGAGCCTCGTCCGGGTTCACCCAGGGAAGAAAATCCTCCGGCTTGAGTTCCGGGAATTGCAGCAGCAGATTACCCAAATCACCCTTGGGGTCAATCACGAGGGCAGGTATCGAATCGATCGCCGCTTCCTCCAGCAACGACACACACAAGCCGGTTTTCCCGCTCCCGGTCATGCCAACACAAACGGCATGGGTTACCAGATGCTTCGATTCATAGAGCAGCGGAACGCCCTCACGCTGCCTTTCCGCCAGATCGTAATCCTCTCCCAGGTAGAAGACGCCGAGTCCCTCAATGTTGGCCATGCAGCCTAGTATCTCTTACCCGCCGCCCGATAATCACCCAGTTCAGGACCGCCAAACCGTAAAGCCCGGCCATCACATAAAGCGGATACGACCAGTCGCCAAAGGCCGTCACCAGATAGGCCAGCACAACGGGACTCAGCGTTCCACCCACCTGGCCAGCCGTATTCATGGTGGCCGTCATCACGGCGGAATTTTCTTTGCCGAAGTCAATACAGAGGCTGAAGGCAGCTCCCAGCGTCAACATGCTGGCCCCATAGCTGGCGGCAATCAGGCCAGCCGCCACAAAGGCGTCTGGCGCACTCGCGCCAAAATACATGGCAATCATCGACAGGCAGTAGGCTCCACCGGCCAGTCCCGCGCGCCCCCACACAAAGCCCACCCGTTTCACCAGGAAGTCCGTGGCGAAGCCACCCGTAATCGAGGCAAACGCCGCCACAAACAGGGGCAGGCCGGCAAACACTTCCATTTCCGATTTACTCATGCCACGCACCTCAGTGAGGTAGGTGGGCAGCCAGGTGATCACAAAGTAGGTGCCCCAACTGTTGGCCGCGTGTATCAGGCAGATCGGCCAGACAATCGGGCTGCGAAACACCGCCCGCCAATCTCCATGCCCCTCCACAGGCAAGCCCCTCTCCCGCTCAATCAGCGCCACTTCCTCGGCGGATGTGCCGGCCTTGTCCCGCGGCTCATCGCGATACCACAACCACCAGGCGATTGCCCACACGAAGCCCACCATCCCGAACACTACAAACACCCAGCGCCAGGGCATCTGGCTACTCAGCCAGCCCACCAGCTTGGGCGTCAAGGCCCCCGCCAGAAAGGCGCCGGCGAAGAAAACGCCTTGCGCCTTGCCGCGTTCTCCGGCGGGAATCCAGCGCGAGAAAACCCGCCCCACACAGGGCCAGGCTCCTGCTTCTCCCGCACCAAAGAGAAAACGGATGACCAGCAGCGAAAGGTAATTCCAGGAGGCCGCCGTGGCTACCGTGAAAGCGCTCCACCAGGCCACAATGCGCGTCAGCACGCCGCGGCAGCCAATCTTGTCTGCCCAGGCCGCCGTCGGAATCTCAAACAGCGCATAGGCCACTGTGAAGGCACTGAACACGTAACCCATCTCCACCTTGGTCAGGTTGAGATCGCGCATGATGTCCGGCGCCACCACACCAATAGCCACGCGGTCCAGATAAGTCACCCCTGCTAGCGCCACGGCCATGGCCACTACCTTCTTGCGCATCGCACCCGCCATTTGTCTCAGCCTCCCAAAACAGAATCAGCACTGATTGTATGCTGACTCCCGGCACCCTGCCGTATACTAGCCTTCTAAGGACACATGTTTCCTTCCGAACATCGCCTGGGCGACACGATCGACGATTTTTGCGTGAAGTGTAAGCGCCTGACCAACCACAACATTGTTTCCCTCATGGGCACGGCGCCAGCCAAGGTGCGCTGCTGCACCTGTTACAGCGATCACGACTATCTGAATGAAACGGCGCCGCCGCCCAAGCCACGCAAAGCCGCTGGCTAGTGTTTGCTGAGATCGTCTTCCAGCCGCCGCACGACCTCGGCTTTCCCGTCTCCCTGCAATTCCTGTTCCAGCTTCTTCAGCGCAAACCCCACCACATCTCGGTGATGCAGGCGGCTGCCCAGTTTTTCTTCGCTGGACAGCTGTAGCCAGATGTCGTGCAACCGGTCCACATCCTCGGGCCACAATCGTGGCGGGTGAGGCCCCAGGTTGACGAACATGCTCTCCCGCCCGGTGGCGATGATCTCGAGTGAAAAGGCATGCTTGGGGTCGGGCAGCCTTTCCCAGGCCAAACCAATGCGGCGAGCCAGTTCTTCACTCGCCATCTTCGCGCTGACACCCGACACCAGCCGCGACGCCTTCAGCTTGTGCGCGGTCTGCACCATCGCGTCAAACGGGTCCACGGCTGGCACCACCAACAGATCCACGTGTTTGCCCTCTTTTTCGGCCAGTGCAACCACCTTTGAAAAGAGTTCCTGCTCATAGCTGGTGAACAGTTGCTCGTCGGCCAGGTCATGCTCACCCGTACCCACAGCCACCGGCCTTACCGTCATCACCACAATGTCATGCCGGCGCAGATTGGTTTTCTCCAGTACCTTGCGCAAATGCTCCATCTGACGCCAACCGCGGACTGCCACCAGCACACAACCCGGCCGCGCTTCGAGGGTGTCCGAAGTCACTTCCACCTGATGGTCCAGGTTGAACTGTTCGAGGCCCTTGTCTTTGCGCTTCTGCCGCTGCCGGTTCACATATTCGCTTACCGTAAAGACGCTGACGAGCAACACAGTGAAGCCTATGCCGTATATCGTGGCAATCTTCTTCGATATCAGGTTGGCGATGGCGATGAGCAGCAGTGATGCCGTCATCAGCGCCAGGCCCACGGGAATTTCCCGGCCACCAATCCGCAGATTGACAGGGAATTTGTACTCCTGATCATTCCTTTGGAAGCGCAGCGCCAGCACCCCCAGCGCCTTCATGAAGAAGCTCCACACTACACCAAACGCGTACGCTTCACCCAGCAGGTAGACGTCCCCCTGCGAGCCCAGAATGGTGAGAATCTGCAACGCGGTCACCATGTGGATGATGCGCGCACTGGTTCCGAAGCGGCTATGCGGCTTACGGAACCACTTCAGCAGAACCCCGTCCTCGGCCACGCGGTTCAACACCCCATTCGCTCCAATGATCGAAGTGTTCACCGCGCCGCTCAGGATCATTGTGCCCACAATCACGACAAACACATGGAAGCCATACTTCAGCAGCGGGTTGCCTTCGAGGCTCATCGCCATGCCGCCAATCAGGTTGTCGTAGTACTTGGGGCGCGTGTCATCCGGAATGATCATCACGGCCAGCAACGAAATCAGCCCCGTGGACATCACCGCATAAAAGCAAACAATGTTGCCGGTGATCTTGAGATTCTTCATCTTCGGGTAGGCAATTTCCCGGTAGACCTGCGCCAGCGTTTCAAAGCCGCTCATGGCCAGCAAACTGTGCCCGAAGGCAATCAGCAGACCCACGGCCGCGATCTGCGGCCAGATGCTGCCATCAAACCAGCCCAGCGATTCGTGCGTGAAACGTATGTTCTCGAGTACTGGCGCGGGTGGCAACTCTCCCCCGCCTCGCACCAGCAGCGTGTAGGCGCTCCAGCCCAGCAGCAGCACCACCATGACTGTGGTCACCTGCATGATGCGCAGAGCTTTGTGGGAACTCTCGTGGATGCCCTTGATGTTGGACCACCAGAAGAACATAGTCACCGCTACGCCAAAGATCATGGCAAACAGGGGCGGGTCCACATGGTAAGGCTGGTTCAGCTTGGCGAAGGTTTCGTTCAACAGGTGGCCCAGGTATTGACCGGCCGATACCGAGGATATGGGTCCAGTCAGAATGTAGTCCACAATCAGCGCACTCACGCTGATCTTGGCCATCAGCGGCCCCAGCGCATCGCGCACCACCACGTAAACCCCGCCGCGCACAAACATGCTGCAGCTTTCCATGTATACGCTGCGCACCGCAAAGCTGTACAACATCACGGCCAGGATGAACCACGGCGCCGCCTTGCCAATTGCTTGCTCAGTGATGCCACCGATATAGAACATGGTCGAGGCCATGTCGCTGAGTACGATGGCCGCGCCGCGCCAGAAACTGATGAACGAGAGAGCTACGGTGGTGGCGACAACTACTTTTGTGGTGCTGCTGGATGTTTGACTGGGAGGTTCTGTGGAAGGTGAGGACATAGTTTGCGAATCGCCCATCAACTCGCAGTTTTTATTCTAGGCTGAATTGCAGTGCCCGCAACAACGCCGATCACGGAAGCTCGTCAGACCGTTGCCCGCCTGGCCGCTGCCGGACATCTCGCCTATTGGGTTGGTGGATGTGTCCGGGACTTCCTTTTGGGGCGCGAGCCCAAGGATTTTGACATCGCGACCGCGGCCCAACCGCAAGAGGTTCTCGCCTTGTTTCCGGGATCGGAAATGGTAGGCGCGCATTTCGGCGTCGCGCTCCTGCCCAACGGTATTGAGGTCGCTACCTTTCGCTCTGAGGCAAGTTACTTCGATGGGCGGCACCCTGGTGAGGTTCGTTTCGAAACCGACCCGCGCCTCGACGCGGCACGCCGCGACTTCACCATCAACGCTCTCTACTACGACCCCCTTCATGAGCAGGTACATGACTTCGTCGGCGGCCGTGCGGATCTGAGCGCGGGCATCATCCGCGCCATTGGCAACCCGTCTGCCCGTTTCGCCGAAGACCATCTGCGCCTCTTGCGCGCCGTTCGTTTCGCCGCCCGTTTTCACTATGCAATTGAGCCCGACACCCTTGCCGCCATGAGGGCAGCCGCCCCTTTGTTGCCTCGCATTTCCGGCGAACGCATCCTTGCGGAAATGAACCGGATGCTCTCCGGCCCCAACCTCCCCATCGTCTGGCGATACCTGGATGAGGCAGGCCTCTGGCGCAGTCTGGCCCCAGACTCGCCCGCGGGCGGCCGTCTCGCACGGCTCCGCTCACCAGTCAGCACCGCCCTCGGTTGGGCGGCTCTGCTTGAAGCCCATCCCCGTCCGCATCTCGTCTACCATCTCTGCCGCTTCTCTGCTTCTCTACGCGCCCATTGCGCGGAACTCCTCGCGCAGGAACCATCCCTCGCCAATGCGCCCAACTTATCCACGCCTGGGCTCAAGCGACTCCTGCGTCAACCCACCTTTCCTGAACACCTCGAGTTGCACCGCGCCACCCATGGCGAATCCCCCGCCTGGCAATACCTCGTCGATGCCGAGCGCCGCTGGCAACCCGCGGAACTTTGGCCTCCACCACTACTGACTGGCGTGGACCTCATCACCCTCGGACTCAAGCCCGGCCCGCTGTTCCGCAACATCCTGGAGCAACTCGAAGACGCCCAGCTTGAACAGCGCATCTCCACCCGCGAAGAGGCGCTCGCCCTGGTCCGGCAACTCAGCCTCTAGACGCCCTGCCGCAGCGCCGCCGTCATGTCCATCCCATAGGCCGACATCGCTCCATCCACCGGAATCACTGCACCGGTCAGGTAACTCGCCACCGGCAGGCACAGAAAAGCCGCCACGGCCGCAATCTCCTCCGGGCGGCCTATGCGCCCCAGCGGCGTGCGTTCTTCAATCAACCGCATGGCCTCAGGAGTATGCTGAATTCGCTCGGTCAACTTCGTCGCCACCCACCCAGGCGCGATAGCATTCACGCGTATCCGGTCAGGCGCCCATTCCACCGCCAGATAACGCGACAGGTGCGCTACAGCCGCCTTCGTCATCGCATAGACCGCGCTCGTGCCCACACTCAGATTCCCCGCCACACTGCCAATGTTCACCACGCTGCCGCGCCCGCTTGCTTTCAGGCGCGGGTACAGCAACCGGCACATCTCATGCATCGCTTCCTGATTCACCCGCTGCACCTGCTGGTACTCCACCAGTGAGTATTCCGCCGTCGGCTTGCGCACGTTGCCTCCCACATTGTTCACCAGTATGTCGAGAGTCGTCCAGTCCGCCGGCAGGCTTTCGAGCACGGCCAGCCGTCCCGCTTCCGTACCAACGTCCGCCACCACTTCGCCTTCGTCCAGCGCCACGCTCCACACCTCCGCGCCGTGCGCCCGCAACTCCTCCACAATGGCGCGTCCGATGCCCTGTGAGCCACCCGTCACCAGCGCCCGGTATCCCTTCAGATTCCACCCTTGCATTACTTGCCCTCCTTACGCCATTGCGCTTCCGGCGAACCAAGACTCACCAGATTGGCCATCAACCTCGCCGCGCCCGGTACAGCGAACGGCAATTGCCGGTACCAGGCCAGCGAACAGTACACATACAATCCTTCGCCATAGCGCGCCTCCAGCCACACGCCACGTTGCGGCGCCTGCCCCGTATCCTGCGTCTCCACTAGCGGCGTCCACTCGGGCGCCCACGTCGCAAAGAACTTCGACCCGCGCTGCTCCACCCACCCCTGGAAATCGGCCTCCGCGATCCGGTTCGGCGCTTGGAATACTTCCCGGCCAGGCGCCAATACCTTCACGGGTGCATCCTCTTCACTCGTCTCCTCCGCACCCCGGCCCTGCGTATAAGCATAAGGGCCAAAGTTTTTGTCATACTCCTGCGTCTGATACTGCACCACCAGCACCCCACCCTGCTTCACATAATCGAGCAGCCGCGCATTGTGCCGGATCACATCGGGCCGCGCGGCGTAGGCCCGTATCCCGAGCAGGATCGTCGAATACTGCTTCAGATCTCCGTTGGCCAATTGCGCCTCGCCCAGCAGGTCCACCTTCACACCGAGTTGACGCAAACCTTCCGGCACTTCATCACCGCTGCCCATCACATAACCCACGCGTAAACCGCTGCGTAGCTTGGCGTCCACCGCGCGCAGCTGGTGCACCGCAGGCTCGCTCCAGTACAGCGTGCGCAAACCCGGTTGCGCGACCGGCTCAAAAGAAGCCCCGTACTGCCGCTCACCCAGCTTGGCCACAGCGCGAATCGGGTACTCCCGGTCTTCCAGCTTCGCGGGCAAGCGCACCACGAAGTTCAACCGTGCTTCTTCACGCGCCTGCGCCAGATCAAACTGGCCTGCGCCCACCGCCGTGAATCCAGCCGGCAATTCGAGCTCAACTTGCCCGCGCTGCCGCATCCCGGTCAGATTCCGCACCACCACTTCCAGCCGGTACTCACTTTGCCCGAGAGGCGCAAAGCCGTATCGGCTGCCCAACTGCACACTCACCGGCGGACCCACCACCAACGGCTGCCGCTGCGCGCTCAGGCGCGCATCAATGCCGCTCGTTTCAAACTCGCGCTCAATCGTCACCGCCGCCCCGTCGTACACATAGCTTGCTTGTGCCCGGATGCCGCTCTCCGCATAGGGCTGCCCCAGTAGTGCTTCATCCCCCAATTGGTACATGGCCTCACGCACGCTACGCCGGCTCCAGTAGGCGGCCGTCCATTTCGCCTCCGGCGCCACTCGCACGGGAAAAATACCCTGCCCATTACCCGGCGCAATCTCGAGCGGTCCTCGCACTCCATACTTCACATCCGCAACTTGAGCCACCCCGCGCTGGTGCAGCTTCATGCTGACCTTGAACTGCTGGCCCGGTTGCGCCACGGTGAGCGTCTCCACCGTCCGGAACTGCGCAAAGGGCCCCGTCAACGGCACTTCCGGTTCCACCAGAGCTTCAAACTCCAATCCCAGGGCGAGCGTCAAAGCCCTGGCGATTCGTTCCCGCCGGGCCGGCGCCGCCTTCCAGTAAGCTGCCAGCGCTGGCGCGCACTTTTCCGGATGCTGCGCATCGAAGGCCCGCCACGCCGCGGCCAGATGCTCATCCCGCACTTCATGGGGCACACCTTCGAGTACGCTGCGTTCTTGCCCAGCCGTACCCACAATCGACCCCTCCAGTTTCAGATACGCCCACACCGGGCCCGGCCGCGGCACATTGCCCGCCATTCCCTGGCTCCGGTGCCAGCGATAACCATCCCGTCCAATCTGCGCATAGCTGCGGCCCAGCACAGGGTCATACTCGCCGGTGTTGATCTTCAGGGTCACCGGCTCGCCTTCCCGCCAGTTGGTCGTATACAACTTCAACGGTCGCCAGTCGCCCTCCACTGCTTCCACAAAAGCCCGCTTCGCCATGCGCCCGGCCGTCTGATGATGCCCGTGTCCGTCCCGTTCGCTTTCGTTGAACCGGCTGATGATCACATGCGGCTTCACCTCCCGGGTAATGCGCAGCACGTCCTTCAGCAACTCGTTTTCATTCCACTGCCGCAACGCCTCGCCCATGTTCTTTGAGAAGCCATAATCCACCGCACGCGTGAAGCGCACGTCCACCCCGTAATACTGCGCCGCCTTCAACATTTCGGCCGTCCGCAACACCCCCAGCGCTTCAAAGAAATCCCCGCTCACCACGTTGGCGCCACCTTCGCCGCGATTCAGAATCAGCATCGTCACTTGCGCACCCAACCCGCGGCTCAGATAGGTCAGCAGGGCGGGGTCTTCATCATCCGGGTGTGCGGTCACATACAGGATCCGCGCCTCCGTCGATAACTGCTTCAGCGCGTGCCGTAATCCCGCCGCGCCCCGGTCTTCCGGCAACACTTCAGAAGCCTGCAACAACAGGCTTCCCGCCGCCAGCAACAAAAATGTCCGCATGATCTGCCATGTTAACTTTGAAACTGATCGATGCACATTCCGGACGGCATTCTTTCCGCGCCCATCGTGGCCGGCTTCGGGGCCGCCAGCACGCTGGGTGTCCTCTATTCGGCCCGCCGTGCGGAGTCCAGCACACCCGCACACCGCCTTCCCCTGCTCGGCGTTCTGGGCGCCTTTGTCTTTGCGGCACAAATGGTCAATTTCCCCGTCGGCCCGGGCGCCAGCGGCCATCTCCTCGGCGGCGCCCTGCTTGCCGCGACCATTGGACCCTGGGCCGCCAGTATCAGCATGACCGCCATCCTCCTCGTGCAGGCTTTCGTCTTCCAGGACGGCGGCGTGCTCGCCCTTGCCGCGAACGTCTTCAACATGGCCTTACTCGGTGTTTGGGTTGCCTGGCTACCCATGCGCCTGCTGCAATCCTCTCCGCGCATTGGCGTATTTCTGGGCGCTTTTCTTTCTGTGTTGCTATCAGCCATCCTCGCCCTGGCCCAGGTGGGCTGGTCCAGCGGCGTGATGACGCCGGGGCTCTGGCTGCTCTGTCTCGGGCTCTTCACCTTAACTGGATTAATCGAAGCCATCATCACCCTCGCCGCCTGGGAAGCCATTGAGCGCCTCTCCGG
>VFQU01001933.1_pt1 | contig 10848 bp, 11 predicted proteins | sample 3512311 | NCBI WGS metagenome assembly VFQU01 (sample SAMN10412377, study PRJNA504923) | tailings metagenome | isolation source: Relicate 3 Philex TSF3 active mining site | place: Philippines: Tuba, Benguet | collected 2017-08-29 | reverse complement strand
CTTTGTACCAGTAACTTCCGTAAGTAACCATCACCCGCCTTGGTAATCCCCAGTTGCGGGTCCTGTCCGCCACTCTGCTGCTGCCGCGGCCGCAGCCCCAGATAGGCCCCCGCTTGCCGGCTCTTCTGAAAGCGTTCAGCGCGGCCAATGGTCAACACATAAGTCAGCGCCGTCAGCGTTCCAACTCCGGGCACCTGCTGCAGCAGCTGCGTCGCCGGATACGCCTCCCGGGCCAGTTGCTCGATCTGTTCGTCATACGCTTCAATCTGCCCGGTCAGGTTGGCGATCGTCGTAAACAGTCCGTCCAGGTGAACGAGCAGCGTGGCGGGCACCGCCGTCCGGCAGCGTTCCAGAAAGCAGTCGCTGGTGGCATGGGGCAAGCGCACCCCGAAGCCCTTCACCATGCCGCGCAGGCTGTGCATCAACGCCACGCGCGCCTTCACCAGTTGGGCCCGTGCGCGGATGGCCAGCAAGGCGGTCTGTTCGGTCTCCTCACGGTGCGTCAGCGGGCTCAGCAGGCTGGGGTCCACCCGCGCCAGGCGCGCCAGCAGGCGTGCGTCGTTCACATCATTCTTGCTCTGGTTGGCGGTGATCAGCTGCACCTGCCGGGGGTTGGCCACAATCACGTCATGGCCAAACTCACCCAATAGCTTGGCTATCCACCGCGACTGCGCCCCGGCTTCGAGCGCCATGCGCGTGGGGGGCAAAGTGGCGAAGGTCTTCCGGATGCCGGCTGGCGTCATCGCCACGCGGCCCTCCTCGGCGAAAACGCCTGCTTCATTCAGCATGGCGTAGTAAGCGTCTGTATCTCCCAGGTCGATTCCAATGCTGGCAATCCGGGTGTTAGTATCTTTCATGGCTGGTCTCCTTTTTTGCACCTCGAGTGCGTTGTTGGCGACAGTCTACTGCCGTCCTTCCACGGAGGCCAGCCGCCTCATCCTATCTGACCCGTCCCAATGCAAAAGATAGAGAATTTCACCTCAACGGCCGGACTAGTTGGTGGAATGCCAAGAACAGCAAGGCTGGTGCTGCCTGGAGTAGCCCACCATGTGACTCAACGCGGGACCAACCGCCAGAATGTCTTCCTGAGCCGCGGGGACCGGCGGGTTTATCTGGAACTGCTGGAGCAGAACAGCCGGCAGGAAGGACTCCGGGTGCTGGCCTATTGCCTGATGCCCAACCATGTTCACTTGATTGCAGTGCCGGATTGCGAAGACAGTCTGGCCATCGTGCTCCGGCGAACGCATGGAAGATACGCGCAATACTGGAACGCGCGGAAGCACCGGAGCGGACATGTGTGGCAGAACCGGTTCTATTCCTGCCCACTCGGGCGCACGCATCTGACGCATGCACTGGCCTACGTGGAGCAAAACCCGGTGCGGGCCGGGATGGTTGCGCTGGCGGAGGAGTATGAGTGGTCGAGCGCAGCGGCGCATTTGGGGCGGCGCAGTTGGGGAAGCCTGCTGGACGGGGATTTCTGGCAGGAAAGGGGCGGGGCCGCCGCCTGGCAGGAACTGCTCAGGAAGGAAGGGACGGAGGACTGGCGGCGGTCACTGCGGCGTGCGACCTACGCAGGGCGGACGCTGGCAGAGAAACCAGAAGAGGATCTGGGATACGTCTTCGCCGGAGAGAATGCTATGGTGAAGTGAAATTTCTGGAAAAATGCAGTGTGGCCAGTCAGGCTGTCCCCAAACCTCAAACCCCCCAAACCCCCAAACCTGTCCCCAAACCCCAGTCAAACCCACCAATTCCAATTCGAACACGACGAAGAGGAGGAGCAAGAGCCATAATGGAAGCAATGGCAACCGTCCACATGAGCGAAGCCGAGGTAGCGCGCGATCTTCGCGCTGCCCTCGCCAAAGTGCAGCAGGGCGTCGAGATCGTCATCGAGCAGGACCACCGGCCCGTCGCTGTGCTTCGCGCACAACATCGCAGCGGACGGCCCATTACTGAAATCCTTCGCGAGGCCAAGCAGCGCAACTCCACGGTCACGCTCGATGAGGATTTCGGCAAGGATCTCGAAGAGATCGTCGCCAGCCATCAGCAGCCCTGGACTCCGCCAGCGTGGGATTAACGGGATTAGTGCTGGACTCCAGCGCCGTGATCACTGCGGAACGGAAAAAACAGTCAGTCACTGGCTTTATCGAAGCCCTCCTGGCAGCTCATGGCCCGGTGGATCTGTCGTTATCGCCCGTAACCGTCGCCGAGCTTGTGCATGGAATCTATCGCGCCAAGACGCCCGAAGCCGCCCAGCGGCGGCGCGAGTACATTGAGGAGCTTGTGAGCCTGGTTCCGGTTCACCCAGCAACCAACAAAACGGCTTGGCTGGTGGGCCAGATCGAGGGTGAGGAAGCAGCCAAGGGGAATGCGCTGCCGTTCAACGACCTGATGATCGCGGTGGCCGCCATCGAGCAGGGTTACGGGGTGCTCACTGGCAATCTACGCCACTTCCAAAAGATCCCCGGGCTGACGGTCGTTCCTCTTTAGCCGCTCTCTTCTCTCGTTCTCAAACCCTCCTCAGCGGTCCTCGCCGTCAATGGTAAGGCTGCGCCACTTCGTGCCTCTGACAGCCCGGAATGCGGGAATGCGGGACAGCCTTCCATGAGGCGGCTGGCCTGTGTCAACCAAAAACTTTCCGTTTTCTGGCTGTTTTCTTCCTTCGCCCCGCTTATTTGGGGCTTGGCAAGCTTACAGTCGGGGCGAAGGAGCGGGATTCGCGCGCATGCTTCTCTTCACGCCCATTCGCGTTTGTGCTCTGTGTTTGCCTTCCTGGCTTTCCCGAAAATCCTGCCGAGAGGAGCAGGCTTCGAACCCGGAGAGCGGGGAGCTGCGGTACGCATACAATGAGGCAGGGAGTGTGGTGTCAAAGACAGATGCCAACGGGATCGTGACGACGATGGGCTATGACGCACTGCAGCGGCCATTGACGAAGACCTACCCGGACGGAACAACGCCTGAGGTGAGCTACCAGTGGGACACGGTGTTCCAAGGGGCGCTGACGAGGGTGGAGAATAGCGTGACGGTGCGGGAACAGTTGAGCTTCGACCCAATGGGACGGGTGTTGAGCAGCCGGCAGACCACAAACGGGAGCGTGTACAACTTCAGCTACCAGTACAACCTGGCTGGTGGCCTGGCGCAGGCGACCTATCCGGCGGGGCGGGTGAGCCAGGTGAAGCAGAAGGCGACGCCGGCGGCGCAGGAGGTGACGGTGGCGCAGGTGACGCAGTACTGGGAGCATGGGGCGGCGCAGCAGCTGAGTCTGGGTGATGGGCTGGTGAGTGAGACGACGCTGTTTGACGACGCGCGATTGCAACTGCGGCGGATCACGGCGGGAACGGTGGCGGCGGGGAACTGGGAGCAGAAGCTGCACTATTGCGGGAGTGGGGATGAGACGCAGCAGTGCGTGAGCAATAACGGGAACATCCTGAAGCAGCGGGGGTATGGCGGGGCGGAGAATGACGCGGGGGCAATCAGAAGACATCGTGGGGGGACGGGACGGCGGTGGCGGCGAATTGCCGGGCCGGAGATACGCGGTATCCGGGGCTAATGTATCTGCGGGCGGGCCGTGACAGTCCCCGATTTCGCTTTCAGGATTTCGCAAGCGAAACCCAGGCCGAAGGCCCGGAAGTGGCTAAGGGGTTGGGAAGAAGGGAGATAAAAAGTTTGGCTGAGTGGGAATGGCTCAGACGGCGCTGAGGCCGGGACGAGTGAGAGCTGCAGTCTTGAGGGTGCCGTCGCGGATGACGAAGAGGCCCGGGAACTTGGGCTTCCAGGCTTCGTTCGCGCCCGGGAGATACTGCCGGGAATTGGCCTCAATGCCCGAGACGCCCGGCACGTGCGCCGCAATGCCGGCCGAGTGGATGAGAGATGCTCCGGGGCAGGAGAGGTCCTGGACGCAGAGGAACATGTTGTACTTCTGCGCCGCGGCGGCCATGAGCATGGCTTGTGTCTGGCCCTTGCAGGCCTTGAGCGCCACGCCGGTGTAGCCAAGGTCGCGGGCGGCGAGCAGGGTTTCGAGGCTGGTGAGGGATTCGTCAATCACGACGGGACGGAGCTTGGCGGCTTCGTGCATGCGGTTGGTGCGGTCGGCCTTGAGGTCGCGGGCGGTGGGTTGTTCAATGTACTCGATGCGGGTGAAGCCGCGGGGGGAGAGTTCCTTGACCTTGCGCAGGTATTCGAGGAGGGCGTCGACGTTGGGGCAGCGCTCGTTGAAATCGACGCAGTAGCGCCAGTCGACGCGGGGGTTGGTTTCCTCAGCGATGCGGTCAATGGCGACGGTGCGTTCGATGTCCCACTGGAGGTCGTCGCCTTGGAGCTTGATCTTGATGTGGTGGAGGCCGTTGAAGCGAATCCAGTCCGGCAGGGTTTCGGGCAGGCCGTCGTTGAGGGGTTTGGTGAGGTCGGCTTTGGTGAGGGCGTCGAGGCCGCCGACGGAGTGGTAGAGGTTGACCTGGGGCCGGGGCCGGGGGTTGACGTAGCGGTGGAGGAATTCGCCGCGGAAGTCGGCGCCGAGGAAGTGGGAGAGGTCGCGGGGGAGGCAATCGGGGGCGTAGGTGCGGTAGGCGGAGCGGCCGAGGAGTTTGCCGTAGGCATCGTGGAGGGCGGCGTCGATGGGACTGGCGACGACGAGGGTGCAGAGGTCGGGGATGGGGCGGAGCAGTTGGAGTTCGCGGCTGACTTCTTTGGCCGTCTCGAGGTAGGCGGGTTCGAGGGCGGTGGTGATGTCGATGGGGTGGCCGAAGTCGCGGTACTGGTTGGTGAGGGCGACGAGGCGGCGGCCGAGGACGCGCATGGCGTTCTGGGTGGTGTCGTAGGACATTTCGCGGGAAGGGAAGGCCCAGGGGTTGCTGAGGGGCATGGAGCCGAAGCCTTCGACGACCTTGCCGGCGGGGTTGCGGACGCGGGCCCAGACGTTGAGGAGGGTGGTGTGGTCCATGGCGACGCCGCCGAATTTGTAGGGGGCGCGGTAGCGGATGTCTTCGAGTTCGAAGCGGATTTCGTCGATGCGGATGGTGGGGGTGGAGGCGGCCTGGAGGGCGAGGCTGGGGAGGAGGAGCCAGTGACGCCGGGTGGGTTGCATAACTCGCAGTATATAGAGGGGTGAAGGCAAAAGGCCGGATGAAGATGATCGTCAGGGTGAGGGCGGGGCGCCGGGAGGAAGTGGGCGGATGCGGACGTTGCGGAAGGTAACACGGGAGTTGTGATTCTGTAAATGGATCACGCCCGGAGCGGGAGAAAGGAATTGCGGGTTGCCCCGGAACTTGCTGCCCGCCAGCGCAGACTGGAATTCCGGTGAGTCGAGGCGGTAGGTAAGAATCAATTGCCCATCGAGCCAATGTTGCACCTGTTGCTGCTGGACAAGAATGCGGCTGGTGTGCGGGGCGCCGTATTTGGATTGGCTGGCCGGGGGCGCCGCAGAGTAGGGAAGAATGCCATAGAGTTCGCCAGTGCGGAACCGGGGCTGTGAGCCTTCGGGGTTATGAGCATCATCCAGCATTTGGTATTCGAAGCCAACGGCGGCGTTCTGCCAGGAGTTGGCCAGATCGCGGCTGACCTTGAAGCTGAGGCCGAACCCAACCAAGGAGACAGCGGCCAGTATGAGGGCCATTGCACGAGCGAGGCGAGGGTAACGCTGCTTTCCCCACCAAAAGAGGAGGGCAGCGGCGAAGAGGATGACGGTAGCACTACCACGAATTTGCCAAGGCACAGAAACGGATGGGGGAGTTGGCTGCGCGAGATACTTCACGCCGGAGTTGCCGCCACGTTCGATTTCCCATTCCCACCGTAGATCGAAGTCGCGGAACTCTGTTGAGGTGTGCAGTGATTCGGCCGCGGCGGGGTCAGAGAGGATCAGGCAAGAGCCCTCGATACGCCAGCCGGGAGCGGGGAGGGCGCCAGTGCTGGTTCTCCATTGGGCGGCGGCGCTGGGATGCGACAAGAGAAGCCAGCCCTCGCCAGAATCCGGGAGGTCGTGTGGTTCAGAGGTGCAGAAGTTATTCATCGCATAGAGAAAGTTAGTGAATATGGTAATCGAAAATTCGCGAGAAGCTTGCGTGGGTCTGGGCGCGAAAGCCTGTCGTGGCAAGAAACATGAGCGCAGAGGAGGTAATGCGGGATCTCGATGGGCGTCGAAACTTGCTGGCTGTTGTCAGATGTGACAACATTTGAATTTGGAAGAAGGTCCTGACCGATGGCGGAAGCACGCAAAGCCCGCCCCGTCTCATGGCGCAAAGCCGCGCTAAAGGGCTGGGCCCTGGCGTGATGGAGATGCTGAAATGAAGAACCTGGACAAGCTGGAAGTTGTTCGCGGCAGCGGAAAGGTCTTCCGTGACCTCGGCCGGGAGAACGCGGACGCGCTGCAACTGAAAGCTATCCTTGCCGCTGAAATCATCAAGGTGCTCGACCGTGACGGACTGAGCGTGCGCGCCGCACACGCGCGGACGGGCTTCGCCGCCGCTGATTTTTCCCGTATCCGCAATGCGGATCTGGCACGGTTCACCGTGGATCGGCTGATGGCAATTCTCAATGGCCTTGGTTCGCGAATCGAGGTAAAGATACGAGTGCGGCGGGAAAGGGCAGCTTGAAGGGCTGTGTTCACGTTACCGCCGAGAGGCGTGGGTTGAGGGTGAAAGTGGCAGAGCGGACTGGCATTGTGGGTAGTTTCGGAGAAAGCAGTGACCAGCAGAAGCAGGGGGGATCGGTAAGTGGCAGATTTCTTGGGGGCCGAAGCGGACAGGGTGAGATCAGACGCTTTCTTCGAAGTAGTCGCTGTCGACCTTCTTTGCCGGGTAGAGAGAAACAGTGGATACACCGACGTCGTGCTCGATTTTCAGACTGGTGAGAAGTTCACCATCCATTAGCACGATTTTGCTGCCAATCTGAGACACGCAGGATTTGGCGTCATCGGTGAATTGGGAAGTCGTGATGAAGATACCGTTGTTGGCGCGTTGGGCTTGCAAGACACCCGCAAAATGCATGACATCAGGCCGACCCACCTTTCACGAGTTAGACGGTTGGCTCTGGAGGTACCAGGACTCCATGCATGCCTAAATTTGATTTGATGCTTGTGTTCAGCCGTGGAATCGCATATGGCTTGTGTAGTTTCGGCGCCTGGCTGGTAGAAGGGCTGAATCAAGGAGATCCTCATGCAATTTCGAAGCTGTCGCTGTATTCCCCGTTTCCTGATGGCGATTGGCCTGGCGGCGTTTAGCGCCAGTATGGCTAGCGCACAATCAAACGCCTGCGCCAACCGTGTTAACAACACGCCCGACAAACTGCTGGAGTGTGTGACGCTGGAGGCCGTGCGCGGCCATCAAGCAGCGTTGCAAGCGATCGCTGATGCGAATAGTGGAAATCGGACATCAGGCACCCCTGGATTCAATGCGTCGGTGGACTATGTAGTGAACCGTTTAACGCAAGCGGGCTACACGCCAACCGTTCAGGAATTTCAATACCAAGGCTTTGTGGAACTTGTCCCCAGTCTCCTGGCGCAGATCTCGCCAGCTCCTGCTGGTCCGATTGTGAACAACATCCTTTCGTATTCGGGGAATGGTGACGTCACGGCTCCCGCAGTGAACGTCGTCAATTTTGGCTGTGATCCGGCGGACTTCGCCGGGTTTCCTGCAGGGAGCATCGCTTTGATCAGTAGAGGCGCTTGCACTTTTGCCCTCAAGGCAACCAATGCCTACAATGCCGGGGCGAGCGGAGTTGTGATTTACAACAATGTGCCAGCTTTGATCAATGGAACATTGGGAAACAGCTTCAACCTCAACATACCAGTGGTATCAGTGACGCAAGCTGCCGGCACGCAACTTGCTTTCACGCCAGGTTTGGTATTGCGCATTCGGACCAATGCGATTCGTGGATTATTGACTTCCTACAATGTGCTGGCGGAGACCAAGGATGGAGACCCAGACAAGGTATTGATGGCCGGAGCAAGCCTTGATTCCCCCAACAGCAGCCCGGGGATCAACCGGAACGGTTCCGCCGTTGCCGCGCTGCTGGAAACCGCAGTTCAGATGAGCAAGGTGAAGCCACAGAATAAAGTTCGATTTGCCTGGTGGGGAGCGACCAATTCCGGATTGCAGGGATCATTCAACTATTTGAGTGGACTGTCCGCACAAGAGAAGACGGCACTCGTTGGCTATGTAGACTTCTCCAATATAGGGTCACCCAATTTTGTGTATTTCATTCTGGATGGTGATGACTCTGATGGAGTGGGGGTAGGCCCTGGTCCAGCGGGATCCGCGGAGATCGAAAAAGTGTTTGAAGATTTCTACACCGCGAGAAATCTGCCTTATCAGGGGACTGATTTGTTCAGTGGCTCTGACTCGGCTGGGTTCCTGTCGGAAGGCATTGCCGTAGGAGGAATAAGCGCTGGTTCCGGCGGGATCAAGACTCCGCTGGAGGCGGCGACTTGGGGTGGAACAGCGGGAGCTGCCTATGATCCTTGCAGCGGCTGGCCTGTGACACCTATGACAATGTGAATCTGACGGCGCTGGAGACAAATTCCAAGGCGGTGGCCAATGCGGTGTTCCGCCTGGGGCTGGCCGGGAATCTCAAAGCTGGCAAAAAAGTGAAAGGAGATCCTGCGGGACTGGGCTTGGGGAAAGCAACACATTGAGTCAGTTGTTGGTCCCAGAAGAAAGGCGGAGCGAGAGCTCCGCTTTTCTTTGTCTCCGTGTGCGTTGATCTGTCCCTCGTTTGCCTGGCAGGGGCCAGCCTTTCATGAGAGGAAAACTGAATGACATCAGGCCGACCCACCTTGTTGCTGTTCCAGCGCTTGGCCTGGGTGTGGACGATATCGCTGGGCAGCAGAACGAAGGAGCGGCAACATCAGACTTTGGTAATCGGGTACGGCCATGGCGGGGTCTTTGCTCAATTGTAGAGCAGGGGGTTGCAGGCACTCAGAGCTTGAGCCAGTAAGTGTGGACGAGTTTGGCGTGGAGGCTGGAGCGGGGGTGGCCGCGTTCGGCCAGGTTGGGCAAAAAGACCTGCGACATGCCGCCAGGACGGCCGAACAGGGGTTTGGCTTCCCCCGTCCAGGCAAAAACCGCGCGCGTGAGTTCGATTTCCACCACACATAACTGCGCCGCGCCCGTCGGCAGGGCCATATATTGCGCCACATAGTTGCGTAATAATCGCCCGCTGCCCTTGGAAGCTTGGTTCGCGTCCGCGTGGAGTTGGCGGAAGGTCGCAGCCGGCATCCACCAGGGAGAGTCAAAATAGTAACCCGTCGTCAGACGGACCAGACGGTAAAGACGCGCGCCCGCGAGGAGCTTCTCCTTGCGGGGCGGCCCGGCAAAGGCGCCGCCCGAGTCGTAACTCGTTTTGCGCAGGGTGGCCCAACGGACCTCGTCAAAACCCAGGGTCTGATTCAATACCGGCTCCATCGAAGGACTCCTCGCTGGGTTAGCGGCAGCGGGCGGCAAAATGGGCCAGCAGTGAGAGACTATTGGGATGCAAAGACGCCACTTTCTGCTGACCCCTGTGTTGAGTGCGCTCGCCCAGAGCAACGCGCCGCGGCAGGTGAGCGGGGTTTACCCGCATCTGGCCATGTTCAACTCACAAGGGGAGTGCGGCACTGGCGCCGTCGTGGTGTGGGCCGGCCGGCTTTGGGTGGTGACCTATTCGCCGCATATGCCGCAGGGGTCAGACGATAAGCTCTACGAAATCGACGAACAATTGCGGCAGACCATACGGCCCGAAAGCATCGGGGGGACGCCAGCGAACCGGATGATCCACCGCGAATCAAACCAACTGTTCATCGGCCCCTATGTGATCGACGCTCAGGGACGGGTGAAGGCCATCCCCTACGAACGCATGTACGGACGGCCGACGGGTAATGCGCGGCACCTGAGTGACCCGGCAGGGAAGGTGTACCTGGCGACGATGGAAGAGGGCCTCTATGAGGTGGACGTGCGGACGCTCGCGGCCAAGGAACTCTATGAGGACGCGAACAAGGCCATGAAGCGCGGGGCCGCCAAGGACCTGACGGGGCCGCTGCTGCCGGGCTATCACGGCAAGGGACTGTATTCGGGGCAGGGGCGCGTGGTGTATTCGAATAACGGCGAGGTGGGCGGCGGATTGCTGCCGCCGGATACGCCGTCAGGCTGTCTGGCGGAGTGGAACGGGAAGGACTGGACGGTGGTAAGGCGGAACCAGTTCACGGAGGTGACGGGGCCGGGCGGGATTACGGGGAACGCCAAGCCGGAGACGGACCCGGTGTGGGCCGTGGGGTGGGATTACCGGTCGGTGATATTGATGTTGCTCGATGGGGGGAAGTGGCACTCGTTCCGGCTGCCGAAGGCGAGCCACTGCTATGACGGGGCGCATGGCTGGAATACGGAGTGGCCGCGGATACGGGAGATTGGTCCGAACGACTGGATGATGACGATGCACGGGATGTTCTGGCGCTTTCCGCAGACCTTCACGGCAGCCAATACGCGGGGGATTGCGCCGCGGTCGACTTATCTGAAGGTGATCGGGGACTTTACGCGGTGGGGGGACCGGGTGGTGCTGGGTTGTGACGACACGGCGCAGAATGAGTTTCTGAATACGCGCAAGGCGAAGGGCAAGATTGCGGGGCCGGGGCAGTCGCAGTCGAACCTGTGGTTTGTCACGCCGGAGAAGCTGAGCCAGTTGGGGCCGCCGATTGGGCGGGGCGGGGTGTGGGTGAAGGATGACGTGAAGGCCGGGGAGGCGTCGGAGCCGTATCTGTTTGAGGGCTTCGCGCAAAGGATGTTGCAGGTGGTGCATGAGACGGGCCAGGATGTAGAACTGGACGTGGAAGTGGAACGGGTGGGCAACGGGCAGTGGACGTTGCTGCGGACGGTGAAGGCGGCGGGG
>VFQU01001932.1_pt1 | contig 10853 bp, 10 predicted proteins | sample 3512311 | NCBI WGS metagenome assembly VFQU01 (sample SAMN10412377, study PRJNA504923) | tailings metagenome | isolation source: Relicate 3 Philex TSF3 active mining site | place: Philippines: Tuba, Benguet | collected 2017-08-29 | reverse complement strand
ACGGCACCATGCGCACCAGTTCGTCGCCGCGCATCTCCGCCTTGAACGAGCAGCCGACGCCGCAATAGGCGCAGGTGGTGACGACCGAATGCTCGGGCTGGCCGATCTCGATGACCGACTTCTCCGTCAGCGTCGCCGTCGGGCAGGCCTGCACGCAGGCCCCGCAGGAAACGCATTCGGATGACAGGAAGCTCTCGTGCACGCCCGGCGAAACGCGGCTGTCGAAGCCGCGGCCCTCGATGGTCAGCGCGAAGGTGCCTTGCACCTCCTCGCAGGCCCGCACGCAGCGCGAGCAGACGATGCATTTGGCCGGATCGTAGGTGAAATAGGGGTTGGACTCGTCCTTCGGCATGAAGCGGAAGTTCTCATCCCCCTCGCGCCGCGCCTGGACGTGGTTGTCGCCTTCATAGCCGTAGCGCACGTCGCGCAGGCCGACCGCGCCTGCCATATCCTGAAGTTCGCAATCGCCATTGGCGGCACAGGTCAGGCAGTCGAGCGGATGGTCGGAGATGTAGAGCTCCATGACGCCCCGGCGGATGTCCTTCAGCCGCGTCGTCTGCGTCTTCACCACCATGCCGTCGGCAACGGGCGTCGTGCAGGAAGACGGTGTCCCGTTGCGCCCCTCGATCTCGACGAGGCAGAGCCGGCACGAGCCGAAGGCGTCCACCATGTCGGTCGCGCAGAGTTTCGGGATTTCGATCCCCGCTTCCATCGAGGCGCGCATGATCGAGGTGCCTTCCGGCACGGTGACCGTGAAGCCGTCGACATTGAGCGTCACCTGCCGCGCAGATTTCGAGGCGGGCGTGCCGTAGTCGATTTCGTGGATCAGGCCCATGTCGGTTCGTCCTGGATTGAAAGGGCGGCGCGGTCGCGGAGGCCGGTCGACCCCCACTCCGCCTCGCTTCGCTCGGCACCTCTCTCCCGATCGACGGGGGAGAGGAAACCAGGCTGGATTTGCGCTGGCATCGCGGCAACGTCGCCTGTCGCTTGATCGACCTGAAAGAGAAGTCTTGCCCGGAGACGCACCGGTGTCGCGGCGGCACTTCTTCTCCCCCGTCGATCGGGGGAGAGGTGGCCCGCAGGGCCGGAGTGGGGGTCGATCATGACGCGCGCCATCACTCCGCCGCCTCCATCCGCGCCCTCGGCGCAAAGTCATCGGGGAAATGCGTGATCGCGCTCATCACCGGATAAGGCGTAAAGCCGCCCAACGCGCAGAGCGAGCCGAACTTCATCGTGTTGCAGAGATCGGCCACCAGCGCGACGTTGCGCTCCGGCTCGATGCCGGCGCGCACCTTGTCGAGCGTCTCGACGCCACGTGTCGATCCGATGCGGCAGGGCGTGCACTTGCCGCAGCTTTCGATGGCGCAGAACTCCATCGCAAAGCGCGCTTGGGCCAGCATGTCGGCCGTATCGTCGAAGACCACGATGCCGGCATGGCCGATCAGCCCGTCGCGCGCCGCAAACGCCTCGTAGTCGAACGGGGTGTCGAATAGCTCACGTGGGAAATACGCCCCAAGCGGCCCGCCGACCTGGACTGCCTTGACCGGACGCCCGGTCGCCGTGCCGCCAGCGATGTCGTCGACGATCTCGCCGAGCGTCATCCCGAACGCCGCCTCGAACAGTCCGCCCTGCTTCACATCGCCCGCGATCTGGATCGGGATCGTCCCGCGCGAGCGGCCCATGCCGAAATCGCGGTAAAAGGCGGCGCCCTTGTCGAGGATCACCGGCACGGAAGCAAGCGAGATGACGTTGTTGACCACAGTCGGCTTGCCGAACAGCCCCTGCAGCGCCGGCAAAGGCGGCTTCGCCCGAACCACGCCGCGTCTGCCTTCGAGCGAGTTCAGCAGCGACGTCTCCTCGCCGCAGACATAGGCGCCCGCGCCGACCCGGATTTCGATGTCGAACGCATTGGGCGAACCAAGCACCGCCGGTCCCAGCACGCCCGCCTGTCGTGCGATCGCGACGGCGCGCTCCATCGCGCGGATCGCGTGCGGATATTCGGAGCGGATATAGACGAAGCCCTTGGTGGCCCCCGTCGCGATGCCGGCGATCGCCATGCCCTCGATGAGCACGAAGGGGTCGCCCTCCATGATCATCCGGTCGGCGAACGTGCCCGAGTCGCCCTCGTCGGCATTGCAGACGATGTATTTGCGGTCGGCGACCGCCTCCATCACCGTCTTCCACTTGATGCCGGTCGGAAAGCCCGCGCCGCCGCGCCCGCGCAGGCCCGACTCGGTGACGGTGGCGACGATCTCCGCCGGCGCGATGGCCACTGCCTTGCGGAGGCCCGCCAGCCCGCCATGCGCCTCGTAATCGGCGAGCGAAAGCGGGTCGATCACGCCGCAACGGGCGAAAGTCAGGCGTGTCTGGCGCTTGAGGAAAGGTATTTCGTCGGGCTGCCCGAGCCGCAGCGGATGCGCTCCGCCGGCGAGCATCCCGGCATCGATGAGCGCGCCGACATCGGAAGCCTTGACCGGCCCATAGGCGACGCGGCCTTCAGCCGTCTCGACCTCGACCATCGGCTCCAGGAAATACGCGCCCCGCGAGCCGTTGCGCACGATCTCGATGTCGAGCCGGCGGCTCGCGATCTCGCGCTCGAACGCTGCCGCGACTTTGTCCGCACCCAGCGCAATCGCGCCGCTGTCGCCAGGAATGAAGAGGCGGGCTCTCCTGGGTGTCCGGTCTAGCGTCACGGCTGCCCCCTCCACCATGCTTCGCATGGTCCCACTCCCCCGCTCCGCAGGGGAGGATCAGAATGGCCGGCGCCGCGTCCCATCTGTGTTTCGAGCAAAACAGCGTCGTCCGCCGGCGCTTGCGATGAGGGCACCAATCCTCCCCCGTTTACGGGGGAGGGGGACCGCCGAAGGCGGTGGAGGGGGCGCGAGCGGTCGACACTCATCCCCGGCACCCCGCCGCAATCTCTTCGATCGCATCCGCGTCGACGCGCCCGACCGGCACGCCGTCGACCAGCGCAGCCGGTGCGCAGGCACAGAGCCCGAGGCAGTAGACGGCTTCGAGCGTCACCCGCCCATCGGCCGAGGTCTCGCCGAGCCTCACGCCGAGCGCACGCTCGAGCTGCCCGAGTACCGCATCCGAACCCATCGACTGGCAAGCCTCCGCACGGCAGAGCTTCACGACGTGGCGCCCGGCCGGCTCCGACCGGAAATCATGGTAGAAGCTCGCCACACCGTGAATTTCGGCGCGCGAGAGATTGAGAACTTCGGCAACGACCGCGAGAGCTTCCGCCGGCACATGGCCGAACCGCTCCTGCAGCGCGTGCAGGATCGGCAGCAACGGCCCTTCGAGCCGCGCGAGATCGCTGGCAATCATACGCGCCGCGGCGACCATGTCGCCCGACGCCATCCTCCCCGATGGCTGCATGGCTGGCGTTCGTCCTGCTTGCTTCTCAGCCTTTATGGTCTTTGCCTATCAGGACGCCAAATCCAGGAACAAATCAATAAAGCAAAGCGGTCTAACGATAGGCGGTCTCTATCAGGCGGCCGACCCTGTCTGAAGCTCGGATCGCAGCGCACGAACCTCTTCCAGAAAGGCTGCGACCAGCGGTGAACGTGGTTCGCGCGCAGGAGCCACCAACCCAACGAGGTGGCTCGCATCCGGCTCGACGATGGGAATCGCCCGGATCGGCTCGGCAAACCCAAGCGTCTCGGCAAGGTTGAGCGGCATGATCGACGCCCATTGGCCGGTCCGGATGTGGCTGAAAAGCACGATCATGGAATTGGATTCGAGCGACGGTCGCACCGAGACGCCTGCCTCGGCCAGATGCTGGTCGATAAGCCTGCGGTTCTGCATGTCGGGCGTGAGCAGGCAGAGCGGCAGCGACGCGACCTCGGCCCATGTCACGCTCTCGCGTTCCGAAAGCGGGCTGCCGGCGGCCGTGATCAGCCGATAACGCTCGTGGTAGAGCGGCAGCGAGAGGACCCGTCCCAGAGGCTCGTTGTCGAGATAGGTGATGCCGACATCGGCATCGAGATTGCCGACGAGCGAGAGGATTTCGACCGACGTTCGCGAAACCACCGAGAAGCTGACGCCCGGATGGCGATCGCGGAACGGCGTGGTCAGCCGCGGCACCATGGCGAGCGCGGTCGGGATGGCGGCTATGCGCAGACGGCCCGAAAGCCCGTGCCGCGCCGCGCGCATCTCGTCGCGCATGGTGCGCGCGTCGCCTGTGATGCGCCGCGCCCAGACAAGCACCTGCTCGCCCTCCGCAGTCAGCCCCTGGAACCGCGACCCCCGCCGCACGAGCATGACGCCGAGCTGATCCTCCAGCTGCTTGATCGCAGCCGACAGCGTCGGCTGCGTGATCCCCAGCTCCTCCGCCGCCCGTCCGAAATGCTGCGTGCGCGCGAGCGCGATGAAGAATTCGAGCTTGTCGATCATGGGGTGCCGATATGTGGACGCTGCACCGAACTTACATGAGCCTCGACAAAGCGTAAGGCTCGTCCGCAATCCGGCTGCGGCCGCAGCGCCCCTCACATCGTCGGCTGGCCTGCGTTGATCATCCAAGGCGTGCCGAAGCGGTCGGTGACCATGCCGAACTTCGCCACCCAGAAGGATGGTTCGAACGGCATCTGCACGGTCCCGCCTTCGGCCAGAGCGTCGAAGATTCGCTGGCCGCGAGCTTCGTCGTCGATCTGGATCGCGACGCAGAAGCCCTGCGGTCGGCTCGGGCCCATCGGCGGCGGCGTATCGGCGCCCATGAGTTCCGCGCCGTCGGAAACGAGATGCGCGTTGATGATGAGATGGTCGTTCTCGGGGCCGAAATGCCCCGCGACCGGCGTGTCGCCATGGGCGACCATGGCCCTGATCTCGCCATCGAGAACCTTCGCGTAGAACGCAAAGGCCTCGCGGCACTCGCCGTTGAACGACAGATACGGTACGAACTTCATCGTCTCTCTCCCTTCACACCCTGAAATCGCCTAGCCCTGCGCGGCCGCCTCGATCGCGGCGATGTCGAGCTTCACCATTTTCATCATCGCCGCATTGACGCGGGCAGCCTTCGCGCGGTCAGGGTCCTGCGCCAGTTCGAGGAGCCGGCGCGGCACGATCTGCCACGAGAACCCGAAACGGTCCTTCACCCAGCCGCACTGGACCTCGCTTCCGCCATCCCCCGAAAGCTTGTGCCAGTACTCGTCGACTTCCGCCTGGTCCTCGCACAGAACCTGGAACGAGACGCTGTCGTTCGGGACGGCTGCGGGGTGCGGCCCTCCATTGAGCAGGTAGAAGGGCTGGCCCTCGATGGTGACCTGCGCGGTGAGGACCTGACCCTCCCGCGTATGCGGCTCCCCGCCGCCCGGTGCGCGTACGATCGGCCCGAGCGTCGCATTGCGGAAAACGGACGCGTAGAAGCGCGCGGCCTCCTCGGCATTGCCCTCGAACCAGAGCCAGGTGCTGATCTTGTGCATGGCAAACTCCACTTTCCGCTCGTCTCCAACAGAGGACGCCGGACCGGGCCCAGTCCCGACAGCCGGCGTGACAAAACGCGGGCCGCCCTGCTTGGTGTCGCGCCGCAAAAGGATTATCTGGGATCAAACCTGCAGACAGGATCGATCATGACCGTGACGAAGGATGCCGTGCTCGAACGGCTCCGCACCGTGAAGGGCCCCGATTTCGAAGGCGACATCGTCTCGCTCGGGCTCGTCTCCGAAATCTTCATCGCCGATGGCAAGGTCTTCTTCTCGCTGACCGTGCCGGCCGCGCGCGCGCAGGAACTGGAGCCGCTGCGCAAGGCGGCCGAGCGCACCGTTTCGGCCATGGAAGGCGTCACCGGCGCGACCGTGGCGCTGACGGCGGAAAAGAAGGGCGGCGGCATGGAGGCCGCCCCGCCGCAGCGCCGGCCCGCGCCGCGTCCCGCCCCACCGCCGCCGGCCGCCCCGCAGGCGCCCGCCTCGCGCAAGCAGGACGTGCCGGGCATCGGCTCGATCATCGCGGTGGCCTCGGGCAAGGGCGGCGTCGGCAAGTCGACCACGGCCGTCAACCTCGCTCTGGCGCTCGCCGCGCAGGGCCTTCGGATCGGCATCCTCGACGCCGATATCTACGGCCCGTCGATGCCGAAACTGCTCGGCATCTCCGGCAAGCCGCAGACCGTGGACGGCAAGATCCTCCAGCCGATGCAGAATTACGGCGTCAAGGTCATGTCCATGGGCTTCCTCGTCGAGGAAGACACGCCGATGATCTGGCGCGGGCCGATGGTGATGTCGGCGCTGACACAGCTCCTGCGCGAGGTCGCCTGGGGCGAACTCGACGTGCTCGTGGTCGACATGCCGCCCGGCACCGGCGACGCGCAGCTGACCATGGCGCAGACCGTGCCGCTGGCCGGCGCCGTCATCGTGTCGACGCCGCAGGACCTGGCGCTGATCGATGCGCGCAAGGGGCTGAACATGTTCCGCAAGGTCGACGTGCCGCTGCTCGGGATCGTGGAGAACATGTCCTACTTCATCGCGCCCGATACCGGTGCGCGCTACGACATTTTCGGCCACGGCGGCGCGCGCCGAGAAGCCGAGAAGCTTGGCGTGCCCTTCCTCGGCGAGGTGCCGCTGACGATGGAGGTCCGCGAAGGCTCCGACGCCGGTCGTCCCATCGTCGCCGTTTCACCGCAGAGCCCGCAGGCGTCTGCATATGCCTCAATCGCCGAAAAGGTGCGCGCGGGGCTCGGCGAGGAGAACGCGGCCCGCAAGGCCGCAGCGCCAGCGATCGTTTTCGAGTAAATCTACCGGGAGGAAGAAAGTGTCGGAAAACCCAGTCACGCTCGAAATGCGTGGCGCTTACGCGCTCGTCACGCTCAACCGGCCCGAGCGCCTCAACGCGTTCAATGTGGCCCAGCATGTGGCGCTGCGTGAGGCGCTCGACAATTGCGAAAAGGATCAGAACTGCCGCGCGATCGTGCTGACGGGCGCGGGCAGGGGGTTTTCCGCCGGCGCCGACCTCGCCGACCGCGACCCGCGCTTCACGGGCGAGATACCCGACCTCGGCGCGTCTCTGGAGGCGAACTACAACCTGCTCGTGCGCAAGCTGCGCGCCATGCCGAAACCCGTGATCTGCGCCGTCAACGGCGTGGCGGCCGGTGCCGGCGCCAACATCGCGCTGTCCTGCGACATCGTTCTGGCTGCCCGCTCGGCAACGTTCATCCAGGCCTTCGCCCGCATCGGCTTGATCCCGGATGCCGGCGGCACCTGGTGGCTGACGCGGCATCTCGGCGAGGCGCGCGCCAAGGCGCTGGCGCTGACGACCGAGCCGCTCTCGGCCGAGGATGCCGCACGCTACGGGCTGATCTGGAAAGTCGTCGACGACGAGAAGCTGATGGACCAGGCGATCGCGCTTGCCGAAAAGCTCGCCGCCGGCCCGACAAAGGCCTACGCGCTCGCCAAGCAGGCGATCCAGGAGGCTTCGGTCAATTCGCTCGACGCGCAACTCGACCTCGAGCGCGACCTGCAGCGCGAGGCCGGGCGGACGGGCGATTTCCGCGAAGGCGTCGCCGCATTCCTCGAAAAGCGCCCCGCGGCATTCAAGGGTAGCTGACCGCTCAGGCGGCGGCTTCGCCCTAGTTGCTCACCTGGTCGTTGAAGGTCGAGAAGAACTCGCCCGCGAGCTTCTTCGAGGTCGAAGCGATCAGGCGGCTGCCAAGCTGGGCCATCTTGCCGCCGACATCGGCCTTGGCCGTGTAGGTGAGGATCGTGGCGTCGGGGCCGTCTTCCCTGAGCGTCACGTCCGCGCCGCCCTTGGCAAAGCCTGCGATGCCGCCCTTGCCCTCGCCGACGATCGTGTAGGAGTGCGGCGGGTTGAGGTTGGTGAGCTGCACCTCGCCGTTGAACTTCGCCTTGATCGGCCCGACCTTGAGCGTCACGACGGCGGCGAGTTCCGTGTCCGATGTCTTCTCCAGGCTGTCGCAACCGGGAATGCAGGCCTTGAGGATGTCCGGATCGTTGAGAGCCGCCCACACCTTCTCGATCGGCGCCTCGATCCGTTCTTCGCCTTCGATCACCATGGCCATTACAAGCGCTCCTCTCTTCGGTTTCGCCCTGACCTAGCCGAAGCGGCACGGGCTTGTCGAGAAGACGAAGGTACAGACCCGCTGTGCCTCAGGCGGCAAGTGACCGGCGGCTCGCGATCGCGGCCAGTTCGCGGATGCCGGGCTCGATCTGCCCGATCGCGATCGACGAAATGCCGAGCCGCAGGAAATGACGGCTATGGGAGGCGTCCGCGAAGAAGCGATCGCCGGGCTCGATTATGATGCCGCGCTTGGCTGCCTGCTCGGCGATCGCGGCGGCCGAACAGTCACGCGGGCCTTCGAGCCAGACGGAGGTGCCGCCGGCCGCTTCCGTGATCTGCCAGTCCGGCATATGCCGCCTCAGCGCCGCGATCAGCCGCTCGCGCCGGTCGGCGAAGGCGGAGGAGAGCCGCCGCACCAGCGCCTCGTGATGGCCGAGCGACAGGAAGAGCGCGACCGCGCGCTGGTTGTTGGCCGGCGGATGGCGCAGCATGAAGCGGCGCAGCGCGCGCAATTCAGCGATGAGGTCGGCGGAGGCAACGATGTAGCCGAGCCGCAGCCCGGGCGCGAGCGTCTTCGACATCGACCCGACATAGACCACGCGGCCCGAGCGGTCATGGCTCTTCAGCGCCTGCTGCGGCGCTTCGTCGAAGAGCTGGCTGTCATAGCCGTCCTCGATGATGATGCGGTCGTTGGCTTCCGCGTCGGCCAGAAGCGCGCGTCGCCGCGCCTCGCTCATCGGCACGACGGTCGGGCAGTGATGGCTGGGCGTCGCGAAGACGAACTGGCTGTCGGCCGGGATCGCATCGACGACGATGCCGTCGCTGTCGACCGGCACCGGCGCGACGTCGGCGCCCGCAAGCTGGAAGATCGAGCGCGCATCGGGGTAGCCCGGATCCTCGATCGCGACCTTCGTGCCGCGCCCCATGAGGAGCGTCGCGAGCATGTAGAGTGCGTGCTGCGCGCCGAGCGTCACGATGATTTCGTCGGGATTGGCGAAGATGCCGCGACGCGGCAGGAGCCGCGCCTGGATCTGCTCGATCAGGAGCGGATCGTCCTGGTCGATGCGGTCGGGCGCCCAGTCGCGGATTTCGAGAACGGCGAGCGCCATGCGGTTGCATTCGCGCCATTCGGCGGTCGGAAACAGCGCCGGGTCGAACTGACCATAGACGAAGGGGTAGTTCGCCTTGATCCAGTTGTCGCGCTTGGCCGGCTCCGGCAGGTCCGACGCGGCGATCCGGCGCCGGCTCTTCCAGTCGACCTTGCTCTCGGTGCTGCGTGCCGGCTCCGCGGCCTGCGCGGACGGTGTGGCGATCGCATCGGGATTGACGAAATGCCCGCGCCGCTCGCGCGCGATCAGGAAACCCTGGTCGACGAGCTGCTGGAAGGCGAGCACGACGGTGCCGCGCGCGACGCCCAGCCGCTCGGCGAGCACACGGCAGGACGGCAGCGGCATCGACAGCGCGATCTGACGATCGAGGATCGCGGCGACAACGGCCTGCCTGATCTGCGCCTGCAGCGTCTGGCCCGAATCCGCCGAGATGCGGAAGAGGCCGGTCCAGATGGCAGGATCAGGCCGCGCGGCCATGGGCGTTTCCCTTCATTCGTATGCGGTATCCATCAATACTGGTCCAATGCGTTGAGCCAATGAATTTTTCTGATCTTTTCCCTGCGTAACCTTGATGGGTGCTCTGCGTCTGCGGCGCGGCCGGGCTGTTCGCGCCTTGGCAGTTGGGCTAAGACGGGCGCGCCGGACGACCGTCAATGGAAGGGTGCCCATGGATCACGAGGCTTTCGCGAGCGTGCTCGAAGAGCTGGCCGCGCACCGGGAGGCGAGCGCCGGCACGACGCTGTCGGCGCTTTTCGATGCCGATCCGGCCCGGTTCGAGACCTTCGCGCCGCGGCTTGGCGACCTCTCCCTCGACATTTCCAAATGCGCCATCGACGAGCGAACCTTCGCGCTCCTCGCCCGTGCTGCCGATGCTGCCGGCCTCGCCGCCCGCCGCGACGAGATGTTTGCCGGCAAGGCGATCAACGTCACGGAAGGCCGCGCCGTCCTGCACACGGCGTTGCGCAACCGCGCCGACCGGCCCGTGCTTGTCGATGGCCGCGACGTGATGCCCGACATCCGCGCCGTGCTCGACGCTATGGGCCGCTTCGCCGACGGCATCCGCGACGGCACGATCAAAGGCGCGACCGGCAAGCCCTTTACCGACGTCGTCAATATCGGAATCGGCGGCTCCGATCTCGGGCCGGCCATGGCTACCCTTGCGCTGGAGCCCTACCGCACGGGTCCGCGCCTCCATTACGTGTCAAACGTCGATGCCGCCCACATCGCCGACACGGTCGCTGATCTCGATCCGGCGACCACGCTCTTCATCATCGCGTCGAAGACCTTCACCACCGTCGAGACCATGACGAACGCGCAGACGGCGCGCGGCTGGATCGCCGAAGCGCTGGGGCGCGAGGCGGTCGCGCAGCATTTCGCGGCCGTCTCGACCGCGCTCGACAAGGTCGCCGCCTTCGGCATCGACACCTCGCGCGTCTTCGGCTTCTGGGACTGGGTCGGTGGACGCTATTCGCTCTGGTCGGCGATCGGCCTGCCGCTGATGATCGCGATCGGCCCGCACGAGTTCGATGCGTTTCTCGAAGGCGCCCATGACGTCGACCGAAACTTCGTCGAAGCGCCGCTCGAGACGAACCTGCCCATGCTGCTCGGCCTCGTCGGCTGGTGGCACCGCGTCGTCTGCGGCTATCCTTCCCGCGCCGTGATCCCCTACGACCAGCGCCTCGCGCGCCTGCCGGCCTATCTGCAGCAGCTCGACATGGAATCGAACGGCAAGCGCGT
>VFQU01001931.1_pt1 | contig 10853 bp, 11 predicted proteins | sample 3512311 | NCBI WGS metagenome assembly VFQU01 (sample SAMN10412377, study PRJNA504923) | tailings metagenome | isolation source: Relicate 3 Philex TSF3 active mining site | place: Philippines: Tuba, Benguet | collected 2017-08-29 | reverse complement strand
AGATCTTTCTGTCCAATATATTCCGTCAGACATTGGGGACGGATTTTTTCTTCTTGTTTGCTGCGTTCTTCAGGCTCCGGCTCAGCTTGAAGAATGGTTGTCTTCTCAGGCTTGCCATTGGAGACAGCTTGGGAGACAGCTTGCGCCATGACGCTCACCTTGTCAGCGGGCGCAGCAGCTTTATCTCGATCGTTGGGCTGTTTTTTAGAGGAAATGATCGCCATAATTGTTGAGAACCATCAACTTTAGAGAGATCGTGAATATGGAGATTCCTTCTCGCTTTGCAATTCCCGACTCGATCTCGTTTGAAGGCGCGATCGAGCTAACCCAATCACTCCTTGCCGAGGTCGAACAGGGTCACGTCTCGGAACCTGAACTTGAAAGGATCATAACTGCGTTAGTACAAACTGAGAACGGCGCACGCGGTTTTTTTGTCACTTATTTAAGCGACGATCGGGAATTGATGGATGAAATTGGCTTTCATGTTGTATTAGGATTGCTTCCTGCTGAAGAGAAAGTCGCGGATCTGCTGACGAAGAATTTAGCCATGTCAACCGCCATGATCTTGACCCATACGCGCAATCAAAAGCCAGAATTGGCAGAGGGTTCAGCTAGAGTACAGCGGCGCAGCACTTATTTAATTCGCCGCATGATGTCGAAAAGCGTCGATCGTCAGCTCATGGAATTAAAAACCTCGATCGAGTCAGATGGAACCTATCGAGAATTTTTGCGCCGATGGCAATATGACGATGAGCAACGATCGGCAATTTTGCACGCGATCGAACATGTGCGCCTAAACTGATATCCTGACGAAGACGCAATTGCGTTGAACTAGGGTGAGAGGTGTGAAAAATCCATTGAAAATCGTGGCGCGTAAATTCGTTACTTTCAGCACACGGCAACGCGATCGAGCAGTGCGCCGATTGCCGATTCCTCAATCTTTTTGGATTAAGTTTGATCTGCTCAAAACCTTGGTTAAACGCGATCTAGAAGCAAAATATAAAGGATCAATCCTCGGAAATTTTTGGGCGATCTTAAATCAACTCGCGCAGCTATTAGTATATACATACTTATTTTCGATTGTTCTGCAAATCAAACTCAATTTTCGGGGGTTGCCTGCGAATGACTTTACGTTTGGGCTGTGGATGTTTGCGGGGCTGATTCCTTGGACAGCCTTTGTCGCAGGATTCACAGGGGCAACCACGTCGGTGATTAGTCAGCCGAATTTGATCAAGAAAGTCGTATTTCCGCTAGGGCTGCTGCCGCTGGTGCCCATTTGTACAGCATTGGTCGAAAGCTCGTTTGGAATTATCTTACTGATTACATTTGTGGCATTTACCGCCAAACTGATTCACACTTCGGTGCTGTTATTTCCGATCATTTGGATTCCTCAATTGCTGCTCACAGCGGGTTTAGGGTATCTCGTAGCAGGATTGACGGTGTTTTTGAGAGACATTCCGCAAACGATTACGGTGATTCTGAATTTGTGGTTTTACTTGACTCCGATCGTTTATCCATCTTCACTCATTCCTGAAGGATGGCGATTTTTGGTGTTCTGGTTGAATCCGATGACCACGATCGTCGAAGTGTATCGTGATTTAGTGTTGGTCGGTCGGATGCATCATTGGGAAGAATTGGGCGTGTTGTGGGGCGTTTCCATGCTCACGTTTGCCATTGGGCTATTCGTTTATCGGCGATTGCGTCCAGCGTTTGCTGATGTTGTGTAGGATGAACTCTATGGCTGAGGTTGCAATTTCTCTCAAAGGTGTTTCAAAGTGTTTTAAGCGGTATGCGCGTCCGGTCGATCGCTTAAAAGAGATCTTGCTGCCTGGGAAAAGTCGGGCTGTGCCATTTTGGGCAATCCAAGAGATTGATTTAGAAATTTTCAGAGGCGAAACGATCGGCATTGTCGGGCAGAATGGAGCCGGAAAAAGCACGCTGCTGCAAGTGATTACCCAGACCTTGACTCCCACCTCCGGACAGTTAACTGTTAATGGTCGAATTTCCGCATTGTTAGAACTCGGGAGTGGTTTTAATCCAGAGTTTACAGGACGGCAGAATGTCTTTTTTAACGGTAGGATTTTAGGGCTAAGTCAAGCTGAGATTGAGCAGAAATTTGACACGATCGTTGAGTTTGCCGACATTGGAGATTTCATCGATCAGCCCGTGAAAACCTATTCGAGCGGTATGTTTGTCCGGTTAGCGTTTGCTGTGGCTGTCAATACTGATCCGGATATTCTCATTGTCGATGAAGCGCTGGCAGTAGGAGATGTCTACTTTCAGCAGAAATGCTTTATTCGATTGAGGGAGTTACGAGAAGCAGGCGTAACGTTACTCTTTGTCTCGCATGATTCGAGTGCCGTGTGCAAGTTGTGCGATCGCGCGATTTTGCTAGAACATGGCAGAGTCATTCTCGATGCCACTCCCCGGCAAGTCGTTGATCTGTACGAAGCGAAGCTTTTACAAAAACAAGATCAAGCTCCGGAGCGCATTGCGATTCAAATGCCTCAAGCGAGTACCGATGCTGCTATCACGTCAACATCAGTGCAATTGAAGTATGTGCAGTTTCTCGACGCGGACAATCACGCGATCCAATCCGCCTTTAGTGATTCTAAAGTTCAGCTGGCGATCGGACTCACCTTTCTAGAGCGCATGGAAGATCCGCATGTGGGATTCCGAATGCGAAATCGTACAGGAGAAGTCGTGTTTGAGTCGAATACATTCTGCATGAAGCACAGCATTGGAGCGGTCGAAGCAGGTAGCTCGATCGAAGCTCGATTTCAGTTTCATCTACCTCTACTGGCTGGAGATTATACGATTACAATCGGCATCGCAGAGGGTGGCTTCAGTGAGCATCAATTCAAACGAGTCTTGACGATGCTTCATAATACTGCTGTGCTAAAAATTCTCCAAAACCCCAATGCGATTCTCTGGGCAGGCATTGTGAATCTCAATCCTACTTTTGAGATTTACCGCTCTAGTTCAACTCCAGACGAAACGCTTATCGAACTCTAATGCTTTATGTCTCTTGACCCATTGTTACTTCAGCAAGTTCAACCTTATACCCTGTGTACTTCCGATCGTCTGACGAATCTGGCTGCACTTTGCGAATACCTGAATTTGAATCAGATCGACGGTGACTTTGTGGAGTGTGGAACTTACAAGGGCGGCTCAGCAGCCGTAATTTCAACGTTTCTGGAAGACCGACATCTCTGGCTGTACGACAGTTTTGCAGGAATGCCACCGACAACTGCAAAAGATGGGGATGATGCGAAGGTTTGGGTCGGGGAATGTGTGGGCACGATTGAGGATCTCAAAACGATTTTGCACACGGTGGGTACGGATGAGCAGTCGTATACGATTAGAAAAGGGTGGTTTGAAACGACTTTCCAAGCGGAATTGCCTGAGAAGGTCGCGTTGCTGCATTGTGATGCGGATTGGTACGATTCGGTGACGTTGGTTTTAGAAACGTTTTATCCTCGCATTGTGACGGGTGGCTGTATTGTTCTGGATGATTTTGGCTATTGGGAAGGGTGTCGAGAGGCGTTTTATGATTTCTGTTACCGACATCATGAGAAGCCTGTTTTAGAGCGAGTTGGACCAGATCAGGCATTTTGGATCAAAGGTCGATCGCATAATCGTCAAGCGATTCCTCAGATTGTCGGACATCAAAATTTTGTGGAACAGCAGATTCAGCGAGAAATGCAGTTGCAAGCGGAGAATGCTGCTTTGAGAACGCGAATTGAAGCGATGGAAAGTAGTAAGTTTTGGAAACTGCGATCGCTTTGGTTCAAGCTCAAACATCAACAGACTTAACGTTTGTAGCACGAGTGCTTTCGCACTAAACATACGAATGCACAATGCGAAGCAAGCGGAAAACTAAACTGCGATCGCATCAATTTCTCAAGAATTATAAAATCCCTGTTTTTTAGGTGTATTCTGCTACTGGCAGGGCGCTTCTATCCCGAATCATTACTTAGAGGGAAAGAAGAATGAGAACAGCAGTCGGAATCCTTGCAGGCTTGAGTTTGACACTCGCCGCAACCCAGGTACAAGCACAGACTCTAAATCTATACGATGGTTCACGTAATACCTCATTTGCCAAACAAGGTTGGACAAGCGTGACACCTCCCGGCACTGAAATCGTCAGCAATGGTGGGACAACCTTCAACACAAGAGCATCCAACACTCTCCAAGGCGGATATTCAATTTTTCGCACCCTCGATCGTACCAAAGGATATACATTGGGCTTCAATCTCCAACTATTGTCTGAAGCCCATCAAAATCCTGATCGAGCAGGATTTAGCATTATTGCTTTGAGTTCTGATCGGCGCGGTATCGAACTGGGATTCTGGGCAAGTGATGCGAAATTGAGCGATCGCATCTGGGCACAAAACGACGGAGCGACCAAACCGCCTCGATTTACTCATGCAGAAGGCACTTCATTTAATCCAGTGCGTGCTGTTCGCTACGACCTCTCTGTGCAAGGCAATTACTATGGACTCTTCGCAAACGGCAATTTCCAGACTCCCATTCTCACCGGAAGCCTGCGTAACTACTCACCCGAAGGCGTGCCGTACAATTTACCAAATTTCGTTTTCTTCGGAGATAACACCACCTCAGCCAGTGCTTCTGTTCGCATCACCAGAGTCGATCTCACTCCTAGAGCGATCCCCTTTGCTAACTCTACAGCTCGTGCTGCTCGGCTTGCAGTCGATGCAACCGCTGTTCCAGAACCTTCTACTCTGCTCGGTTCAGGAATTGCCATCATGCTCGGTGGCTTAGTGCATCGCAAACGGCGCAAATAGATTAGATTTTCTAATCAGAATGAACAGCGGAAGCAACGACCCGAGTTTCGCCATCCATAGACCAAACTGTAATAATCTATATATTGCGCGCAATATGGAAGGGAGTTTAGAGGATGGCTAAGGCAGTCGGAATGGTAGAAGTGCGGGGTTTACCCCCGGCGCTTGCGGTTGCAGATGTCATGGTCAAAGCCGCACGAGTGACATTAGTTGAAATGGAACGTGTTAGCGGCGCTTATATTACGATCGTCGTTCGAGGCGATGTTTCAGAAGTCAAAATCTCCGTTGAAGCTGGATTAGAAGCTGCCAAAAAAATGACGGCTTACAAAGAAGGCGACAAACTGTTTCTATCATCGCACTATATTCCTCGCCCCAATGAAAACTTGATGGTTGTTTTACCGATCGATTACAGCGAACGCACCGAAGAATTTAATCAAGTCTAAGGAAAGCAGAACGAATGAGGCTATACTCCTGTTGGCTTCTTCTCTAAACTTCGGTTCCTCATGACTCTGGCAGTTCTCACACAAGCTGATTTCGATGCTTGGGTTATCCAAGCACGACGGTTTACGCTGCAAGGACGGCTTCCAGATTATATTCCGCAGTTGGCGCAGGTTGATTCGCGCCTGCTTGCGGCTCAAGTTTTGGCTGAAACTCAAACGCTAGCCGCGGGTGATGTCGCTCAGCCTTTTGTGCTGATGAGCGTCATTAAGCCGTTTTTGCTGCTTTATCTTCTAGAGCAGGTCGGTGCTGAGCGCGTCTTTCAGCAAGTGGGGATGCAACCTTCGGATTTGCCGTTTCATTCGATCGTGCAACTGAAAGCGGATCATAGCCGTCCTCGCAATCCTATGATCAATAGCGGCGCGATCGCGCTTACAGGTCTGATGCCCAAAGCTTCCGGTTCAGACCGCTGTGCCGCATTTTGCAAATGGTTGAACGATCTCGCTCACACTCAAATTGAATTGGATCAAAACGCGCTGAATTCAGTACGATCGCTGCCGAATGAAACCAATCGTGCGATCGCGGATTTACTTGTTCAGAGTGACTTGCTGGATCGTTCAGATCTGGCATTGGATACGTATAATCAGCTTTGCTGTTTGTCAGGAACGATCGCAGATTTAGCACAACTGGGGTTATTGCTGGCAAAACCGCATCCAGAAATTTCTCACTTGCACCAGCAGACGGTTTCAGCCCTGATGTTGACCTGCGGATTGTATGAAGTGTCTGGAATTTTCGCTGTAAAGGTCGGCTTGCCGATGAAGTCGGGCGTGAGTGGAGCGCTGCTCGCCATCGTGCCAAAACAAGGCGTGATCGCTTGCTATAGTCCAGCGATCGATCGGATTGGAAATTCTGTTGCTGGACTTTTTCTAGTTGAAAAACTGGCTCAGGAATTGAAATTGAGTGTGTTTTGCTAGTGCAGAGCGTTACCACGTACTAAACGGATGCTTCGCTAAATTGGAGTTGTAATAGCGCGGGTCGTGAGAAACATCTTCTCCAATCCATTCGGGCAGATCGATCGACTGATCGGCGCTTTTTAGTTCAACCTCTGCCATGATTAATCCTTGATTCTGCCCTAAGAACTCATCGACTTCCCAAACTAAGCCATTCAGTGAAATTTTGTGCCGATATTTTTCAATCAGTGGCGGTTTGCAGAGCGTATCTAACATTTGTGCAGCATCCGTGAGCGGAATTTCATACTCAAACTCCGATCGCGAAATGCCTTGAGTCATGCCTTTAATCGTGATAAATCCTCGATCGTCAATAATCCGAATTCTCACTGTACTTTCTAGCGTTGGAATGTAGCCTTGTCGATAGAGAGTGCCTGGTGCAAGCGCGCGCCATTCATCTCCAATCACTAAGAATTTTCGCTCAATTTCGATTCCCATCACTTAGCTCGCCTGTTGATCTAAAAATAAGAAAGCATCGACTTCTGCCCCGGTCGGTTGAGCGGCGATCGCGCCTGCTTTTAAGGTCGTTAACGCACCCGCAGCACTGGCATATTTGACAATATGTTCTGCATCATGGTTAATTTCAGACAGTTGGTGCTGGCAGAGTTGATGCACAAATCCAGCTAAGAAGCTATCGCCTGCGCCTGTTGTGTCTTCAACGTCGATCGAGAAAGCTGGAATCTTTCCTTCTCGCTGATTGAGGCAGTAGCTACATCCTTTTTCGCCTGCGGTTACTAGCACGCCTTCTAGGGATTCGACGCGATGGGCAATCACACCCGGATCAGTTGTATCAAATAACCATGCAGCTTCTTCTTCTGCCATTTTGAGAAAATCTGCCCGCTTGATTAAGTCATGAATCAGTGCAGGTGCAATGTTCTGGTCTTTCCAAAACACAGGTCGCCAATTGACATCTAAGACGACTTTGACAAAAAACTGTTCGGCAAGTTGTAAAGCCCGCTCGATCGCGACTCGACTGCGCGGATAAGCCATCAATAAAGTTCCAAGCACCAGATAATCTGCATGTTGAAACAATTCGACAGGAATGAGATTGCCTTGAAGTTGTGTATCTGCAAATTCGCTTGTATCGCGGTTCTCGCCGAACGCGACGAAACTACGATCGTTGGTTTGTGATCGCAACACCAGGACTGTCCGAGTTGGAGCAGGATAGATTTGCACACCGCTCGTATCGACTTTGAGCGTATTGAGTAACTCGGTCAGCGATCGACCTAAGTCATCATCTCCAACGGCTCCAACGAATGCGCTGGGTGTGCCAAGTTTAGTTAAGGCACAGGCGACATTGGCAGGAGCACCACCCGGATAATCTGTCCAAGTGGTGACTGCTTCGAGGGGGAGTCCTGGCTGGTTGGAAATGCGATCGAAGAGAATTTCGCCGAGACAGATAACACGCGGGTGCATTACAGGCTTCAGGTTAAATGTGTGTTCTCATAGTGTATGAGCGGGGGAGGCTTCAAAACCTAAAGAATGTTGAACTTGACAGAAAAAGTCGCCTTCAGATTGGTCAACCTCAACGGATGAGTGATCCCACAGATTTAGACTAAATTTCCCGATCTGGTGTTGAATGACGAGAATGGGGTGAAGATAAATGTGTTTTTGCTCGCCCTTGTCCCTACCCCCAGAATGCATCCCTTATGAAACTGAATCGCCCCAAGCGAATCTTAGCGAAAAGCTTGATTCTGTCTCTGTTGAGCCTTGTTTTGATCGTAACGTTCGACTGGCAAGGAGCCTCGATCGCGGCCCAACCTGCCGAACTCATCGCTAGCGATCGCACCGGGCAAATCAATGTCCGAACTCGCCCTTCGACTTCTGCGACTCTCGCAGGCTTCGCTGTCGCAGGGGATGGGATTCAAATTCTTGACCAAATTCAAGGCAGAGATGGCTACACCTGGTACAGAATGCAATCTAATCGCTCTGGCATCGAGGGCTGGGTTCGAGGCGATCTCGTTCGGATTCTCGCTGCATCTTCACAGCCCAGAGCCAATCTCAGCCGAACAGCACCGCTCCCATCTCCAACTCAATCTGCGAATTGCGCCCCTGTCTATCCCGTTCCGATCCCAGTCATTAATCAAGGCTTTGGACAAGTTCCCGATTCGTTTAATCTAGGTCAAACTCGGTTACATACGGGTGTAGATTTCGACGGAAGAATTGGTGATCCAATTAATAGCCCAGTTTGCGGTGTTGTGTTCTATGTTGGTCGCGAACAAGATGAAACGAGCTATGAATGGGGCTATGGATGGCATATCAAGATCCGTGATCAGCAGGGGCAAATTCACCTGCTAGCCCACATCAGTAAAGCTTATGTTAAACCCGGTCAAACTGTGAACCCCGGTCAACGAATTGCTGACATTGGCAATAATGGAAATTCAACTGGGCCACATCTGCACTATGAGATTCGCCAAGGTGCAGATGATCATACTTACGCTGTCGATCCAATGCCTTTTCTCGATCGTGTAACTAGCATGACGGACTCTGAACATCAGAGTATGCGATCGCCCTTACGCTTTTAACGCAAAAATTCAGGAGCAATTGCTCCTGAATCTCCTATTACTAGAACGAACTACTGAGCATACGCTGCCGAGAACCATCCTCCGTCGGGTAATTGATACCAACCTCCCGACTGACGCACGACTCGTACAGTTTCACCTGCATTCAGCGGTCTGCCATTCAAGCTATAGTTCACCCCAGGGCCATTCCGGACGTTTACCCAAGTAGTCGCTCTTACAGTTCGATTGATGGGCGTTCCGCCGCTGATAGGGCTTCCACCACCGCCAACTCCGCCAGAACTGCCGCCAGAACCCGTCGTTGTATACGCTGCCGAGAACCATCCTCCGTCGGGCAACTGATACCAACCTCCCGACTGACGCACGACTCGCACGGTTTCACCCGGATAAAGTGGTCTGCCGTTCAAGCTATACCCTGTTCCAGGACCGTTCCGAACGTTGACTGTCGTTGTCGTAGTTACTCTGGTTGTAATTGCGCTACCACCGCCGCCAACTCCGCCAGAACTGCCACCAGAACCCGTCGTTGTATACGCTGCCGAGAACCATCCTCCGTCGGGTAATTGATACCAACCTCCCGACTGACGCACGACTCGCACGGTTTCACCCGGATAAAGTGGTCTGCCGTTCAAGCTATACCCTGTTCCAGGACCGTTCCGAACGTTGACTGTCGTTGTCGTAGTTACTCTGGTTGTAATTGCGCTACCACCGCCGCCAACTCCGCCAGAACTGCCGCCAGAACCCGTCGTTGTATACGCTGCTGAGAACCATCCGCCATCGGGTAATTGATACCATCCTCCTGACTGCTGGACAACGCGCACAGTTTCGCCCGGATAAAGTGGTCTGCCGTTTAAGCTATATCCCGTTCCAGGGCCGTTCCGAACGTTTAGGGCAGAAATTCCGCTGCTCACTCTAACATATTGCGCAGCTTGAGCAGATGGAACATGAGTGATTAAGGTTGATGCAGCGAGTACAAGACCTGCAAGACTGAGCCAAGCAGAACTCGGAAGGATCAATCCTAGTTTTTTCAGTGATCGTGTAATTCGAGCTATTTTTGATTCTGGTTGAGCGGATACTGCGTGGAGCGGAGCTTGTGCGGCTTCAGTACGTCCAGTTGTTTCCATAATCCCCCTGATTTTTGATGTACAAGGCTTTTACTGTTGAATCCTGAGTCAGAATCGAATGAAAGTGACAAGCTAGTCTCTCCCAGCAGGTTTACTAAGATACAAACTTACTTATTCGACTACTGAGCTTTTGAAAAATCTGCTCTCAGGTTGTGCTCAGAGCAATGAATCTACCATAGTTGCTTATTTAAGCGCATTTGTTAGAGCTAGAAGGAATCTGAAACATTTCTTTGCCAGATGAATTACTTCTTTGTCGTGCAGCTAAGAAGTAATTCATCTAGTAGATAGGCTTGTTAGAGGCTCGTTCAAGTTACGCAATTGAAGTATCTGATGTACCTCGCTCAATAAACTTAGAATCGACGAATGTACGATTACAAAAATCATGAAGAAATATAAGATCGAGCAGTTAGCTTAGATACGAATGAAAGATACAGATTGACTTGCAGATAGATAAGATTTCTAAGCCGGGAGCAGTTTGCTGGCAAAGAGCGCGATCGCACATTCATCATCTACTGAGCTAACTGCGATCGCACTCTACTATCTACTAAGCTAAATGTTCCATTTTGGAGGACTTGAAAGTTCAAAGATTCCTCAAAATTCGAGAATTCTCGAATTTTCAAAGTCCCCAAGGTAAACTGTGGAGCACGATTAACTTTTGTATTGCAGATTCATTTGGAACTACTCCATCAGATTCGCACAGTTAGGTTGCCTTGTAATTTTTAACACGATTGCCTTCCGCAACCCCTAAAACTTTTGCTATCCAAGGCGGCGGAGCCGTTGCAATGACGGTTTGTAAATCAGCGAGAATCGCTCTTGCTTCACCGCCTTCAATCATCTTCATGGGATAAATAGCGGCTTGCACAACCTTGGCAGCAGCAGGGCCACCGATTGAGACAATATACACAACCTGGCAATCTCGAATCAGATTGATGCGAAATCCATTGCGATCGTCGGATAGATCAG
>VFQU01001930.1_pt1 | contig 10857 bp, 12 predicted proteins | sample 3512311 | NCBI WGS metagenome assembly VFQU01 (sample SAMN10412377, study PRJNA504923) | tailings metagenome | isolation source: Relicate 3 Philex TSF3 active mining site | place: Philippines: Tuba, Benguet | collected 2017-08-29 | reverse complement strand
AAACTCTTCGGGAATGGTCAGGCCGAACACGCCGAGGTCGCCCAGCTCCTTGACCAGCGCCAGCGGGATCAGCTGGTCGTCGAGGTGCCACTGGTGAGCAAAGGGGACGACCTTCTCCTCGGCGAAGGCGTGGAACTGGTCGCGGATCATCTCGAACGTTTCGTCGAGCCCGGTGTTCTCGACGGTCGCCTTTCCACGTGCGTCCGCGACCAGCCGGGCGACGCGGCTCTTGACCGCCTGGCCGCCACCCTCGGCGGCAAGCCGGGCGAGCGCAGGCGCAGCCAGACGAGCGAGCACAGCGGTGTCGGAGGTCAGTTCCGCCGGCCGGATGATCTCGCCCTGGTTCATAGGCACGCCGCCGGACAGCTGGGCGGCGTATTCGGCGAAGAGAAGCTGCGCCAGCAGGCTCTCGGTCTCGCCAAGCCGTCCGTCGGCCTGCAGCGCGCGGGCCCAGCCCGCCACCTGCGTCATCAACTCGGCATAGGAGGCATACCACCCGTAGCCATGGACGACATGCTGCTCGGCGTCGGCCAGCTTGCGGTCGATGCGACCGCCGGCCGAGATCCGGCCCTTTACCGCGGCCTTGGCCTCCGCGACGAAGGCCTGCGCGGCGGCCGCGGCTTCGTCGAGCAGGCCGGTCAGGCCGTCAAGCACCAGGGCATCGGTCGTCTCGGAAGCGGCGGCGGTCATGACGGAACGATCTCCCCGGAAATCTTGTGCGGCGCACTATAGGTATTTCGCAAATGCACACAACACAGGCTCGGAGCGCATTTTTTTGCCGTGTCCCAGGGGTACGCAAGGGTCCAGGCGAGGCTGTAGGCCGCTGCCCGCTAGCCGGACCCAGGACCGGGTCAGCCCAGGATCGCCCGGGCCTCGGCTTCATCGCGCCGGATCTGGTCGACCATGGCGTCGATCGACGGGAACTTCTCTTCCGGCCGAAGGAAGGCGACCAGCTCGGTCTCGATGACTTGGCCGTAGAGGTCCTCGTCGAAGTCGAAGATCCAGACCTCGAGACGGGTATCGACCTCACCCGTCGTGGGATTGTTGCCGATATTGGCCACCCCGGGCAGGAGGCGACCGTCGGGCAGGCGCGTCCGCGTGGCGTAGACGCCGAGGCGCGGGGTGACATAATCCGCCATGAAGACGTTGGCCGTCGGAAAGCCCAGCTGCCGGCCAAGTTGCTGGCCTCGCCGCACCACGCCCTCGATGGCGAAGGGCCGACCAAGGATGGCTGCCGCGTCCTCCGGCCGACCGTCCCGCAAGGCTGCGCGGACGCCGGTGGACGAGAACTTTTCACCCTCGTCGCCGACGGCCTCGGCGACCGACACACCGAAGCCGAACTCGCGGCCATAGGCGGCCATCAGTTCGGGACTGCCTGTGCGCCCCTTGCCGAACGAGATGTCGAACCCGACCGCGACATGGGCCACACGGAGGCCTTCGTGGAGAACGACGCGGGCGAAATCGCGGTCCGAGAAGTTGGCCATCTCGAAGTCGAAGTTGAGAACGTAGAAGTTCTCGACCCCCAGCGCCTCGAGCGCCCGCGCCTGCTGCTCCAGAGTCATCAGCCGGAATGAGGGCTCGTCCGGCTGGAACAGCCTGCGCGGGTGCGGGTCGAAGGTGATCACCCCGAGCGGCGCCCCGGTCTTCCGCGCCGCGCGGGCGGCAAGGCCGATGACCGCCTGGTGGCCGAGGTGAACCCCGTCGAAGTTGCCGAGCGCGACCGCTGCTCCGCGGTCGGCGGACGCCAGGTTCTTCCAGCCGTGGATAACGCGCAGGGTCAAGGCTCAGCCGTTCTTGCGCGGGACCATGATCAGCGCCTCGCCGGTCAGGACGGCCTTGCCGCCAACCTCGCAGACGGTCTCGATCGTCACCCGGGCCTTGTCGGCATCGATGGCGGTGATGGTCGCGCGCGCAGTGACCTGATCGCCGATCTTCACCGGCCGACGGAAGCTGAGTTGCTGCGACATGTAGATGGCGCCGGGCCCCGGCAGGCGGGTGCCGATAACGGCCGAGATGTAGCCGGCCGAAAGCATGCCATGGGCGATGCGGGTCTTGAACGGCGTGCCGGCGGCATAGGCCTCGTCCAGATGGACCGGGTTATTGTCGCCGGTCACCTCGGCGAACTGGACGATGGCCGCCTCGTCCACCGTGCGCGTCAGCTCGGCGCTCTGCCCCACGCTGAGATCCTCGAGAAACAGTCCCTGCATGATCCCCTCCGTTGAACGCTACCAGACCAGGTCGGCCATGGCATGGGCGGCTGTGACGCCCTCCTCGGCCAGCAGAACCTCGACCCTCGCGGCGTCCAGCGCGCCATCGGGACCCAGGGCCTTTTCGCCATGAATGCCCTTGGCGATGAACAGGCAGTCGAGCCCCTGGTCCAGGGCGCCCTTCACGTCCGTGATGACGCCATCGCCGATACAGAGGACGCGGGCGCGGTCGACTGGCCGTCCCATGAGCCCTTCGGCCTCGACGAGGCTAAGGTCATAGATCGGCGCGAAGGGCTTGCCGGCCATGACGACCTCTCCGCCAAGCTGGGCGTAGAGGTCGGCGAGCGCGCCGCCGCAATAGATCAGCCGATCGCCACGCTGAACCACATGGTCCGGGTTGGCGCAGACCAGAGGCAGTCCGCGCGCCGCGGCGACCGCCAGGCGCTCGCGATAGTGTTCGGGCGTCTCGGTTTCGTCGTCTTCGGGGCCTGTCACCGAAACGAAGGCAGCGGCCTCCGGGCCCGCGAATGTCAGGCCAAGGCCCTCGTAGAGCGGCCAGTCCCTGTCGGGACCGATGCGCCAGGCAGGGCCCGGCGAGCGTTCTGCAAGCACGGCGCGGGTCGCGTCGCCCGAGGTGACGAACGCGCTCCAGGCTTCGCGCGGGACCTTCAGCCCGTCGAGTTGGGCGACAACGTCGACCGAGGGCCGGGGAGAGTTGGAGATCAGCACGACCGGTCCGACCTCGGCCCGCCAGCGGGCAAGCGCCTCGCAGGCGCCCGGAAAGCTCTCCCGGCCATTGTGGATGACGCCCCAGACGTCGCAAAGCAGGACGTCGTAGCGGTCACGGAGGGCGGAAAGGCCAGCAGGCAGGTCGGTCATGGCCGCCGTGGCGTAGAGGGCCAGCGCGGCTGCGTCAATTGGCGGGCCTCCGAGCCGCGGGGCGGTCCCCTCTCCCCGGCAGGAACAGGCTTGCAACGTCGCGCCTGCGAGCGGCTTTAATGATGGGGCCCAAACCAGCCGCAACGGAGCCAAACGATGAGCCGTGTCACCTATGAGATCGTCGAGCATGACGGAGGCTGGGCCTATCGCGTCGGCGCCACTTACTCCGAGACCTTCCCCGATCACAACGCGGCCCTGCGCGCCGCCAAACGCGCAGCCGTGGAACAGCAGCGCCCGGGCGAGACCACGGGCATCGAGTACGAAGATGAACACGGACGCTGGCGCACCGAGCTGGCTTCCGGCCAGGACCGCCCCCGCACGTCTGTCGAGGGCTGAGTCCGGCGCGGCCGGGCGCTTGCGCAGACGAATGCCAGCGACGATCTAGGGCAGGATGACCAAGCGGCCCTCCCCTCGCGCCCGCACGCTTCGATCGCGCCTCGGCGAGCACGCGGGCGATATGGCGGACAGCCTGTTCCGGCTGGCGGGAACGCTGGTCCAACTCGGCTGGGACGTGGCGGGCGAGGCCCGACGCCAGGCGCGTCGCATTCCCCCTGTGGCGGCGCTGGCTTTCGCCGCGCTGGCCGCCGCGGCATGGCGCGGCGGGCGCAGGCGCTGAGCGGAACACTTCGGTTGGCGGGAAAGATTCCGCCCGCGCGCAACGCCGCGCGAGCGGAATCCGTCTGGATCGGATGATGGCGTCGGGTCCCTCACCCGGAAGCCACCCTAACAGCCTGGAGCCGCGTCGCATGCCCCAAAAGCGGGGTTGACCTGGGTCAACGCGCCGTGCCGCCGGCGACGCGATAGTCGGCCTCGACGGAGAGGCCCATGACCCCGCGACGCATCCTGATCATCAACGGCCACCCGGACGCGAGACCGGAACGGCTCTGCGCCGCGCTGGCGGGCGCCTACGCCGCAGGCGCGCGCGCCGCCGGCCATGAGGTTCAAAGCCTGTCGGTCGGCGATATCCCCGTCGCCATGCTGGAGGACGCGACCGACTTCGCCACGCCCCCGACCGAGCCGGCGATCCTCGAAGCACGCGAAGCGATCGCCTGGGCCGACCATCTGATGCTGGTCTTCCCGCTCTGGCTGGGCGCGACACCGGCCAGGCTCAAGGCCTTCCTCGAGCAGGTCTTTCGGGCCGGGTTCGGATTCTCGCTGGCCGGCGGACCACTGAACCACGGCCTGAAGGGCAAATCGCTGCGCGTGGTGGTCACCATGGGCATGCCCGGCGCCCTGTTCCGCCTTGTCTTCGGGGCGCACGGTCTGCTCAGCCTGGAACAGGGTGTCTTCGGCCTGACCGGCGTGTCGCCGGTCCGTCACACCATCCTGGGCGGGGTCGAGGCGGTGGGCGCTGATCGCCGCCGACGCTGGCTGGCGTTGATGCAGCGATACGGACGCGAGGCCAGATAGCCCCGCGCCCGGAGGCTTCAGCCGATGTCCTTGTGGTCGCCCGCCTCGGCTGCGGCGGGGTCCATCCAGACGATCTCCCAGACGTGGCCGTCGAGATCCAGGAAGCTGTCGCCATACATGAAGCCGTAGTCCTGCACCGGCATCCATTCCTGGCCGCCGGCGGCGAGCGCCTTGGCCTTCAGCGCCTGGACGGCCTCCTTGCTGTCGCACGACAGGGCGATCAGCACCTCCTTGTCGCGACTGTTGTCGACGAGGTCGTGTTTGACGAAGGAGCGGAAGCGATCCTTCTCCAGCAGCATGGCGAAGATGTTCTCCTCGATCATCAGGCAGAGCGTGTCGTCGCTGCAGAAGGTCTCGTTGAAGCCGAAGCCCAGCGAAGACCAGAAGGCGCGAGCCGCGCTCACGCTGGTGATCGGCAGGTTGACGAAGATCATGCGCATGTCGGTGTTCCGTTCGTGTCTGTCGCCCAAAGGACGATGCCGGACCGCCCGGCCCGACATCGCTCCGCGGGAAAATCTCAGCCTGCAGCGCTGGCGATCAGGCGCGCGTAGAAGACCGTCATCCGCGCCAGGTTGGGCAGCGTCATGTGCTCGTTCGTCCCGTGGATCATCGTGAACTCCCGCATCGAGGCGCGGATCGGCTGGAAGCGATAGACATTGTCGGCCACCGGCACGAGATAGCGGCTGTCGGTGCCGGCGGTGACGAGACCGGGCACGACCGGGATGGACCCGCCTTCCGAAGCCAGGGCCGAGAGCAGTCGCCAGCTCTCCGACGAGGTCGACGACACCGGCGAGGGGTTGTTGGGCGTGCGCTCCCAGCTCAGTTCGACATCGAGACCCTTCACCGCCGCCTTGGCGCGCGCCATGACGTCCTCATGCGTCTGCCCCGGAGCGATGCGGTAGTTGATCCAGGCCGTGGCGTCCTGGGGCAGGACATTCTCCTTGGGGCTGCCCTTGAGCATGGTCGGGGCGATGGTGGTGTGCAGGGTCGCCGCGCCCGCCGGGGTGGAGGCCATCTGCTTCTTCAGAAGCGGTCCGAAGAGCCACTGGTTGGCGACAGCCATCCGCGTGAGGAACGAGCCTTGCGGCGCCAGCCCGCGGACCATGTCGGCGCCGGGACCGTCGAATTTCAACGGGAACGGCGAGCCGGTGATGGCTGTGATGGCGCTGGCCAGCACCTGGACGCCGGTCTCGGCGGGCGGCGCGGACGAATGGCCGCCCGGCGCCCGGGCGACGACCTTGAGTGTCGCATAGCCCTTCTCCGCAACGCCAATGACGGCGGCGGGCGATCCGGTGACCGGATTGTCGGCGACCACGGCCATGCCCTCGTCCAGAACGAATTCGGCCTTCAGGCCACGGGACTTCATCAGGGCGGCGGCGGCCTGGGCCCCGGTCCCGCCGACTTCCTCATCGTGGCCGCTGACGATGATTACCGTGCGACGCGGCTTGAAGCCGCTGGCGACCAGCGCCTCGACCCCCTCGAAGATTGCGACCAGCGAGCCCTTGTCATCGATCGACCCGCGCCCCCAGACCGCGTCCTCGGCGATGATCCCGTCGAACGGCGGGTGCTTCCAGTCGCCCTCGGTGCCGGCGGTGACCGGGACGACGTCCTGGTGGGCCATCAGCACGATCGGGCGAAGGGCGGGGTCAGACCCCTGCCAGGTGTAGAAGAGCGTCTTGCCGCCGATGATCTCGCGGGTCATCGCCGCGTGCGCAGCCGGGTAGGTGCTCGCCAACCAGGCGTGGAGCCGGTCCCATTCCGCCAGGTCGTTCTCCGCGGCGTCCTGGTGGGAGATGGTCTTGAAGCGGATCGCCTCCGACAGGCGCTGGCCGGCCCTCGCCTGATCGATCGGCGGCGCTTCGGCCAGCCGAACGGCGGTGACATCCACCGCTGTTGCAGGCCGGTAGGTGAAAGTCCGCGCCAGCACGACCGTGACCAGCACCGCCAATACAGCGACCGCACCCAGTGCGACCTTCCCAGCAAACTTCATTCCGCCCTCCCCGGCCGATTGCCGAAGCCTAGAAGCCGGCGGTCGTGCTGTCACCCCGGGGCGGCGACTACTGGCGGGCGAGTTCGATCAGCCGCATTGTGGATGAGCGAGTGGGAGAGAAGGCATGCGGGCGATGTTTCGGGCGACGCTGATCGGCCTTGGCGTTGCAGCCCTGGCTACCGGAGCGCATGCGCGCGACTGGGACTGCACGGGCGAGACCGTCGATGTTCCCGGGACCATGACGGTCGTGCTGACCGTCGATGACGCCGGCCGGCCACGGGGGATCAGAGCCTCCCTGTGGCTGGGCGCCTCCACCATGCCCGGCGTCAGCGTGCGTTACCGGGTGGCCAACGCGAGCAGCGCCCAGCTCTTGGGCGTCGAAACGCTCATCGTCAGTGCGTTGGTCCAGACCAATCCCCCGCCCAAGGCGATGACGGCGACGATCAAGCTGGGAATCGACGACAGGGTCTGGACGCGCCCCTGGAACCTCTACGCCCGGTGGCGCAGGGGAGAAGCGGGCCCCGGCCACAACGCCATCGCCTTCCATGGCGCTGTTCCCTTCGAGACCGAAGCCTCCGGAGTGGACGCCGCGCTCAAGAATGGGCGAAGACTGGCGATAAGCATCGAGGGCGATGACGGCAGTTTGCTGGGTCGACGCGAGTTCGCCCTGGCCCCGCCCCGGGAAATCCAGGACATGGCCGAAGTCGCTCACGCGCGGGCGCTGAGGGCGGCAACGGACCCGCAGAAGAACTGCAGACCAGCCACGACCTGAACAGCTCCAGGCCAAGGCAGTTCTGTATCCGCCGCCCCCGCCAGCCCTCGCCCCGCTTGACTCGTCTCCGACCCTCCCGCAGTTATCGCCCGCTCTCGCGGGAGACGTCGGGATTCTTGTTCCCGAGGCCGAAGGCGCAACCGCCCCGGAAACGCTCAGGCAAAAGGACCGCGCGAGCAGACAAACGCTGGAAAGAGCCGCCGCAAGCGGTTCGCCGAAGGAGCAAGGCGCGCCCAGGTTCGGAGCCGCCGAAATCTCTCAGGCCCAAGGACAGCGGGGGCGGAACGTCCGGCGATCTCGCCGCGCGTTTCCGTATCGACCCCGGAGGCCAGCGTGTCGGACCAGGAACTCAAGAAGACCCCGCTCTATGATGCGCACGTGGCTGCCGGCGCGCGCATGGTGCCGTTCGCCGGCTATTCCATGCCGGTGCAGTACCGCGATGGGGTGCTGAAGGAGCATCTATGGACCCGCGAGAGCGCCGGTCTGTTCGATGTCAGCCACATGGGCCAGGCCCGGCTGCGCGGCGTCTCGCCGCTTTCGGCGTTCGAGGAGGTGACTCCCGGCGACTTCATCGGCCTGCAGCCCGGCAAGCAGCGCTATTCACTGCTGCTGAACAAGAAGGGCGGCATCGTCGATGACCTGATGGCCGCCCGGCCGGACGACGACGGCCTGTTCGTGGTGGTCAACGGCGCCTGCAAGGACGGCGACTTCAAGTTCATCGATGATGAGCTGGCCGGTCAGGTGCGGATCGAACGGCTCGAAGACCGCGCCCTGCTGGCGCTGCAGGGCCCCAAGGCCGCCGCTGTGCTCGCCGAGCATGCCCCGGAAGCCGCCGGGATGGTGTTCATGGAATGCCGCGCCATGATGGCCTTTGGCTTCCCCGCCATCGTCAGCCGCTCGGGCTACACGGGCGAGGACGGCTACGAGATCTCGATCCCGGCGGATGCGGCGGAGGGGGTGTGGAACACCCTGCTGGCTGACGAGCGCGTGCGTCCCATTGGCCTTGGCGCGCGCGACTCCCTGCGGCTGGAAGCAGGACTGCCTTTGTACGGCCACGACGTTGACGAGACCGTCAGCCCGGTCGAGGCCGCCCTCACCTTCGCGGTCAGCAAGAAGCGGCGCGACGCCGGCGACTTCCCGGGCGCCTCGCGCATCACCCGCGAACTGGCCGAAGGCCCGGCCCGTATCCGCGTCGGTCTGAAAATCCTTGAGGGCGCCCCGGCCCGCGAAGGTGCGGAGATCGCCGACGCGGACGGCCAGGTGATCGGCAAGGTGACCTCCGGCGGCTTCGCGCCCAGCCTCGGCTGCGCCATCGCCATGGGCTTTGTCCCGCCCGCGCACGCCGCGATCGGCACGGCGCTGAAAGTCATCGTGCGGGGCAAGGCGGGGGCGGCGGAGGTCGTCGCCATGCCGTTCGTCCCAAACCGTTACGTCCGCAAGCTCTAGGGAAGGAAACCCCATGCGGTTCACCAAGGATCATGAATGGGTGGTCGTCGAGAACGGCGTCGCCACCGTCGGCATCACCGCCTATGCCGCCGAGCAGCTTGGCGACGTCGTGTTCGTCGAGACCCCGGAGGTCGGCAAGACCGTAGGCCAGGGCGACAGCTTCGCCGTGGTCGAGAGCGTCAAGGCGGCCAGCGATGTCTACGCCCCGGTCTCCGGCGAGGTCGTCGAGGCCAACGCCGGCCTGACCGACGCCCCGGAGACGGTCAACGCCGCACCCGAGGCCGCCGGCTGGTTCGCCAAGGTGAAACTCAGCGACCCCTCGCAGGTCGACGCCCTGATGGATCGCGCCGCCTACGAAGACTACCTGGCCACGCTCTGACTGCATGGCCTGGGAGGTGTTGCTCATCGAATCCGACAACTCGCCGTCCGCCGAGGACTACGAGGCGGTGGCCGACTCGGGTTTGCAGCGGATCGGGGCGACCGGCTCGATCGCGAGCGGCGACGCCCACACGCGGGATGGGTTCTATCTGAACTTCGATACCCATGGCGGCCAGGGCGGAATGTTCCGGTTGCGCGAGTTCTCACCCGGGATCGCCGAGGCCATCTTCGTGATCGCCGAAGATACGCAGAGCTTCATCGTCAACACGACAGGTGGTGCAATTTATCGCACGCCCGGGAACACCGACATTGCTACTGGCGAGGAGTTCAACGCCACGGCCGTGGCTTCGCCCGCAGAGCTCGAGAGACTCCTTCAGGCGGGGTATGAAAGCGCTTCGGCCTACAGCCAGCAAGTGCAGCAGATACCCTCCGGCGAACCCGATCCACCCACACCCCTGCGCCGTCTGTTCGGCGTCCTCTTCGGCAAGGCCCCCTAGATGCGCTACCTCCCCCTGACCCCCGAGGACCGCAAGGTCATGCTGGGCGCCATTGGCGCGACCGGCATTGATGAGCTGTTCGTCGATGTGCCGCGATCGGCTGTGCTGGACGGGCCGGTCGATCTGCCCGGTTTCGCCGGCGAGATGGAGGTCGAGCGCGAACTGGCCGGACTGGCGGCGATGAACCGGCCGGCGGGAGCGGGCCCCTTCTTCTGCGGCGCCGGCGCCTATCGCCACCATGTGCCGGCCAGCGTCGACCACATCATCCAGCGGTCCGAGTTCCTGACCAGCTACACGCCCTATCAGCCCGAGATCGCCCAGGGCACGCTGCAGGTCCTGTTCGAGTTCCAGACACAGGTCGCGGCCCTGACCGGGATGGATCTGGCCAACGCCAGCCTCTACGACGGCTCCACCGCCGCTGGCGAGGCGGTGATGATGGCCTCGCGGGTGACGCGCCGGAACAAGGCGGTGATGTCCGGCGGGCTGCATCCGCAGTACGCCCGCAGCATCGAGACCCTGGTGCATGTGGCGGGCGTCGCCACCACCCGGATGCCGGTCGCCGTCGATGCAGAGGCGGCCGTGATCGAGGCCATCGACAGCGACACCGCCTGTGTCGTCGTCCAGACGCCCAACGTGTTCGGCACGGCCACGGACGTCACCCGTATCGCCGAGGCGGCGCACGCGGCCGGCGCCCTGCTGATCGTGGTGACCACCGAGGCGGTGTCCCTGGGCCTGCTCAAGTCGCCGGGCGAGATGGGGGCAGACATCGTCGCCGCCGAGGGCCAGTCGATCGGCAACGCCCTGAACTTCGGCGGTCCCTATGTCGGGCTCTTCGCCTTCCGTGAGAAGCTGGTGCGCCAGGCGCCGGGACGCCTGTGCGGCGAGACGGTCGATGCCGACGGCCGGCGAGGCTTCGTCCTGACTCTCTCGACCCGCGAACAGCACATCCGCCGCGACAAGGCGACTTCCAACATCTGCACCAACAGCGGCCTCTGCGCCCTGGCCTTCACGATCCACATGTCGCTGCTGGGCGAAACGGGCCTGCGCCGGCTGGCGGCGATCAATCACGCCCAGGCTCGCAAGACCCGCGACGCCCTGGCGTCCGTGGCCGGTGTCGAGGTGCTGACGCCGCGCTTCTTCAACGAGTTCGCTGTCCGCCTGCCCAAGCCCGCCGCCGAGGTGGTCGAGGCCCTGGCGGCGCGCGGCGTGCTGGGCGGG
>VFQU01001929.1_pt1 | contig 10859 bp, 9 predicted proteins | sample 3512311 | NCBI WGS metagenome assembly VFQU01 (sample SAMN10412377, study PRJNA504923) | tailings metagenome | isolation source: Relicate 3 Philex TSF3 active mining site | place: Philippines: Tuba, Benguet | collected 2017-08-29 | reverse complement strand
TCTTGTGCGGATAGGCCTGGTGGCCGACGTCCCAGATCAGGCGGTCGTTCGGCGTATCAAAAACGTGATGGAGGGCCACCGTGAGTTCGATCACCCCGAGTCCCGCCCCCAAATGGCCGCCGGTCACCGCGACCGCATCGATGGTCTCCCGGCGCAGCTCCTCGGCAACCTGCGCAAGCTGGCTCTCGGTGAGCCGCCGGAGGTCGGCCGGGTTGCGGATCTGGTCGAGAAGAGGCGTCCTGGACGTATTCGACACCGAAATCTCCGCGGCATTCCGGGGCTGTTGCAGCCCCCGGCGCCGCCCCTTTGAAAGCCAAGCCTTACAACAGGTGGCTGCCGTGGCGCAAATTGTCGGGGTTCAGGTTCCCGGCCCGCGCGGCGCCGGAACCGCCGCCCCGTTTGCTTCTATAATGCCGCTCTCTTCGACTTGGGGGCGGGCCGGTCCGCGGCCGCGTCGGGCTCTTTTGGGAACAGACGAATGAACCGCGTGGTCGAGACCGTGCGCATGTTTCTTGCGCTGGCGATGCCTTACTTCCGTTCCGAGGACCGGCTGAAGGCGCGGCTGCTGCTCTTCGCGGTGGTCGCAGCCGAGCTCGGACTCGTCTTCGTCGCGGTGCAGGTCACGCACTGGAACGCGCGCTTCTTCAATGCGCTCGAGGCCAAGAACTGGGCGGCATTCCAGGACGAGCTGTTGGTGTTCGCGCTGATTGCGGTGGGCGCGGTCGCCGTCGACATGTCGCGTTATTATTTCGGCCAGACCCTGCAGATCCGCTGGCGGCGCTGGATCACCGAAAACTACGTGTCGGTCTGGATGGCGCAGGGACGGCACTATCGCGTGCGATTCGTCGACACCACGATCGACAACATCCACCTTCGTATCGCCAACGACGTCTACCTGTTCCTGCAACGCACGCACGAACTCGGCACCGGCCTGTTGAGCAGCGTCGTCGCGCTTGTGTCGTTCGCCTATATCCTCTGGGGGCTTTCCGCGCGCACGCCGTTGCCGCTGTTCGGCGTCGACTTCTCGTTTCCCGGCTACCTGATCGCCGCTGCGCTGCTTTACGCCGGCATCGGCACGCTGATCGCGCACTGGATCGGCTGGCCGCTGATCGGTCTCAACTTCAACCAGCAGCGCTACGAGTCGGACTTTCGGTTCGCCATCGTGCGCGCTGCCGACCATTCCGAGCCGGTTGCACTCATGCGCGGCGAGGCGGTGGAGCGCGCGGAGCTCGGCCGCCGCTTCGCAAGCCTGGTGCGCAACTGGCGCAACCTCGTGGCCTGCCAGACCCGGCTGACCGGATTCACCGGCGCTTACGGCCACGTCTCGACGCTGGTGCCGACGCTGATCGTGAGTCCTGCCTATCTCACCGGAGCGATACCGCTGGGTTCGCTGATCCAGTCGGCGCTCGCGTTTCAGCGCGTGGAGGCGGGGTTCGCATTCGTGGTCAGCGCCTACGCGAAGCTCGCCGAATGGAAGGCGATCATGGACCGGCTGGCGCAGCTCGAGGCGGCGATGGCTGCGGTCGATGCCCAGCGCGCGCGCGGCGACGGCGTCGTGGTGGCGGCCGACTCGGGCGCAGATCTGCAGGTGAAGGGGCTCGCTCTCGAATTGCCGAACGGCTCGTCATTCGCCCAGGTGCCGGCGCTCGATGCCTCGCCCGGCGAGCGCGTGCTGATCACCGGCCCTTCGGGCGCCGGGAAGTCGAGCTTGTTCCGCGCCATTATGGGCCTCTGGCCGCCGGGCCGCGGCCGGGTGGTCCTGCCGCACGATGGCGATGTCCTGGCGATGCCGCAGCGGCCTTACTTCCCCCTCGGAACCCTGCGCCAAGCGGTTGCCTATCCCACGCCTTCGGAGGACGTGCCGGAGGCCGACATGCGCGAAGCGCTGGCCGCGGTCGGGCTGGGGCATCTGACGCCGCGGCTCGACGAGGAGGCGGACTGGAGCGTGATGCTTTCGGGGGGCGAGCAGCAGCGGGTGGCTTTCGCGCGTGTGCTGCTGCGCAAGCCTGCCGCGGTGCTGTTTGACGAGCCGGTGGCGGCGCTCGACGATGCCGCCGGCCGCGATCTCTATCGCCTGCTGCTCGACCGGCTGCCGCAGACCATCGTCATGTCGGTAGACCGGCGTGGCGTGCTGCGCGATTTCCACGGCCGGACGATCGAGATGTCGGGTCCGGGCCAAACATCCGCTGCGGGCGGCGGCCTGGCGCCGGCGCCCGCCTGACCGTCTTGACGTGCGGCCGGCCGCGCGGGAACTTTGCATTCGCCGGGGTTCGGGGCGTTCGACGGGACGGAACGGCATGAGAACTTTGCAAAGCGCAGCGGCGCTGGCGGTGGCTTGCGGATTTGCGGCATGGCTCGGGTGCGCGGATGCGGGAGTGGCACCGAAGGCCGGCGCACGATCGGCCGCGGCGGACGGGCTGGCCGGGAGCATCGGGCGCCGGGGCGGGGCGCATGTGTACGTGTTCCGCGGTTTCATGGGCATTTCGCCCGGTCTCGACGAGCTGGCCGCCAAACTTGCCGCACGCGGCGTGCCGACCACCTTCGGCGGCTCGGCGGCGCAGGCCGCAGCCGACTACCGCAGCGGCCGGGTGCGCTCGATCGTGGCGATGGGCCACTCGATGGGCGGGGCGGCGGCGCTGGAATTCGCCCGCGAGCTCGGCCGCTCGGGCATTCCGGTGCAGCTCGTCGTGACCTTCGATCCGGTTGGCGCGCAGTCCGTGCCGGGGAACGTACGGCGCGTCGTGAACTACTGGGTGCCGAACGGCATGGGCCGGGAGGTCGACGGCGCCTCTCGCGGCGCTGTGCGCAATGTCGCCGAGAACGACCCGCGGATCGGCCACGCCTCGATCGTGTTGTGGCGCGAGAACGAGGCCGCCAACCAGGTTCTGGCTGTCACCGGCGGGCGGACGATCCGGGTGCGCCGGCAGGCGCCGGCGCAGGGCGGCGGCGGCGAGGGGTCCTATCCGGCGTTCGAGGCCGGCCGGATCGAATGAGCGGCTGCCACCGCAGAATTTCCGCAATGGCGTGACGCACTGAGATAGAACAGCGGCCGGCAGCGGAGGGCGGGCGCCCGCGCGTGCCGGCGCAGCGGAGGAAGCCGATGCCTAAGATGAACTACTGGGCCGACAAGTGGGACCTGATCGAGGACGTCTGCCCCTGCGACGTTCATTTCAACGACTGGGCGGCCAAGCAGAAGCTGCGCAACAAGCAGATCTATCACTTCGGCACCGGCACTCACCACGTCATCGGCATCAAGCAAGCCGCGCGCAAGAACCGCGTGTTCGCGATCACCGCGTCGAAGGAGGAATATGAGGCCTACGTGGATCTCGTGACCGAGAACTCGGCGGTGGCCAAGTCCTATCTCGCCTACTTCGGCGACATCTATCTCACCAACGCCGCGCTCCTGCCGGAGTTCGACGTGGTGACGATGTTTCACCTGTGCGAATTCTTTCAGGAAAACACCGCGAGCAAGCAGTACGGCGGCCTGACCGATGCCAAGCTGCTCGACCTGTTCACCGCCAAGACGAAGAAGGGCGGCTATATCCTCTTCTATACGCGCTCGATGGCGTTCTACAAAGCAGGGCCGCTGATCGAGAAATGGGCGAAGAAGCAGCCGGTCAAGAAGGTCGGAGAGTTCAAGACGCTGCTGGTGTACAGGAAGCGGTGAGGGGGAGGCAAACGCCCCGCTACTTCGTATCGAGCGGCTCGGTACCCGACGGCTTGCCCGCGGCGTCGAGCGTGATCTTGGCCACGCGCATCTCCGCCTGCGACAGCAATTCCTCGCAGCGGCGCTTGAGCGCCTCGCCGCGTTCGTAGATGGCGACCGATTCCTCCAGCGCCACCTTGCCGTCCTCCAGCCGCTTGACGATCGACTCCAGCTCGTCGATCGCGGCCTCGAACGTCATCTTCTTCGGGTCGGCCTTGTCCGCCATGAGTGCTCCAGCGTTTTCCGCGCCTGCCGCCTATCCGCGCATCAGCGCGGTCACATGTGCCGCGGCCGATTGCGCCAGTCCCTGCAGATCGTAGCCGCCTTCGAGGATCGACACCACGCGCCCCTGCGCGGTGCGGGCGGCGACCTCCATCAGCTTCCGCGTGGCCCAGCCGAAGTCGTCCTCGACCAGTTGCAGATTGGCCAGCGGGTCGCGGCGGTGGGCATCGAAGCCTGCCGAAATCACGATCAGTTCGGCGCCGAAATTCGACAGCCTCGGCAGGATGCGGCTCTCGAACGCGTCGCGAAATTTCTCGCCGGCGTCGCCTGCGCGCAGCGGCGCGTTGACGATGTTGTCATGCGCGCCGCGCTCGGTCGCGGCCCCGGTGCCGGGATAGAGCGGCATCTCGTGGGTTGAGCAATACATCACCGAGGCGTCGTTCCAGAAGATTTCCTGCGAGCCGTTTCCGTGGTGAACGTCGAAATCGACGATCGCGGCGCGCGTCATGCCGTGCGTCTTCTGCGCGTGCCGCGCGGCGATCGCGGCGGTGTTGAACAGGCAGAAGCCCATCGGACGCACGGTCTCGGCGTGATGGCCGGGCGGACGCATGCAGACAAAAGCGTTCCGGGCACGGCCCGCCGCGACCTCGTCGACCGCGAGCGCCGCGCCGCCGACCGCGTGCATCACCGCCTCGAAGCTGCCCGGCGACATCACCGTATCGGCGTCGATCCGCACCATCCCCTCGCGCGGGGCGGCGTCGCGCACCTCTTCGGCAAACTCCATCGGGTGGCAAAGCGCCACGTGCTCGATGGTGCCCATCGGCGCGGTGACGCGCCCGAGCGTCTGGAATTTCTCCTGCTCGAACACCTGCTCGAGCGCCCGCAGCCGGTCCGGCCTCTCCGGATGTCCGGCGCCGGTGAGGTGGTTGAGCCCCGACGGATGGGTGATGAGGAGCGTGGTCATCGCCAGAGACTTAAGCGCATTGGCGGCGCGGTGAAAGCCTTCAATCCCACCTTTTCCCCGACACGGCGACGCCGGCCGGCGGGGGCGGCCGGTCGGGCACGAAGAACGTGCCTGCGAGAGGCTCGCCCGGAACCGAGCGGTAGCTGTCGAAATCTGTGACGCCCTCGCCCGCGAGGAACGAGTCGTCGATCAAGAAGTGTCCCGTGAAGCTTTTGGCGTTCTTGTGGACGATGGTATAAACGGCATCGGCCATGATCTCGGGTGTTCGCGACATGCGCATCACCCGCTCGCCGCCGAGGAGGTTGCGGATCGCAGCCGTGGCGATGGTGGTGCGCGGCCACAGCGCGTTGACCGCGATGCCTTTCGGGCGCAGCTCGCCGGCGAGTCCGAGCGCCACCATGCTCATGCCGAACTTCGCCATTGAGTAACCCGTCGATCCGGAAAACCACTTCTCCTGCATGTCGAGCGGGGGCGAATTCATCACGATGTGCGGATTGTCCGCGCGCTCCAGCCAGGGGATCGCGTATTTGCACACCATGAAGGTGCCGCGGGCGTTGATCTGGTGCATCAGGTCGAACCGCTTCATGTCGGTCTGCAGTACCGGCGTCCGCGAGATGGCGCTGGCGTTGTTGATCACGATGTCGATGCCGCCGAAGGTCTCGGCCGTCTTGGCGATCGCGCCTGCCACCGCATCCTCGTCGCGGACGTCGACCGCGAGCGGCAATGCCTGGCCGCCGGCCCGCGCGACCTCGTCGGCCGCCGTATGTATCGTGCCTTCGAGCTTCGGGTGCGGATCGACGGTCTTGGCGGCGATGGCGACATTGGCGCCGTCGCGCGCGGCGCGAAGCGCGATCGCCAGGCCTATGCCCCGCGACGCGCCGGTGATGAACAGCGTCTTGCCCTTCAGCGACATCCTCCGCCCTCGCAATTGCGGCCACAGGTGCCTAGATGAACGCGATCCACAGAATTAGGCGAGGCGTTCATGCAGCTCACCGGCATCCATCACCTTACCGCGGTTTCCGCCGATGCGCCCGGCAACGTGCGGTTCTACACCGGCACCCTGGGCATGCGGCTGGTCAAGAAGACGGTGAACCAGGACGACGTGAGCGCCTATCACCTGTTCTATGCCGACGGCGAGGCGCGGCCGGGAACCGACCTGACCTTCTTCGACTGGCCCGCGGCGCCGGAGCGCCGTGGCACCCATTCGATCGTGCGGACTGGGCTGCGCGTAACCGGCGAGAGCCTGCCGTGGTGGCAGGCGCGCCTCGAGTCCGAGGGCGTCCAGCAGGCCGGCATCGTTACCGCCGACGGCCGTGCCACGCTTGAATTCCAGGACCCGGAAGGCCAGCGGCTGGCGCTGATCGACGATGGCGGGATGGGCGACGCGCGGCCGTGGGACCGCAGCCCGGTCCCGGCCCAGCACCAGATCCGCGGGCTCGGCCCGATCACGCTCAGCGTGCCCGATCTCGCGCCGACCGAGGCGGTGCTGGTCACGCTGATGAAGATGCGCAAGGTCCGAGAGTACCCCGTTCCCGGCCGGGCCAGTGAGACCGTGCATGTGTTCGATATGGGTGAGGGCGGGCCCGCGGCCGAATTGCACGTCGCGGTGCAGCCGGGTCTGCCTGCGGCGCGCCAGGGCGCGGGCGCGGTTCATCACGTCGCCTTCCGCACGCCCGATGCCGAGTACGATGCCTGGGCCCAGCGGCTGAACGATCTGCGCGTGCCCAACAGCGGCAAGGTCGACCGCTTCTATTTCCAGAGCCTCTATTTCCGGGAGCCCAACGGCATCCTGTTCGAGATCGCAAGCGACGGGCCGGGCTTTGCCACCGACGAGCCCGCCGACAAACTCGGAGAGAAACTTGCGCTGCCGCCGTTTCTTGAGCCTCGGCGCAAGGAGATCGAGGCGGGCCTCAAGCCGCTATGACAGCGCGGCGGCGTGAATCGAATCCGATCCTTCGGTGACGGTGCGCTCCAGGCCCTGCGCCTGCACCGCGATATTCTCGGCGAAGAAGCGCGCGATGCCGATGCGCGCGGGCGCCGCGCCGCCGGACAGGCGTAGCGCGGCCAGCGCCTCATCGGCCAGCATGCAGCCGCCGGCCGCGATGCCGAACAGCCGCAGATACGGCGTGGCACCGGCCAGCGCAGCGTCCGGCTCGCGTTCGAGCCGGCCGAGCAGCCAGCCGGTGGCACGGTCGAGACTTTCCACCGCCTCGGCCAGCCGGTCTCCGGCTGCGCCGAATGCGGGATCGTTTGCCGCCTGCACAGCGCGCGCCGAGCGGATCAGCCGCTGCAGATACCCCATGACCGGCGTGCCGCCCGACATCGGCAGCTTGCGCGCGACAAGGTCGATCGCCTGGATGCCGTTGGTGCCCTCGTAGATCGCGGCGATGCGGGCGTCGCGCAGGTGCTGCGCCGCACCCGTTTCCTCGATGTAGCCCATCCCGCCGTGCACCTGCATACCGAGCGAGGCGACCTCGACACCGATATCGGTCGAAAACGCCTTGGCCACCGGCGTGAGCAGGGAGGCGCGTTCGTGGGCGGCGGCGGCATCGGGCCCGCCGCTTTGCGATCGGTCGATCTCGGCTGCGGTGGCGTAACAGATGCTGCGCGCGGCGCGCGTGAGTCCGCGCATGGTCAGGAGCATTCGCTTCACGTCGGGATGCACGGCGATCGGCGCCGCGCCCTGGGCGCCGGCCGCGCGGCCCTGCCGGCGCTCGCGCGCATAGCCCTCGGCCTGCTGCGTCGCCCGCTCGGCAATGCCGACGCCCTGCAGGCCGACCGCAAGCCGCGCCAGGTTCATCATCGTGAACATGCAGGCGAGGCCCTTGTTCTCCTCGCCGATCAGGTAGCCGGTTGCGCCGCCACGGTCGCCGAACACCATGGTGCAGGTGGGGGAGGCGTGGATGCCGAGCTTGTGCTCCACCGAATGGGCGCGCACGTCGTTGCGCTCGCCGGGCGTGCCGTCGGGCTTGAGCAGGAATTTCGGCACCAGAAAAAGCGAGATTCCTCTCGTGCCGGGCGGCGCGTCGGGCAGGCGCGCGAGCACGAAGTGGATGATGTTTTCGGTGAGTTCGTGCTCCCCGTAGGTGATGAAGATCTTCTGGCCGGTGATCCGGTAGGTGCCGTCGCTCGCGCGCTCGGCGCGGGTGCGCAGCGCGCCGACGTCGGAGCCCGCCTGCGGCTCCGTGAGCTGCATGGTGCCCATCCATTCGCCGGACACGAGCTTGGGAAGAAACCGCCGCTTGAGCTCCTCCGACCCGTGCGCGGCAAAGGCCTCGGCCGCTCCCATCGTCAGCACCGGGCCGATGCCGAAGGCCATCGAGGCCGAATTCCACATCTCGATGCAGGCGGCGTTGAGCGCGTGCGGCAGGCCCTGTCCGCCCCATTGCTCGGGCGCTGCGACCGCGTTCCATCCGGCCGAGGCCCAGTTCCGGTAGGCCTCCTTCCAACCGGGCGGCATCTGCACCCGGCCGTCGCGGAACGGCGTGCCATGCCGGTCCCCCGGTGCGTTGAGCGGAGCGATGACCTCGTTGGCGAAGCGGCCGGCCTCCTCGAGAACGGCACGCATGTCGTCCGCCGCAAGCGCGCCGCTCCGCCCCAGGACGTCGGCCACCCCGGCGCTGTGCTCGAGCGAGAATGCGATGTCGTCGACCGGAGCGCGATAGATCATACGCCATCCTAGCCGCGGCCGCGGCGCACTCGCCAGCCGATTCGGCGCTTGCGGCGGGATTGGCGAAGCCTGCGGGCCGCATGGCCGTTTCCGCCGCCGGCGGCTTTCGCGGGTGCGCCGGCGGGTGCTAATGATGAGTCCCTGCCTCTCGTCCGTTGCGGTTACGGATCGCCCGATGAAGAACATGCCGATCTACCAGGCGCTGGCGCAGGCCTTCGCCGCCGAAGGCGTCGACACCCATTTCACGCTGATGGGTGACGGCAACATGCACTGGGCGACGGCGATGAAGAACCTGGACGGCATGAGCACGTTCATGGTGAGGCATGAGCATTGCGCCTGCCTGATGGCGATGGGCTACCACAGTGCCACCGGCAAGGTCGGTGTGGCGTCGGTGACCTGCGGGCCGGGCTTCACGCAGCTTTCGACGGCGCTCGCGGTTGCGGCGCAGGCACGTGTGCCGCTCGTCGTGTTTGCCGGCGAAACGCCGATGAACGCGAGGTGGTACAATCAGGCAATCGACCAGGCGCCGATCGCGCTCGCCGCCGGTGCGCATTACATCGCCGCACACAGCCCGCTGCGCATGCACCAGTACGTGCGCGAAGCGTTCCACATCGCGCACCGCGAGCGCAGGCCGGTGGTGATCGGCGTGCCTTACGATCTGCAGAAGATGCCGCTTCCGAATCAGGGCGAGTACAGGCCCTCGACCGAAGCGATGCCCGCCGCCGCGCCGCAGTATCCGAATCCGAGGCAGGTCGATGCGGTGGCGGCGAAGCTTGCTTCCGCGACGTGTCCGATCCTGATAGCGGGCCGCGGCGCGGTGCGCTCCGGGGCCGGCGCCGCAATTGAGTTGCTCGCGGAGGCCTCGGGGGCGCTGCTGGCGACGACGCTGCCGGCCCGCGGCATGTTCGACGCCAACCCGTTCTCGATCGGAATTTCCGGCGGTTATGCGCGTGACGTTGCGCGCGAGATCGGCGCGCAGGCCGACCTGGTGGTGACGTTCGGCTCGAGCCTCAACTACTACACAGTCGATGGCGGTCACATGTATCCGAAGGCCGAGATCGTGCAGATCGACACCGATCCACGCGGCTATTCGCACGGCATGAAGTCGGGTGACCTGCACCTGCGCGCCGATGCCGCTGCTGCGGCCGAGAAAATCCTGCAGGCGCTGCAAGCCGCCGGCGGTGGCAAGGCCGGCATTCGCTCGGCCGCGCTGGCACGGCGCATCGCCGAAGAGCCGGCCGACGCGGCGCATTTTCCGCCGGAGCCCGGCGTTCTCGATCCGCGCGCCGTCGTGGCCGAACTTGACCGCGTGTTGCCGAAGGATTTCGACAGCGTCAGCGGCTCGGGCCACCAGTCCTACTTCCATACCGTGATGCGCGGACGAAGGCCGGAGAACTATCACGTCTTCCGCGAGTTCGGTGCGATCGGCAACGGGATTGCGCTGGCCATCGGCGTGGCGGCCGCGCGCCGCGACGGCAAGACGGTGCTGTTCGAGGGCGACGGCAGCTTCATCATGCACGTACAGGAGCTCGAGACGGTCCGGCGGCACGGCCTCAAGCTGCTGTTCGTGATCCTCAACGACGGGGCCTATGGGTCGGAGATCCACAAGCTGCGCGCCGACGGGGTGGACGACAGCGGCTCGGTGTTCGGCCGAACCGATCTTGCGGCCATCGCGCAGGGCTTCGGGCTACGCGGCTTTAACGTGACCGATACCGCGCAATTCTCCTCGCTGTATAAGGCCTATGCGGCGCAGGACCGGGCAGAGGTCTGGAACGTTCACATCTCCGATAAGGTCATGAATCCCGCCACGCGCCGCCAGCTCGGCCGCGGGCACGGCAAGATGTAGCTCCGCGGGCGCGGGCCCGCGCCGATTGATCGTGCCGGGAGGCGCCGCTATATCGGTCGTGTCTGCGCGTTTGGGGCGTAGCCAAGTGGTAAGGCAGCGGATTTTGATTCCGCCATTCCCAGGTTCGAATCCTGGCGCCCCAGCCAACCAGTCCGGTCTCTCGATCGCCAACCAGTGGGCTGACATCGCCAATCGTAACTGCGATGGCCTTATAGCGCTTGGAGAGGGGAACGGTTTCTTGGGAATTTCTAACGATTTTGCACTGAGCGCTCTGTCACGAGCCAAAACCTGCCTCACGCTTCGCTCAGAAGCGCGCGCCGGAAATCCGGGCTGGCTTCCGCGCCAGTCGAACGTTCATCGTCCCGGATTACACTGCGATTTCGGCCCCAAGGGAGCTCTTTCGGCGTTTCGAATCGAGTGGTTCGGCGTCAAAGTTCAGTTGCCTGTGTTG
>VFQU01001928.1_pt1 | contig 10859 bp, 12 predicted proteins | sample 3512311 | NCBI WGS metagenome assembly VFQU01 (sample SAMN10412377, study PRJNA504923) | tailings metagenome | isolation source: Relicate 3 Philex TSF3 active mining site | place: Philippines: Tuba, Benguet | collected 2017-08-29 | reverse complement strand
GCGTCTAACCTATCGGTCGGCGGCGTCTAACCGCCCCGAATGTTCCAGCCAACGATGTCTTGGAAGTCCCAGTAATCTAGGAAAATCGCCTGGCAGGGGCTGGGGGACTCGAACCCACGACCCTCGGTTTTGGAGACCGATGCTCTACCAACTGAGCTAAACCCCTTCAGGCGAAGGTGTGTCTAGTCGCAATGGCGCGTGGATGCAAGAGGGCGAATTGCCTGCCGCCCCCTTTGCCCCCGATCAGGGTACGCGATGCCCCGCCGCCCGGAACAGACGATACCATTCCTCCCGCGTCAGCGGCACGGACGAACCCGTTGCGGCCTGCCGGACGCGCTCGGGTTGCGTCGTGCCGAGCACGACCTGGATATTGGCCGGGTGGCGCGTGATCCACGCCACGGCAATGCCGGTCGGCGTCACAGCATACTTTCCGGCCAGTTCCTCGAGCACGTCATTTAGCTCGGCATAGTTTTCGCGGTCGCCTATGAACACGCCATCGAAGAACTGCTTCTGGAACGGCGACCACGCCTGCAGCATCATCCCCTTGAGGCGCGAATAATCCAATAGACCATTGTCGCGGTCGATGGATTGATCGAGGCCCGCCATATTGGCGGCAACGCCCTGCGCGAACAGATTGGCATGGGTAATGCTGAGCTGCACCTGATTGAACAAAAGGGGCTGCCGCACCGCCGTCTTGAGCAGTTCGATCTGACCTGGCGTATGGTTTGAAACGCCGAAATGGCGCACCTTGCCCGATGCATGCAGGATATCGAACGCCTCGGCCACCTCTTCGGGCTCCACCAGCGTGTCCGGCCGGTGCAGCAGCAGGACGTCGAGATACTCGCTGCGCAGCGCCGCCAGCGATCCGTCGACACTCGCCAGAATATGTTCCTTGGAAAAATCGAACCAGCCGTGCCGAATGCCGACCTTGGACTGGATAAACATGGATTCGCGCTGCGCCGGCGTCAGCTGCATTGCCGCACCAAACCGCGCCTCGCAGAGGTGGCGCTCGCCGCCATAAATATCGGCGTGATCGACCATAGTGACGCCCGCCTCCAGCGCCGCATCGACCAGTTCCCGAATGTCCTCGTCGCTCATGCTGGTAATCCGCATGAGCCCCAATACCACGCTGGAAACCGTTAGGTCGGTATGGGGAACGCTATAGGTTTTCATCGGTCGGCTCCTCGCAAAACACAGGCAGCACCATCCGCCACACGGATGGCAGGGTCAAATTTTCAATCTGGAACGAAAGACTGGAGCGGGTAGCGGGAATCGAACCCGCGTATTCAGCTTGGAAGGCTGCTGCTCTACCATTGAGCTATACCCGCCTTTGGGCGAACGCCATGCGCCCGATTTGCCCGAACTCTTCCATCAATGCAAGGGGATGCAGCCATCCGCTCACCATATATCGCGCCAGGCGGCAAATTCTTGCTTGCATGTGACGCTTGGGTGTTGACACCTTTGCGACAGCCCACCATAAACCGCCCCGACGCAGCGGTCACCCGCTCGTCGTCCTGCCCGGAAATGTGGAGGGGTGGGAGAGTGGTTAAATCCATCAGACTGTAAATCTGACGCCTCAGGCTACACTGGTTCGAATCCAGTCCCCTCCACCACCCCCAGCCCTAATACAAATCCGCTAGTCTTCCTCTAGCTGGATCCAGCATCCCGATGTGTCACCATCTCGGCTATCGAGCAGCCATGCCGTTTTCGTCGTGCCATCCGGCATGTCGAGCAGAAGTCCTGCCCAGTCGGAGTCCTGCACCACCGCGCCACGGATGACAGCGCCAACGAGATTGTGTTGGGCGAAAAGGTAGAGGGCGAGCGCGGGGGTAACTTCCCAAGTCATCTGCGTCATGCGCACCATACTGAACAGCTCGTAGTGACGCTTAACGCCAAGCCGCTTCATTGCCGAAACAATAATCCGCCGCACTTCTGCTTTCGGAAGACGCATAAATTCTGAAACGCGCCCTATAGTGCGGTGTTCCACCAGCAGCATTACTGCCTGTCGTTCAATCCCGGGCAGGTTGTAAACATGTTGTGCCCGGCTTCTGACCTCCTCGATAGCTTCGAAGCTTTGACCAGAACTAGGGCCATGCCAGGGCCAGCCGCTCTCCTCCAGACGCCCCAAAGTGCGCCTCCCGCAAATATTAAACGGACATGAAATCAGGGTAGAGATTCTTGGTTCGAGTTACGTATATCAACTTAATATGGCACTTCACAATGGCCACAAATATTCAGACAGTAGAAATTAATACTATTGGTTTTTGCAAAAATTGCGCAAATCGAAGACAATATCCACGAACTACAAATCACATCTAGCAAAATACTATTGACCCTGAACGCGTTGCATCTGGCGTGAGGATTTTTTGCCGTCTGCGCCTAAGAAAGAGCCGGCTAAAGCCGACCACCGAGGGCCGAGAATCGCGGGCTAGAAAACCGCGATCCACCTTGCCGGGCGGAGCCAAAACGGCTACCGCTCGGCCCATGAGCCGCAACAAGTTCCCCCCTAAGCCGAAATATGATCCCGATACCGGGCCGGTCTATCTTTATGGCCTGCACACGGTGCGTGCGGCGCTGGATAATCCCGGCCGCATCAAGAAGACGCTGTTGGCCACGCCCAATGCGCTCAATCGGCTCAAGGAAACCGGCGAGATCGGCAAGGTCAAGGTGACCGAGACGACGCCAAAGGAGCTCGACAGGCTCCTGGGCGGCGAAGCCGTACACCAGGGTCTGGCCTTGGAAGTTGATCCGGTCAGCCGCTTTGGCCTCGACGATATCAGAGAACCCAAACTGGTCGTCGTGCTGGACCAGTTGACCGATCCGCACAATGTCGGCGCCATTCTGCGCACCGCCTGCGCCTTCGGCGCCGATGCGGTGATCACCACGGCGCGCCACTCCCCGCGCGAAACCGGCGTCATGGCAAAGGCCGCCTCCGGCGCGCTGGATCTGGTGCCGATGATCGAAGTGCGCAATCTGGGCGACGCCATCGAAAAGCTCAAGGATCGCGGCATGGTTGTGCTGGGCTTTGATTCCGAATCTGAGGCTCCGCTCCGCCCCCGCACCGACGCCGTGCCCATGGCCGTGGTGCTCGGCGCCGAGGGCAAGGGCCTGCGCCAGCGCACCCGCGAGCTTTGCGACGAAATGGTGCGGCTGGACATGCCTGGGCCGATCAAGTCGCTCAACGTGTCCAATGCGGCCGCCATCGCGCTTTTCGCCGCTACGGCCGGGCGGACATCATGAGCCAGTTCGAGCCCTTCGCCATCGCCCTGCGCTTCTCCGGCGTGACGGTTCCGCAGCACGAACTCGACACCACGCTCAGGCAGTTGAGCGTTCGATATGAGGCCGAGGACGCCGAAAACAGTTTCTACGCCCAGATCGACGTGCCTGCGGCCAATGCCGTGCGGTCCATTCTCGAACTGGCCGACCGCTCCGGCCCGGCCATAGCGGCCATGCTGGACGACCGCCGCATCGGCAAGGCCGTGCTCGACATCGCCTTCGACTATCCCGACCATGGCGAAGCCATGTCGGCCCGTCTCCCCGCCCACGCCGCATTGGCAATTGCCACACACGGTATCGACATCGAGATTTCGGTATATCTCACCGATGTCGAGGACGACGAGGAATAGACCGGCCTCCGGGAGAACCTGCCATGGCTGGATTGCAGAACTGGGCCGGCAATATCGCCTTCGGCGCGGCAGCGGTGGAACGACCGCGCAGCATTGCTCAATTGCAGGACATTATCAGGCGGGCGGGCAAGGCGCGGGTCCTCGGCTCGGGCCACTCCTTCAACCCCATCGCCGATACCAGCGACACGCTGATTTCGCTGGCAGGCCTGCCGCGCAGCATAGAGATCGACAGCACGGCGCGCACGGTCCGGCTGGACGGCGGCGCCACCTATGCCGATCTGGCTCCCCTCGTGCATCGGGCAGGCTTTGCGCTCGCCAATGTCGCCTCCCTGCCCCACATCACCGTCGCGGGCGCGGTCAACACGGCCACCCATGGATCGGGCAATGCCAATGCCAACCTTGCTGCGGCCGTCGCCGGCCTCGAACTGCTGACCGCTTCGGGCGAGATCGTGCATTATCGGCGCGGCGATCCTGATTTCGACGGCGCGGTGGTGGGGTTCGGCGCACTGGGCATCGTCACTGCGCTGACGCTGGATCTCGTGCCCGGTTTCGACATAAGGCAGACCGTTTATCGCGGTCTGCCCATCGCTACCCTGCTCGAAAATGTCGATGCGGTCATGGGCGGCGCCTATAGCGTCAGCCTGTTCACCAACTGGCATGGCGACACGATCGATCAGGTCTGGGTCAAGGCGCTGGATGAGGGCTCAGCGGCGCCTGACAGCTTTTTCGGCGCGCTTCCGGCCAATGGCCCCTGCCACCCCATTCCAGGAATGGACGGCAATGACTGTACCACGCAGTCGGGCATTCCCGGCCCCTGGCATGAGCGGCTGTTTCATTTCCCCATCGGCCACAAAGCCTCGGCCGGTGCCGAATTGCAGTCGGAACATTTCGTTTCGCGGGCCGATGCCCCCGCCGCCATAGCGGCACTGCATGCCGTGCAAGACCAGTTCGCGCCTGCTCTGTTCATCGGCGAAATCCGCACCATCGCCGCGGACACCCTGTGGCTGAGCACGGCCCAGGGCATGGACAGCATCGGTTTTCACTTCACCTGGCGCCCGGACTGGGCGCCGACAATTGCCGCTGTCAGCGTCGTGGAGGCGGCCCTGGCGCCGTTCCGGCCCCGGCCACATTGGGCCAAGCTCTTCACCATGACGGCAAAGGACATTCGCGCGCGCTATGAACGCATGGGCGATTTCCAACGCCTGGCGCTTCGGCTGGACCCGGCCGGAAAATTCCGCAACCCCTTCCTCGACGAACTGATCTTCGCGCCGGAATAAACCATTTCAGCAGACAGGTTTGGACGCACACGCAGCATTCCGTTAAGACTTCGCTAACCATTGCGAGGCCGACATGCGCGTACCTTCAGCCGGACAGCCCCTTTACGAGCGTCGCATCGTGCGCGAAGGCAAGCTCATCGCCGAGCGCATGCTGGCCGGCTATTCGGTCACTGCCAATGGACGGTTCGTGCGCGAGACCGAACTGGAACGGGCGCGAGCCCGGCTGGTCAAGCGCGTGGATGGCGTTTTGCAGGTCGTGGCGGGCCTCTATCGCCGCGCCGGCAACGGCCTTTGGTAACGGCGGCGTTACGTCTTAATTCGCCTCGGAAACACCCTGCGCCTCGGCGGTAATCACACTGCGCGAGAAGACGCCGGTATTCTTGGGTGCAAGCCGGACCACCGAATAGCCGCGTGCCGAAAGCTCCGCCAGAAAGTCCGGCAGCATGTCCACCGTGCGCTGGTGAATATCGTGGAACAGGATAATGCCGCTGCCCCGCGCCTCCAGCCGCTCCAGCGTGCGCGCCATAACCACGGCGGCGCTATCCTTGAAATAGTCCTTGCTATCGATATCCACATCCAGAACGACAATATCGCCCTGTAGCAGCGTGGTTCGCAGATAGCCGCTTTGCGACAGATAGGGGAAGCGGAAGAAGGGCGAGAGCCCCTGCCCGGCCCCGCCCAGCGCATCGGCTACCGCAGCCTCGCCGCGCGCAATCTCGTCCAGCGCCGCCTGCCGACTCAGCGTGTTGAGATCGACATGGTTATAGGTATGGCTGCCCACCGTATGGCCGCGATTGGCCACGTCGCGCGCCAGTCGCGGATTGGACTTGGCCGCCGAGCCCAGCATCAGGAATGTCGCCTTGACGCCATGGGCGTCGAGCGTATCGAGAATGGCCGGCGTCTTGCCGGCGCGCGGACCGTCATCGAATGTCAGGATGACTTCGCGCGGCCTCAGGATAATGTCGGCGGTCGAGGCCACCTGCAAGGTACGTCCGGCGAGATGGCTGGTCGAACGAATGATTTTGGGCATAGCCTGCTCGAAACGGACACTGGTTGCTTGCCGTGTGCTGCCGGTAACGGTCCTGTCCTGCGTGGCCACTGGCCCGGTCGCCACCTGATTGGTCTGGCTGACCGGTCTGGCACAACCGCCAAGCGCCAGAGCGACAAGACCGGTAACGACAAGCGCACGCAACAACCGCAATTGAGCACCCGAAACACAAGATTAATCGGGCTCCACAATTTGCGATTATGGTTAATATTCCCCTCGCGAGAACTTAAGAATTACTTACCGGACAAAGATTTAGCCCTGCGGGCCAGTGTATCGAGCGCGCTGAGAAAGGCCGAACGGTCGGCCGGACGAAATCCGGGATTATAACCCTTGATCTCGCCGGTCTCGCGCAGATGCTGCTTGAGATCGCGCATGGCCAGCGCCATGCCGATGGAGGCGGGCGTAAACGGCTTGCCGGTAAATCCCAGCACATGACAGCCCTTGTCGATGGCCCGGCTCGCCAGGGGAATATCGGCGGTCAGTACGATATCATTGGCCTTCGCCTCTTCGACGATCCAGTCATCGGCGGCATCCGCCCCTGCGGGCACCACCACCACTTTCACCATCGGGTCGCGCGACGGCCGCACGCCGCCATTGCTGACAAGGGTGATCACCAGCCCCAGCCGCTCGGCCACCTTCATCGCCTCCTCCTTGACCGGGCAGGCATCGGCATCGACGAAAATGGCGGGAAGAATATCAGTCACCAGCTTGCTTGTTGACCGCCTGCGACCAGAGTAGCCCTTGCCAAGTTCAGCAAGATATCGAGTTGCTCGCGATCCGGGCGTTCAAATGCGATGGCTTGTTCCACTGCGTCATAATTTGCCTCGATAGGCACTGCTCCAAATCGAACCAGACTTTGGTAGGTTGCTCGCCGCTCGATATGGGCAAAATCAATAAGCTCCGATATGCGTCGCTGAAGAGGTATTTCGGAAAATGGGACGGCTTCATAGAGCTCAAGTCGCGCCATAACTTCGTCGGTAATTCTTACGCCCATATCAGCGTCAAATTGCGCTTGCGCGCTGCTGGCCACGTCAGCCAGCGGACGGCTCTCGATCCCGCAACCTTCTCCGAAACGGCTCATAAGCTGGTCGTACATCACGACTGCGGCATGCTTGATCTGTGCATCGAGCCAATTCGTGCCATCGGCCAGCATACCTTCCCAGAACAGCTCATGTACCTTTGCCGCCGGCAAAGTGCCGATGCGGCAATAATGATCATGAATGACTGCCGCCCGCCGGTAGGTGCCTGTAAAGGGAGAGCCCGCGAATGACCAAAGAGGAGGAGGTATCGAAGCGCCATCGGTTACTTCATCGGCAGGAACCTGCCAACGCTGCCCACTCTGGTCAATGAATGCGACCTCTTTGAGAAGTTTCATCTCACGATGAGACCTCTCCAGGCCATCCAACCACTGAAACAGGAACTCGCCTTCAAAATTTTGAGCCAGCGCCGTTCCGGTAAGCAAAGCAACGAATGCAAGAACCGCAGGTGCCCTTTTTGGCCCGTTCATATCTCCCCTCCGCTAAAGTTGTCAGTAAACCACCACGCTCCTGATGCTTTCGCCCGAATGCATCATGTCAAAGCCTTTGTTGATGTCTTCCAGCCGCAGCGTATGGGTGATCATCGGATAGATTTCGCTATTGCCGTCGAGATACCAGTCGACGATTTTCGGCACATCGGTGCGGCCCTTGGCGCCGCCGAAGGCCGTGCCCATCCAAGTGCGACCAGTGACCAGCTGGAACGGGCGGGTGGAGATTTCCTGCCCTGCCCCGGCCACCCCGATCACCACCGATTTGCCCCAGCCGCGATGCGCGCTTTCCAGCGCCTGACGCATAACCTTGGTGTTACCGGTGCAGTCGAAAGTATAGTCGGCGCCGCCGATCAGATCGCCGCGCCTTTTGGTCAGGTTGATGAGATAGGGAACCACATCCTCGCCGATTTCGGTGGGATTGACGAAATGAGTCATGCCGAAGCGTTCGCCCCATTCCTTCTTTCCATTGTTGAGATCGACGCCGATGATCATGTCGGCGCCCGCCAGCCGTAGGCCCTGAATGACATTGAGGCCGATGCCACCCAGACCGAAGACAACAGCCGTCGCGCCGATTTCCACCTTGGCGGTATTGATCACCGCACCAATGCCGGTGGTGACGCCGCAACCGACATAGCAGACCTTGTCGAATGCCGCCGCCGGATCGATTTTCGCCACGGCGATTTCGGGCATGACCGTATAATTCGAAAAGGTCGAGCAGCCCATATAGTGAAACACCGGCTTGCCCTCGAACGAGAAGCGCGACGTGCCATCAGGCATCAGCCCTTGCCCCTGCGTGGCACGGATGGCGGTGCACAGATTAGTCTTGCCCGAGCGGCAGGAATAGCATTCGCGGCATTCGGGCGTGTAGAGCGGAATGACGTGATCGCCCTTCTTGAGGCTGGTGACACCAGCTCCGACATCCACCACGACGCCCGCGCCCTCGTGCCCGAGAATGGACGGGAACAGCCCCTCGGGATCCGCGCCAGACAGGGTGAAATCGTCGGTATGGCAGAGGCCCGTGGCCTTGATCTCGATGAGCACTTCGCCCGCCTTGGGTCCCTCCAGGTCCACTTCGACGATTTCGAGGGGCTTGCCGGCGGCAAAGGCAACGGCGGCGCGGGTCTTCATGGGATTCGGCTCCTGGATCGTTTTGCCCAAGGTTTGGCACGCGATCCCTCCGGCGGCAACTCACATGCCGCCGGCCGAAACCGCGACATTGACCGTTGCCGCCACGATCACCGTGTTGAAAAAGAAGGCAAAGACGCTGTGGATCAGCACGACGCGGCGCATCTTGTTATTGGTGATGGCCACATCGGCCACCTGCGCCGTCATGCCGATGACATAGGCGAAATAGAGAAAAGCCAGCCCGTCCGGCTCCGCCTTGCCCGGAAAATCCAGCCCGCCCCCGCCCTCTGCCTCGTAGAATTCATAGGCATAGTGATAGGTGGCCATTGTGTGCACGACGAACCAGCCGAGCACCACCGAGACAATGCTGAGCACCAGCTGGGCTACCCCATCCGTCCCGCTCGAATTGATCACCTGAAACAGGGAAACCACGCAGACGCCCACGATCCCCGCCGTGAGCAGAAAGATGGCGACAACAGGCGCATCTTCTTCGTCGGCGTGATTGCGCAGAAATGTAGCGGTCAGCTTGGGCAGGCGGCGGAACGACATCGCCAGATAAGTGGCAAAGAACAATACGCCCGAAAGGCTCACCGCCCAGCCGGGCACCAGAAAGGCGCTGATCGCCGCCGTAGCCGCCCCCACGGCAATCGAGACATAGAAGGCAAGATGGCGTCTATGGGCCATGTCGGCCTCCCTGTGGCACACTCCTAAAAGAGCAGCCGAAAACGCCTTGTGTCCAGTGCCCGCCGCAGCCAGTTAGCCGGCTATGGCGCCCGGTCCGGGCGTCGCGCCGGGCGGCACCTTGCCCATGATGATCATGCCCAAAACTTCGTCCTTGGTCACGTCGCTGGTCCTGGCCTGCCCGACCACCTGTCCGTTCTTCATCACCACGACACGATCCGCCAGATCGAACACGTCATGAATATCGTGGCTAATGAGGAAAATGCCGATGCCTTCGGATTTGAGCTGCTTGATCAGCTCGCCCACCTGCGCGGTTTCCTGCGGGCCGAGCGCCGCCGTGGGCTCGTCCATGATCAGGATACGCGCATTGAACAGGATCGCCCGTGCAATGGCGACCGACTGGCGCTGCCCGCCGGAAAGCGCCTTTACCGGCTCTTTGAAGCGCCGGAAATTCGGATTGAGCCGGCCCATGACTTCGCGAGCGCGCGATTCCATTGCCGCGTCGTCCAGCGTACCCAACGGCGTCGTCATTTCGCGGCCGAGGAACAGGTTAGCGGCGGCGTCCACATTGTCCGCCACGGCCAGCTGCTGGTAGATCGTTTCGATGCCATAGGCCTTGGCGTCGCGCGGATTGTTGATCGTCGCCGCTTCGCCATTGATGCGGATTTCTCCGGTATCGCGGCGATAGGCCCCGGACAGGATTTTGATCAGCGTCGATTTGCCCGCGCCATTATGCCCGAGCAGTCCCACCACCTCGCCTCGATGCAGGTTCACAGAGGCCTGGTCCACGGCGCGAATACCGCCGAAGGAGATGGAGATGTCGGTCATTTCGACCAGTGGCGTGCTTGCATCCAGCATGAACGCAACTCCTACTTCTTGTTCTGGCGATAGAGCGTGTCCAGCCAGACGGCGAACACCAGAACCGCGCCGACAACGATGGATTGCAGTGGGCTGTCTATGCCCATCAGCACCATGCCTGATTGCAGTGACTGCATGACCAGCGCACCCAGCAGCGCCCCGGCCACCGTGCCCACTCCGCCAGCCAGCGAAGTCCCGCCGATCACCGCCGCGGCAATCACGTAGAGCTCGTCCAGCGTGCCCAGCGCATTGGTGGCCGCGTTGAGACGCGCGGTGGAAATGGCGGCGGCGATAGCGCAGAGCGCGCCCATCAGCATGAAAATCTTGACCGTCACCCAGCGGGTATTGATACCCGCCAGTTCCGCCGCCTCGGGATTGCCACCCATGGCATAGACATAGCGGCCAAAGCGGGTGCGCGTGGCAAGGAAGGTCATGGCGACACCCACGCCCAGCGCGATCAGCACCGGAATGGCGATACCATGCGAGATGAACAGCCCACCCTCGGGCACGGTGATATTGTTGGCATTGGCGAATGTCGCTGCAATGCGCACTGGCCATGGATAGGCATTGGCCACCGCAACGGCGGCAATGGTCACGCCGCAGCCGATCACGGCCAGCGCCACTTCCGCCCAGATGGGGCGCTGGGGAAACTTGAAACGGCGGCGCTGCACGCGGCCGAAATAAAGCGCACCGACAATGGCGGCGCAGGCGATAGC
>VFQU01001927.1_pt1 | contig 10872 bp, 7 predicted proteins | sample 3512311 | NCBI WGS metagenome assembly VFQU01 (sample SAMN10412377, study PRJNA504923) | tailings metagenome | isolation source: Relicate 3 Philex TSF3 active mining site | place: Philippines: Tuba, Benguet | collected 2017-08-29 | reverse complement strand
GTTTCTCGGCAGTTCTTTATCCCAGAACATGGAATACAAAAACACTAAATAGAAGCAGGTGATCGATAGAAAAAGAAAGGAGGAAAGGGATGTTCCCAGTCTTTTGAAAAAAGTAAAAGAAAGAGTTTTATAAATTCCGAATGCGAAAAAACAAAGTATCGAAGGAGTGAGATAACGAACGGGAAATGGATGTTGGTATAAAAATCTTCCGATCAGCCCCGTAAAACAAATACTATAAAGAGTCAGAAATAGGAAAAAAGATTTTTCCTTCGTAGGGAGGTATAAGTTCTTCTTTTTTCGAAAAAGAAGAAGTAAAAGAAAGAGGATTGCCTGAAAGTAATACCCTGTCTGGGAAATAAATAGTTTCAAAAAATCGTAATAATAATGAATTCCTAAAAAAAATATTTTGGATACAGGAATAGATAGAATTCTTGCGGATAGATCTCCGAAAGAATCGGGGATAAGGAAATAAGCTTTTGTCCGAATTTGTAAAATTTCTCCTAAAAAGATGGCAGTAATACAAAGAAAAAAATAATAGAGTTTGTTTCTTTTTTTTAAAAGAAACAAGGAAGATAAAAGAGGTAGAACCAAAACCAAAAGCAGATATCTGTCGGAGCCATAAAACAATCCTAAGCTGATGCATGCGACAAACGTGAAAAAATAGTTTCTGCGATAAGAGGTAAGTGAAAATAAAACTAAAATGGAAAGGATAAATCCTGTTATGTGGTGTCCGTTTGTGAGTGAAATTCCCACTGGGTTTTTCTTTTCTCCGTCGAAAAAGAAAAGAGATGAAACCAGTAAAAACAGAAATCCGAAAATGCTGAGACCTAAAATCGCTTTTTTCTTTCCTAAATGCTTTTTATAGAATAAGTAAACAGTCGTTTGTAAAAGAAAAAAGACCAAACAACCGTAGATGCTGGGAAGATACAAAAACGGAAAAACACGCTCTAATAAAAATAAAAACAAACCGTCCGGGAAAAAATAAGAGGAAGGAGGCAGATGCCAATGAGAAACGGAACTTCCTAAGTCCCTGATAAAGAGAGGCAAATAAAGATTATCAGGATGATAGACGTAAGAGAAATAAACGGTTTCTGCCGCAAGAAAGGAAATAAAAAATCCCAATAAAAAATTTAGAAGAAGTAAAAATCGAATCTGCATCGTAAGAAGGCTGCCGATTCATTTCCTGATTTCGAAATTAGATTTCTATACAAATTTAAGAGTTTTTCTAAATTTTGTTTATGCAAAAGTTTTATTCCGTGAATTTACACGGAGGAGAAGATACTGCAAAGGCCGCCGAATTTTACAAACAATTGTTTGGTTGGCAGGAGGGGACTTTGAGTGAGGGGCACTCCGAACTCTGGGCAAACGATTCCCTTCGCATCGTTTTTTCCAGACCTACAAAAAATTGTCCCGTTTCTCCTGGTACCATCACTATGGAGTTTTACGATCTCCCTGATTTTTCGAAATCGGGGCTTGTGCGGGAAGAGGGAACTGGAAATTCCTCTTCCTACCTTTCCTATTTAGATCCTTGGAAAAACCGTATCTGGGTTTACGTTCGTTAAAGTGTCAGAAAAAAATTTACAAACCGCCTCTTCGGAAAAATTTAATCTATGCTCTTTCCCTTTAATTATGGGAATGGATGAAGTAAGCGGGTAAATTTTTAGATGAAATTTTTTTCCTTTCTTTCCCTTTCTGGAAATGTTAAGTTTTGGTCTTTTGTTTTCTTTTGTTTTTTCCTTTCTCTCCCCATTTTAGGGGAGGATGAAAAAAGTCCGGTTCCTCTTTCCATTTCCGACCGGAAAGGAAGATGGAACATCCAATGGGGTTATAACCGTTCTTCCTATACCCAAAGCGATATCAATTTTCGGGGACCTGGTTACCATTATACGATGAAGTCGGTGGATGCCAAAGACAAACCTGAAAAATTCAATCCTTCCGTTTATTTCGATCCTACCAAGTTCGAAATCCCTCAATACAACATCAAATTCACCTACTTTTTCTCGGATCGTTTTTTCCTTTCTTTCGGCCAAGATCATATGAAGTATGTGGTCTCGCAGGGCCAGTCAGTCAATTACGCCGGTTATATCGATCCTCTCGTTGTGGCCAAAAATCAGTTGGCGATTTCCATGGAAGCACTTCCTTTCATCTATTTATTTCCTGAGCATGTGGCGCAGATGGCAGGTTATCACGGAGGGGAACAAACGATACAACTCACTCCTGACATACTTAAATTCGAACATACGGACGGATTGAACCTTTTGTTCGTAGACTTCGGAACCATCACTCCTCTTTGGACTGCGGAAGACGGGCTAAGCGGGCTCAGTTTGATTTCTTCTATCGGTGCAGGTGCGGTAGTGTGTAGAAGCGATGTGAGGATGATGGGAAAGGGGCAGAACAATAACTTTCATCTTTCCGGTTACGGAGTGTCCGGTTATGTGGCGGGAAGATACGACTTTAACCGAACCTACTTCTTGGAGTTAGGTGCTAAGGGCGGATATATCGATTTGACGAATATACTTACCACGGGAGGCTCCAATCGTGCCTCTCAGAATTTCGGATTTTTAGAACTCGTTTTTTCCGGCGGTGTGTCGATTTAAAACGGCTTCATTTTTCCAGATAAGAAAGAAGCAGATCCGGCCTGTCCGTGATGATTCCGTCGACCCCTGCTTCTTTCAAGCGGATCCAATCCGCTTCTTCATTCGCAGTATAAGGAATCACCAGATAACCTTCTTTATGAAGTTGGCTGATCCATTCTTTTGTGACGGATCTATGATTCGGTAAAATCAAATCTGGTTCCGAGACTTTCCAATCTTCCTCTTTCCAAACGGAATCCAATAATTGTCCTCGTAAAAGAGAAGGGTTTTTCTCTTTTACTTTTCCCAATAAAAAAGAATCGAAAGAAGATATAAAAACCCTATTTTCTATTTTTAATTCTTTCAAAAGAGGGATGAGAGCTTCTGCCAAACGGATTCTTTCTTTTTCCTCTCCTTCCGATTTGACCTCTATATCGAAAATGCAGTTTGAAGGCATTTTTTCAAATAACTCACGTAAGCTGGGAATGGATTCTCCTACGAATTCCTCCGAAAAAAAAGCGCCTGCATCCAAACTTTGGATTTCCTCAAGACTTAGGTCGGACACTCTTCCTTTGCCGTTCGTAGTGCGGTCTACCGTTTCGTCGTGGATCACTACCAGTTCTCCACTGCCGCATAACATTGTATCCAGTTCGAAATAGGGAGTGAAACGATTGGCGATTTGAAAAGAGACCAATGTATTTTCCGGAGCCAGCCCTCTGGTTCCCCTATGCCCCATATTGATAAATTTATTTCCCAAAAGGGAGCGGATGGATTCGGTTCTAGGTTTCCAGTTCACTTCTTTAACCCGGTTGTATTGTGGTTTCTTTGCCTTCTTCCATGGCAAGAGAAGCTAGTTTTTCTTTCAGTTCTACACCTAGATACTTGTCGATATAGTTGTGGATCAAATAAAGAAGAGGAGTAATCAAAATCGCTACCGCCATTTTATAGAGAAAGTTGGTGTTGGAGATGGAAACCAACTGACCTAAGGAATGGGTCTTCCAAAGAACTATAAAAATCACCACATAAGAATCGATAAGTTGTGATAAAATTGTGGAACCTGTGGCACGGAGCCAGATATGTTTTCCTGCCGTTTTCTTTCGCAGGATATGAAATACTTGGATGTCCACCAATTGGCCGATGAGATAGGCGATGACGGATCCTGTGATCACTAATCCAGAGTTTGCAAAAACGGAATTGAACGCTTCGTCAAGGACGGGAGAATCCGGGCTTGCTGGAATTTGGATGTCGATCACGATCAGAACATAGGCCAAACTGATCATCACCATTCCGATGACAGTAGTGGCTCTTACGATTTTTCTTCCGAAATATTCATTTAACAGATCGGTAATGATAAACGTTACCGGAAAGGGAATGACCCCCATCGTCATTGTGAATCCGAATGCCACAAAGAGTTTGCTTCCTGTTAGCTCCGCCATCAAGAGGAAGGTTAGAAACAAAGATAATAAAACTACGTAAAGAATTACCGGTTTTTGGTTGAGATAGGTCATTTCTGAAAATCCTAAGTTGGAAAAAAATTTACGCTAGGAGAGCGCCCCCGTCTCAAAATTATGGACAGAGCGATCAAGACCCAAGTTCGCATTTTCTTCTCTATTCTTTTTTTCAATGAATCGATATATAAAACAAGTATAAACTCTATGTCCGAACAACAACCTGAATCCAAATCGAAATTACCCAAACTTTCCGCAAAGGCGAAATATACATTCCTGTTTGCTTCTTGGGTGTTTTTATCCGCTTTTTCTTTTTATCTCGGAATGAATCTAATGGGAAAAGAGGCTCCGGCCAGCTTAACCCTAAAAAATACTCCTCCATCTACGGTAGAGGAAACCGCATCCGAAGAAACCACTCTCTCAACAGAAAACGGAGAAACCCCTTCGGAAACAAAAGCAGAAGAATCCAAATCTGTTTTGGAAGAATCTTCTTCCGAAAATTTAATCCCTTCCGATTTTGCTGCAGAAGAAAATCCTTCTTTTCGCGCTTCCGCCTGGTCGACCGATTGGTCCGCCATGAAAAAAACGGTTCATTTGTACAATGAGATTCATCCTTTTATCTACGTGATGAAGGGGGGACTTTCCAATAACGGAGAGTTGATTTCTTCCTGGTCTTCCACTTCCAGAAAGGAAAGAGTGCAAGAGCTAAGAGCTTTGAATCCTAAAGTGAAAATCATTCCTACCATCTTTCGTTGGGAAAATCCGAAAGAAAAGATTCAGGAAAACATAGGAATGGGCGGACGCAACGACATCCGAGACAAACACATTCAGATCATTGTGAATGAAGTGGAAACTTACGGTTACGACGGAATCGATATCGATTACGAAGGAATGAGCTGCGACAAAAAGGAAAAGTTCGAAGAGTTTTTCGTCCTTCTCGCCAAAGAGATCCATAAAAAAGGGAAATTAATTTCAGTTGCAGTGCATCCTAAAACTCCTGCGGAAAAGAAAAAAGACCTCAATTGCAAAGGTCTTTCCAAACCGATTCATTTGGACTTCCGCGAAAATTGGAGAGGACCGACAACTCACGATTATGCGTTCTTGGCAAAACATGCGGATAGAGTGAAGATCATGGCTTATGAACTTCATCCTAGAAAGTATCACAACCCCGGTCCTGGTCCTCAGGCTCCCAATGTTTGGTTGAAATACATCATTGCTTATGCTAAAAAAAGAGTTCCTACGCATAAACTGTATATGGCGATCCCTACTTACGGTTACGATTGGGCTTTGAATTGTAAAGCTTCCGCCAAAGCAGTGTATCATTCCGACGTTTTGAGAATCAAAGGCGGCACTCATAAAAAACATCAGCCTACGGATATCAATCAAATCATCGCATCCGAAAACAAAGTGGCAAATTGGAGAAATCTTTCCAAGTTTTCCGACATCCATAAAAACAGAGCTTATGAAGATCCTACGCTTTGGTATTCCAGCGGTGGATGTGATAGAGTCGCTTTTTACATGAACAGAAAAGCCTTCGAAGAAAAAATGAACCTTCTTCGTAAATTCGACTTAGGCGGCTTTTCCTTTTGGCAGCTTGTTACTGACAACGATCCTGAAATCAACGACTACTTGAGTCTTCTCGTGCAAGGCAAACTCCCTCCCGTACAAAAGGTGAGTGATAAGGAATTGGAAGAGATGTTGAACCCTCCTAAAAAAGTAGAAGAAGTTAAGGAACTGAAAGTAAGCAAAACGAAAGATAAATCGAACAAAAAACAATTGTAATATGAAGCCTCCCGCTCTCATCACGGAAGATGTCCTTTCATTGGGACAGATTTTAAGAGAGGGAGGTTTGGTCGTGTTTCCAACGGAGACAGTTTACGGAATCGGGGCATCGAGTCTTAATTTCGAATCTTGTCTTCGTATCTATCAAATCAAAAACAGACCGAGCGATAATCCTTTGATCGCTCATTTTTCCGAAATCGAAGAGATCGATCGGTACTGCATCCTAACTTCGGAAGCAAGATCCCTCTTGGAAAAATTCTCTCCAGGACCCATCAGCCTGGTATTAAATCAAAAAGGAAATTCCCTTTTCCCTCCCGACCGCAAAACCATAGCAGTACGAATTCCTTCTCATGAAAAGGCAAGGGAATTGATTCGCGCTTCCGGTTCTCCCATATCCGCCCCTTCCGCAAATATTTCCGGTAAACCTTCGTTAACCAGAAGAAAGGATGTGATCGATACATTTCAATTTTCAGTGGAAGGGATTCTTTTAGGAGAAGATCCAGAGATAGGAATCGAATCTACAGTTGTGGATATGACCGGAAATCCTCCCGTTCTTTTGCGGCCAGGGAAAATCCGTGCGGAGGAGATAAAGCAGTTGATTCCCGATTTGGTTCTTCCTTCATCCGTTTCGGAAAATGTTCTTCCCCAAAGTCCGGGAATGAAATACAGACATTATTCTCCTGAGGCGGAGGTGAGGATCGTATCCGATACCGAATTTGAGAGTTCACTTCGTAATGCGAATGAAACGCAAGGTTTAACGTTTGAAGGAAAAAAGACCGCTTGGATCGGATTTTCGTTTTCCAAGCTTCATTCCGAAGACGTAATTCTTTCCTCTAACGAAGAGTATATGAAAGAACTGTATGCTTTTTTTGTGGAAGCGGATAAAAGAAATATTGAGCTTTGTTTATGCCAAGAGCCAAAAAAGGACGGCCATTATCTTTCTTTGATGAACCGCTTGGAAAAAGCTGCCAGCAAAAGATAAAAAACGTTCTTAGTTTTTTCTGTTATTCCAATTAATTTTAATATTCGAATAATACAGAGGTCTTTCCGACATTTCCTTTAAAAAGAGAATTTCTTTCGGTAAAAAAGTTTTCATCATCTGTTTTAAACCGAATCCTTTTAGGAAAGGAATTTCCGAACGGAAATTGTATTCTGGAAGTTCGTAACTGATCATGAACTTATCTTTAGGGAAATTATTTTTGATGGTTTGTAACACATCCAAAATCCCTCCCAAAGAATCGACGATTTTGTTTTCCGTTTTGGGAAGATACACTCTTCCTCCTCCCCATTTCGTTTTCAATTGATCCAAGGGAATCTTTCTTCCTTCGCTGACTCTTGCATAAAACTGAGATTCTATTCTGGCAATTTCTTTCTGCAGGAACCCGACGGATTCTTTTTTTAAAGGGGTGTATTCGGAAAGAATCTCCCTAAAAGGATAAAAACCTACCGTTTCTTTTTGCACCTTAGCTTTGTTATATAATTTTTTTAAATTGGCTCTGACCATCACGGCTCCTATGGAGCCTGTAATACAAACGGGAGAGGATGTGATTGTTTCTGCCGCAGAAGCGATGTAGTATCCTCCTGAAGCGGCAGTGTCTTTAAAGTAAACGAAGACTGGTTTTTCTTTTTTTAATTCTGAAATTTCTCTGTGGATGAGTTCGGAATGAAATGCGGATCCGCCTGGGGAATTGATTTCCAAAACGACTACATGTACGCTTTTATCTTCTTTCAGCTCTTTTAAGAGGGAGATGGTAGGATAGGCTTCTATTTTGCCTGCTTCTCTTTCTTTCCCTGAATACTCACCCGAAGAGATTCCTCCTTCCAAAGGAAGTATGGCGATGTTCTTTTTTCTTTTGGAAACGAACTTAAAGTCTTCTATTCTTTGAATCAAATAAGAATGATTAGGTGAAAGTGCTTTTTCTTCTTCCGGGAAAAATTCTTTTTCCGATCTAATGGAATCTAGAAAACCAGCTTCCTTCAAACTTTCTGCGGTAAGTATGGGTTTGTAGAAGGTTTCTTTTTTGAATTTCCCCTTTTCGGTTAACGCATCTAAGATGATGTTTTGGAGATCTAAAATTAGGTCTTCTATGTTTTTTTTGGCTTCTTTCGAAAAACCGGTTCGGGTGAATGTTTCTGCAAAGGATTTATAAGGACCACTCGCATAAGCTTCCACTTCCACTCCTAAATGTTTCAAGAGTCCTCCGTAAAAGGAGGATTCTGCGGAAGGAAGTTGGATGTGAAATTCAGCTTCTTTGTCTGCGGATCTTTCGTTGCTTGCGGACATAAGAAGTAGGGTTCCCAAACCACCTTCCTGAGCATAAGATTCGATTCGAATTCCTTGTTCTTTCAGTTTGATCAGTTCTTCTTTCACTTCCCAAAACTCGGAAAGACTCCAATCCATAGGAGGCAGAAATATCTTTAGGGTTTTGAGTTGTTTGATTTTTCCTAAGGATCGTAAGACAAGAAGGAAATCGAGTCGAGTCATCGAACTTTGTTTTCCTTGGAATTTTCTGACAAAAAAGGATTTATGAGAGGTTTCGAAATAACTAGGGAATTCGAAATGAAGGACGGTTCTTTTTCTCCGTAAAAAAGCCCTTAGACGCAGGTAAAAGTAGTAAAGCAGTCGAATCGGAGAAAAAAGGATTAGAAAAAAATATCGCAACAAACTGGGATCCTCCCGCCTTCCATCTCTTAAAATTCTTTCCAGAAAGAAAGAGGAAAACAATCTGTTCGATGTGGATTCCTTCATTCGTATTCGCGGCGCCCGCGAGCATAACCTTAAAAACGTAAATTTAGACATCCCTAGGGACAAACTTGTGGTAGTTACCGGACTTTCCGGTTCAGGGAAATCTTCCCTTGCTTTCGATACCATTTATGCGGAAGGACAGAGACGTTATGTAGAATCTCTTTCCAGTTATGCGAGGCAGTTCCTAGGGCAGATGGAAAAACCGGAAGTGGATCTTATCGAAGGTCTTTCTCCTGCCATTTCCATAGAACAAAAAACGACTCATAGAAACCCCAGATCGACTGTGGGAACTGTCACGGAGATCTACGACTATTTGAGACTTCTGTATGCCAGAGTGGGCAAACCCCACTGTCCTAAATGTGGAACTGCGATTACTTCTCTTTCCGTGGATCAAATTACGGATCGAATCAATTTATTTCCGGAAGGAACCAAACTCCAGATCTTAGCTCCCGTCATCCAAGGGAAAAAGGGAGAACATAAGGAAGTTCTGGAAAAATACAAAAAGGAAGGATTCAACAGAGTTCGTGTTAATGGAGAAGTGTATTCTTTAGAAGATGAAATTCCTCTGAAGAAAAATTTCAAAGCGGACATCGACGTGGTGGTGGATCGTATCGTAATGAAACCTGGGATTCAATCCAGACTTTCAGACTCCGTAGAAACCGCCTTACGAACCGCAGATGGAATCCTCATTGTGGAGGACGGAGAAAAAGACCATCTCTATTCCCAGAAACTTTCCTGCCCGAAATGTGACGACGTATCCATTCCAGAGCTGACTCCCAGACTTTTTTCTTTCAATTCTCCTTTCGGTGCCTGTGACGTATGTGACGGATTAGGTGCTATTCTTGAATTCGATGAAGCTCTTCTTGTTGCGGATGAAGAGGCCTCTCTTGCGGATGGAGCTATCGAAGCTTGGGGCGGTTCCAAATCGAATTCTTATTGGTATATGGCAACCATCACGGCTTTGTCTAAAAAATTGAAATTCAATTTGAACACAGCTTGGAAAGATCTTCCTGCTAAAACAAAAAAAGTGATTCTATTCGGAGACGAATCCATCCAGATCGATTACGATTTTCGAGGAGCGAATTCTCATTACGAATTCTCACGTAATTTCGAAGGTGTGATTCCCAATTTGAAAAGAAGATATAAGGAAACCAAATCCGACTCTATGAGGCAGTGGTTTGAATCTTATATGACCAATCATGATTGCGATGTTTGTAGCGGCAAAAGACTTCGTCCCGAGGCTTTGGCCGTAAAAGTGCAAGGAATCGGAATCGACCAATATACTAACTTTTCCATCGCCAAGGCATTGGAATTCACAAAAAGTTCCAAATGGGCAGGTGCGGATGAAATCATCAGCAAACCCATCTTAAAAGAGATTCTGCAAAGATTGAATTTTCTTTTCGATGTAGGGGTGGGTTATCTCAACCTGAGTCGTTCTGCGGGAACTTTATCCGGTGGAGAGATGCAGAGGATCCGTCTTGCCACTCAAATCGGTTCCCGCCTAATGGGAGTTTTATACATTTTGGATGAACCTTCCATCGGCCTACACCAAAGAGACAATACCAAATTGGTGAACACCTTAAAAGGGCTGCGTAATTTGGGAAATACGGTTCTAGTCGTGGAACACGACAAAGAAACCATGGAAGAGGCGGATTTCATCGTAGATATGGGGCCTGGTGCAGGTGTGCACGGAGGAGAAATCGTTTCCTTCGGAACTCCTGAAGAAATCAAAAAAGACCCCCACTCGGTGACAGGGAAATATCTTTCCGGTGAAAAAAGAATCTTAATGCCTTCCGAGAGAAGAAAGGGCAACGGAAAATTCCTCAAAATCGTAGGAGCGACGCATAACAACCTAAAGAACGTGGATGTTTCCATTCCTTTGGGAACCATGACCGTCGTTACGGGAGTTTCCGGTTCGGGAAAATCCACTCTCATCAATGAAATTCTTTATAAGGATTTAGCGAGCACCATCCAAGGGTCCAAACTGATCCCAGGAAAACATAAAAAGATCCAGGGAAAAGAACATCTGGATAAGGTCATTAATATCGATCAGTCGCCGATCGGTAGGACTCCTCGTTCGAATCCCGCCACTTATACGGGTTTATTCACTCATGTAAGAGATTTGTTTAGTAATTTAGAAGATGCTAAAGTAAGAGGATACGGTCCAGGAAGATTCAGTTTCAATGTTTCCGGAGGGAGATGTGAAAAATGTGAAGGGGACGGAATCTTAAAAATCGAGATGCACTTTCTTCCCGACATCTATGTGGAGTGCGAAGTCTGTAAGGGAAAAAGATACAACCGAGAAACTTTGGAAGTCAAATAC
>VFQU01001926.1_pt1 | contig 10877 bp, 5 predicted proteins | sample 3512311 | NCBI WGS metagenome assembly VFQU01 (sample SAMN10412377, study PRJNA504923) | tailings metagenome | isolation source: Relicate 3 Philex TSF3 active mining site | place: Philippines: Tuba, Benguet | collected 2017-08-29 | reverse complement strand
CTGGATCCGCGCCGAGATGCACGAGTTCATCCTGCGCAACTGGCGCATCGTCAAGATCGCCACGACCAAGGCGCAGCGCAAGCTGTTCTTCAATCTGCGCAAGTCGAAGAAGCGTCTGGGCTGGATGAACGCCGAGGAGGTCAACACGGTCGCGCGCGAGCTCGGCGTACCGGCGGCCACCGTGCTCGAAATGGAAGCGCGTCTGTCCGGCAAGGACATCGCGTTCGACGCGCCGACCGACGATGACGAAGACGCCAGGCCGTCGCCGGCGATGTTCCTGGTCGACCACTCGGCCGATCCGTATGGCGCGGTCGAGAGCGAGTCGGAAGAGGAATCGAGCCTCAACACGCTGCAGCGCGGTCTGGCCCGTCTCGATGACCGCTCGCGCGACATCATCCAGCGCCGCTGGCTGCGCGACGGCGACAAGGCGACGCTGCAGGAACTGGCCGACGAGTACGGCGTGTCGGCCGAGCGCATCCGCCAGATCGAGGCGAACGCGATGAAGAAGATGCGTACCTTGTTCGTGGCCTGATCGGCCCGACGAGGTGATCGCGCCGGCGTACCGCGCCGGCGACCGACGGCCCCGGTGACGGGGCCGTTCTTTTTCTCGCGCCAGGCGGTGCTCAGGTCATGTCGATCGGATCGACGTCGATCGACCAGCGCAGCCCGCTCTGCGCCGGCAGCGCGGCCAGCGCCCCGAGCCAGCGTGACAGGTAGGCCTGCAAGGCGCTCCGTTCGTCGGCCTCCAGCGCGATCTGGCCACGGTGCAGGCCGGCGCGGCGCGGCATCGGCGCCGCGAGCGGCCCGAGCAGCCGCACCGACGCGGGTATGTCGAGGACACGACAGGCCGCCGACAGAAAGGCCTCCAGACGCGACGGCTCCTTCGCCTCGGCGCGCAGCAGCGCCATGCAGCCGTACGGCGGCAGACCGGCCGCGCGGCGCTCGTCGATCAGGCTGCGCGCCAGGGCGCGATAGCCGCCGTTGCGCAGGATCGTCAGCAGCGGATGGTCCGGATGATGCGTCTGCAGCCAGACCTGTCCCGGCCGCGCCGCGCGGCCGGCGCGGCCGGCGACCTGGACGACCAGCTGGCCGAGGCGCTCGCCGGCACGAAAATCGGCGCTGAAGAGCCCTTCGTCGACGCTGGCCAGCACGACCAGGTTGAGGCTCGCCAGATCGTGACCCTTGGCGAGCATCTGCGTACCGACCAGGATGCGCGGCCCTGCTTCGGTGAGGCCCTCGAGCAGGCGCTCGCGCGCGCGCTTGCTGCGCGTGGTGTCGCGATCGATGCGGACGATCGGCACGTCCGGAAAGCGCGCCCGCAAGGCGTCCTCGAGCCGCTCGGTGCCGTGTCCCTGCGGCTGGATCGCCAGGCCGCCGCATTCCGGACAGGCTTTCGGCACGGCCTGTTCGGCGCCGCAATGGTGGCAGACCAGTCGCGCGCGGCCGCGATGCAACGTCAACGGCCGGTCGCAATGACGGCACTGCGCGCCCCATCCGCAATCGCGGCACTGCAGAACTGGCGCGTAGCCGCGCCGATTGCGGAACACCAGGGCCTGGTCGCCGCGATCGAGGCAGTCGCGGATCGCCGCGAGCGCCGGCTCGGCCAGACCGTGCTGCAGCGGCATGCGCCGCACGTCGAGCACGTGCAGCGTCGGCGGCCGCGCGTCGCCGGCGCGCTGGCGCATCGACACCGAGGCGTAGCGTCCGGCTTCCACGTTGGACAGCGATTCCAGCGACGGCGTCGCCGAGCCGAGCACGACCGGCACCTGCTGCGCGCGCGCGCGCACGACCGCGAAGTCACGCGCGTGGTAGCGGAAGCCCTCCTGCTGCTTGTACGAGGTGTCGTGCTCCTCGTCGATCACGATCAGCCCCGGCCGCGGCAGCGGCACGAACACCGCCGAGCGGGTGCCGAGGATCACCGGCGCGTCGCCGCGCGCCGCCGCCATCCATGCGCGCGCCCGCTCGGTCTCGCCGAGGCCCGAATGCAGGACGGCGATGTCGACGCCGAGTCGCTGCCGGAACCGGCGCAGAATCTGCGGCGTCAGCGCGATCTCCGGCACCAGCACCAGCGACTGCCGGCCGGCAGCGATCGTCCGGCCGATCAACTCGAGATAGACCTCGGTCTTGCCGCTGCCGGTGACGCCGTCGAGTACGAAGGGCGCGAACTGTCCCGATGCTGCGGCGATCGTCTCGACCGCATCGCGCTGCTCGGCATTGAGCGGTGGACCCGGCAGCGGCCGCGGCGGCGTCTCGGAGCGCGGAATGCGGCGCCGCTCGATCCAGCCGCGCTGGCGCGCCGCGCGTGCGGCGGCACGCCAGCCCGGCAACCGCTCGTCGAGCTGGCCGGCGGTCAGCTCGCCGTCCTCGAGCTGACCGAGCAGGGCATCGGTCCTCGTGCCGCGGCGATGACGCGGTTCGGACCGCGCCTGGCGTCCGGCCGGTTCGAGAAACCACAGCTCCTCCTCGTCCGGCGAGGGCGTGCGCGGCCCGCGCAGCGCCTGCGGCAACGCGGTCTCGAGCACCTCGCCGAGCGGGTGGTGATAGTAGCGGGCCGCCCAGTCGAGGCTGGCCAGCAGCTCCTCGGTCAGCCACGGAACCGGGTCGAGCACGGCCTCGACCGCCTTGAGCCTGGCGGTCGCGACCATCGCATCGGCCGCATGGCCGATCACGACGCCGACCGTGTCACGGCGCCCGAACGGCACGCGCACGCGGCTGCCGATCGGCGGGACTGGATCGCCGTCGCGGATGACGTAGTCGAAGGCTTGGGTGAGCGGCACCGGCACCGCGACGCGAACGATCGTCGGCGGCCGAGCGGCGGCGGCATCGGACATCGACTCAGTCTAGCGGCAGGCCCGACATTCGGCTCGGGTTATCGCCCGCTCCTCATCCTCGCTGCGCGAAACCGGCGCCAAGTGGCCGTGGCGCCGGGCATTTGTCGCTTATCCACAAGCGCTGTGGATAAGTCTGTGGACGAGCCGCCGTGAGCCGCTTGCGGAGCGCACAGCGACGCGCTCGCGGTCGGGTTGGCGAATGTTTAACCAATCTTAAATGATATAAGTGGATCAATGACTTAGACGACCTGCGTCGGCCGACGATGACACCGCGATGACGCTCGGCGGTGTGACCGACGCGAACGTGCCGCCTGTGCACAAAATGCTTGACAAGGCGGCCGGAAGCCTCTCAGGTCACCGCCAGTCCGATCACGATCGCGGCAATGAGGCCGAGCGACAACAGGATCGAATAGCAGGTGCCGACGACGCCGTAGGCCAGCACGCCCATGATCCAGCCCTGCCGGTAGACCCGCTTTTGCATCAGCAGCAGATACAGCGGCAGCCAGACCCAGGCTGCCGTGATCAGCCAGGTGACCGACGTGGCCGCCGACGGCACCGTCGCCAGAGCGTCGCGCAGCGCGTACAGCAGAATCAGCACCAGCATCGACAGGAAGATGAAGGCGTGGCTGTGCAGCGCCACCATCAGATGCTCCATGTACAGCCGGCGCTTGAACACGTAGACGATCTTCAGCAGCACCGCGAAGATCGGCATCAGGACGAACAGCGTCTGCGGCGCGACCGAGAACATGGCGGTGCCGAACAGGGCCGGCTTCCTGGCCGCCAGACTCGCATTGGCGCGCATATGCCCGAGCGAGGCGTTGAGGCGCCGGTTGACGGCCTGCGGCAGCCAGGCGATCTCGACCGGATTGGTGGCCGCGTTCCAGGGCCGGCCGTTGAACTTGAACAGCGCGTCGAGCACGGTTTCGATGGTTTCGGGCTTCCTGCCGCCGGTCGTGGCCGAGGTCTCGCCGCCGCTGGCCGGGGCCGCCCGATCGCCGCTGCCGTCGACCGGCGCAGTCTCGGTTTTGCCGCCGGCGGGCCCCGCCGGACTTGCGTCATCGGACGGGACCGTCGCCGTAGGCGGCGGCTCACGGCCCGGCTCGCTTTTCCCGGCGCCGTCATCGGCATCGAGCGTGATGTCGACACCGTCGCTCTGGAATATCCCTTCCATCGACAGCTGCACCGCGAAGATCGACAGCACGCACAGTACGAAGAACAGGCGGAACGGCGTGACGTAGCGGACGCGGCGCCCGGCGCAGTACTCGGTCGTCAGGAAGCCGGGCCGGAAGTACAGGTCGAAGACCGAGCGGAAGATGCGCGAATCGACGTTGAAGATGATGTCGGCCAGGTCCGAGCCGACCTCGCGCAGGCTGCGGATCATGCCCTTCTCGGGCTGGCCGCATCGATAGCAGTACCCGCCGTAGAGCGGGGAGGCGCAGTTGCCGCAGGCCGCGAAGCGCGGCAGCGGCGCCGCCGGCTCGGCGACCGGGGCGACCGTCACCGGCAGCGCTTCGAGCGGCACCCCGCCCGCGGCCGCCTCGTCGCCGACCGATGTCTTCGGATCGTTGTTCATCGGTCCACCGATACCCCCGCGAGACCGCCGCCGCTCGCCCGAGCGGCGGACGATAACCGTTTTCGACGGCCGCGGGTGCGCAATCGCCGGGGTGCCTGCCGACCGGTCCACGACGCACGCAGACGGCGTGCAGCGCCGGCGCGAGTGCAGTAACAAAGGCGTGGACCAGTCCGCATGCGATCGGCCGGCCGCATGCTATGTTGGGACTGTCGGCACTTGACAAGACACGCTTGCATCCGGTCGCTCGCATCAACCGGAACCGCGTCGACTGACCGTGCCGACGAATACCGGCAGGATCCCACGGGGCGTTTGTATACGAATCCATTTTTGACTGGGTCCTGCATCGGTCCCCGAGCCGCCGATCATCCGCGAAAAAGGAGTGTTTCAGTGATGTCCAAGCTATCGAGACTAGGCAACCCGCACGGCGCAGTGCTCGCCGCCGCCTGCATGACCGCAGCGATCGCGAGCGCGACCGCACACGCCCAGCGACTGGACGAGGCCCCCTGGCGCCCCGGCGCGAAGGCACAGCTCTCACCGGACACGACCGTGCCGCGCGCGGTCTGGCAGCCGCCCGCCAATGCGATCTACGACAACGGCCCGCTGACCAGCGGCACCGCCCCGGGCTGCTCCGGCGACGGCGGCAACGCGAGCATCCTGCAGGACGCGACGCTGTCGATGAGCATGTTCGGTGCCGGGCACGCGGTCAGCAGCGGCTTTCGCGTCGCCGAAGACTTCGTCGTGCCGAGCGGCCAGACCTGGAACGTGACCGGCGCGAACTTCTTCGCCTATCAGACCAACTCGGGCGCCACCTCGACGATGAATGCCGTCAACGTGCGCATCTGGAATGGCGTTCCGGGTACCGGCACCGTGGTCTGTGGCGATACGACGACCAACCGCATGACCGCGACCGCCGCCTCCGGCATTTTCCGCACGCTCGAAAGCGCACCGGACTGCACGCGCCCGGTCATGGTGCAGCACGTCGATCTGTCGAGCTGTCCGCCGCTCGCCGCCGGCACTTACTGGATCGACTGGCAGACCGGCGGCTCGCTCGCCAGCGGACCGTGGGCGCCGGCGATCGCGATCGCCGGGCAGGCGACGACCGGCAACGCGATGCAGTTCGATGCGAACTCCAGTAGCTGGGTCGCATTGCTCGACGCCGGCAGCGGCACCACGCAGGGTCTGCCGTTCGTGCTCGAGGGGCCGGCCGGTCCGGCGCTCGCGATCGACGCGGCGGCGGCGGTGCTGACCGATTCGTGTGCGGCCAATCCCGCGCAGGACAACGGCGTGGTCGAGCCGGGCGAAACCGTCGACATCGCGGTGCCGGTCAGCGCGAGCGGCGGCAACTTCACGAACGTCGTCGCCAGCCTCGCGCTGCCGGCACCGGGCTCGGTCGTCTACGTCGTCTCGAGCGCGAACCTCGGCAACTTGAACGCCGGGCAGAGCGCGACCGCCCATTTCCGGATACGCGTCGAGAAAAGCTTCACCTGCCTGAGCGACTTCACGCTGCCGCTGGCGGTCACCAGCAGCGAAGGCAATGCCAGCGGATCGATCGACGTGACCGTCGGCGCATCGGCCTCGCCGGCCCCGGCCGACGTACCGCTGGCGATTCCCGACAATTCGCCGGCCGGCATCAGCTCGACGATCACGGTGAGCCAGAACCTGACGCTGACCGACCTGAAGGTACACGTGCGGGCGACGCACACCTGGGTCGGCGATCTGATCGTCCGGCTGACCAGCCCGGCCGGCACGACGGTCACGCTGCTCGATCGCCCCGGCGTTCCGGCCAGTACCAACGGCTGCAGCAACAACGATATCGACGTCACGTTCGCCGACGGGCAGCCCGATCCGGAAGCCGTCTGCGATGCGGCCGGCACGAGCGCGCCGTGGCCGGTCACCGATGCGGGCCCGACCCAGCCGCTGTCGGTGTTCGACGGCCAGAATGCGCTCGGCAACTGGGTGCTGACGATCTCGGACAATGCCGGCATCGATACCGGCACCCTGGTCGACTGGGAGCTGATCCCGACGCCGGCGTTCGAGGGCGGCTGCGAGGTCTGCGGCGGCCTGGGCGATCTGATCTTCGAGGACGGCTTCGAGCCATAGCGCAACGCAGCGGCGAACCGCATTCGCCGCCGTACGGGGCCCGGTCCACCGGGCCCCGTCTCTTACCGATGGTTCGTTCGCAAACTTGACCCGCGGCTGCCACATCGCCTGACGGTGGCGTCGAGGATAGGAATTCGGGTGTTCGACCTCGGGCGAGTCACCGGCGCGCGCCGGCCTTGAAGCATGCGGCGCGCCGCGGTGCGCGACCCGACATGCGATCGGACGGATCGCCGCCTCCCCGAATGCAGTCACACCGCCGCAGGCGCAGGCCGCGACGCCGCCCGCGCGGCCGGTCGAATTGATCGCGACAGAACGCCGCGCAGTCAGCGCCCGGCCCCCGCGGCCGGAACGCGTGCACGGTCCCGCGATGCGCAACGCACCGCCGATCCGATCTGAGCGCTCACGCGCAGGCCGGCGCACGCTCTACACTGGCGGCCGCATCGTCGCCTCCGCTCCTGCAATGACCTGGCTTTCACTCGACCGGCAACGCTTCGCGCGCGAGCTGACCGATACCGCGCGTCTGGCCGGCCCCCTGGTGCTCGGCCAGTTGTCGGCGGTCGGCATGAACGTCATCGACACGCTGCTCGCCGGCCACCTCGATGCGCATACGCTGGCCGCGGTCGCGGTCGGCACCAGTATCTGGTCGCTGGCGCTGGTGGGCTCGCTCGGCGTCATGATGGCGGTACCGCCGTCGGTCGCGCAGCTGCACGGGGCCGGCCGCCACGAGGCGATCGGCGCGCTGCTGCGCCAGGCGCTATGGCTGGCCGGCGGACTCGGCATCGTGCTCGGCCTGGCGACCGCGCTCGGCGGACCGCTGCTGTTCGAGCTGATCGGCGTCGACCCGGCACTGGCCGAGGACGTGCGCCGCTTCCTGCACGCGATCGCGTTCGGCGCGCCGGCGATGGCGCTCTACTTCGCGCTGCGCGGTCTCAGCGAGGGGATCGGCCTGACCCGGCCGACGATGATCTTCGGCCTGCTCGGCCCGGCCCTGCTGGCACCGATCGGCTACGTGCTCATGTACGGCCGCTTCGGCCTGCCGCGGCTCGGCGCGGCCGGTGCCGGCATCGCAACCGCGCTGGTGCTGTGGATCCAGATGGCGAGTCTGCTGACCTACGTGGCACGGCACCGGGCGTACCGGCACGTCCAGCCGTTCGGCCGGCGCGACCGGCCGGATCGGCGTGCGATCGGCGAGCTGCTGCGCATCGGCGCGCCGATGGGCGTGACGGTCTTCATGGAGGCGAGCCTGTTCGTCGCGGTAGCCCTGATCATCGGCCGGCTCGGCGCCGACGTCGTCGCGAGCCACCAGGTCGCGATCAACGTGGCCTCGTTCGCGTTCATGGTGCCGCTCGGCATCGCGATGGCGACGACGGTCCGCGTCGGCCACGCGGTCGGCCGCAACGACGGTATCGGCGTTCGCATGGCCGGCGGCGCCGGCTTCGCGTTGACGCTGGCGATCCAGTGTCTGTCAGCGAGCGTGCTGTTCGCGCTGCCGCACGCGATCGCCTCGCTCTACACGCGCGATGCACTCGTCGTCGCGCTGGCTGCGCAGCTGCTGGTGCTGGCCGGCATGTTCCAGCTGTCCGACGGCATCCAGGTCGCTGCCAACGGCGCCTTGCGCGGCCTCAAGGACACGCGCACGCCGATGGTCATCACCTTGCTAGCCTATTGGGGCGTCGGCATGCCGGTCGGCGGATGGCTGACCTTTCACGCCGGTTACGGTGCCCGCGGCATGTGGATCGGCCTGATCGCCGGCCTCACGATGGCCGCGCTACTGCTGACGCTGCGCTTCCACCGCCAGGCGGCGGGCTTCCAGGCTGCGGTCGACTTCGCCCGTCGCCTCGATCGTCACTGACGGCCGCTGCGCCGGCGACGGCGCCTGCAGGACCGGCGAAGTCTGCGCGACCGGGATGCTCCAGGTCTGCAAGGCGTCGCCGAGCAGGTCCAGATGGCCCGGATGCCGGTCGTGTCCGTGCGTGCTGACCTCGAAACCGTAGCGGCGCTTGAGCCGCAGCCGGCCGTCGACGCGCGCCAGACCGACGCGGCGCAGCGACACGGTCTGGTCGAGCAGCTGCACGCCGGCGCGATGACACAGCTCGCGCGCGAGGCGTCCGGCCTGCTCCCTCGCACGCAGCGCACGCAACCACAGCGCGATCGCGGCGCCGATGAGCAGCAGGGGAATCCATTGACTGAGCATCGCCCGAGTGTGGAGACGGCCGGGCGGCCTTGCAAGGGCGACCGGACCGACCGGCGCGGACGCGCGGCCGGCAGCCGGTCACGGCGTCCGGCATCGTTTTCGCTAGAATCCCCGCCATAACCAGAACATCAGGGGCATGCCGCGACCTCGAAGCTCGAGTGCGCTGATCCGGACATGGCGACGATCGACATTCCCGACTATCGGCCGGTCGACAAGCTCGGCTCGAGCCGGCTGGCCAGCGTCAGGCTCGCGACGCAGACCTCGCTGGAGCGCGACGTCGCGCTGAAGATTCTGTCGCCCGGCCCCGCCGCCGATCCGGGCATCAGCGAGCAGTTCCTGCAGTCGGCGCGGACGCTGGCCTCGTTCGCGCATCCGAACGTCGTGCAGGTCTACGACATCGGACTCGAACCCGCCCCGTACTACGCGATGCAGTACCTGTCCGGCGGCAACTTCGCGAGCCGGGTCAGGCGCGGCCTCGACGAGCGCGAGCTGCGTCGCATCCTGGAGAGCGTGGCGCGCGCGTTGGGCTACATCCACCGCCGCCGTCACGTCCACGGCAGCATCAGTCCGAACAACATTCTGTTCGACGCCGCCGATACGGCGATCCTCAGCGACTTCGGCCTGCTCGCGGCACGGCGCAAGCTGGCCGCCGACGGCGACGCAGCGGCGCCCGGCGCGGACGGCTATGTCAGCCCGGAGATCGCGCGCGGCGACGCCCCGGACGCGCGGTCGGACATCTACAGCCTCGGCGCGGTCGCGTTCTTCGGCCTGAGCGGACGGTCACCGGCCGAAGCCGGCGATCCGCTCTCGCCGGTCCCGCGCCTGCCGCTCGAACGCGCCCACTGGCAGCCGCTGCTCGACAAGGCGATGGCGGGCGATCCGAACAAGCGTTTCCAGAGCGCCGAGGCGCTGCTGGCCGCACTGGCCTCGATCGACTTCACGGCCGTCGAAGCCGCGGTGGCGGCAGCGACGCCGAGAACCGCCGCCGCTCAGACGCAGCCCGCGACCGTAGCGGCGGTGACCGCGACCGCCGCGCAGGCGGCGCCCGCCAGCAGCGGTCGCGACGGCCTCACGCCGCAGACGAGTCACGACGACGCGTCGCTGGCGGCGTCCGCCTCGCCGCCGGACCGCGGCACCTGGCTGCCGATCGCGATCGCCGCGCTCGGCGTGCTGCTGATCGGCGGCGTCGGCTACGGACTCTGGTCCTCGCGTGCCCCATCGAGCGAGTTCGAACCGACCGTCGCCGTCACCGACCCGGTCGAGACACCGGAGCCGACGCCGGCCGAACCGCTCGAGCCGCAGGCATCCACGCCGATCGAGCCGGATTTCCTGTCCGACCCGCGCCTCGACGCCGAGGGCCGCCCGATCGCACCGATCGACCTGCGCCTGGTGCCGACCGTCGTCGATCCGGTCGCCGAGCTGATCCGGCTCGGCCGCGCCGACCTCACCGCGCAGCGCCTGACGCTGCCGCCCGAACGTAATGCACTGGAGCGCTTCCAGCTGGCGCTGAAAATCAATCCGCGCACGCGCGCGGCGCGCGAGGGCATTGCCCAGGTCGCGCGCGGTTACCTCGATCTGGCCGAAAACGCCCATCAGGCCGGTCAGACCGACGCCTTCCTCGAGCAGCTCGACAAGGCCGGTACGGTCGCCGGCCTGGCCGGCGAGGAAGGCCAGACGGTTCTCGCCGAGATCCGCCAGCGGCGCAGCCGCGAGGCCGGGCGTCTGATCGAGCAGGCCCGTCCGCTGGTCGATGCCTGGGACAAGACCGGTGCCGGCGCACTCTACGAGCGTGCGCTCGCGATCGATCCGGGCAGCGCCGCCGTCCTCGAGGCGCAGCGCCGCCTGCAGCGGGTCGGCGCGCCCGGCTACGTGTTCCGCGACGCGGTCGGCGGCGGCGGCAACGGGCCGTCCCTGGTCGTACTCGACGCGACGCTGGCGGTCGGCCAGTTTCCGGTGACGCGCGGCGAGTTCGCGCGCTGGGCGCAGGCGGCCGGCGACGCCGCGCAGGGCGCGCAGGCCTGCCGCGATCGCGAGTCGTTCTTCCGCTCCTCGCGCAGTCGGAACTGGCTCAAGCCCGACGTCGAGCAGGACGACGACCATCCGGTCGTCTGCGTCGGCTTCGCGCAGGCGCAGCGCTACGCGGCCTGGCTCAGCGAACGCACCGGCCAGCGCTACCGTC
>VFQU01001925.1_pt1 | contig 10882 bp, 10 predicted proteins | sample 3512311 | NCBI WGS metagenome assembly VFQU01 (sample SAMN10412377, study PRJNA504923) | tailings metagenome | isolation source: Relicate 3 Philex TSF3 active mining site | place: Philippines: Tuba, Benguet | collected 2017-08-29 | reverse complement strand
AGGTAGGCACCGGTCTCGACGCGTTGCTCGTAGTACTGCGCCTGCGCGTGGTCGATGCGCGAAAGCACGATCACCTCGCTCACCGGGTCGCGCAGCACCGCCACGTCGTCGCGGTCGCGCACGCGGGGGAAGAAGGGTTCGAGGCGCTCCGCGTCGATGGCGCCGACATGCTCCAGCGTGCGGATCAGTTCGTGGTCGGCCAGCGAGGTCGCTTCCATGTTCAGGCTCCGAGGCGCGATGCGGCGCCCAGCAATGTGCCGATGCGGGCCATGTTGGCGCGCGTGGCCTGCCACACGCGGTCCTGCGCAGCGTCGAGCAGCGCGCGTTGGCCAGCGGCGTCGTTTTCGAGCTGCGCCAGTTGCGCGTCGATGCGGTCAACGAGCTGCCCATCGGCGACCTCGAAGCCCCATTCGGGGTGGCCGATGTCGTCGAGGAAGTAGCGCATCTTGTCGTGGCTGATGAGCGAGATGACGGCGCGGCGCAGACCGAAAGGAATCATCTGCGCGTGGCCGCGCATGCCCATGGCGAGATCGACGCGGGCGTAGAAGGCCATCACCTCCTCGGGGCCGGCGTCGGTCAGGTCCACGGTGTCGTAGGCCACGCCGGCCTTGTCCAGGTGCGGCTCGATCTCGCGGTCCATGGTCTTGTGGGCGGCCACGACGATGCGCCAACCGCGTTCCTGCGCGCGCCGCACGGCACGCGCCACGTTGCCGAGCACATCGTCGGCGTTTTCACCGAAGCGCAGGTGGGCGCGGTCGAAGGCGGCGTTGAAGGCCAGCACGCGCTGGCCGCTGGCGTCGTGCGCGAGCGCGGCGGCGCGGTGTTGTTCGTAGAGCTGCCAGATCACGGTGGTGGGGCAGTACTGGTGCGCCAGGCGCTCGGCCTGCGCCGGCTGCAGGTAGCGGCCCAGCGCGCGGATGGAGCCGTGGTTGCGCAGGCCGAAGAAACCGCTAGCGTCGGCCAGGGCGCGAATGTGGTCGGTGAACACCGGATCGAAATCGTCCTGGCCGCGGAAACGGTTGTAGCCAATGGCAAACACCGCCACCGGCAGGCGCAGGGCCTGCACGGCCTCGACGCTGCTGTTCCATTGCCAGCCGCTGTTGCCGACATCGCTGCCCGCCTGGTCGCGCAGCAGCAGGCCGCCGCCGCCGATCACGAGGCCGTCGAAACGCCCGTTCGCGTCCGCCGCATCCAGGTTCAGGAAGGGCGACCAGGCCTGGCGCAGGGTCCAGTCGCAGTCGCCGAACGCGGCGTCGAACAGGCGGCGCACCACGGGGAAGAGCAGCGTGTCGCCCGCGTTGCGGTTGGCCGAGTTGTGCACGCCCACGTGCAGCAGGCGCAGCGCGCCGGGGCGGCCCGTGGTGGTCTGCATGGGCAGCAGGGTGGGCGGGCCGTGGGTGACAAGCGATTGCTGGCTCATGGGGAGTCCGGTTCAGGCCGGTTCAGGCGGCAAGCGCGGTGGGTTGCCGGCGGGTCAGCGCGTCGCGCGCGAGCGCCAGGTCCTGCGGGCTGTTGATGTCGATCGAGTGCTGCGGGTCCATGGGGTGGCCGCAGGCGCCGTCGATGTGGAAGGTGCCGTGCTCGCGCAGCAGGTGCGGGCGCGCCGCGAAGATCGAGCCGTTGACGGCGTGGATCTTGCGCTGCGTCTGGCGCTGGCCGTTGCGGTCCACGCTCGGGTCCACGAGGCTGAGGTCGTCGCCGTCGAGGTAGCGCAGGTTGTTCAGGTACTTGCCCATGTCGGTCACGCTGATGACGGCGGGCGTGTCGCGGCGCTGCATCAGGTTCACGCAGGCGCGGATGTCTTCCGGCCGGCGCAGCGGGCTGGTGGGCAGCAGCATGAGCACCACATCGGGCAGGCCGCCGTGCGTGGCCTCGAACCAGTCGAGCGCGTGCAGCACGGTGTGCACGGCGTGCACCTCGTCGCGGCCGAGCTCGGCCGGGCGCAGGAAGGGCACCGAGGCGCCCCAGCGGCGCGCCACGGCGGCAATTTCGGTGTCGTCGGTGGAGACGATCAACTCGTCGATCACGCCGCTGTCCTGCGCGGCTTTCAGCGTCCAGGCCAGCAGCGGGCGGCCGGCGACATCGGCCAGATTCTTGCGAGGAATGCCTTTTGAGCCACCGCGCGCGGGCACGACGGCGAGCACGCGGGGCACGGGTTTCACGGGCGATGCGTTCATCACGTCCTCAGGCGGCCAGGCGTTCGGCCCAGGGCTGCACGCTCCAGGCTTTCTCGAGCCGGTCGAGCGCGATCCAGAAGCCTTCGCCCTGGTTCTTGTGGCCCTGCCAGATCTCGGGGATGAAGCTCACGCCCGGCGCCCAGCGGGCCAGGTCGGCGCCAAGGGCCTCGAAGTCGATGTCGCCGTCGCTGATCTGCAGGCCTTCGTCGTGCGTGCCTTTGGCATCCACCACGTGCAGATGGGCGGTGAACGGGCCGACCTCGCGCACGAAGTCGCGCCAGGACCAGCCGAAGTGGTTGCAGGCCAGGCGCGAATGCGAGATGTCGAAGCAGATGCGCATGCCGTGGCGCTTGCAGAAGGCCACCGTTTCGTCGGCGGCCATGAACAGGTTGTGGAAGCGCTGGCCGCCGAAGTGCCACGGGAACGGCGGCATGGTCTGCGGAATGATTTCCACGCCCTCGGCATTCACCTGCTTCAGCGCATCGGCGATGCGGTCGTAGCGGCGCGCGCGCTCGGCCTGCGGCATGAACTGGTCGGCCGTGAAACCGCCGGCGTTGATGATGATCGGCGGCCGTTCGGTGGCGGGGAAGAAGCGCTTGAGTTCGCGCGTGCGATCGATGACGCGCTGCAGCTCGGCGATGGAGCGGTTGCGGTAGGCCTCGTCGTCGGTCGACAAGTCCATGATGTGGTCGCCCGCGAACAGCTCGGGGCTGTGCACCACCAGCTGGAACTTCGTGGCGGCCTGGAAGTAGTCGGCCGGGTTCAGATCGAGGTCGCGGTAGCTGAAGTGGATTTCCACCAGATCCGCGCTCGTGGACGCGGCCAGCGTGGCGAAGTCGTGGTACCGGATGGGGATGCCCCAGGGACGGTCGAAGGCGTAATCCCGCGCGCGCACGCATTCGCCGGCGATGTCGGTCTCGAAGAACAGGTCGCCGGCCTTCATGTCGCGGCAGGCGGCCACGCCCACCAGCTCGGCCGTGCGCGAAGGCTGCAGGCCGCGACCGGGGCTGCGGATCTCCAGCATGTCGGCGGTGATGACATCGCCCGCGCGCAGGTCGCGTGCGGCCACGAGCGATTTGGCCAGCACCTCGCGGTTGAGGCGTTCGCCCTGGCTGATCTCGCGCTTGTCGCCCGTGCCCATGGCGAGTTCGACGTTGCGGATCGCCTTGACCATGGCCTCGAATTCGTTGGGCAGCAGGCTCACGCGGTGGTCGTTGCCTTCCATGTTGCGGTCCAGGGTGAAGTGCTTTTCGATCACCTTGGCGCCGCGCGCGATGGCGGCGATGCAGACCTCGTAGCCGCGCTCATGGCCCGAGTAGCCAATGGGCACGCCCCCGATCTCCTTGAGCCGGTTCATGTAGGCCAGGTTCACGTCCTGCATGGGCGTGGGGTAGGTGGAGTTGCACTGCAGCAGCGCGAAGGCCGCGCCTTCGTTGCGCAGCAGGCCCACGGTCTCGCGGATCTCGTGCTCCACCGACATGCCGGTGGAGACGATCAACGGGCGCCCGGTGCGCGCGGCGGCGCGCAGGAGTTCGTGGTTGGTGAGGTCGGCCGAGGCGATCTTGAAGCCCTCGAGGCCGTACTCGTTGAGGCGTTTGAGGCTCACCAGGTCCCACGGCGTGCACAGTGGCACCAGGCCACACGCGCGCACATGGTCCAGCGCCTGGAACATTTCGTCGGGCGTGAGCTGGAAGCGGCGCAGCAGATCGAGCGTGTATTCGGCGCCCAGGTCTTCGCTCACGGCGTTGCCGCCCTGGGTGTAGAGGCTGTCCATGTCGCGCAGCTGGAACTTGGCGCAGTCGGCGCCGGCGCGCGCGGCCTCGTCGATCAGGCGCTTGGCCAGGTCGAGGCTGCCGTTGTGGTTGTTGCCGATCTCGGCGATCAGGAAGGCGGGCTTGTCCTCGCGGATCACGCGGTTGCCGATGCGCAGGCCGTCGTTCTCGCGCCAGGCAATGGCGACCAGGCGGCCCGAGGCGTCCAGCAGCGGGATGGAGGTGATCTTGGGCGAGAACAGCGCCTCGATGCGGGCCGGCTCGTCGCCGATGCGGGCCGAGGTGAAGCGGTGGTTGGCGATGTCGCGCACCGGGCGCTGCAGGTCGATGTCTTCGACGTTCACCACCCAGCGCCGGAAGTCACCGTCGGTGACGATGCCGTCGAGCACGCCGCTTTCGGAGATGCAGAACACCATGCGCTTGGTGTTGCGGTTCATCTTCTGCAGGGCGTGCTGGATCGCGTCTTCGTGGTAGACGACGTGGGGGCCGAGGTGTCGGTCGATGATCATGAAGCGCTCCGGGCCGGACGCGGCGCCACGCAGGGTTCGGGCGCCGGTCTGGGGGTTGGAGGGATCGTAGGTTTCGACACCCCGCGGCAAGCCCGGGAATAAGCCCCCGAAAACCCCGCAATCCGGCGGATCGGGGGGCTGACGGCCGCCCCGATATAGTCCCCGCCTCATGGCCAAGGACAAGACGATCTACACCTGCAGCGAGTGCGGCGGCACCAGCCCGCGCTGGCTGGGCAAGTGCCCGCACTGCAACGCCTGGAACACGCTGGTGGAGGGTGTGGCCGAGGGCGGCGGGGCGCCGGCCCGCAACCGGTTTGCCGCGTTGGCGAAAACCGCCGAGGTGATACCGCTGTCGAAGATCGAGGCCAGCGACGTGCAGCGCACGCCCACCGGGCACGAGGAGCTCGACCGCGTGCTGGGCGGCGGCATCGTGGAAGGCGGGGTGGTGCTGATCGGCGGCGACCCGGGCATCGGCAAGTCCACCCTGCTGCTGCAGGCGCTGGACAGCCTGCAGCGGGCCGGGCTGAGTACTTTGTATGTCACCGGCGAAGAAAGCGGCGCCCAGGTGGCGCTGCGCGCGCGCCGGCTCGGCATCGAGGGTTCGCAGGTGCAAGTGCTGGCCGAGATCCAGCTGGAGAAGATCCTGGCCACGCTGGACAGCGTGAAGCCGGCCATCGCGGTGATCGACTCGATCCAGACGGTGTATTCCGACCAGCTCACCAGTGCACCGGGTTCGGTGGCGCAGGTGCGCGAGTGCGCGGCGCACCTCACGCGCGCGGCCAAGGCCTCGGGCACGGCCATCGTGCTGGTGGGCCACGTGACCAAGGAAGGCGCGCTGGCCGGGCCGCGCGTGCTGGAGCACATGGTCGACACGGTGCTCTATTTCGAGGGTGACACGCACAGCAGCTACCGGCTGATCCGCGCGATCAAGAACCGCTTCGGCGCGGTCAACGAGATCGGCGTGTTCGCCATGACGGAGAAGGGTCTGAAGGGCGTGAGCAACCCGAGCGCGATCTTTCTCTCGCAACACGCCGAGCCGGTGCCGGGCAGCTGCGTGATGGTGACGCTGGAAGGCACGCGCCCGCTGCTGGTGGAGCTGCAGGCCCTGGTGGACAGCGGCGGGCCCAGCCCGCGCCGCCTGAGCGTGGGCCTGGAGCGCGACCGCCTGGCCATGCTGCTGGCGGTGCTGCACCGCCACGCCGGGGTGGCCTGCATGGACCAGGACGTGTTCGTCAACGCGGTCGGCGGCGTGCGCATCAGCGAGCCCGCGGCCGACCTGGGCGTGATGCTGGCCATCACCAGCAGCCTGCGTGGCAAGCCGCTGCCCAAGGGCTTCATCGCCTTCGGCGAGGTGGGCCTGGCGGGCGAGGTGCGCCCGGCCCCGCGTGGGCAGGAGCGGCTGAAAGAAGCCGCCAAGCTGGGGTTTTCGGTGGCGGTGGTGCCCAAGGCCAACCTGCCGAAGAAGAACGACAAGGCCTTCGAGGGCCTGACCGTGCACGGCGTGGAACGCATCGAGCAGGCGCTCGAGCTGGCGCGCCGGCTGGATTGACTGAAAGGACGACTGAATGACCTGGCAACGCCTGGCGATCGCCGTGATCGCCGCCGCCCTGCTCTTCTGGGGCCACCGCCAGTTCGGCTGGGCCGGCGTGGCCGCGGTGGCCGGCGGCCTGGTGATGTGGCTGCTGCTGCACTTCACCCGCCTGATGGCCGTGATGCGCCGCGCCGCGCAACGCCCCATCGGCCACGTGGACAGCGCGGTGATGCTCAACGCCCGGTTGCAGGCCGGCATGCCGCTGGTGGGCGTGACGGGCCTGGCGCGCGCGCTGGGCGAAAAGGTCTCGCCCGAGGGGGAGGAGCCCGAGGTCTACCGCTGGACGGACCCGGGCGACGCCAGCGTGCAGGCCCGTTTTGCCCGCGGCAAGCTGCAGGACTGGGGGCTGAAACGCCCGGAAGCGCCCGGCCCGGGGGCCGACGCCCCGTAAAATCGCCGGCTGCCCCCATACCCCCCATTCCAAGGATTTCCATGAGCCCCACCCCTCCCTCGATGTCCGACCGCGACGGCAAGATCTGGATGGATGGCCAGTTGGTGGACTGGCGCGACGCCAAGATCCACGTGCTGACGCACACGCTGCATTACGGCTGCGGGGCGTTCGAGGGGGTGCGGGCCTACAACACGGTCAATGGCACGGCCATCTTCCGCCTGCAGGAGCACACCGAGCGCCTGTTCAACAGCGCCAAGATCCTGCGCATGAAGATCCCGTTCACCCAGGAACAGGTGAACGAAGCCCAGAAGCAGGTGGTGCGCGAGAACAAGCTCGAGAGCTGCTACATCCGCCCGCTGACCTGGATCGGCGACAAGAAGCTGGGCGTGAGCCCCAAGGGCAACACCATCCACCTGAGCATCGCGGCCTGGGCCTGGGGCGCCTACCTGGGCGACGAAGGCCTCAAGCGCGGCATCCGCGTCAAGACCAGCAGCTACACCCGCCACCACGTCAACATCACCATGACGCAGGCCAAGGCGGTGAGCAACTACACCAACAGCATCCTGGCCAACATGGAAGCCACCGACGAAGGCTACGACGAGGCGCTGCTGCTCGACACCGCCGGCTTCGTGAGCGAAGGCGCGGGCGAGAACCTGTTCGTCATCAAGGGCGGCGTGATCTACACGCCCGACCTGTCGGCCGGCGCGCTCAACGGCATCACGCGCAACACCGTGTTCCACATCGCCAAGGACCTGGGCCTGGAGATCGTGCAGAAGCGCATCACCCGCGACGAGGTCTACATCGCCGACGAAGCCTTCTTCACCGGCACCGCCGCCGAAGTGACGCCGATCCGCGAGCTTGACCGCATCGAGATCGGCGCCGGCAGCCGTGGCCCGATCACCGAGAAGATCCAGAGCGGGTTCTTCGACATCGTGAACGGCCGCAACGCCAAGTACGCCCACTGGCTCACCAAGGTCTGAACATGAGCAAAGCCGTCGTCGAACTGAAGGCCAAGGACCTCAACGCCCAGGGTGGCGTGTTCTGCCCCAGCCCGCTGGCCGACATGAAGCTCTGGAACAGCCACCCCAAGGTGTACCTGGATGTGGCAAAGACCGGCAGCGCCCGGTGTCCGTACTGCGGCACCGTGTACCAGCTCGCGGCCGGCGAGCACGTTTCGCACAGCCACTGACGGCGCAAGGTGGTGGGCCTGAGAACCCGGCACCGCACAGGGGGACAACTCGAATGATCCTGGTCACCGGCGGCGCCGGCTTCATCGGCAGCAATTTCGTGCTGGACTGGCTCGCGCACAGCGACGAGCCGGTGCTCAACCTCGACAAGCTCACCTACGCGGGCAACCGGCGCAACCTGGCCCCGCTGGCTGGCGATGCACGTCACGTGTTCGTACAGGGCGACATCGGTGACGCCGGCCTGGTGGCGCGGCTGCTGGCCGAGCACCGCCCGCGCGCGGTGGTCAACTTCGCGGCCGAAAGCCACGTGGACCGCTCCATCCTCGGCGCGGGCGATTTCATCCAGACCAACATCGTCGGCACCTTCCACCTGCTCGAGGCGGTACGCGGTCACTGGCTGAACCTGCCCGAGGCCGAGCGCACAGCCTTCCGCTTCCTGCACGTGAGCACCGACGAGGTCTATGGCAGCCTGACGCCCGAGGCCCCAGCGTTCACCGAGCAACACGCCTACGAACCCAACAGCCCGTACAGCGCCAGCAAGGCCGCGAGCGACCACCTGGTGCGCGCCTGGCACCACACGCACGGGCTGCCGGTGCTCACCACCAACTGCAGCAACAACTACGGGCCGCTGCATTTCCCCGAGAAGCTGATCCCGCTGATGATCGTGAACGCCCTGGCGGGCAAGCCGCTTCCGGTGTACGGCGACGGCATGCAGGTGCGCGACTGGCTCTACGTGGGCGACCACTGCAGCGCCATCCGCCGCGTGCTCGAGGCCGGCCGTGTGGGCGAGACCTACAACGTTGGCGGCTGGAACGAGAAGCCCAACATCGAGATCGTGCACACCATCTGCAAGCTGCTCGACGAATTGCGCCCGCGCGCTGACGGCCAGCCCTACACCACGCAGATCACCTACGTGAAAGACCGGCCGGGCCACGACCGCCGCTACGCGATCGACGCGCGCAAGATCGAGCGCGAACTGGGTTGGCGCCCGGCCGAGACCTTCGACACCGGTATCCGCAAGACAGTGCGCTGGTATCTGGACAACGCCGACTGGGTGGCCGAGGTGCAGAGCGGCGCCTACCGCGCGTGGGTGGAAAAGCAATACCAGGGGGCGGCTTGAGGGTTCTGCTGCTCGGCGCCAACGGCCAGGTGGGCTGGGAGCTGCAGCGCAGCCTGGCGCCGCTGGGCGAGCTGATCGCGCTTGACCGCAAATCGCTCGGGGAGGCCGATTTCGCACAACCCGATTCGCTGGCCGCGCTGGTGGACCGCGTCGCGCCCGACGCGATCGTGAACGCCGCGGCCCACACCGCGGTGGACAAGGCCGAGAGCGAGCCCGCCTTGGCCCACGCCCTCAACGCGGCTGCGCCAGGCGTGCTGGCGCGCGCGGCCGCCGCACGCGGCGCGCTGCTGGTGCACTACTCCACCGACTACGTGTTCGACGGCAGCGGCACACACGCACGAACCGAAGACGCCCCCACCGGCCCGCTCGGCGTGTACGGGCAGACCAAGCTGGCCGGCGAACAAGCCATCCGCGAGAGCGGCGCGCGCCACCTGATCCTGCGCACCAGTTGGGTCTACGGCGCGCGCGGGCAGAACTTCCCCAAGACCATGCTTCGGCTGGCGCAGGAGCGCGAAGCGCTGCGCGTGATCGACGACCAGGTGGGCGCGCCCACCGGCGCCGACCTGCTGGCCGACGTGACCGCGCACGCCTTGCGCACGCTGACCGCGCAGCCCGCGCTGGCTGGTACCTACCACCTGGTGGCCAGCGGCGAGACGAGCTGGCACGGCCTGGCCCGCTTCGCCATCGACACCGCGCGCGCCCTGCGGCCCGACCTGCCCTGGAAGGTGTCGCGCATCGACCCCATCCCGACCACCGAGTACCCCACCCCGGCGCGCCGGCCGCTCAACTCGCGGCTGGACACCACCCGGTTGCAAACCGCCTTTGCCCTGCGCCTGCCCCCCTGGGAAGCTGGCGTTCGGCGCATGCTCACGGAGTTCCTCGCCCCATCATGAGTACCACACGACGCAAAGGCATCATCCTCGCCGGCGGCTCGGGCACGCGCCTGCACCCGGCCACGCTCGCCATCAGCAAGCAGCTGCTGCCGGTGTACGACAAACCCATGGTCTATTACCCGCTGAGCACGCTCATGCTTGCGGGCATTCAGGACGTGCTGCTGATCAGCACGCCGCAGGACACGCCGCGCTTCCAGCAACTGCTGGGCGACGGCAGCGCCTGGGGCATGAACCTGCAGTACGCCGTGCAACCCAGCCCCGACGGCCTGGCGCAGGCCTTCATCATCGGCGCCGACTTCGTGGGCAACGGCCCGAGCGCGCTCGTGCTGGGCGACAACATCTACTACGGCCACGACTTCGCCAGCGTGCTGCACCGCGCCGACACGCAACCCCACGGCGCCACCGTGTTCGCCTACCACGTGACCGACCCCGAGCGCTACGGCGTGGTGGCCTTCGACGGCAAAGGCACCGCCACCAGCATCGAAGAAAAGCCGGCCAAGCCCAAGAGCAACTACGCCGTCACCGGCCTGTACTTCTACGACAACCAGGTGGTCGATATCGCCCGGGCCGTAAAGCCCAGCGCGCGCGGCGAGCTCGAGATCACCGCCGTGAACCAGGCCTACCTGGACAACGGCCAGCTCAACGTGCAGATCCTGCAACGCGGCTACGCCTGGCTCGACACCGGCACCCACGACAGCCTGCTCGACGCCAGCCAGTTCATCGCCACGCTGGAGCACCGCCAGGGCCTGAAGATCGCCTGCCCCGAGGAGATCGCCTGGCGCAACGGCTGGATCAGCGCCGAGCAACTGCAGCGCCTGGCCGAGCCGCTGAAGAAGAACGGCTATGGGCAGTACCTGCTGCGCCTGCTCGACGACAAGGTGTTTGGCGGAGGCGCGGCGTGAGCGGCAACCTGCAGGTCACGCCCACCGCCATCCCGGGCGTGCTCATCCTCGAACCCAAGCGCTTCGGCGACGAACGCGGCTTCTTCCTCGAAAGCTTCAACCAGCGCGCCTTCAACGAGGCCACCGGCCTGGACGTGCAGTTCGTGCAGGACAACCACAGCCGCTCGGCCAAGGGCGTGCTGCGCGGGCTGCACTACCAGCTGCCGCCGCACGCGCAGGGCAAGCTGGTGCGGGTGGTGCGTGGCAGCGTGTTCGACGTGGCGGTGGACATCCGGCGCGACTCGCCCACCTTCGGGCAGTGGGTGGGCGTGGAGCTCAGCGAGGACAATCACCGGCAACT
>VFQU01001924.1_pt1 | contig 10890 bp, 10 predicted proteins | sample 3512311 | NCBI WGS metagenome assembly VFQU01 (sample SAMN10412377, study PRJNA504923) | tailings metagenome | isolation source: Relicate 3 Philex TSF3 active mining site | place: Philippines: Tuba, Benguet | collected 2017-08-29 | reverse complement strand
GGCCTGCTGCAGTTCCACGACGAAAGCGGGCGACAGGTCACCGCGACGCTGGTGCCGGACTTCAACTCGTTGACCCTGTTCCGCGTGCCCGTCTCGCACAGCGTTTCCTACGTCGCCCCCTTCGCCCGTGGACAGCGCCTCAGCATTACCGGGTGGTTGATCGCCTGAGTTCGTGCGCCTGGTGGCGCTCGGTTTCGCTCGGCGTTCGACGCCATCCCGGCACCGTTCCAGTACGACCCGCCGAAGGTCATGCCCGTGGTCACCTCGGAGCTGTGCTCGCCGGTTGGCACTGGGGACGCAGGGCGCGCGTCGGGCGCAGCGGCCAGACGTAGGCCGCCAGATATTCCCCAAAATGTTCCCCAGAAACGAAGAAGGCGCCCTGGGGCGCCTGCTAAGCTGTTCTTTTTATTGGCGTCCCCACGGGGATTCGAACCCCGGTCGCAACCGTGAAAGTATCGCGTTCGGCGTCCGCGCGTGGTTACCGTCGTTCGCCATCGTTTTTCGCAACCCCTCGCCCCTGTTGCATTTTCCGTCCGTTACTGTACGGTTGTGTCCGTCGCCGTCCGCGACGGGAAATTACCGTAGATTACCGTAATCGGGGTGTCGCAACCGTGGCACGACTTCCGCAGGGGTACCGTAAAACCGCCGCCGCGCCCGTGCCGCGGCAGGCCATCCGAATCGCCACCCGCGACGCCCGCGCCCGCCTGCCGGCGCGCCGCGAACCGTACTTCGTCGAGATCGTTCCAGGCACCGCGATCGGCTACCTCAAGGGCCCGCGCGACGTGTCCTGGTATGTCCGCCAGCGCAAGGGCGATGCGTACATCAAGCGCCGCATCGGCACGCCCGACGACTTCGCCGCCGCCGATGGCGACGTGGTGCTGACCTACGCGCAGGCGGTCGACCGCGCCACGCGCCTGCAGCTCGAAGAGCGCCGCCCCGCCCCGCCCCGCCACTACAGCGACGGGCTTACCTTGAACGCGGTCGTCGACGCCTACCTGGACGCCCGCGAGCACCGGCCCGGCGGGCGCACCAACCGCGTCATGGCCGCGAGCACCGCGCAGGTCACGCGTTTGGCGTGGGGCAAGTACGGACGCGAGGGCATCGGGAGCAAGCTGCTTTCCGCCCTCGACTCGCACGCGCTGGCGAAGTGGCATGCCGAGATCGTGAAGATGCCGCCGACCAACCGCCGCAAGGTGATGCCCTTCGATCCGAAAGACCCCGCGCAGCTGCGCGCACGCCGCGCCACGGCCAACCGCGTTCTGACGATCGCCAAGGCCGCCCTGCGCCACGCGCGCACCGCCGGCACCCTGCCAGACGAGCTGCCCGACTTCTGGCAGCGCGTCCCCGCCTTTGCGCTCGGCGACGATGCGCCGCCGCGCATGCTCGAACGCGACGAGATCACGCGCCTGCTAAACGCCGCCGCGCCCGACCTGCGCGCGTTGCTCACCGGCGCGCTTATGACCGGCGGGCGGTACAGCGAAGTCCGCGGGCTGCGCGCCGCCGACTTCCACCCCGACCAGGGCGTGATCCGCATCGCCCAATCCAAGACCGGCAAGGTGCTGTGGCAGCCGCTCACCGCCGAAGGGTTGAAGTTCTTCACCGGCGCCAGCGCTGGGAAGCAACCGAGTGAACTGCTCTTCGTGCGCGCCGATGGTCGGCCCTGGGGGCAGCATGACGTTAACCGGCCAATGCGCGACGCGGTCAAGGCCGCGAAGCTCGAAGACGTGAGTTTCTCGACCACAAGAGCGACCTACGGAAAATTGCTGCTGCTGGCCACGCGCGACCTCGAGCTGGTCGCCAAGGCGCTGGGGCACAGCGACTCGCGGATCACCCGGAAGCACTACGCGCAGCTGCTGCCCTCCGAGGTCGCGGCTGGCATTGCGCGCCTGCCTGCCCTGGGCATTGCGATCAACGGCAAGGTGCGCGCGCTGCGGCCGCGGCGGGCGAGCAACTGACGTGTCGCGGCCCGCCTCGTCCAAGCCCAAGAAGCCCGGCACCAAGAGCGCGGCCAGACTCAGCACCAAGCCCGTGAGCGTGCTCTCGGCGAATGAGCACACCGCCTTGCTTCGGCGACCGGGACCCAAGGCCGGACTGCCGGGCAACCTGCCGCGGCTTCACGTCGGCGCGGATGGTCCGACGAATCTTCCCGAAGTGCTCGCGGCGCTGGAAAGTGCCCACCGCCAAGGCTACGGATGCGCCCTGCTGGAAGCGCTGCGGCACTCGTTTATCTGGGCCCCGCACGCAGGCGTTCCCGGCTGGGTGCGCGGCGCCTACTGCGAAGCCCTGGAAGGCTGGAAGACGCACCGCTACGCGACGCTGGAGGACGCATTCATCGCGCGCCGACCTCGATCCCGGCAAGCGAGTGCGCACTTCCAAGCCATCTATGGTGGGATGGTCTTTCTGCAGGTGAAGGAAGCGCGCGCCGCCGGCGTCTCAATCGACAAGGCGCTGTATGCCGCGATCGGCAATCGCTTTGGCCAGCCCGCGCATGTGATCGAGCGGGTCTACTCGCAACAGGCCGGAATCGTTGCTTCGCCCGCCGGCGCAGTCCGCAGAAAACGGACTAGAACTGCGGATTAGACCGCGCCGCCTCCGCGGCATCTTGCTCTGGACACCGGCGACCGCCGGCAACGGAGCAAGGCGATGCACGCACACACCGCAACCCCGACGACCCGTCGGCGCGCCAAGCGGCCGACGATGGAACCGCTCAACGTCTCTGTCGACGATGCCGCGGCCATGCTGGGCGTCGGCCGCGTCTGCCTGTACGAGCTGCTCAATAGCGGGCAGATCGCGAGCCTGAAGATCGGCTCACGCCGCCTGGTGCCCGTTGCCGAGCTGGAGGCCTTCAACTCCCGGCGCGCCGTCCGCAGTCCGCAGCAGGCGAACTGAAGTGGCCCGTTCGCAGCACAACGCCTGCACCTGCGCCACTTGCGGCCGCCTGGTCGCCCGCAAGGGCGGTAAGCGCTCGTGCTGCTCGGCGCGGTGCGCAGCCATCGCACGCGGTCGACGCGCGCATCGCGACGACTATCAGGCGAACGGCGAAGTGCAGCTTTTCCCCCTGCGCGCACTCGTGGAGCTGCCGCTCGGCGCCCACTGACGACTACGCCGACGCCCGTCGCGCCTCGGCCTGAGTCCGGGGCAGTCCGAACGCGGCGGGCGCCGGCTCCCACGAGGAACAAGCATGGCAACGCGCGACGAAGTATTGCGGTTTCTGGTCGAGACCGCCGGCGAGCAGGATCTGCTCAAGCTGGCCGACTCGCTGCAGCAGGTCGAGGTCGACAGCAAGAAAGGCGAGACCGCCGCCGGTGCGCTGGTCGCGCAGCTCGACGAGCTGGCCCGCGCCACGAAAGCGGCCGAGCGATTCAGCGAGCTGTCCGCGGCGGTGTCGAGCACCGGCGCGCGCCTGCTCGAAGCGAAGGCGGGGCTGGCGCAGCTCCGCGAGGAGTTCGCCAAGGGCGGCGATTCAGCGGCGGACCTCCAGGCGAGGATCGCTGCGGCCGAGCGCGAGATCGCGACGCTCGAAAAGACGCAGAACAGGCAGGCCGCCGCACTCGGCCGCGCCAGCGAGGCGCTCAAGGCGGCCGGCGTGGATGCCACGAATTTGGCCAGCGAACAGGCGCGCCTTGCCAGCGAGACCGCGTCGACCGAGCGGACGCTTCTGCAGCAGGCTGCGACCTTGCGCGCCAACGCCGAGGCGAGCGAGCGATCGGCTGCGCAGTTCCGCGCCGTCGGCACGGCACTGTCCGGTGCCCGCGAACAGGCGAATGACTTCATCGCTGGGCTCGGCAAGGTCGGCGCCGCGGCGGCAGCCGCCGCGGCTGCGGCCGCTGCCTATGGCGCCCAGAAGTTCTTCGAAGGCGGCCTGGCCGACGCGGGTGCCTTCGAACAGGCCCTCGGGAAGATCCAGGCCGCTGCTGGACTGACGTCCGAAGCGATGGTGGGAGTCACGACCGCCATTGAGGAAACGGCGGCGGCTGCCAGCAAGGACGTAGGCGAAGCCGCCGCCGCCTTCGAGCAACTCACCCGCGAGGGTCTCTCCGCTGCTGAGGCGCAGGCGACGCTGCGCTCGGCGCTCGACTTTGCGACGGTCGCCTCGAAGGATGCGGTCGCCGCGATCGAGCTGCTCGGAGACGCCACCGGCGGGTTTGGGCTGAATGCCAGCGAGATGGGCAGGGCGGCCGACGTGCTGGCCGAGGCAGCCAAGCGCGGCGGCCTCGGTATTGATACGCTCGCCGAGGGACTGAAGGCCGCCGGGCCCGCAGCCAAGGCGGCGGGCCTGGACTTCAACGAAACGGCCGCCGCCATGGCGGTGCTGGCGCAGAACGGAATCGAGGGCGGCCGGGCCGCCGGCGCCCTGGTCGGCGTGCTGGGAGACCTCCGCGACCCGAGCAGCCGGCTGGCCGCCGAACTTCGCTCGCTGGGGATCACCTCCACCGACCTCGGGACCGTCCTGCAACAGCTCGGCCAGCGCGGCGTTGGCGCCGAGGCCGCATTCGCGGCGCTGGGCGATCGTGGTGGCCTGGTCCTGCGCGCGCTGGCAACCGACGGTGGCGCAGCCCTGCGTGGGCTGACTGCCGACCTGGATGCGACCACCGGCGCGGTGCAGCGGCAAGCCAAGATCATCAACGACGATCTGCCGACCGCCTTCGCCAACGTCGGGCGCGCCTTCGACGACGCACGGCGCAAGCTGGTGACGCCGATCGTCGCGCCCTTGACCGATGACCTGCAGGCGTTCGAGCAGGCCATTCGAGAGTTCGCCAAGTCCGAGGCGTTCGGCCAGCTGCAGGCGGCGCTCAAGACCGTGTTCGACGCGGCCTCGAAGGCCGTCAAGGACTTCGCGGCAAGCGTCGATTGGTCCGCACTCGCAAAGCAGATCGGGGATTTCGCGACCGACGCCAGCACGAGGTTCGCAGGCTTCGGCGATTCGGTGAAGGCCATCGCGGCCGATATCGGGCTCGCGGTGAACGGCATCGGCGTCGCGATCGATGCGCTGCAGACCGGCGTCCTGACGCTTGCGGCGGCGGTGGCCAAGCTCGGCGAGCTGGGGGCGGAGTTCGCTGCCTTCCAGACGTCCATCGCGGACGCGCTGCCGGGCGTCAAGGCCCTGGCCTGGGCCTTCGATATCGACCTCGGCGGCGCGGCCGAGCGGTTGAAGGTCCAGGCCGGCGGCCTGGGCGCCGTGTTCGATGAGTTCTGGAACCGCGCCAAGGCGAACGCCGGCGACGTCGCGGAAGGCATCGAGCGCATCGGCGGGGCCACCGAATCGGCCGGCAAAAGTGTCAGCGAAACCGCGGCCGGCGTCGCGCGGTCCACCGAACTGATCGCCGAGGCGACCGACGCGGCCGTTGTCGCACAGGATGCGCTTGCCGACGGCGCACAGCGTACTGCGGATGCCGTCGCCGAGATCGACCAGGCTGCTACCGCGGCGGAGGATAAGGCCCGGCGTCTGAGCGACGCGTTCCGCACTCTGGGCGTCGAGTCGCAGGCGGCGCTCGAACAGACCGCCTCGGCGGCGCGCGCTGCCTTCCAAGAAGTCGAGGCGGCGCAGCGCAGTGGCGCTGCTGCCGTGGAAGACGTGCGGCGCGCGTTCGAGGCCTACGCGCGCGCCGCCCTGGCGGCAGTCAAGGATTCGACCGACGGCTCGCGCGAGGCTGTCGAGGCAACACTGCGTATCGAAGGCGCCGCCATCGGTGCCACCGAAGCGCTGCAGCGCCTCGGACTGGTGGGCCGACAGGCAGGTAGCGAAACGGCCGACGCTGCTGCAGACGCAGCGGGCGAGCTGCGCGGTGTTGCGGCTGCGGCGAGCGATGCGGCCGATTCCGTCGAGACGATGGGGCGGGCTGCGGGTATCGCCGCCAGCGCAAGCTACGACCTCGGCGATGGCCTGCGAAGCGCGTCGCACGAGGCGCGCGTCGCGGCCGTCGAGATCGACGGTGTGAGCGAAGAGTTTGCTCGCCTGCTCGCGCAGCAGGGGAGCGTAGGCGATGCGTTCGGCGGCGGACAGACGCGCCTGCTACGCGACCTCGAACTCGAAGCCGCCGCCTTCGAGGCGCAGCTCGCCGCGGTGCGCGCGCAGAACGCGGAGTACTCCAATCAGCGCGACTTCCTGGGCGAACTGCGCGCCAGCTTCCGGCGCCTGCACGACGATCGTCTGCAGCAGCTCGCCCGCGAACTCGAAGCACTCGAACGCAACCGCGAGGCCGCCCAGCGCGCCGCCGAGGCCAACCGCGGCCGCGATCCCGGCGCCACCCCTTCGGACCCTTCGCGTCCGACACCGGCACCGGCACCGCGTCCTGGGACGTCCGGCGGGCCATTGACACTGAACCTCACCCTCAACGGGCTGTTCGCCGGTCTCTCCGACCGCCAGCTGCTCGAAGGACTCGCCCGTGCGCTGCTGCCCGAGCTGCGCCGACTTCTGGAGCGCGGAGCATGAACGAAAGCACCAACCCCGTGCCGACCCTGGCCTGCATCGCTGCCCTGCTGCGACGCAGCCGGCGCAACCCCGTGCTCGCCGCGAACCTGCCCGACCTGGTCGAGTGCCTGCTTGACGACCAGCCGCACGCGAAGGCCAAGGTCGAGCAGGTCGAGAGAGACATGGCCGGGACGCTCGACCACGTCGAGGCGCTGGCCATTCGCATGGCGATCGGGGCGGCTTCCTGAGATGAGCCGCTACGCCGCCCACTGTCGCTTCGAGGCGGCCCTGCGCGTGATCTTTCGCGCTTGGCCTACCACCGCTGAGGCGGCGCGCATGGTCGGGACGAAGCACTGCACGATGCAGCGCGCACGGCGTGACCCGCTGGCGAGCCAGAGTTCAACCGTGCGCAAGGTGCTGGCCGCGCTGCCGGCTGCGCGGCGCGAAGTCGAGCGCCGGGCCCGCCGGGGCGATCGCTGCGTGCTCTGCGGCCAGCGCCTGGGACCGAATGCGGCCGCTGCTGCTCGGCGTCGCCACGGCCACTGAACCCACAAAAGGCGAGGCCGGCGCTGCAACGCCGGCCCCGCTTGGAGCAGCGCGGAAGAGGCCGCGCCGAACATGAATTCTACCCCCGTCGACCTACTGCTGCAGCGCCTCGAAGGCACCGGCGCGAAGCCGCGCCGATCCGGCCGCGGCTGGTTGTGCCGGTGCCCTGCGCACGAGGACCGATCGGCGAGCCTGTCGATCGCCGAAGCCGAGGATGGCCGCGCCCTGCTGCATTGCTTTGCCGGATGCCAAGCCGTCGCCGTGGTGCACGTGCTCGGGCTGCAGGTCGCCGACCTTTTCCCGCCCAAGCCTGCCGACGTGTCACCGGCGGGTCGCGCACAGCAGCGCGAGGCGCATCGTCAAGCCGGCTGGGCCGCTGCATTGAACGTGCTTGCGCGCGAGGCGTTGATCGTGCAGCTCGCCGCTCGCACGATCGTTGAAGGGCAGCCGCTGAGTGCAGAAGATTGGGCGCGGCTCGACCAGGCGATTGCGCGCATCGATGACGCGCGCCTGGTGCTGGCGCCATGACCTCGCGCAAGTCCGAACTCGAGGAACGCGCCGAGCGCGAGCTGGCGAAGACCACCGGCGAGGCTAAGCGTAAGCGGCAGGGCGCTGGCCGCGCCAAGGTGCCGGGTGAACAGGCTGCCGGCTGGTTGCCACGCGGTTTCGTGATGACCGACAGCGAGGTGCTCGGGCCGCCTGGCCTGTACACGATTCCTGCCGATGGCGTCGAGGCTATCGCCGCGCATGACTGGATCTGCTCGCCCTTTCGCGTGCTGGCCTATACGCGCGATGCCGCGAACAGCGAGTGGGGGAAGTTGATCGAGCTCACTGACCCCGAAGGCATCGTGCATCGGCTGGTCATACCGGCCGCGCTCCTGGGCGGGCGCGGTGAGGAGCTCCGCGCCCTGCTGCTTAGAGAGGGGCTCGACATGGCGACCGACCAGCGCCGCCGCGCCCAGCTCCTCGAAGTGCTCTCGCGGGCGAAGCCGAGCGCCTTGGCGCGCTGCGTGCCGCGTGCCGGCTGGCACGGCCTGATCTACGTGACTGGGTCGCGAACCTACGGCGAGACCGGCGGCGAGCAGATCGTGCTGCAGACCAATGGCGCGGAGACGCTGAACACGACGCCGCGGGGAAGCTTGGAGAAGTGGAAGGCCAACGTCTCCGCGCCCTGCGTCGGAAATACGGCCTTCATCGTCGGGCTTTGCTGTGCGTTCGCCGCGCCAGCGCTCGGCTTGGTCGAGGGCGAGCCATTCGGCCTGAATCTGATGGGCCGCAGTACTGGCGGAAAGACTACGGTGCAGCTGGTAAGCGTTAGCGTCTACGGACCGCCAGAGTTCTGTCGGAGCTGGAGGACGACGGATTCAGCGCTGGAGTCCGTCGCGGTGTTGCACAGCGACGGATTGCTCGTGCTCGACGAGCTCGGGCAGATCGACCCAAAGGTTGCCGCTGCCGCGGCCTACATGCTCGGGAATGGCGTAGGCCGAGCGCGCGCCTATCGGGACGGTACGGCGCGCGCCGTGTCTCGGTTCCGCGTGCTTTTCCTGAGTTCCGGTGAGATTTCGCTCGCTGATTTGGTGGCTCAAGCCGGGCAGAAATCGAGGGCGGGACACGGCGTGCGGCTGATAGACGTTCCTGCTGACTTCGGCGGCGATCAAGGCGGCGTGTTCGAGGTCATCCGCGGCCCGCTCACGCCTGGCGAATTCTCCGAGCGCCTGAAGGCTGCCGCGCGCGAGCACTGCGGCCATGCCGGCCCGGAATGGCTGAAGATCCTCACCGATAACCCGCTCGACATGCGCGCCGTTCTGGTGCGGCTGCGCGATGGAATCCTCGGCACACTGGTTACAGCCTCCTCGAATGGGCAGGTGCGCCGCGTGGCCGCCCGCTTCGCCATCCTCGCTGCCGCGGGTGAGCTGGCAACGCAGAAGGGCCTCACCGGCTGGCCGCAGGGCGAGGCCGAGCGCGCCATCCGCAAGGCCTTCGACGCTTGGTTGAACGCGCGCGGCACCAGCGGCGCGGCCGAGCCTGCACAGATGATCGCCGCCGCCCGCGAGTTCATCGCGCGCCACGGTGATGCGCGATTCCAGATCTGGAGTGAATACAACCGCGACCATCGGGCCCGCGTGATCAACCGCGCGGGGTGGCGACGCGAGTCCACCGATCCGGGCGGTCTCGCGTGGTTCGTCGAGGCCGAGACCTTCCGCAGCGAGCTGGCGGCCGGTCACGACCACGCCGCATTCGCCCGCGCCCTGCACAGCATCGGCGCTCTGCGCACCGGCAGCGGGGGCGAGCTGTCGCGGACCGAGCGCCTGCCGGACGGACGGAAGGCGAGGTGCTACGTGCTGCTGCCCGCCCTGTTCGGCGACCAGTCCGCCCCGGTCGACGCCGATCCCGAGGAGGCCGCCGCGTGAGCACCGCCGCCACCATCCTGGCCGAGATGGGACTCACGCCCGCGGCCGCTGCGCCGGACCTGCCGGCGAAGCCCAAGGCTCCGGAAGCGCCGACGACGCCGCGCACCGATACCACGGTGCTGGCCGCTGCCGCCGAGCTGCGACGGCTCGCCGCCGAGGAGGGCGTGCGCCTGCTGCGCCCTGGCGTGCTGCTCGACGAAGCGGCCGCCCTACTCGACGTGCCTGACGCGCAGCGCCTAGCCTATCTGCGCGCGCTGTCCTGGTCACAGGACATGGAGGCCGGCTTGCCGCCAGCGGGGTGGACGATGACGGCGCAGTGCGCAAGCTGCGGCCCGGTCTTCATCCTGCCCTCGCCGCGCTCGCGCATCGATGCCTGTCCGTGGTGTCGAAATCGGAAGGCGGGGCGCCCGATCCCTCGGCCGCCTGTCCGCTGCGAAGCGTGCGTGCACTTCCGACCTGATCCGCTTAACACCCGCGCCGGTGTCGGCGCATGCGGATTGAACTTGACGCTGCGCAATCGAGAACCGCTCCGATTCCCGAGCGTGCCGAGGCGCTGCGATCGTCACTCGCCGATCGATGCGCCGATGGTTTCGCACGCGCGGGGGGAGGCAGGATGCGAACACGAAAGCGCGCCGGGTGCTGCGGGTCCTCCCCGGCCGGCGCCACATGCGGGTCAGAAAGGCGCATTCGCTGTGCACACAGCGGAGGGCGAGGTTACTGAACTTCGCGGGCTACCAGGTTGACGCCGATGGGTAGCGAGCCGCTGTCGACGATCGGCCTGCGCCTCACCCGCGCCGAGCTGGCGCGCGCCTTCAAGGTGTCGCGCGCTGCGGTGTCGCAATGGGTCGCTGCCGGCAAGCTCGAGGTCGGCGACGACGACCGGATCGACTACGCCGAGGCGGTCGCCTGGCTGGTCACCGCCACGCCGCCCGAGCGGCTGCGCAGCCGCTGGTTGCGCCACGCCGCCAGCCTGGCCTCGGCACCGCGGCAGCAGCTCGACGCGGCGCAGGCCGAAGTCGCCCAACTGCGCGCCGAGTTGGCGCGGCTGCGCGGCGAGCTCGCCGATGCGCAGGCCGCGGCAGCCGATGCGCGCGCGGCGCTGGCCGACGTGCACCAGGCGGGCCGCTGGGCAGAGCGCGACGACGTGGCCGAGCGGCTCGCCGATTACCTGGGCGCCCTCGAAGCGCGCTTCGCCGAAGGCGTCGCCGCGCATGCGCGCGGCGGCCTGGGCGAGTGGCTCGACCAGATTGCGAGCGTGGTCTTCTACGGCGCCGAGGTCGACGTCGACGAGCTGCTCGACGACGACGATGCGCCTGTCGCCGAACCGCCCGAGGTGCCGCGCGAAGTCATCCCCTCGCGCCCGCATCCCACCAGCGAGGTGGCGTCGTGACCGGCCTGCGCACGCCCTGGCCGCGCCCTGAGTTTGTCCACGGCACAGAAACCGCCGTGGACAACCTGCGTGGACAGATCAACACCGGAGATGCGCCCTTCTATATGAGTGTAATCAAACACATAGAGATA
>VFQU01001923.1_pt1 | contig 10893 bp, 7 predicted proteins | sample 3512311 | NCBI WGS metagenome assembly VFQU01 (sample SAMN10412377, study PRJNA504923) | tailings metagenome | isolation source: Relicate 3 Philex TSF3 active mining site | place: Philippines: Tuba, Benguet | collected 2017-08-29 | reverse complement strand
GGTTGACCGGGGCGAGCTCGTGGATCAGTGCGTCGGCGCCGGCCCAGAACGCCTCGGCAGTCACGCCGCTGCCCGGCAGTGCCTCGCGCTCGATGAAGGCGTGCAGTTCCCGCGCGACCTGCAGGCGGCCGGCTGCGACTCGTTCGATCATCTGCTTGATTGCCTTTGACTCGAAGGGGTTGTGCGGCGACGGTCCGGCGCGCCGGCGTCTGGATGCCGGCAGTCTGACACAGGCGATTTTCGGCGAAGCGCGCGCCGCCGGGTAGCGGTTCCGGTGGAGCGGGCGCCGGTCGGATTGCCGCACCGCGCAGCGGCGCCGACGCCGCTTCGCCGGTGTGGTCGGCAGTCACGCTCGGTGTCGTCCCCTCGCCGGCGCGCGTAGCCTCGCGGCGCGCTCGGGCGCTGCCTCGGAGCATCGTGCCGCGACTCGGCGCAGGACGCCACCGTGATCGCGCGCCGCGCCCTGCGAAAGACCGGATGGGCTGAGCTCGATCGACCCCGCTCGCGACGCGGACGGCCAGATTGCCGTTTGCGCGCGTTTCATGGGCCGCCGATGCGGTACGACACGTGCGTCGCGACCGCTGCCGTGTCCGCCGCGTCTGTATCGCCACGCCTGCTCAGCGCGGCAGCTGCTGGCGGACCCAGGTGACGATCGCCTGCGCCGGCATCGCGCCGGCCTGTCGACCGAGCTCGCGGCCGTGCAGGAATACCGCCAGCGTCGGAATGCTGCGGATGCCGAAGCGCGCGCCTAGCGCGGGCTCGGCCTCGGTGTCGACCTTGGCCAGACGGACCTGCGGTTCCAGCACGGTCGCGGCCTGCGCATAGGCCGGCGCCATCGTGCGGCACGGCCCGCACCACGGCGCCCAGAAATCGACGACCAGCGGCAGGTCGCTGCGCGCGGCATGCGCGTCGAAATGCGCCGCGTCCAGCGCGAACGGCGTGCCGGCGAACAACGGCCGGCGGCAGCGTCCGCAGACCGGTCCGTCGCCGAGGCGGGGCGCCGGCACGCGGTTGAGCGCATGACAGTGCGGGCAGGCGATCTGCAGCGAAGTGTCGGTGGACATCGAACGAATCGCAGCGGCCGAGACGGCCCTTAGCGTAGTACGGCGTGCGGGATGATGCCCGAGCCGACGGGGGAGCGCGGCGACCCGCCGGCTCGGTCCCGAGCCAGGCATGCCGGATCGCGAACACGCGTCATGCGCCGTGCGAACGATGAGCGCCGCGGCGCTCGTGCGGACCCGACGAGGCGTGCGAACGCCCTGCTGGCCGCTAGAACGCGAAACTCGCCAGCCCGGCGCGCACGGCGGCGGGCGTGCAGCGGCGCGGCAGGTTGCGCAGATCGTCCTGGATCGCGCCGGCCGGTCCTGCGGTGGCCGCCAGTGCGAGCGCATGGTCGCGCAGCGCGTAGGCCGGGCCGGTCTGGTTCAGCGCCAGCAGCGCGCAGGCGATGCGTCCGCTGTACTCGCCGAAATCGAGCATGCCGCTGCCGGCCAGTGCTTCCTCCATCGCGCGGTAGCGCGCCAGCGCAGCCGCCGCATCGCCATCGGCCAGGTCGAGGTCGCCAAGGCTGCGCAGCACCTGGGCGCGCTCGGTGCGGGTGCCGGTCGGCAGCGCATCGAGTCCCGACAGCACCTCGACCAGGGCCGCGCGCGCGCCGGCCACGTCACCGCGCCGGGCCTGCAGACGTGCTTGGTCCGCGTCGACCGACAGCAGCTGCGGCGATGGTTCGCCGTGCCGTCGGATCGTACGCTCGCGCACGTCGGCCAGTAACGACCCGGCTTCTTCCAGGGCCTGCACGCCGCCCTCATCGATCAGCAGCTCGGCCAGCGCGGACTGGGCATAGATCGCGCTGGAATGATCGGCCCCCGAGACGCGCCGGGCGCCGTCCAGTGCGCTGCGCAGCGTCTTCTGAGCGTCGGCGCTGCGGCCGGACTGGCGCAGCGCGAGCGCCTGGTTCAGTTGCAGGAAATGGATCGTCGGCTCGTCCGGTCCGAGCCGCCGCGCCTGCGCGATCGCCTGATCGAACAGGGCGATCGACTGTGCGAGTCGACGCTCGTGAAATGCCAGCGTGGCCTGGATGCCGAGCAGGTCGGCACGCGCCTGGGCGTGCTCGAGGCGGTCGCTCAGGTTGCCCAGCTCGGCAGCGATCACGGCCTGGCCTTCGGCGACGCGACCCAGATCTCGCAGGGCCGAGGCATAGAGCTGGCTACGGCCGATGCGCTCGCTCTCCGGCACGGACGATCCGTGCTCGGCGGCCACGGCGACCGCACGCTCGTACAGCGCGGCAGCCTTGGCCGGATTGGCCAGCGTCAACTGATAGACCCCGCCCAGCGCGGTCAGCAGCGGCTCCTGCAGCTCCGGCGCGTCGCCCAGGTCGTACAGCGCGCGCCTGGCGCCGGCCGCGATGAGCGTCTCCACGTCCGGCGGGCCCGCGCGCGAACTGTCCGGCGTGGCGCCGTTGAACACGCCGACCATGAAAGCGGCGATCTGCTTCGCGGTACGGGCCTGGCGTTCGGCATGATGGCGTGCCTGCTCGACGCGGCTCAGATACCAGGTGTTGCTGGCGGCCAGCGCCGCCGCCATCAGCAGGCAGGCCAGTGACGACCACGGATGGCGCAGCGTCAGCAGGCGCAGCCGCGCCGCGGCGCCGCTGCGACGCGCACCGATCGGGCGCAGCGCGAGCAACGCGCGCAGGTCGCCGGCCAGCGCGTCCATGCTGGCGTAGCGGTCTTCCGGTCGCGTCGCCAGCGCCTTGGCGATGATCGCGGCGAGGTCGGCCTCACGGCGCGGCACCGTCGCATCGGCGGTAAGAAGCGCCAGCAGCTGGCCGAGCTGGTGAATGTCGCTGGCGATGCCGGCCGGCTGGCCGGCGCGCTGCTCCGGACTGGCGTAGCGGGGCGTCGCCGCGGCGGCGGCCGGATCGTCGTCACGCTCGGCGTCGAGCAGACCGGCAATGCCGAAATCGAGCAGCCGGACCTCGCCGCGCTCGGTCACCAGCACGTTGGACGGCTTGAGATCGCGGTGCACGACCAACTGCGCGTGGGCGTGGCCGACCGCTGCACAGACCTGCATCAGCAGCTCGATTCGCCCGCGGCCGTCGAGGTTACGGGCCGCGCAGTACGCATCGATCCGGACGCCTTCGACGTATTCCATCGCGAACCACAAAAGTTCGCCGCTCCGGCCGCCGGACACCAGGCGTGCGATGTAAGGATGCTGCAGGCGTGCCAGCGTCTTGCGCTCGCGTGCCAGGAGAATCTCGGCGCGACTGCGGTCGCTGCGCGAACCGACCACTTTGAGTGCGACGCGCTGACTGAAGTCGACGTCGCCGCGTTCGGCCAGATATACCGCGCCGAGGCCGCCGCGGCCGATCTCGTGCAGCACGCGGAACGCGCCGACGCGTTGTCCCGGCAGCAGCGAAAGCCGCTCCTCCAGCAGCAGGTGCTGAGCCAGACTGCTGCGCAACGCCGCACCCGGTTCGAAGCGCAGAAACGTGTCGAACGGCTCGCCGCCGCCGATCGGTCCGCTGCTCATCGCGACTCCAGCAGGGTCGCCAGCTGTGCACGCGCCTGGAACCACAGCCGTTGCACCGTGCGTACCGAGACGCCGGCGGCCTCGGCGGTCTCGGCCTCGCTCATGCCCGCGAAGAAGCGGCACTCGACCACGCGTACCAGGTGTTCGTTCTCTTCGGCCAGCGCGTTCAATGCCTGATCGAGTGCGACGAAACCCAGGCTCTCGGCATTGGCACGCGTGTCCAGTTCGCGCAGGTCCACACGCTGCCACAGGCCGCCGCGCTTGACGGTCAAGCGTTCGCGCGCGTAGCTGCACATGACCTGCCGCATGATCTTGGCGCTGAGTGCGAAGAAGTGCCGGCGGCTCTCCGGCACGCCTCCGGCGTCGCTGAAGCGTAGATACCACTCGTTGAGGAGGCCGGTCGTGTTGAGCGTGGGCACCGTCGCATCGCGTGCCAGCATGCGATGGGCCAGGCGCTTCAGATCACCGTACGTGCACTGCAACAGATGCGCCCAGGCGTCGCGCTCGCCGTCACGCGCCTGCCGGAGCAGGCGCGTGATGTCTTCCTCGTCGCGCTCGGGCGTCGCGCTCATCGGCCCGATGTGCCGCCGGCTGCCGGCCGCTGCGTGCGCTCGCTCAGGTGCACGCTCATGACCAGGCCGTTGCTGGTGTGAAAGCGGGTGGTCGACCAGTCGGTCGGCTCGGACGGCATGACCGCGCACTGGCTGGCGACGAAGCTGGGGCGCGTCTGTCCTGCCGCATTGGTGCCGATCAGGAACTCGAAGACGCCTCGCGGGAGTTCGATCTGCACGACCAGGTCCTGGAGGGCGGGGTCTTCGATCACGGCCGGGGTATGCACGTTGCGCACGAACTGCAGCTCATTGCCGGACACGGCCATCCGACCGCCGCCGATCGGCTTCATGTTGGCATAGGTCAGCGGCGCGTCGTGCGCGATGCTGAACAACGTGACCGGCAGGCTGCCGACGGTACCGGCGCGATCGATGCCGATATCGACGCTGTCGATGTCGACGGTGCCGCTCAATCCGTGGTCGCCGGCCAGTTCGAAGCGACGCAGGTAGAAGTTCGACTCGGCCATCTCCCCGCATGCCGCGTCCTCCTGAATCGGTTCGACCCGGGTCGGATCGGCATTCTGGGTGATCGCGATCGTGCCGACGGCCGGGCCGGCGTCGAAGGCTTCGGCGAACAGTGCGTCGTCGAGCGCGGCGCCGGGGAACGGACAGTTGCCGGCCCCGGCCAGTGCGACCGAGTCGATCGAGACCAGTACGCCGTTGTTGACGCCTGGCCAGTAGCCGACGTTCGGGACGTGATAGTGAAACGCCACGCGGCCTTCGCCCGCCTCCGGCAGTACGACCTCGTAGCGGGCCCAGAATGTCGGGTAGCCGTAGGCCGGTTCCGTTCCGTCGCCGCCCTGGGTCGGGTACAGCATCGGGTTGATCACCAGCAGCTCTTCGGTGAAGTCACCGACTTCGTCCGGGCCGCCGCCGACGGATTCGCATGCGCCGCTGCTGCAGGCGCGCACGAACAGACGGTCGCCGAGGGGCATCGGCGTGTACACCGAGCGCGTCCAGAACGACAGCCGCGCGCCGGGCCGGAACTGGATCGTCGGCGTCAGCGTCCAGGCGCTGGCGGTGTGCTCCTCGCCTGCCACGCCGATCGCGTTGACCAGGATGCGCGAGTACGGCGTGCCGCGGTGAGCGCCGAATGTCAGGAAGTCGGCCGCACCTTTCTCGGCGGTCACTGCATCCCACAGCACGGGCGGTTCGAAACCGTTGGGAGTGCCTCCGCTGGTGTTGAAGCGGATCCAGCCGCCGCTGTCATAAAGCGCCGCAATGTCCTCGAAGTTTTCGGTGCAAGCCGTCGGTGCCGGCGGTTGCGCCGACGCCGGCGATGCACAGGCCATTGCGGCAATCGTCACGACAGCCAGGATGGCCGACGGCAGGGCGGAACAGGTCACGGCACGCGTCTTCATGAAAACCCCTCGGGTGGATGGCGGCGGCCCACGCGACGGCGGGTCTCCCCCATCAATAGACGGATTTCCGGAAAAACCCGCCACGCGATCGAATCGTCCACCGCGATCGCCGCCACGCCGCCGCTCAGAGCGGCCCGAATGCCTCGGCCAGCGTCTGCACCTGACCGCAGCGGCTCGCATCGTAGCCGGGCAGGCGATCGAGCTCGGTGCGGAATTCGGAACTGCGCAGCACCTCGACCAGGCCGGCCAGCGGCGCGCGCGGCAGCGGATCGCCGTCGCACAGAAAGAAGTAGTGCTCGGACAGGATCGGGATGAAGTCCAGTCCGTAGCGCCGGGCCGGCGGTTCCAGGCCGAAGCCGGCATCGGCCAGGCCGCTGGCGACGTAGGCCGCGACGGCCGCATGGGTCAGCTCCTCGACGTCGCAGCCGTGGATGCGGGCGATGTCGAGGCCGTCGCGTGCGAGCAGGCGTTCGAGCAGCAGGCGCGTGCCCGAGCCGGGCTGACGATGGATGAAGCGCAGGTCCGGACGCATCAGGTCGGCCAGGCCGTCGACGCGCTTGGGGTTGCCGGGCGCGAGCACGATGCCCTGGCGGCGCACCGCCAGATGGACGACGCGATCGCGCTGCGGATCGAGACGGTCGCGGTAGTGGTCGAGCAGCTCGCGCTGCATCGGGCCGATCGGCAGGTGCAGGCCGGCCAGATCGCAGGCGCCGGCGCGCAGTGCGGCCAGCGCGTCGTCGGGGCTGCGGTACTTCAGATCGAGCGGTGTGCCGGCCTCGGCCAGGAAGCGGCGCAGCGCCTCAACGCCGAAACCGTGCGAGGCGTGCATGCGCAACGGCGCGGCCGGGTCGGCCAGCGTGCGTTCGAGCTCGATGCCGATCTCGGCGGCGAGGCTCTCGAGCATCGGCGAGAGCCGGTCGGCGATGCGCCGGTCGGCCCAGACCAGCCGCTCGCCGAGGCCGGTCAGCCGCGCGCCGCGGCCGCGCGTGGGCACCAGCAGCGGCGCGCCGAGCTGGGCCGTGGCCTGCTGCAGCAGGCCCCAGGCGTAGCGGTACGACAGGCCGCAAGCCCGGCACGCGGCCGCCAGCGAGCCGTGCTCGTGAATCGCGCCGAGCAGCGCGATCAGATGACCGGGCAGGGGCTGGCCGCCGCGGATGCGCAGCGTCCAGTCTGGACGGATATCGATCTCGAACATGGGCTTGCGATACGACCAAATAGGCTATCAATAGCCTAATACTAGACGATCCTGCGATTGAAAAGCAGCGCCGATGCGGTAATCTGGCCAGACCCGATAAGCTGCACACAACATATATTCGGGTCATCGCCAGCCGCTGGGAGGATCCATGGCCAGCCACGTCCATCGCCGCAGCGCCCAAGCGCTTCGCGACGTTCCCGCCGCCGTTCGCCGGAGGGACGCATGAGCCTGGCCGCCGCCGATACCGAGGCCGCCGCACCGCTGCCTGCGGCCGACCAGGCGCAGGTGCTGGCCGCGGTCGAGCGCCTGCGCGATCTGCCCGGCGCCCTGCTGCCGATCCTGCATGCGATCCAGGACGCGCTCGGCCATGTGCCGGCCGCGGCGGTACCGATCGTCGCGCAGGGCCTCAATCTCAGCCGCGCCGATGTGCACGGCGTGATCAGCTTCTATCACCATTTCCGATCCGCGCCGCCGGGGCGCCACGTGCTGCAGCTGTGCCGCGCCGAGGCCTGCCAGGCGATGGGCGCGCGCGCGCTCGAGCGCCGTCTTCGCGAGCGCCTGCGCATCGGTTTCCACGAGACCACCGCGGACGGCACGGTGACGCTCGAACCGGTCTACTGCCTCGGCAACTGCGCCTGTGCGCCGTCGGCGGTGCTCGACGGCGAGGTCCGCGGCCGGCTCGTCGCCGATGCGCTGGACCAATGGCTCGACGGCTGCGGGGTGGCGCGATGAACGCAGCGGCGGCGCCGGTACGCGTCTACGTGCCGCTCGACACCAGCGCACGCGGGGTCGGCGCCGACGCGGTCGCGCGCGCGATCGTCGCCGAGGCCGAGCGGCGCGGCCTGCCGCTGACACTGGTCCGCAACGGTTCGCGAGGCCTGTTCTGGCTCGAGCCGCTGGTCGAGGTCGAGACGCCGGCCGGCCGGATCGGCTACGGACCGGTCACCCTGACCGACGTGCCGGCGCTGTTCGAGGCGGGCCTGCTCGCCGGCGGAGCGCATCGCCTGCGCCTCGGCGCGGTCGCCGACCTGCCGTACTTCCGCGACCAGGAGCGCCTGTGCTTCTCGCGGATCGGCACGATCGATCCGATCGACCTCGACGACTATCGCGCGCACGGCGGCTGGACCGGCCTCGAACGCGCACTCGCGATGGACAGCGCCGCGATCGTACAGGCCGTGCTCGACTCGGGCCTGCGCGGCCGCGGCGGCGCGGCGTTCCCGGCCGGCATCAAGTGGAAGACCGTGCTCGGCGCCGAGGCCGGTCAGAAGTACGTGGTCTGCAATGCCGACGAGGGCGACTCGGGCACGTTCTCCGATCGCATGATCTTCGAAGGCGATCCGTATCGCCTGATCGAAGGCATGGCGATCGCCGGCCTCGCGGTCGGCGCGACCCAGGGCTACGTCTATCTGCGCAGCGAGTACCCGCTCGCATTCGCGCTGTTCCGCGAGGCGATCGACCGCGCGCGCGCGGCCGGCTGGATCGGCGAGGACGTCGCCGGCAGCGGCCGCCGCTTCGAGCTCGACGTGCGCATGGGCGCCGGCGCCTACGTCTGCGGCGAGGAAACCTCGCTGCTCGAGAGCCTCGAAGGCAAGCGCGGCCAGGTCCGTTTCAAGCCGCCGCTGCCGGCGCTCGAGGGTCTGTTCGGCCGGCCGACCGTCATCAACAACGTGATCACGCTGGCCTCGGTGCCGGACATCCTCGCGCACGGTGCCGAGTGGTACCGCGACTACGGCGTCGGCCGCTCGCGCGGCACGCTGCCGCTGCAGCTCGGCGGCAACATCCGCTACGGCGGCCTGATCGAGAAGGCCTTCGGTCTCACGCTGCGCGAGCTGCTCTACGACTACGGCGGCGGCTCGGCCAGCGGCCGGCCGATCCGCGCGGTGCAGGTCGGCGGTCCGCTCGGCGCCTATCTGCCCGAATCGCAGTTCGACACCGCGATCGACTATGAGGCCTTCGCGGCGATCGGCGCGATGCTCGGCCACGGCGGCATCGTCGTCTTCGACGACACGGTCGACATGGCCGAACAGGCGCGCTTCGCGATGGAGTTCTGCGCGATCGAGTCCTGCGGCAAGTGCACGCCGTGCCGGATCGGATCGACGCGCGGCGTCGAGGTGGTCGCGAAGATCCAGGCCGCGCGCGAAGTCGAGAGGAACACCGCACTGCTGCGCAGCCTCTGCGACACGATGCTCAACGGTTCGCTGTGTGCGCTCGGCGGCCTGACGCCGTATCCGGTGCTGAGCGCGCTCAACCATTTTCCCGAAGATTTCCGGCCGCGCGATCACGCGCAGGTCGCTTGAGTGGCGCGCCCGCCGGCTCCGACCGGCGGGCACGCGGATCAGCGAGGTTCACGCCATGCGTTCCATAGCCGAAGCCGATTACGGCACCCCCGCCATCCAGCTGCTGTCGAGCCTGAAGCCGGTCCGGCTCGAGATCGACGGCGTCGCGGTCAGCGTGCCGCCGGGCACCTCGGTGATGCGCGCCGCCGCGCAGAGCGGCATCGCGATCCCGAAGCTGTGCGCGACCGATACGCTCGAGGCGTTCGGCTCGTGCCGGCTGTGCCTGGTCGAGATCGAGGGCATGCGCGGCTATCCGGCCTCGTGCACGACGCCGGTCGCCGAGGGCATGAAGGTCGCCACGCAGACGCCCAAGCTCGGCGAGATCCGCCGCGGCGTCATGGAGCTGTACATCTCCGACCATCCGCTGGACTGCCTGACCTGTCCGGCCAACGGCCATTGCGAGCTGCAGGACATGGCCGGCGTGGTCGGCCTGCGCGAGGTCCGCTACGGCTACGACGGCGCCAACCACGTCCAGCCCTACGTCGCGGCGGACGGCGCGATCGCCGGCCGCGGCGCCGCGACCGTGCAGGTCGCCAACCCGCTGTACGTCGCCAAGGACGAGACCAATCCGTACTTCACGTTCGACCCGTCCAAGTGCATCGTCTGCTCGCGCTGCGTGCGCGCCTGCGAGGAACAGCAGGGCACGTTCGCGCTGACGATCCAGGGCCGCGGTTTCGATTCGAAGGTCAGCGCGAGCCAGAACGATCCGTTCCTCGCGTCCGAATGCGTGTCCTGCGGCGCCTGCGTGCAGGCCTGTCCGACCGCGACGCTGTCGGAGAAATCGCTGATCGCGCTCGGCCAGGCCGAGCACAGCACGGTCACGACCTGCGCCTACTGCGGCGTGGGCTGCTCGTTCCGCGCCGAGATGAAGGGCGAGGAAGTCGTGCGCATGGTGCCGGACGTCGACGGCAAGGCCAATCACGGCCATTCCTGCGTCAAGGGCCGCTTCGCGTTCGGCTACGCGACGCATCCGGACCGCATCACGACGCCGATGATCCGCGAGAAGATCACCGATCCGTGGCGCGTGGTGTCGTGGGAGGAGGCGATCGCGTACACCGCGCGCGAGTTCCGCCGCATCCAGGCCGCCTACGGCCGCGACGCGGTCGGCGGCATCACGTCCTCGCGCTGCACGAACGAGGAGACCTATCTCGTGCAGAAGCTGGTGCGCGCCGGCTTCGGCAACAACAACGTCGACACCTGCGCGCGCGTATGCCATTCGCCGACCGGCTACGGACTCAAGCAGACGCTCGGCGAGTCGGCCGGCACGCAGGACTTCGACTCGGTCATGGACGCCGACGTCGTCATGGTGATCGGTGCCAATCCGACCGACGGCCATCCGGTGTTCGGTTCGCAGATGAAGCGGCGGCTGCGCCAGGGCGCGCGGCTGATCGTCGTCGACCCGCGACGCATCGACCTGGTGCGCACGCCGAACGTCAAGGCCGACTACCACCTCAAGCTCAAGCCCGGCACCAATGTCGCGCTGCTGACCGCGCTGGCGCACGTCATCGTCACCGAAGGCCTGGTCGACGAGGCCTTCGTCGCGCTGCGCTGCGAGACCGACGCGTTCGACAAGTGGCGCCGGTTTGTCGCCGATCCGCGCCATTCGCCCGAGGTCAGCGAGGCCGATACCGGCGTGCCGGCCGCGCTGGTGCGCGGCGCCGCGCGGCTCTACGCGACCGGCGGCAATGCGGCGATCTACTACGGCCTCGGCGTCACCGAGCACTCGCAGGGCTCGACCTCGGTCATGGCGATCGCGAACCTCGCGATGGCGACCGGCAACGTCGGCCGCCGCGGCGTCGGCGTCAATCCGCTGCGCGGCCAGAACAACGTGCAGGGCTCGTGCGACATGGGCTCGTTCCCGC
>VFQU01001922.1_pt1 | contig 10896 bp, 12 predicted proteins | sample 3512311 | NCBI WGS metagenome assembly VFQU01 (sample SAMN10412377, study PRJNA504923) | tailings metagenome | isolation source: Relicate 3 Philex TSF3 active mining site | place: Philippines: Tuba, Benguet | collected 2017-08-29 | reverse complement strand
GACGCCTCCGGCTGCGGCAACGCCTCAGGGCGCGCCGCCGGCAGCAACCGCTCCGCAGACAGCGCCGGCGCCGGGACGTCCGGCCTCGACCGAGGCCGAACGGCGCGAAGAATTCCGCAAACGGATGCAGGAGCGCCGCGAGCAACGCGCCGCACCGCCCGCCACCACTCCGCCCGCGACGCCTCCGGCTGCGGCAACGCCTCAGGGCGCGCCGCCGGCAGCAACCGCTCCGGAGCAGCAGCGCACGGCTCCTGCGGCGGCCGCGCCGACCGAGACACCGCGCAACATGCGCCGTCTCGAGGACTTCCGTCAGCAGCGGCGCGAATCGCGTGACGGCAACAGGCTGGTGATCCAGGAGCCGGGCCGCACCATCGTGCGCGATGGCAACACGACGATCATCCGCCGCAACGAGAACGAGCGGTTCAGCTTCGGCGCGCGCGACGTGCGCACCGAACGGCGCGGCAACGAGGTTCGTACCGTGACGGTGCGCCCGGACGGGACGCAGATCATCACCGTCACCGACAACAGCGGTCGGCTGCTGCGCCGGTCGCGGCGGGACCGGCAGGGCCGCGAGTCGGTGCTGATCGACAACCTGCGCGGCGGCGCAGCCGTCGCCGCAGGAGTGGCGATCGGGCTCGGCATCGGCGCGGCACTCGCCAACCTCGGCCCGCCGCGCGTGACCATTCCGCGCGAGCGCTACATCGTCGAGAGCCGGCGCGCCGACCGGCGCGTCATCTACCAGACGTTCATGGCGCCGCCGGTGCAGGAGATAGAGCGGCCCTACACGCTCGACGAGATTCGCTACACGAGTAACCTGCGGGATTACATGCCGCGGGTCGACGTCGACACCATCACGTTCGATACGGGCTCGTGGGAGATCCGCCCCGACCAGATCCCGCAGCTCGAAGAGATCGCCTTCGCCATGCGCGAGGTGATCGACCAGAACCGGAACGAGGTGTTCCTGATCGAGGGCTATACCGACGCCGTCGGATCCGACATCGACAACATGTCGCTGTCAGACCGCCGCGCCGAGTCGGTGGTGATCGCGCTCACCGAGCAATTCGAGATTCCGCCGGAGAACCTGACCACGCAGGGTTACGGCGAGCAGAACCTCAAGGTGCCGACCGACGGCCCCGACGAGCGCAACCGGCGCGTCACGGTCCGCCGCATCACGCCGCTGCTGGCCGGCAAGTAAGCCCCGCGGCAGCAAGTCCGCGTGCGAAAGGGCGCCCGGCCGGACGGGCGCCCTTATCTTTTGAGGTTTTTGTCCCGCTGCGCCAGGGTGCGCAGCCGCAGCGCGTTGAGCTTGATGAAGCCCTCGGCGTCCTTCTGGTCGTAGGCGCCCTTGTCGTCCTCGAAGGTGACGAGCGTCGAGGAGTAGAGCGAGGACGGGCTTTCGCGGCCGGTGACGATCACGTTGCCCTTGTAGAGTTTGAGCCGGACCTCGCCCTCGACCCGCTCCTGGCTGCGGTCGATGGCGGCCTGCAGCATCTCGCGCTCCGGCGCGAACCAGAAGCCGTTGTAGATCAGCTCCGCGTAGCGCGGCATCAGCTCATCCTTCAAGTGCGCTGCGCCGCGGTCGAGCGTGATCGACTCGATGGCGCGATGCGCCGCGAGCAGAATGGTACCGCCGGGCGTCTCGTAGACGCCGCGCGACTTCATGCCGACGAAGCGGTTCTCGACCAGGTCGACGCGGCCGACGCCGTTGGCCTTGCCCAGCGCGTTGAGCTGGGTGAGGACCGTCGCAGGCGACAGTCGCTTTCCGTCGATGCTGACGGCGTCGCCCTTCTCGAAGCCGATGCGGACTTCGGTTGGCGTGTCCGGCGCCTCCATCGGGGAAATGGTCCGCTGATAGACGATCGACGGCGCCTCGCGCGCCGGATCCTCCAGAACCTTTCCCTCCGACGAGGAGTGCAGCAAATTGGCGTCGACCGAGAACGGCGCCTCGCCCTCCTTGTCCTTGGCGATCGGGATTTGGTTCTGCCGCGCGAAGTCGAGCAGCTCCTCGCGTCCCTTGAAGCTCCACTCCCGCCACGGCGCGACGATCCGGATGCCGGGCTCCAGCGCGTAATAGGTCAGTTCGAAGCGGACCTGGTCGTTGCCCTTTCCGGTGGCGCCGTGACAGACCGCGTCGGCTCCGGTCTTTCGCGCGATCTCGATCTGCTTCCTGGCGATCAGCGGCCGCGCGATCGAAGTGCCCAGCAGATACACGCCTTCGTAGACCGCGTTGGCGCGGAACATCGGGAACACGTAGTCGCGGACGAACTCCTCGCGCAGGTCTTCGATGAAGATGTTCTCGTCGCGGATGCCGAGCAGCTGCGCCTTCTTGCGCGCGGGTTCGAGCTCCTCGCCCTGGCCGAGATCGGCCGTGAAGGTGACGACTTCGCAGCCGTAGGTGGTCTGCAGCCACTTCAGGATGATCGACGTGTCGAGACCGCCCGAATAGGCGAGAACCACTTTTTTCGGAGCGCTTTTTGCCATCTGACGCCTGCAACCGGCCGCAAGGGCCGCGGGAAAAACGCGCGGACTATAGGGCCAACGGCAAGACGCGCAACCCAAACGAAAGCCCGCCGGACCGGGGTCCGGCGGGCGTCCGATCCGGCAGCCCGGATCGAATCCTAGTCGCAGACCCGCATGCGCGGGCGCACCCAGACGCCGCGGTAGCCGTCCCACATCGGCTCGCCGCGCATCCAGTAGCAGCGCGGCGGCGGCTCGACATAGACGGGCTCCGGCTCGATCACATAGGCCGGCGGCGGCGCGTAGCGCGGCGCAGCGATCGCTGCACCCAGCAGCGTGCCGACCGCCAGCCCGCCGACGACCCCGGCGGCGACGCCGCGCCCACCCGCCTCGGCCGGCTTCGGAGCGGCAAGACCGCCAACGGCCAGCGCCGTGGCGGCAACGATCAAGGCCCTTCTCATGACGCGAAACCTCTTGTGCGGCGGCCGGCCCGTGCAGGCCGCTGACCTTGTCAGGATCGAAGCACGCGACACTTACCAGTTGGTGAACGAAGCCTTTTCGGGCCAATGTCGCGGCGGGGTAGGGTTTCGTTAAGCACGACGGACGGAGCCAGTGTGAGCGGGACAACGGGTTCGGGACGCGTCGCGCTGGTCCTGTTCTGCAAGACGCCGGCGCCCGGCCGGTCCAAGACCCGGCTATCGCCGCCGCTGACGCCGCAGCAGTGCGCGGAGCTGTCGGCCTGCTTCATCGGCGACGCCGCGGCATCGCTCGCGGCCGCCGCGGCGGCGCATGGGGCAAGCCTCCACGGCTCGTTCTCGCCCGACGATTCCGGCGACGCGCTGCGGCCGCTCCTGCCCGAAGGGTTTCGCATCATGCCGCAAGGCGGCGGCGATCTCGGCGCGCGCATGCAACGCTGCATCGATGCGCTGCTGGCGGACGGGCATCGCGGAGTGGTGCTGACCGGCGCCGATGCGCCGACGCTGCCGCTGGCACACATCCGTCATGCGATCGGCCACGTCGATTCCGGTGAGGACCGCCTGGTGCTGAATCCGTCGATGGACGGCGGCTACATGCTGATCGGAATGACGCGGCCGCATCCCGAACTGTTCGCCGGAATGCCCTGGAGCACCGGCGACGTGGCACGGCTGACGCTCGAACGCGCGGCGCAGGCCGGCACGCCTGTCGAGGTTCTGCCGCGATGGTACGACGTCGACGACGCAGCTGCGCTCGATCTGCTCGGGTCCGAACTTTCGGGGCGGCGCCCTGCGTTCGCAGAGAAAGGTTCGGCCGGCGCGGATGCGCCGAGGACACGCAAGTTCCTGTCGCGTCTTGCCGCCGGACCCACCTGACGGCGCAGCCGCGCTCTTTACCAAACGCATTAACCGCGCCGCTTAACCGCGACTGCGAATGGCGCTACGCCGCACGCACGACCTGCGGTATCGATTTCGCGAACACAAGTATCGCGAGGCTCATCATGCGTTCGCTGAAGCTCGTCTCCGCCGCCGCTCTTGCCGCATCGCTGTCGCTGCCCGCGCTCGCCGCCACATGCGAGCACCCGCAGGGCTTCGATGCCTTCATGACCGAGTTCAAGCGCGACGCGGCCGCAGCAGGCGTGTCCGCCCGCGCGCTGTCGGCGCTGAACGGGATGCAGCCCGATCCGAGCGTGATTCAGGCCGACCGCCGCCAGGGCGTGTTCAAGCAGAGCTTCGAGCAGTTCGGCCCGCCGCGTATCGCCTCGCGCATGGCCAAGGCCGAGCGGATGATGCGCGAGCACGCGCCGACGCTGCAGCGCGCCGAGAAGCAGTTCGGCGTTCCGGCGGGCATCATCATCGCGATCTGGGGCCTCGAAAGCGACTTCGGCATCAACCTCGGCAAGCGCGAGACGCTGCGCGCCCTGGTGACGCTCGCCCACGACTGCCGCCGCACCGACCTGTTCCAGCGCGAGCTGACCGAGGCGCTCAAGATCGTCGACCGCGGCGACCTGACGCCGGCGCAGATGCGCGGCGACTGGGCCGGCGAGCTCGGCCAGGCGCACTTTCTGCCCTCGTCCTACAACAAATACGCCATCGACTTCGACGGCGACGGCAAGCGCGACCTGTTCCGCAGCACCACCGACGTGCTCGGCTCGGTCGGCAATTACCTGATGGGCTACGGCTGGCAGCGCGGCCAGCGCTGGAACGAGGGCACCGCGAACTTCGAGGTGATCCGCCAGTGGAACAAGGCGCTCGTTGTCGCCAAGACCATCGCCCAGTTCGGCGAAGAGCTCGAGGCCCGCTCCGCCCGCGCCGAGCAGCCGCGGCGCTGATCGAGCGAGCTAAACCGCATCGGACGATGCCCGGCCATGCGCCGGGCATTTTCGATTGTGCGGGTCAGATCGAGGCGGGCGGCGGCGCAGGCTCGTGCCAGCGCCCGGCATTGCGGCCTGCCAGCAGCCAGTAGACCAGCCCGCCGACGATGCCGGCGGCGGCCACGATCTCCAGCCCCGGACCGTCGCGCGACAGAACGACGAAGTCCGCTAGGCCGAGACCGGTGAAGACGAGCACGGCGATCAACCCACCGGCGAAGCCGTAGAAGATCGCCGAACGGAGCCGGAATGCCTCGGCCAGTGCGATGACCACGGCGGCCGGCAGAAGCGCATAGGCGCCAATAAACACTGCGCTGAATCCGACCATCACCGAGAACACGCCGTGGCGCATCTCGGGCGACGAGAACCCCTGCCACTCCGGCACCAGAAGCGCAGTGGCGAACGCGAACGCCGCCGCCAGGCACGCGGCCACAAGCGAGAAGAACACCACGAACATGCGCACAAGCAGCGCCATCGGCCGGGCCCGTCAGTCGGTCATCGCCATGGCGCGCAGCGACATGCGCTCGCGCGCCGAGAGCTTCTCGGTCGCGCTCTTGAGCTGGCCGCAGGCGGCGAGGATATCGCGGCCGCGCGGCGTGCGGACCGGCGACGCATAGCCTGCGTTGAACACGACCTCGGAAAACTTCTCGATCCGGTCCCAGTCGGAGCATTCGTACTTCGTGCCGGGCCAGGGATTGAACGGGATCAGGTTGATCTTGGCCGGGATGCCCTTGAGCAGGCGCAGCAGCGCTTTCGCGTCGGCGATCGAATCGTTGACGTCCTTGAGCATCACGTATTCGAACGTGATGCGTCGGGAATTCGACACGCTCGGATAGTTGCGGCAGGCCTCCAGCAGCTCCGCGATCGGATATTTGCGGTTGAGCGGCACCAGCTCGTTGCGCAGATCGTCGCGAACCGCATGCAGCGACACCGCCAGCATCACGCCGATCTCGGCCCCGGCGCGTGCGATCATCGGCACGACGCCGGAGGTCGAGAGCGTGATGCGGCGCCTGGAGATGGCAAGGCCGTCGCCGTCGGACACGACCAGCAGCGCGTCGCGCACCGCGTCGAAGTTGTAGAGCGGCTCGCCCATGCCCATCATGACGATGTTGGAGACGCAGCGCTCGCCCTCGACCGGAAGTCCCGGCCCCCGCGCGCGCTCCCGGCCGGCGTAGTCGCCCAGCCGGTCGCGCGCCACCAGAACCTGCGCGACGATTTCGGCCGCGGTGAGATTGCGCACCAGCCGCTGCGTCCCGGTGTGGCAGAAGGAGCAATTCAGCGTGCAACCGACCTGGCTCGACACACACAGCGTGCCGCGGTCCGATTCCGGAATGTAGACGCACTCGACCTCGTGCGGCCGCTCGCCTGCCGTCTCGCCGGGCAGCCGCAGCAGCCATTTGCGGGTGCCGTCGGCGGAGACCTGTTCGGCCACGATCTCGGGCCGGTCGAGCGTGAATCGCGCCTCCAGCGCAGCGCGCAGATCCTTCGACACGTTTGTCATGTCGGCGAAGCTGCGGGCGCCGCGCACGTAGATCCAGTGCCAGAGCTGCGCCACCCTCATCCGGCGCTGCGCGGGGGCGACGCCCGCCTCGCCCAGCGCCGCGGCCAGCGCGTCGCGCGACAGGCCGGCCAGCGACGGCCGCGCCGGCGGCACGTACTGTGCCAGCGGCAGCTTCTCGATGGCCGGTTCGATGGTCGGGGTCATGGGTCGTCCGGACGGTCCGCGCCCGGCGGCGGCGAAACTGGGGCCGCCGATCCGCCGGCCGCGCTAGCCGGAGCACTCCTGCGCGACGCGGTCAAGGGCCTGCGAAATCCCCCGCAGCGAGAACGTGTCGGTCGTCTGCGTGCCGCGCGATGTGGTCGCCTTCACCACGGCGTCCGCACCCTTGCGCATGGCGTCGACCATCTTCGACTCGTCGGCCGCGTTCTTGACCCAGGCGCCGTCGTTCTGCGTGTACATCGAGAAATTGGCGGCACCGACCGCAAGCTCGGCGTCGGCGTTCGCGCGGAACGCATAGCCGGTGATGAGAACGGAGACCTCGTCCCTGACCTTCTCGGCGGGACGCGTCGACACGAACATGTAGACGACATTCGCGGCGGTGCGCCGGTTCGGCGGATTGTCCTGCGACGAGGTGGGCTTGGACAGCGCGAAGCAGACCTTGCGGCCGCCGGGCGACGCCGTATAGGCGCCCCAGTCGCCGAACTGGCCGAGCAGCGTGGCCTGGGCCATCACAGGCGGCTTGCTCTGGGCGGCTGCCACCGACGGCAGGGCAAGCGAGAGCGCCAGCACGAACGGCAAGATGGGCCTGAGGTTGACGTTGGGGTTCATTGGGCCTCCCGCCGCAATTCGAGATCGGACGAATGTCGAATGACAATTATAGCGAATTAGTTAGCAAAATCGGCAATGTGAAGGCGTTTGTGACCGGCCGGTTGCGTCAGTTTGCCCAATCCGGCGGGTTCATGCCCGGGCCGATTGACCGCACCGCTCGGCAAGCCGCACAGTCCCGGCGCGCATGAAAGCCGTCCTCTGCACCCGCCTCGGCTCCACCGATGATCTGGAGCTTCGCGACCTCCCCGACCCCTCGCCCGGAGCGGGCGAGGCCGTGGTGCGGATCGCCGCGGTGGCCCTCAACTTCTTCGACACGCTGATCGTCGCCGGCAAGTACCAGTACAAGCCCGATCTGCCGTTCTCTCCGGGCGCGGAGTTTGCCGGCACGGTCGAATCGGTCGGCGCGGGAGTTTCGGGGCTCAAGGCCGGGGACAGGGTGCTGGGCTACGCCCGGTATGGCGCAGCGCGCGAACGGCTCGCGATCGCGGCGAAGCGGCTGGTGCCGCTGCCTGACGGCCTGTCGTTCGATCGCGCGGCCGGCCTTTGCGTCACCTACGGGACATCCTACTACGCGCTTAAGAACCGCGCCGGACTCAAGCACGGCGAGACGCTCGCGGTGCTCGGCGCCTCGGGCGGCGTCGGCCTCGCGGCGGTCGAGCTTGGGCGGGTGATGGGCGCGCGGGTCGTGGCCTGCGCCTCGTCGGACGACAAGCTCGACTTCGCCCGGCGGCACGGCGCCGATGAGGCCGTCAATTACGCGACCGGCAATCTCCGAGACGCGCTCAAGCGGATCGGCGGCGAGCACGGCATCGACGTGATCTACGACCCCGTCGGCGGCGACTATGCCGAGGCCGCGCTGCGCGCGATCGCGTGGGAGGGCCGGTTCCTGGTGATCGGCTTCGCCGCCGGCGCCATTCCCAAGCTGCCGCTCAATCTCGTGTTGCTGAAGAGCTGCGACGTGCGCGGCGTGTTCTGGGGCTCGTGGACCGAGCGCGATCCGGAAGGGCACCAGGCCAACATGGCCGACATCGTGCGCTGGTGCGCAGAGGGCCGGCTCTCCGGCCATGTCCACGCCACCTATCCGCTCGCCGGCGCGGCGACGGCGCTGCGCGAAATCGCGGATCGCAAGGCGATGGGAAAGGTCGTGCTGACCGCGTAGCGCGTTGTCAGGCCGCGGCGGAGCGCAGGCGCTCGAGCGTCGCGCGCGCGGCGGCGCGATGCTCAGGCGCGATATAGCCGACCACCAGCCGGATCGACGCCGCCAGCACCGCCGCGTCGTCGGTGAAGCCGAGCCCCGGCAGGATGTCGGGCATCGTGTCGGCCGGCAGAACGAAATAGGCCAGCGCGCCGATCAGCGCCGCGCGCACATGCGGCGGCGTCTCGCGGTCGAACGCGCAATGATAGGCGGTGAGCAGATCCTCGGCGAACGGGATCCTGGCCGCGACGCGGCCGAGCTTGCGCCAGAACCCGCGGCGCACCTGCGCCTCGTGGCGGCCGTTCGCTTCATCGGCTGCATCGTAGGCGAACGCCATGGCTTCGGTTCCAGTTTGGCGGCCGCGGGGCATCCGCGCCTGAACAGCAATGCAAATGGCGAGCCGGAGCCGCCGATGCAAGGCCGTCAGCCGGCCAGAACGTTCATCGCCTTGGCCAGCCGCACGTCGAGTTCCGTGAGCCCGCCTGCGTCATGGGTGGACAGCACGACGTCCACCGTCTTGTAGACGTTCGACCATTCCGGGTGGTGGTCCATCTTCTCGGCGATCAGCGCGGCGCGGGTCATGAAGCCGAACGCCGCGTTGAAGTCGGCGAACACGAACCGGCGGGAGATCGCATCGCGGCCGTCGACCTCGGTCCAGCCCGCAAGTCCCGCAAGCGCCGCTGCCCGGGCGCCACCCGTGAGCTTCTCCGCCATCGCCATCCTCCTCCTGTGCAATCCGTCCGCCCCGCCCTGTCCTGCCAGCATAACCCCGCCGGCGCGTTCCGCCGAACGCCCCTCGCAAACCGCCGCCCGCCGCCATACCTCCAGAAACAGCCGAACATCCGCGCCGCAAAGGGCTTCCCATGGGCTGGTCGATCAACATCGGTTCGATCGCGGGCACCGCAGTCCGCATCCATCTGACCTTCGTCATCTTCCTGGTCTGGATATTCGTCGCCAATTACGTCGCCGGCGGCTCCACGGCGGCCTGGAGCAGCGTCGTTTTCCTGCTGCTTCTGTTCGCCTGCGTGCTGGCGCACGAGTTCGGACACATCTTCACAGCGCGCGCGTTCGGCATCGCGACGCCGGATGTGACGCTGCTGCCGATCGGCGGCGTGGCGCGGCTCGAGCGGATCCCGGAGGAGCCGAGCGAGGAGCTCTTGATCGCGGTCGCGGGGCCCATGGTCAACGTCGCGATCGCCTTCGCCCTGATGATCTTCGCCGGCGCAAGCCTGAACGTGTCCAATCTCTGGACGGTCGAAAGCAGCGCCGCCTCGCTGGCCGACCGGCTTGCCGTGGTCAACATCTTCCTCGCGCTGTTCAACATGATCCCGGCGTTCCCGATGGACGGCGGACGGGTTCTGCGCGCGGTGCTGTCGGTGCGGCTCGGCCACGTCCGCGCCACGCAGACGGCGGCGACGATCGGCCAGGGATTTGCGTTTCTGCTCGGCTTCCTCGGCCTGTTCGGCAACCCGCTGCTCATCTTCATTGCCATCTTCGTCTATCTGGCCGCGGCCTCCGAGGCGCAGTTCGCGGCGCTGCGCGGCATGTGGCGCGGCGTGCCGGTGAACGCGGCGATGATGACACAGTTCGCGAGGCTGTCACCCGATGCCACCATCGACGAGGCGGTCGAGACCATGCTGCGCACCAGCCAGAGCGAGTTCCCGGTCACCGACGGCGACGGCCGGCCGGCCGGCCTCCTGAGCCGCAACGACCTGATCCGCGCCCTCAAGAAGCTCGGGCCCGACGGACGGGTCGGCGACGCCATGACTCCCGGCCTGCCGACCATCGGCCGCCGGCAGCCGCTCGAGCAGGCGTTCCGGATGCTGCAGGAGAAGTCGGCGCCGGCGGTCGGCATCGTCGACGCCACCGGGGTGCTGGTGGGCATGGTCACCACCGAGACCTTGGGCGAGATGATCATGGTGAACGAGGCGCTGCCCGAAGGGGCAAGGTTTGGGCCCTGGAGCCGTCCGGCCGGGGCCTGACGAGCGCCGGCGCGCGGAAGTTGCTTCCTCGCCGCCGATCACTATATTGCGCCGCAGCAAGGCGGGCCGGTGAACGGCCCGCGCTTGATTTTCCGGACACAACATGAATCTCCGCAACGTCGCGATCATCGCTCACGTCGACCACGGCAAGACCACGCTGGTCGACCGGCTGCTGCAGCAGTCGGGCGTCTACCGGGAGAACCAGCGCCAGGTCGAGCGCGCGATGGACTCCAACGACCTGGAGCGCGAGCGCGGCATCACCATTCTCGCCAAGGCAACATCGGTCGAGTGGGAGGGCACGCGCATCAACATCGTCGATACGCCCGGCCACGCCGATTTCGGCGGCGAGGTCGAGCGCATCCTCAACATGGTGGACGGTGCGCTGGTGCTGGTCGACGCCGCGGAAGGCCCGCTGCCGCAGACCAAGTTCGTGGTGTCCAAGGCTCTCAAGATGGGTCTCAAGCCCATCGTGGTGATCAACAAGGTGGACCGGCCCGACGCGCGACCGGTCGAGGTCGTCAACGAGGTTTTCGACCTGTTCGCAGCGCTCGACGCCACCGACGAGCAGCTCGATTTCCCGATCCTCTAC
>VFQU01001921.1_pt1 | contig 10898 bp, 7 predicted proteins | sample 3512311 | NCBI WGS metagenome assembly VFQU01 (sample SAMN10412377, study PRJNA504923) | tailings metagenome | isolation source: Relicate 3 Philex TSF3 active mining site | place: Philippines: Tuba, Benguet | collected 2017-08-29 | reverse complement strand
TTCACCCTGAAGGTGCGTGACTCAGCGACGCCAATCAACGCGACGGCCTACATGCCCTTCAAAATGAACATCCTTCCGAATCCCCCGCCGTCGCTGCGAGTGGCAGGGCCCACGGCGCCCCTGGTGGCGGGCACTTTGAGCGCCACTTACTCTGGCGGAAACGCAGCCCAGGCGGTAGGCGCAACGGGGCCGGTGACGTGGTCGGCAACGGGATTACCAACCGGGATGAGCATCAACCCAACGACGGGCGTCATCACTGGCGTGCCTGGCTCCATCGGCCTGCAGGGTAACCTGACCGCACGGCAAGTGGGGGAAAGCGCCATGCTGGTGACGGTGCCGTCCTCCTTCCTGATCAACCCGGGCTATTTGCGGATGGCGGTGACTACGCCGAATCCGGGTGGGGGAACCTCCAGCGAAGCGCAATTTCAGATCTACGGGCCGCAGCCACAAGTCATTGCCGTGGTAGATTCCGCCAGCTACACGCAGGGCACCATTTCACCGGGGCAGATCATCACGATTTTCGGGTTGGCTTTGGGCCCACCCAACCTGACCCTGTTCAACCCTTCGGTGCCGGCGCCGCAGATTCCCGACGCCCTTCCTTACACCGGACCAGCCACCAGTGTGACCATTGGTGGGCTTCCTGCCCCGATTCTGTATACCAGCGCCAATCAGGTGAGCGTCATTGTCCCCTATGGAGTGAGTGGAGCCTCAGCGGATCTGGTGCTGACTTATGACTCGCTGGCTTCGCAGCCGTTCTCCCTCTCGTTGGCCGCCGCCACGCCGGGTGTTTATACGACGGATGCTTCCGGTCGCGGCCAGGGAGCCATTCTCAACTACAACATCGCCACCAACGACTACACCCTGAACTCCACGGCCTCGCCCGCCTCGCGCGGTGGAATTGTGGTGCTCTATGTGAGCGGCATCGGGCAAACGAACGACTCGACGGCCAACCCCACGACGGCCGCTTCCACCCTGATTCCAGCCAATTCGGTGGTGACACCCACGGGAGCAGTCAGTGTGACGATCGGCGGTATCGCCGCCAGTGTCATCGGCGCGGTCTCCCCCGTTGGCAGCGTGCCTGGGCTTTTGCAGGTGAATGTCACCGTGCCCTCCAGCGCCCCCGCCGGGGCCGCCGTTCCGGTAATTGTGAACATTGGCGGCGTAGACTCTCAGGCGGGCGTGACGATGGCGATCCGGTAAAAAGCGAAACCCCCTCCCGTGAGGGAGGGGGTTCGGGTTCGTTTTGTCGAATCCGGGCCGGAACTAGAAATTCAGGCGCAGACCCATCGTGATGGCGCGGGCGCCGACCTGCGGACCGGTAGGACGGCCGAAGGCGGCGTTGCCGATGACGCCATTCACCCCACCGAAGCGAGTCCGGTTGAAGAGGTTGAAGGCGTCGGCGCGGAAGACGAGTTCCACCGGGTTCTTCTCGTTGTCCCAGAGAATGGTGCGCTTGGAAACGCCGACATTCTCAAAGGCAATCGAGGGTTGCCGGAAGTCATCGTGGAAGAGCGCCGCAGTGCCCAGGGTAAAGGGAGCTGCGTTGCTGAAGGGAGCAGCATTAAACCAGCGAACGCTCGGGTTGTTCGGGTCGAGGTCCCCCTGGTTGACACCAGTGCGGATTGCGCCGCTGGTGAGGTTGGCCTTGGTGACCGTTGAACCCAGAATGGAACCCAAGGGGTTGCCCGGGGTGTTGATCTGGATGAGGTTGCCCGAGTAGTAGCGCTGGGCGCCGCTGATGAGCCAACCGCTGACCAGACGGTTCACGATGAGCGGAGAGGTGCCGAGGAACTTCTTGCCCTTGCCAAAAGGCAGGTCGTAAGTCCAGACCACGTTGAGTACGTGGGGCTGATCAAACGGGCTGTAGCTCTTCATGTCGCTGATGTTGTAGGCATCCTGAGCGCCAATGTTGAACTGCTGGCTGAAGATCTGCCGGAAGTGAGCATTGGCGAGGGACTTGGACCAGGTGTAGCTGCTGAGCAACTGGAAGTTGCCGAAGCGGCGTTCCAGCTTGAACTGCAAGCTGTCGTACCAGGTCTGACCCACACCCGCGTTACGGGCGAAGACGCTGTTGTATTGCGGGAAGGGAGCGATGGCCTGGGCGACGCTGCGATTACCGGGATAACCGGCATAAGGCAAGCGGATACCGGCGGCCTGAGCAGCCGCCGAATCTACACGCTGCGTCAAGACTGAACCGCGCGACAGTTCGCTGACTGGCAACTGGTTATTGTTCAGCGTGGAGTTGAGTCCATTGCCGCGGTTGCCGACGTAAGCGAGGTCAAGCAGGAAGCCCTTGACTTCGTGCTGGAGATTGATGCTCCAGTTGTAAACGCGCGGAGCGTTGCCGTAGGTGGGCGAGAAGAAGTCAATGTTCTGGAAGTTGGACAGACCCGGATCGAGCAGCGGCGGCGGCCGGAAGCCGGGGCCAACCGGAATGCCACCATCCCAGTTGAGAACCGGATTGATACCGTCACCCAACAGCAGGTTAGTGTTGGCGAAGCCTTGGCGGCAGCCGCAACCACCGTTGCCGAGGGTCTGGTAGAAGATACCCCAGCCACCCCGGAGAACTGTTTTGGGGCCGAGCTGATAGGCGAACCCGATACGGGGACCGAGGTTGGACCAATCAGTCTGGAAGGGACGACGGGAACCCGTGCGGCCCGGACCAGTGCCGAAGAAGACCAGTGCGCCGGGCAGATTGCCAGCGGCTGGGTTGGGTTTGCTCGGATCGAGGCCCGAGTAGTTGCCGTTGCCGATGTGCCAGCCGATGGGGACTTCGTAGCGCATACCGAGGTTGAGGGTCAACTTCTTCGAGATGCGATAGTTGTCCTGGATGAAGCCAGCTGTGTAGTAGTACTGGATTTCGTCCAGCAGAATTGGCAGCACGGTGCTCTGCGCCTGGTGCACGGCGCCGAGCAACAAGCTGGCGAATTCGTGGCCGCTACCCGTGGTGGAGTTGGGCACAGCGGTCTGCAAACGGTTGAAGATGTAAAGACCGTTGGAGCCAGCGAGGTCGAAGCCGAAGGTGGTGAGGTTGCGATGGTCCCAACCAAACTTGATTTCGTGCTTACCCTTCAGCCAGGTCCAGCCTTGAGTCACCATCATGGTGTCGTTATCCTGACCACCTTGCCCCACTTTGCCGTCCTGCACGCCGTAAGGCGTCAGACCAGCCTGCCCCAGGAACTGCACGCGGGGCATGGCGTCTGCCAAGCCACTCACCCCGGGAATGCCGAGGCGGGAGGCAGCACCAGCCTGCGCTGGGTTGTCCCACAACTGGCGAGTCGCGGAGTAGCCGAAAGTGGTGTGCATGAAGAGGGCCGGGGAGAAGGAATAGTCGTGATTCACGCGGACGTTCCACGGCAACTGACCCTGGAAGCCCAAACCGTTACCAATCGGGCCGGGCAAATTGGTGGTGCTGTTCGTACCACCATTTTCCTTGCTGAGGAAGAAGCTCAGACGGTTGGTGGTGGTGAAGGCGTGGTCCGCCTTGATGGACCAGATCTTCTGTTCGATGACGTCCTGGTTGACGAAGTCAAAGTTCTGCAGGAGCGCGGGACGCGTGGGGTCCGGAATGAGGCCCACCAAGTTGCGCGCCACGGAACTGAACCGGCTCTGCGGAATGATGTTGTTCGGGAAGGGTTGACGAGTGGTGCCGGAGGTAGTGGCCGGGTCATAGATCATCTGGTTACCCAACTGGCTGAAGTTGCCCTGCTTCATGAGCGCTGTGGGAACAGTGCTGACGGGGAAGCCGACGTTGGCGGGCAGCAGGCGCTGGGTGTAGGTGTAGTAGAAGAAGCTCTTGTTGCGGCCGTCGTAAACTTTCGGGATGTAGACAGGACCGCCACCGGCGCCGCCGACTTCGTTCTGCCGTTCCTTGGGGCGGAAGTTCGTGGCGGGGTTGGTGCTGGCGTTGCGCGCCCAAGCGTTGGCGTTCCAGATATCACGGCGCATGTTGAGAAACGCCGTGCCGTGGAACCAATTGGAACCGCTCTTGGTCAGGTAGGTTTCCACACCGCCGCCAAAGCGGCCATATTCGGCGGAGTAACCACCGGTGGTCAGGCGGAATTCCTGGAACATTTCCGCGGAAGGCATGTTGAACACGGTACCGCCGGATTCCGGGATGATGGCGGAGGCGCCGTCAATCTGGACTTCCTGCGCGCGGCCGCCGGAGCCGGAGATGCTGAGTTCACCCGCGCCGGCGTTCACGCCGGGCATATAGCTCAAGAAGCTGCGCGGATTCCGGATCGCACCCGTGAAGAGCGGCACTTCGTTCATGAACTTGGGGGAGAAGTTGGCGCTCTTGTCGCTCGTGGAAGTTTCGAGCAAGGGAGTTTCGGCCGTCACTTCAATGGATTGCTGCACATCACCGACTTCGAGTTTCAGATCGAGGTCAACGCGCTGGGCAATACGAATTTCGATGCCCGAACGAGTCAACTTCTTAAATCCTGTTTTCTCGGCCGTCAGCGTCCAACCGCCGGCCGGGACGGCCGGGAAAACATACAATCCAGCTTCGGAGCTGACTGCTTCAATCTTGGTTCCCGTCTCGCGGCTGGTAATCAGCAGCTTGGCAGCGGGAACAGTTGCGCCGTTCGCATCGGTAATCGTGCCGCTCAAGGAGCCTGTGGCCACCTGACCAAAAGCCATACCGGAAGCGAGGACGAAACCGACCAACCACGTGGTTAACTTTGTTCGTGTCATTTCACCTCTTAATTTTGGAAGCGCAAGTCTATGATTTTTCATAGACTTGCAGTCTTCCTTCAATGATCCCCAGCAGTTTATAACAGTTGGGTTGATTTTTCCAGTCGCAAATGAAGTCAGGCTTATGATGATACGATTTTTCTGCATGTTCCTGCCGGTTTTGTTGCTCGCCCTGTCGGATCCAGTCGAAATCCTGACTCAGCGCTGCGTCGGCTGCCACCAGCCTGGAGGCATCGCCCCTATGTCATTTCATACTCCGGCGGCGATTCGTCCCTGGGCAAAGGCCATGCGGCAGTCCATTCTGACGGGTAGCATGCCGCCGTGGCATGCGGACGAGGCGTCCTCCCAGCACCTGGAGAGGGTGCGGGCCTTACCTGCGGCTGAAAAGAAGGTCCTGGTGGAGTGGCTGCAAGCAGGCGCCCCTGGGGCCAAAGAAGTCGCGCTGCCGCCGAAGTCCACTACGGCAGGCTGGCGGCTGGGGCAACCCGACCTGATTCTCACGATTCCCGCGGCGGAAATTCCCGCCAACGGGGTTCTGCAATACACGTTCCTGGCCAGCCAGTTGAACTTTGGCGAAGACCACTGGATTGCCGCCGCGGAGTGGCGCATTGACAAAACCGAGGTGGTGCACCACATCAATGCGTTCGTGCGCCCGCCGGGCTCCAGTTACGTCCGTGAAGCGCCTTACGGCAAGCTTTATGTGGCTTCGCGGAGCGAGCGCGCCGCCCGGCGCGCGGATGAGCGGGAGATCGACCGCCGCGAACTGCTGCTCGGCTATGAACCCGGCTACATTCCGCAGCCCTGGGGAAACGGCCGGGCCAAGCTCATCCGTGCGGGCTCCGACATGGTTTTCGAGATTCACTACACGGCGGCGGGAAAGGCCGTAAGGGATTCCTCGCAACTGGCTCTCTACTTTGCGAAAACGCCGCCGCGGGAACGCGTGCTGACCATCTCTCCAGCCGATGCTGACCTCGTGATTCCTCCCGGTGAGGCGAACTACATGTCGCGGGTGACAGCAACGCTACGGGATCGCGCCACACTGGTGAGCATGCAGCCGCACATGCATCTGCGGGGCAAGGCTTACCGGATTGAACTCAACGGCAAGCCGCTGCTAAACGTGCCGCGCTATGACTTCAACTGGCAAACAACGTACTTCCTGAAGCACCCCCTCGAACTCGCGCCCGGAGACGTGCTGGCTTGCACGGCGTGGTTTGATAATTCGGCCAACAACCCGTACAACCCCGATGCCACCCAGACCGTACGCTGGGGCGACCAGAGTTGGGAAGAGATGAATGTGGGCTTTCTGGAAATTGCGGTCCCAGCGGAAAAGGACCCCGATGTGGTGACCCTTTCCGGCACCACCCGTCCCGCGGGTGGCCGCCCTTAAATGCTGAGCACGGGGCAGGGCGCTTCGCGGATGACGTCATAAAGGTCAGACCACAAACGGCTGACCGCGCCCTGGGCGTGTCCGCGGCCCACCACGATCAAATCCGCTCCGGCGGCCATGGCCTGCTCGCGTATGTTCTGCACGGCGCTGCCTTCCACCAGTACGAGTGAAGCCTCAATGTTGTTTTCCCAGCGCAGGTTCTGCAGCTTCTGCGTGGCTTCATCCAGCATCTGCTTGCGGTAGTGTTCATAATCCACATCAATGGAAGGATGCGGATAACCAGCCGCATGGAACAGCACCAGTTTGGCGCCCAGCGAGGTGGCGACGGCTGCAGCCGCCTTGGCTACCGCCGCTGATTCCGCTTCTAGGCTCACCGCACAAAAGACGGTCTCAATCGGCCACTTGCCGGTGACTTCCGGAGAGTGCGTCCCCGTCCAGACCGGGCAAGACACATCATGGAGTACTTTCGCCACCACGGAACCGAGCAGTAAACGGCGCAAGGGCCCACGGCCACTGGTAGGCAACATCACCAGATCTGCACCGTTGCGCTGCACATAGTTGCGGATCACTTCCGAGGCCTCGCCCCGCTCCACCACCTGGGCATGAGGCTCCGCCAGAAAGGCCTCCGCGGCAAAATTGCGAAGCTGCGCCTCATGCGCGCCTTGCAGGTCAGAAGGAACCGTGAGGTCCAATGGCCCCAGATCGCCATAGAAGGCAACTGGCATTTCATAGGCATGCAGCAGGGTCACCGGGCAGTTGTACTGGTGAGCCACATTCTTGACCAGCGGCGCCATGGCGCGGCAGGGCTCAGAGAAATCGACGGGGAAAACGATCTGGCGGAAAGGTAGCATGATGTGTCCTTTCCTATCACGTTGCAATTGTGTTGCCAAGATTTGGCTGCTGATTTGCTATGACTGTTAGAGCCATGCCGCAAGTTGATCGCATACTGTTTCCCGTCGATTTCTCCGAACACGGCAACCGCGTTGCCGCGGAAGTTTTTGCCATGGGCCGGAACTTCGCCGCTGAAGTGATGGTGCTGCATTCGATGAATCTGCCTCCCGGCTCGAGCGCCGAATGGCTGGCCTATCTGCAACTGGTGGATAACGCCGAGGTCCGGAAGGTGGCCGAGGAAAATCTGGACCGCTTCCTCGCGCGCGAGGCTGGTTCGGGCAAGGTGAGCAAGCACATCGTGCGGGGTCACCCAGCAACGGAAATCCTCGCAATGGTCGAGCGCGAGAACGTGAGCTTCATCGCCATGCCCACACGGGGCCTGGGGCCTTTTGATTCCTTTCTATTCGGCAGCGTGACGGAACGGGTGCTGCACCGGGCGGCCTGCCCGGTGTGGACGGAAGGGGCCAAGTGTGAGGTGGTGCTGGAGCACAAGCGCATCCTGTGCGCGGTGGATCTCGCGCCTGCTTCGACCGCTGTCGCCGCCTGGGCTGCCCACTTTGCCCAAAGCTACGGCGCGGCGTTGACCCTGCTGCACGTGGGACACGGAGATAACGCGCTCGTGGAATTGCGGCATCTGGCGGAGACGCTGCCAGTCCCGGCAGAGTGCCAGGTGGTGGGCGGGGAAATCACGACACAGGTGCTGGCGGCCATCGAGGCCCTCGGCAGCGACTTGCTGGTGATCGGACGTGGCGAGGAACGGGCCCTGCTCGGACGCTTCCGCAGCCACGCGCAAACTATCATCCGGCAAAGCCCCTGCGCGGTCTTCAGCGTCTAGCGGCTGCGGCGTATGCCCCACAGTGGTGCATTTCGCGCACCCAACGCGGGGGTTCTGTAAAGGTTGGTAAACGTTGAACCCGAGAATTGGTGCGTTGCGTTGAACCGTTATGCGCAACGCGACACGCCGCTACTTTCTCGAAGCCATGACGGCGGGAGGGGCCTTCTGGCTCACCCGCGGGGCCTTTGCCCAGGCCCTTACACAAACCCCTTCCCTGACCTTGGGGCCATACTACCCGGACCGGATGCCGCTGGACCTCGACAACGACCTCCTCATCATCAACGACGCGGTGACGCCCGCCATTGGCACGCCGTCCTGGATCACTGGCCGCGTGTTGAGCCGCACGGGGTCGCCCGTGCGCGGTGCACTGGTGGAGATCTGGCAGGCCGACAACAACGGCGCCTACATACACTCCGCCAGCCCGATCGCCGGCCGGGATGTCAACTTTCAGGGCTACGGGCGCTTCCTGACTGGCTCAGATGGCAAATACCTGTTTCGCACCGTCAAGCCTGGTCTTTACCCCGGGCGTACCCGGCACATCCACTACGCCGTGACCATCCCGGGGGAGCAGCGCTTCACCACCCAACTATTCGTCAACGGCGATGCGCTGAACGCGACAGACGGCATTTTGAACGGGGTGCGCGACGCGGCACAACGGGCCAACATTCTCCCCGACTGGAAGCCGCTGGAAGGTTCGGCACTGGGGGAGCTGAGCGTGGGCTTCGATATCGTCATGGGCTGGACGCCCACGGATCAGGGCACAGCGAACAAACCCACGGTGGTCTATTTCTCGGGGAACAATTCCTATACGGGCATCACGAGCGCGGCCAATCATTTGCCGGGGGTGGCGTCGGGTTCGTGGGTGAGCATTTACGGGGCGAATCTGGCGAATACGACTCGCAGCTGGGAAGCGGCCGACATTGTCAACAGCGTGCTGCCGACGCGGCTCGATGGGGTGAGTGTACAGATTGATGGCAAGGCAGCAGCAGTCGCCTATGTGAGCCCTACACAATTGAATGTGCTGGCGCCCAGTGTGGAGAATGCGTCCGCGGCCACCGTGAACCTCACCTCGCCCGCTGGCACGAGCGACCCGGTGAGCATTTCGCTTAAGCGGGCCCAACCCGCCTTGTTTACCGTCGGTGATGAATATGTGGCGGCGACGCGGGCAGACGGGAGTCTGGTGACGTCCGCCCGGCCGGGCGAAGTGATTGTGGCGTATGGCACTGGCTTCGGCCCCGCCAACGCGGCTGGCGAACTGCGGGACCGCGCACGGCTCTGGCTCGACACAACAGAACTGACACTGCTCTTTGCTGGACTCGTGAGCCCCGGGCTGTATCAGTTCAACTTCGCGGTACCCGCGGGCGCGGCGGCAGGTGAGCATAGTCTGACGGCAAGCGCTGGCGGCGTACGCAGCGAAAAGTTGGTGCGCCTGAAAGTCACGGCATAGAGTCAAATGGTTACATGCGTTGGTTATCGTTCTTTGTCGGCGCCAGCCTCTGGGCCGCCGATCTGCTGATTGAGCCGGAGGCGCTGGCGCGCCAACTGGCCGACCCCAAACTGGTTTTGCTCCACGTCGGATCCCCCGATGATTACGCGCCGGGCCACCTGCCTGGCGCGATTTTTGTGCGGCTGAGTGATCTCGGAGAAGAGCGCAATGGCTTACGCCTGCAAATGCCGGCAACCGAGAAATTGCGGGATACCCTGCGTGGATGGGGCATCGGCAACGATTCGCGCATCGTTGTCTACGCGGGCAATGATTCGGTGCAGTCGGCAACGCGGATCTGGTTTACGCTCGACTACCTCTCGCTGCCCGCGACGATGCTGAATGGAGGCCTGGCGCGCTGGAAGGCGCTCGGGTTGCCAACTACGACCGAGGCGCCCAAGCCACAACCGGCAGCCTCGCTGGACCTGAAGCCACAGCCGCAAAACATCGTCGACTACTCCTGGGTAAACGCTCATCGCGCTGACCCCAGGTTCACTCTGGTGGACGCGCGTCTGCCCGAGTTCTACACCGGCCAGAATGCGGGCAACATGCCGCGGTCCGGCCACATTCCCGGCGCGCGCAACGTGCCCTTCCCTTCCCTGCTCGCCGCCGACAAGCGCTTTCTCACACCGGAAGAGATGCGCGACAAGCTGGGGACAAAGCCCGTGGCGGCCTACTGCCACATTGGCATGCAGGCCACAGTAGCCATCTTTGCCGCGCGCCTCGCCGGGCTGGAGGCACGCCTGTATGATGGATCCTTCGAGGAATGGTCCCGGCAGATGGATCTCCCCGTGGAGGCACAACAATGAAGGTGGCACTGGTAACTGGGGCCGGTTCGGGCATTGGGCGGGCGGTGGCGCGAGCCCTCGACGCCAACGGCTATGCCGTGGTGCTGGCCGGCCGGCGTGCGGAGGCGCTGGCGGAAACGGCAACGGCCACGGGCATGGTGTGCGTTCCCACCGACGTCACACAACCCGAGGCGGTGCGCGACTTGTTCCGGGTGGTGGAAGAGCGTTTCGGGCGACTGGACGTATTGTTCAACAACGCAGGCATGGGCGCGCCCGCCATTCCGATGGATGAGCTGAGCTTTGAGCAGTGGTCACAGGTGGTGAATGTCAATCTCACTGGATCGTTTCTGTGCGCGCAAGCGGCCATGGGCCTGATGAAGCGCCAGCGCCCGCAGGGCGGACGCATCATCAACAATGGGTCCATTTCGGCACAGACCCCGCGGCCCAATTCCGCGCCTTACACGGCCACCAAGCACGCCATCACGGGCCTGACCAAGTCGATCGCCCTCGATGGGCGGCCCTTCGACATCGCGTGCGGACAGATTGATATTGGCAATGCAGCCAGTGACATGACGGCGCGGATGACCGAAGGCGTGCCACAAGCCAATGGAAGCGTCATGCCGGAGCCGCGCATGGATTTGACGCATGTGGCCAATGCGGTGCTGTACATGGCGAGCCTGCCGCTCGATGCGAACGTGCTCACCATGACCGTCATGGCCACCAAGATGCCGCTAGTGGGACGCGGTTAGCTAGCGGTTGTGCGCGTCGTCGTAGCGGCTGAGTTGCAGGCCCTTCGGCAGCACGCCGAGTGTGATGACG
>VFQU01001920.1_pt1 | contig 10899 bp, 10 predicted proteins | sample 3512311 | NCBI WGS metagenome assembly VFQU01 (sample SAMN10412377, study PRJNA504923) | tailings metagenome | isolation source: Relicate 3 Philex TSF3 active mining site | place: Philippines: Tuba, Benguet | collected 2017-08-29 | reverse complement strand
AAAGTATATGGGGGAGCTTGTTGCGGATACTGTTCCAAGTACTATTTTGAGAACTAATTTTTTCGGCAATAGTAATAATAAGAATAGAAAAAGTTTTAGCGACTGGATACTTGAATCGGTTGATGAAGGAAAAGAGATTACTGTTTTTCAGGATATTTACTTTAGCCCTTTGTCTTTGAAGACACTTACGTCTATGATTCGAATAGTTTTACTTAACCCTATCCCGGGCATTTTTAATTTAGGCGCTAAGACGGGAATGAGCAAAGCAGACTTTGCTTATCGATTAGTTGATTTGTTTTCAAAATCCAATGCAAAGATTAGGAATGGTTCCATTTCCGATCTGAATTTAAAAGCTTATCGCCCGCGTGATATGACGATGGATGTTTCTAAGTTTGAAAAAATCTTTCAAACTGAGCTGCCTACATTAGAGGAAGAAATTCAAGCTTTAATGAAAGGAGAGTCTTAGTTTTATAATGAAGAAGGTTCTTGTCGTAGCAGCTCATCCGGATGATGATATTCTCGGTTGTGGAGCATATATTTATAAATATAGAAACACTGTCGAGTTTAGGGTAATATTCATTGCAGAAGGTAGCACTTGTAGATTTGATTTAAGCCAAATTAAATCTGAAGAAGCATTAAAACAAATTCAAATTCGAACTACCTCGTCTATTAAAAGTTTGAATGTGCTGGGTGTTGATAATTTCAAATTTTATGATCTTCCTTGCGGTAGATTAGATCAAATTCCTATTATCGATATTAACAAAATCATTGAGACAGAAATTAAAACTTTCAAACCTGAAACCATCCTTGTTCACTCCGATACAGATATAAATAATGATCATAGGATTGTGTCTCGATCTCTTTCTATGGCAGCTAGGCCAGTTTGGTCTGACTGCGATGTGAATATACTTGCATTCGAAGTGCTGTCTACTACCGAATGGAATCTTGCTCAGCCATTTACTCCTAATTTGTTCGAAGAAATTTCCGATGAATGTTTAGTTAAAAAATGGGAAGCTTTAGAATGTTATTATACTGAAATTAAAGAATTTCCATATCCTCGCTCTTTTACTGGTTTGGAGGCTTTGGCAAGATACAGAGGAATGCAATCGGGTTATAAACTTGCTGAAGCCTTTAATATCATCAGATGGAAAAATAAATTCCAAATATAAGTCTTAATTTTCTGAAAAATCATCCACATAGAGGAAATCCTTTGAATCAAGAAATAAAAATAGGTAAACGTACAATTGGGAAAGGGCATCCTACCTATGTAATCGCTGAAATCGGAACGAACCACAATCAGGATTTAAACATGGCGTTGGATATGATTTCCATGGTGAAAGAAACTGGTGCGGATGCTGCCAAGTTTCAATCTATTAAATTTTCCGATTTATATTTGGAAAGTTTGGAAACCAAAGATTTTCGGGAATGGTTCCGTCAGATCGAATTAGAAGAATCATGGTATGAAGCCCTTGCAAAAAGGTGTGCGGAAGAAGGAATTGATTTTTTGTCTTCTCCTACGTATGAATCTGCTGTGGATCTTTTGGAGAAAGTGAATGTTCCTGCTTATAAATTAGCTTCGCCTCAAGTGCAGGCAAATTTAAAAGTCGTTGCGAAGGCAGCAAAGACTAAAAAACCTTTGATCTTGTCCGTCGGCTATTGCGAATACAGTGATATCGTTCGAGCAGTAAATCATTGTAAGGCGAATGGAAACGATTCGTTGATCTTGCTTCATTGTAACTCCAAATATCCCGTAAAAGCACAAGAATCAAATTTAACTTTCATTCAAACTCTTTCTACGATGACGGGAGAGTTGACCGGATATTCCGATCATTCTATGGGAACGCATATGGGTGTGGCCGCCGTTGCATTAGGAGCTTGCATTATTGAGAAGCATGTAACAACGGATAGAAATCAAAAGGGTCCGGATCATCCTTTCGCACTTACCTTCAATGAATTCAAAGATATGACTGAACAGATTAGGGAAGTTCAACTTGGTCTTGGAACCGGAGCACGTCTGCATTTATTGCCGGAAGAGTGGGAGAGTCGAAGAAAAGTTGAATTGAAGGCTATCTCAAGCAAAGATATTAAGCCTGGGGACTTATTGTCGGACGAAAATATAATGTTTTTACGTTCGAACCAAAAAGGTCTTTCTATTGATTATCAAGATATTGTTAAAAATACGAAAGCAAAACAAACCATTGAAAGCGGATCATTGATTCAACGGAATATGTTGGAACATCTGTAAAACGGGAGACTTATATGAAAAAAATAATGATTATTGGCGCAACTTGGGAACAGTTGCCGCTTATTCAAACTGCAAAGAGTAAAGGTTATTATGTTGTGGCGACAGATGCTAATCCTGAAGCAATCGGCCTGCCATTAGCAGATGTTACAGAGCATTTGGATCCTAGAGATTTAGGCAAAGCTTTGGCAATAGCCAAAAAACATCAAGTGGACGGTGTGGTTTCGGATGAATGCGATTATTCTCATTATGCAGCAACTTATGTAAATGATACTTTAGGATTTCCTTCTGATGGAATTGCTGCGGCTCAGTTCACAACGAATAAGCGATGGATGAGGGAGCGATGTAGGGAGCATCATATACTTCAACCGAGATTCGTAGCTTGTCGAACTTTAGAAGAAGTTGAATCCGCTGCTGAATTGATCGGTCTACCTGTAATTATCAAACCGACCGATAATAGGGGAAGTTTTGGTGTTCATAAGGTGGAGAAAAAAGAAGAGTTAAAGGCTGCTTATCTAGATTCCTTATTGAATGCGCACTCTAGGGAAGTGTTGGTAGAAGCTTTTATTGAAGGTATTCATTTAACAGTTGACGGTTGCATGGATCAGAAAGGGGAACATCATAATTTAGCGATCGCATCTAAAAAGGTTATGTCTGGGGATAAACCGATCATTACGGAAGTGCTTTATCCTGCTGCAATATCTCCTGAATCGATTGATCATGTTTTGAAGACAAATTCAGCTGTGATAGAAGCGCTTAAAATTAAGAAAGGTGCTACTCATTCTGAATATGTTTTAGACGATAAGGGTCGTTGTTTTTTGTTGGAGACTGCAACTCGAGGCGGTGGAGTGCTTACCTCAGCTAAAATTATCCCTGAAGTAAGTGATGTTAGCATATCAGAACTAATCATTGCGAATGCAATGAGTGATACTTATAATGTAAATGTTTCTTTTAATAAAAAGGCAGCTCTATTGACTTTCTTTGTCTTTGCTCCTGGTAAAGTGAAGTCTATTGAAGGTCTAGATAAAGTTAAAGAACTTCCTGGTTTGCTTCATGTTCAACTTTCCATAAAGCCAGGGGATGTTTTACTTCCGATGCAGTCAGGTGCAGATCGACATGGATTTACTATTTTTTCTTCAGAAAACGTGGAGTCTTTGGAGAAGATGAGGAAACTTATCTTCGATACGATTAAAGTCCATTATGAATAGTCTGAGTTTAGGAAACAATTGAAATGATTCGGCCTGATGAATTAGAAAACATTGATAAAAAATTGGTGGAGAGATATTCTACTCGTTACAAAAAATTTGGACAAGATCCGAAAACTTTAGGTTGGGACAATAAAGCAAACCAAGGGATTCGGTTTAAAAATGCGGTTAGAAGTGTTGAAATCGAGGGCAAAAAGGTTTTGGACATCGGGTGTGGTTTCGCGGATTTTCATCAATTTCTATCGGAAATTTCGGGAATTAAGAACTATCAGTATTCAGGTATTGATATCAATCCTGACTTGATAAGTGAATGTCAAAAACGATTTCCTAGCAGTGAGTTTCACGTTGCAAACATTCTTTCTAAATCCGATATAGTTCCCGAAGAATCTTATGATATAGTCTCCATGTTTGGAGTTTTAAATTTTAAATTTTCTGAAATTCAGAATTTAGAATTTGCTCAAAGCATGATTAAACAAGCATTCTATTACACTAAGGAAGTTCTTGTCGTTGATATGCTTAGTTCCGTATTGGATGCTAAATACCCGCCGGATGACTTTGTTTATTATTACGATCCAATAGAAATGTTGAAGTATGCATTGAGTCTGACTCCCCATGTCTCGTTGATTCAAGATTATACATCAATCCCGCAAAGAGAGTTTATTTTGCAGTTAAGGAAAAATCCAAAATGATTATAGATATGTTCATTCATCCGATTTTAAAACCAAGTGAGGGTGATTTATTCAATATCGATCCTAGTAGTTTAGCTACAGTTGACAGTCATTTGGCTTCTGTCTTTCAGAAGAATAAAATTTCTCACGGGGTCATTTGTCTCTTTGATATTAAATTTTTGAAAGATAAAGTACGTTTAGAAGCGTTTAGAAGTTCAAAAAATGACAAACTATATTCTTATTCCTATCTTCTTGACTTTCGAGACATTCATTGGCAAGAAACTCTCGTTTTGGCTGCGAAAGAAGGATTTAAATCCATAACTTTCCATTCCTATCTGCAAGAGATTGAAACATCTCATTTCGACTTAATTAGGGATATTTGTTTAGAAGCAGAGAAACTCGGTTTATACATTAATATTTGTTCCGCATACGGCAGTAAAAAAATATATAAATATTACAGTCTGCCTTTGGCTGTTCATGTTTTGGACGCAGTTTCTTGTCCCGTTCTTTTGGTTCATGCCGGAGGAGGGAAGTTGATCGATGCACTTCAAATTGCTGAGATGTATCCGAATGTTTATTTGGAAACATCATTTTCTGTTACGTTTTGGAAGAATAGCAGTGTGGAAATCGATTTAGCTTACGGAATTAATAAGTATGGAGCGGATCGATTTATGTTCGGTTCAGATTTTCCTTTTGTTTCTTTGGAGACTGCAATCGAGGATCATTATATCTTTTTTAAGAAATTTGCTCTCAGTGCGGAGCAGGCCGATCAAGTAATGTTTAGAACCGCTAAAAAAATATTGGGGTTATAGCTAGCTATGAAAGATTTTGTAAACAATTCACTTAATCCGATTCTCTTGGATTGTACGATTCGAGATGGCGGTTATGCAATTAACTTTCAATTCTCTTCGAGAGATACTAGAAATATATCATCAAACTTGGATAAATCAGGAATTCGACTTATTGAAGTAGGTCATGGACTTGGTTTAGGCGCTTCCAGCCCAGCGAATGGAATTGCATTCGAATCTGACGAAGATTATATATCCACGGCTAAATCGGTTGCAAAAAATTCATATATAGGCGCTTTTTTTATACCAGGCGTCGGAAAAAAGGAAGACATCAAAAGAGCCAAAGATTCCGGATTGGATTTTATTCGTATTGGTAAAGATGTCACCGATTTGGATATTACTAAAGACTTTATTGAATATTCTCAAAATCTTGGTTTACATGTTAGTTTGAACTTAATGAAATCTTATGCAGTCACTGCATCTGAATTAGGTGATATAACTAAAAAAATTCGTGATTGGGGAATGGATGCGATTTGCGTAGTCGATTCCGCCGGATGTATGTTACCTGATCAAGTAGGAGATTATGTTGCTGCGATTCGAGATCAATCCGGCATACCTGTAGGTTTTCACGGGCATAATAATCTGGGAATGGCGAACGCTAATTCTTTAGCCGCTTTGAAGAAAGGAGCTAAATTTGTAGATGCTACTCTGCGTGGTATGGGAAGAAGTGCAGGCAATGCGCAGACAGAAGCTATGGCATTCATTTTTCAAGAATACGGATTTGATGTGAACGTGGATCCATTCTTATTATTAGAAATGTCAGAAAACATCATTGAACCATTAATGTTATATCCTCAAGGTCTGAGTTCTATGGATATTGTTATTGGAATTTCTAAATTTCACTCAGGTCATCTTCCTCGATTCAAAAGAATTTTAAAGAAATATGATATTGATCTGCGAAAACTCATTATAGGTGTTTCTAAAGTAAATTGCATTAATCCAAGTGATGATTTAATAGAATCTATTGCTAAAGACTTAGCAAGGATCGATGAATTTAGTTGATGAATATTACATTCTTTACCGAGACGGGAGAGGGGATCGGCTACGGTCATTTAATTAGATGTGAGGCATTGTTGAATGCATTCGCAACTAGGAATTTAACCTCAAATGTATGTATTTATGTTAAAGATTGGGCAAACTTCGAATATCCAAATGCTACTTTTTTAAATTGGACGGATGATTCCGCAACTATCCCTTCGGGGGAAATTGCTATAGTTGATTCATATTTGTCTCAAGAAAAATCTCTAAAAAGAATCGCAGATCGTTATAAATACACTGTTGTCATAGATGATTTTAATCGTGTTCCTTATCCATTTAATTTGATCGTGAATCCTAATATTCACGGATCTGAAATAGAATATAAAAATCAGATAGCTGCCGTTATTTCTGGAAATCGTTATACGATCCTACGCCCGGAGTTCAAAACGAAAAGAAACGAATATACTGTTCGAGATGAGATTAAAAAAATTATAATCACTAGCGGCGGCAGCGATTATAGACAGTTAATTCCTAAGTTTACGTCTTTTGTGGAAAAATATCCTGAAATTGATTTCATTGCACTTTCGGGCAAGGATGAATATGCGGATGAATTGAACCGCAAATACGATATTCCCAATTTAAAAATATTAAGGAAATTAGATGCAATTTCCGTGATTAATTTATTTTGTAATAGCGATTTGGTAATTACTGCAGCAGGCCAAACGTTAAATGAACTTGCATTTTTAGGAATTCCTTCCATAGCGATCTGTATCGATTATGATCAGGTCAATAACATTAAGTCCTTTTACGAAAGAGAATATATCCGTAAAATTATCAATTGGGATGATACAGATTTATTCGAACAAATAGAGGATCAAATTTCTTTTATGAAGCCTAAATCAAATCGGCAGCATCTTTCTCAAATCGGCCAATCGCTTGTGGATGGTTGCGGTGCAGATAATTTGGCTGAGATGATTTTAGAGCTTTATAACAAGAAATAACAGATTTTTTTATTTTTTGAATCTTTACTTTTGAAACGCTATCTAATAACCACTTCTTGTGAAAATACTTGGAAAACAGAGGAGCCAACTCTATTTCTTGGTGAGTGGTGTCTTCGGTATGATCGAAAACATATATGGGAAAATATGGATGCGGAGGTCGCTTTCCCTTACGGTATAGATCCAGAAGTAAAAAGAAAAGATTACGATTATTTAGGAAAATTATCCGAGACATTGTTATCGGAGCTTTCCGGAGTTTTAAATGAATGCCATGGAGTTACGCATTCAACTCGCTATTGGAATATCGTTTTAGGACATTGGATTCAAAGATTTCTTCGAATTTTTTATAACCGCTATAAGACTATAGAACAAGTATTGGATAAATATTCGATTTCTGGAACAACTTCTCTGCGTTATGAAAAGTATGATTTGGTTTCTTGGGATTCTATTGGTTTTATTTTAAATTGTAATAAAAATCATTGGAATCATATATTAAATGTAGAGATTCTGAAGTTTTTCGGCGGGCTCAATATTGAACAAAAGAATGAGCCGGTTTTCGAGAAAAAAGAATCTGCTACTGAGCGAGGTAAGCCGTTTTGGAAGAAGTTCGTAATTTATTTAATAAATAATATATTGCCTTTTTTCTCAAGAGATACCGATGCTTTTTTAATTAATACTTATTTGCCTTCTTATTATGAAATCATATTGCATTTAAGGCTAGGGCAGTTTCCTCAAATTTGGAAGTTACAAAATCTGAAGCCTCTTAATGTCAATGAAGAGATGAGGCAAGTTCTCAATTTTAAAGATTCCGAAAGTAAAGGCTTTGAAAGTTTCATTAGGAAGATGATTCCTAATGCATTGCCTATATGTTATTTGGAAGGTTATTCTGAAATTTTGAGTCAAAGCAAGAAAGTGAATTGGCCTAAAAATCCTAAGTTTATATTTACTTCTAACAATTTCGATACGGACGAATTATTTAAAGTATGGACTGCTGAAAAAGTAAATCAAGGAACTCCGTATTTTGTCGGACAACATGGCAATAATTACTCAACTTTGATCGGAATTGAAAAGGTTCCTGAGTTGGTTGCAACTGATCGTTTTATTACATGGGGATGGTCGAACGAACCTAAGCAAATACCTGCATTCGTGTTGACTAAATGTAATGAAAAACTTGGGAAATATGACCCTCAAGGGGGACTTCTTCTTGTTGAATTTCCTCCTGCTCTACGATTAGGACCGGAAGACAATTGGTTCGATTTTACAAAATACTTTGAAGAACAAATTCATTTCTATAAGATACTTCCTCTTGAAATTCGAAAGAACCTAACGGTGAGGCTGCATAACGCTTCAAAGTCTTTTGATTGGTTTGATGAAGAGAGATGGAGAGATGTCGATCCAGATGTCAAGATCGACTTAAACCACTCTAAAATGAGTGATTTAATTTCCAAGTCAAGACTGGTTGTTCACTCTTATGACTCTACAGGTATATTGGAAACAATGAGTCTGAATATTCCTACGCTTTGTTTTTGGAGAAATGAGTTTGGGCATCTAACAGATAGTGCAATTCCGTTTTATAGGAAGTTGAAGGAGGTTGGTATTTTTCAGCCTTCTCCGGAAAAGACACTTGAGTTTATCGTGAAAAATTGGAGTTCTATTGATTTATGGTGGCAGTCCGAACATGTACAAAATGTACGAAAGGAATTTTGTAATCAATATGCAAGATCTGTTCAAAATCCTGTCGGAACTTTGAAAAAAATACTGCTTACCGCATCGAAGAAATAGTTTAGTAGGGAATCATTATGTTTGGAAGTAAAAAAGAATTTGTATGGGGCCGAGATTATAAAGGACTCCCCATCAAAGCAGATTATCGGGTTCATAACGTTTGTTTTGATTTAATTCGTAAAAATTTAGGCGAATCTAGCAATCTGAAGGTGCTTGATATCGCAACGGGAACGGGTGCTTTGGCACAGAGATTAATGGATGCGTTTCCTTCTTGGAAAGTAGATGTTAATGATTTCGAGAAACAAGCGCTGATCCGTGCAAATAAAAAGTTTTCACTAGATCTGAATGACGAATTTTGCAAAAAAATTACGGGAACAAAGTATGATATAATAGTAGCCGTTGAAATTTTGGAACATTTGGAGAATCCTTGGCATTTTCTTCGTAATCTTCGTAAACTTCTTAAGCCAAACGGCTTACTGGTAATTTCCACTCCGAACGGAGATTCATATTTAGATCGCATTTTTTATATAACTCAAGGGCATTCTTTATATTTCGGAGAAGCCGGCTATGAAAACTCTGTCGGTCACATCACTGAAGTTCCTGATTGGCTGTTTCGAAAAGTCGCGGTTTCTGCCGGTTTTAAGGAGATGCAATTATTTGATGAGGTAGATACGAATCCGCTTATCGGGGTTCGAACTTGGTTTAAAATTTTACTCATTAAGTTGTTGTTCGGCTGGGGTATGAAGAATAAAAATACTCGATCGATTAATATTTATCTTTGTCGATAAAGATCTGAGTTCGCATTTGATGAATGTTTTATTTTTTTCGGATGAATATATTAAATCTACAAAAGGAATGTTTCGAGTTTGGAGTTGTCAGGCATTGGAGGCTTGTGAGTCAAATCAGGTTCATATTCTTTTAAATAAAGAGCATTGGGCATATAAAGAAACAACTGAATTATTCGGTAAGAAAGCGAACGTTGTCGTAACTCAATTAGGTTTTCGACTCCCGGAAGAATACATAAACGTAGTTTTGGAGCCTTATTCTTCTAATTTACCTATTAAGGTATTAAGAAAATTTTTATATAATATCTTTTCCTTTTTCTCTTTTCCTTTCTTTACTGTTTATCTTGTTGTAAAGTTAAATAAAATAAAACCTGACGTTGTTTATAACCATAATGGTGGCTGGCCAGGGGGTAAACTGAGTCGGCTTGTAATGTTTGCGTCGAAACTTTTGGGTGTTAAAAATAGAATTTCAATCATTCATAATTTTCCGGCAAAACAAAATTTGCTTCTTCGATTATTTTACTCCGTTATTCGAGCCTTCCAAGCTAGATTAATAAAATTTTCTGCGACGAAGATTGTAACTGTTTCCGATGCTCTTAGGCAAGTTTTAGAAAAAGATGTATTTTCAGAATCGATTGTCCGTATTTATAATGGAATACCGGAGAATATTAATTTTGACCGCAGTCAGAATTTGGATAATTTTCCCAACTGGAAGAGGGGAGCTCATCCAGTTGTTGGATTTATCGGATCGCTTGCTCCTCCTAAGGCACCTCATACTTTAGTAGAAGCATACGGTTTTGTAAAAACAAAAAGTGAACTTGCGTTACTTGGACCGGGTGATTCTGATTATATTCAGTATTTAAAAAATATATCTGCAAATTATAAAAATCCAGTTTCTTTCTTGGGATTTCACAACGACGTAAATCGATTCTTGGAACAAGTAAACTTGCTTGTTGTTCCTTCTTCGCATTTTGAAAGTTTTGGTATGGTAATTATTGAAGCAATGCGAATGAAACTTCCGGTTATCTGTACTGATTTTGGGGGCATGAAGGAAGTAGTTGTGAATGATGAAACCGGGCTCGTCGTTCCTGCTGGAGATGTTCAGGCTATGGCGGATGCGATCGATAGTTTATTAATGAATCCAAATAGGATGATGAAGATGGGGCTTGCCGGTTATCAAAGATTTACCCATGAATTTACATCCTCTAAAATGAATTCCGAATACGAAAAACTTTGTATAAATCCTTAAGGAAATGAAATGAAAACTGTAATACTATGCGGTGGGTTAGGAACTCGCTTAAGTGAGGAAACGACTGTAAAACCTAAGCCAATGGTTGAAATTTCCGGTAAACCAATCCTTTGGCATATAATGAAAATATATGAACATTTCGGATACAATCAGTTCGTTTTGGCCCTTGGCTATAAGGGTGAAGTGATTAAAGATTACTTTATT